>TARA_R110000772_G_scaffold268721_1_pt1 | contig 90355 bp, 75 predicted proteins | sample TARA_R110000772 | Tara Oceans TARA_R110000772 (sample SAMEA4397948) | marine metagenome | biome: Polar Biome; feature: [SRF] surface water layer (ENVO:00010504); material: water (ENVO:00002006), including particulate matter (ENVO:01000060) such as... | depth 5 m | reverse complement strand
TCCACGTCACCCGACAAGCGAGCGGATTCCCGCCGTTCCAGCATCTGCTGGTGCTGGCGGGCAATGACATCGTAGTCGCGATTCAGCTGTTTCAGTTCGGCTTCCACTTCCGGTATCTGGTTGACCTTGGCCGCCAGCTCATCCGCGCGCCGCTCGTATTCGCCTACCCGCACCCGCAGCTCGGCGGCCTCCGCCTCGGTTTGTGCCAGCATGCTGCGCATACCCTGGTACACGGGGCTGCTCGCCAGCCCGCCAAATGACGCCCCGGGTTGCTCACGCATACGGGCGTAGTCGGCCTGCCGCTCCGCTTCCAACTCCTCGATAAGGCCGCGCAAGCGCACCACCTCAGGGTGTTTTGCTGTGTAGCGAGCCAACAACCCATCCATCTGCATTTGCAGGGATTGCACCCGTGCGTCCAGCGGTGACTGCGCCATGCCACTGGAGCCTCCGGCGATGAACACCGGGTCTTCCCCCTCTATCTGGCGCTGCAGCTCCCGCCGCCTGTTCTCCACTTCGCGCAACTGCAACTGGGCCTGCTGGAGGGCACCACGTGTTTCCTGCAAGCGGCTGTAGTAGTCGCCGCCGCCGCCGGGCAATACATCTACATTCTCTTGCTTGAACAGGGCGAGGCGACGCTCCGCCTCCACCAGACGCCGCTCCGAATCGGCAATCTGCTGCTGCAGGAAACTCTGTGCACCGGAACTGTCCTCGCGCTTGTCGCTCATGGAATTTTCGATGAACACGGTAATCAGCGCCTGCGCCACACGCCGCGCCGTCTCCCGGTCCGGATCCGTGACTTCGATCGAGTACAGCGAGGCGTTGCCGCGGCTACCAGACAGACCGATGGACTGCTGCATGCGTTTAATCAGCGCTTCCTTCTGGCCTTCCGTTGTCGCGCCGAGATCGAGGTCGGTCATGCGCGCGAGCCGCTCAAGGTTCGGTCGGCTGAGCAATGTCTGGCTCATCATCTGGATGCGCTGATTGATATCCGGTGTGACGGTGAGGCCACGCATCAAAGGTCGCAGCACAGAGTTGGTATCCACGTGCATGCGCGCCGTCGCCACATAGGACTCCGGCATCTGCCACACATAGGCCCAACCTGTAAGCGCCAGCACCCATGCCATGCCCAACGCCAGCCAGCGGTGACGCCAGACACCGAGCACATAGCTCACCAGTTGCGCGTACACATCCTGCATGGCTCTCTACTCCGCCACCAACCTGAAACGCAGCAGCATCAGAACCAGCTCTCAGAAATGATGACAATGTCACCCGGCTGCAGCGGCATGTTGGCCGAAATATCACCTTTCTTCAGCAGGTCATCCAGGCGCAGACCGTAAGAGTCCTGCTTGCCACCGAAGGTGCGCACCAGTACCGACTTGTTACCGGCTGCAAATTCGGTCATGCCGCCCACTGAGATCATCAGGTCCAGCAACGTCATGTGCTGACGGTACGGCACGCTGGACGGCGTTGCCGCCTCACCCACAACCCTGACCTGCTGTTCCGGTACGCCCACAAACCCGTTGACGATAACGCTGACCACGGGCTGACGCACATAGTCGCCATAGGCTTTTTCAATGTCCCGTGCCAGCTCGGTGGACGTCCGGCCACTCGCCTGCAAGTCCTCCACCAGACGGGTTGTGAACTTGCCGTCCGGACGCACGATGCCTGTGGTGGTGAGTTCCGGGTTGCCCCAGACGAATATTTCCATGGTATCGCCGGGACCAATCACGTAGTTGTAGTCCAGCGCGGCAGAGCCCTCGCCGGCCGGCGCCGGAGGATGCGAGCCGCAGGCGGCCAGCAGTGCAACCATCAGCGCTACCAGCACCTGCGCAACAGGCGAACGCCCCCCTGGAAGTTCGGTGAATATGCTCATCTTCTTCTACTCCTCAGCGAGCCACTCGCGGCCCATATCGTTGTAACATTGATTCCCGGCGCCACCCTGACAGCACGCAACCGCACTGCCAGCGTAACATCAGGTAACCACACACGGTGGGCAATATCCCACCGTTTTCCCCACTATTCCAGAAAAAAACCGAGACTGAACCCGGTGGCCGCCCAGGCGACAAGAGCCACTGACGACACCAGAATAAGTCCAATGACCCAACCACCGCCGTGTTCGTGAGAAGGCTCCGATGTGCCTCGCGCACTCGCTGCCACCGGCTTTTGCGCCGCAGTGGCCCTGCGCCTGGCTTGCCTCTTCGGGATAGCTCTGGTGGCCGGCTTGGCATCCTCAGGCTGCGCCGCCTGCGCACGAGAAGCGGCAGCTGCGGGAAGCGGTTCAGCGTTCTCTCCGCCGTCTAACGGCGCCGACTTGTGCAGTGGTGAGGCAACAACCGACGCCCCGGCCGTTGGCGCTGGCGAATCGACCTCCGCTGGTGCGTGCAACGTTTCGACGGCCAGCTCATCGGTACCCGTACGCCGGGCCGCAACACCACCAGCGCCCGCGACGACCGTCAGATGCTGACGCCCGCGCGCTGTCACCGGCGATACCTGGGCGTCCGGCGTGATGGCTTCCTGTGCCGACTCAACGGCCTCGTCAATCGGTGCCACAGACTGCGGAGTTTCTACCGGAGCACTGTCAGACGCCATCTCGGGCTCTGCGTCCGGCACATCCTCAAGCCCGTGGAAATCGGCCTCGGACCAGGTCGCGCCCGCCGCCAGATGCTCGTCCTGCAGTTCGCCGATCACCTCACGCACATCCGCCACTTCCACGCGATGCCGCTGCTCCAGCGCACAGTGCAGCAACAGGCGGCTGCAAATCAGGTTGATACGCCGCGGAATACCTTCACTGAACTTGTACACCAGTGGGAAAACCGCCTGACTGAACGCGGGGTCACCGCGCCATCCCACCACATCAAGACGGTGCAGGATGTACTCGCGTGTCTCCTCCAGTTCCAGCGACTTCAAATGGCTGGCGGCCACAATGCGCTGGTGCACCTGCTCCAGCTCCGGGCGCAACACCAGCTCCCTGAGCTCCGGCTGGCCGAGCAGGAAAATCTGCAGCAACGGCTTGCCGCCGACCTGAATATTGGTCAGCAGGCGCAGCTCTTCCATCGCGGAGACGGCAAGGTCCTGGGCTTCATCGACAATCAGCAGGGCGCGGCGACCGTCGCGATGCCAGGCACGCAGCTGCTGGGTCAGGCGCTGCAGCAGCTCGCCCTTTTCCACCACATCCACCGCCACACCAAACTCGTAGGCCACGAGCTTCAACAGGTCGTCAGCTCTTAGCTGGCTGCACACCAGGTTGGCGACGCGCACGTTTTCACCGCTCAAGTGCTCGATCAGGGCGCCGACCAGAGTCGTCTTGCCAGTACCGGGCCGGCCGGTGACCATGACAAAGCCTTCCTCGCGCATGAAGGCGTAGGCCATGTACGCCCGCGCCTTGATGTAACCCTTGTGGGCATAGGCGAAAGCGTGATCCGGGCTGAGCCGGAAAGGCTCTGAATTGAAGCGGTAGAACTGGTCGTACATGGCGACGCGTCTCTACGGGTTACTCGTTATGACCCCAATGGTGCAGGCAAAGGCATTGTATCGCAAGGTAACATGTGCATTGACCTGCGTTACTGTGAACCAGTTCAAGGCGCTCACCCGCCGAATTACAACCGCCAGAGCGCCAGTCCGGCCTCCGCGGCCGCATTCCGGTCAAGCACGCCCTTGACGTCGATGACGACGCCACCCGGCGCCAGAATCGGCGCTACCAGCGCCAGCCCCTTGCCCACATACTCGGCGTGCGGCACGGCGAATACCACCGCATGGGCAGGCGGCAATGCCTCCCACGCGACCAGCTCAATACCGTACTCTTCTTCGGCTTCTGCCGCGTCGGCCAGTGGATCGTGCACGCTCACGTCACAGCAGTAATCCTGCAGTTCGCGGATGATATCTTCCACACGGGAGTTGCGCAGATCCGGACAGTTCTCCTTGAAGGTGAGGCCGAGCACCGTCACCCGGGCGCCTGCCACCGGATGGCCGCGGCTCACCAGCTGCTTGACGGTCTGTTCGGCAATGAACTTGCCCATACCATCATTGGTCTTGCGCCCGCCAAGCACCACCTGCGGATGATAGCCTGCACTTTCCGCCTTGTAGGTCAGGTAGTAGGGGTCGACACCGATGCAGTGACCTCCCACCAGGCCGGGCCGGAATGGCAGGAAGTTCCACTTGGTGCCCGCCGCCTCCAGCACATCCAGCGTGTCGATACCCAGCTTGTTGAAAATCATCGCCAGCTCGTTCATCAGGGCAATGTTAAGGTCGCGCTGGGTATTCTCGATGACCTTGGCCGCCTCTGCCACCTTCACGCTGGCGGCGCGATGCACACCCACTTCCACCACCGTCTCGTAGAGTTGGGCCACACGCTCCAGCGTTGCGGGTGTGTCGCCGGAGACCACTTTGGTGATGGTTTCCAGGCGGTGCACCTTGTCACCCGGGTTGATGCGCTCGGGGGAATACCCGATAAAGAAACCACTGTCGGCCGCCACATCCTCCCCGCTGCGCCCCGCCCAGGGCAAGCCCGATCCCGCCTCCAATAGCGGCACGCAGACTTCCTCGGTACACCCCGGGTACACGGTGGACTCGTAGATAACCACCGTGCCCGGGCGCAGGTGCTCTGCCACAGCACGCGAGGCGCCTTCCAGTGGGCTGAGGTCGGGGCGATGCGCGTGGTCGATGGGGGTAGGCACCACCACGATGATAATGGTTGCCTCGGCCAGTGCCGCAGCTTCGCTGGTAAACTCAAGCTGCGCAGCGGAGGCAAGCGCCTCAGGGGACACCTCTCCGCTGGGGTCATGCCCCGCCCGGTAGTGGTCCAGTTTGCGCGCATTCAGGTCGAAGCCGATTGTCCGCCGGGTGCGACCAAACGCCACGGCCAGCGGCAGGCCCACATAGCCCAGGCCAACAATTGCTACGGTTTCTTGCATGGATGAATCGCTCATTTGGAAGACTGCCCCATAAACCACGCTGCCGTACGTGACAGCCCCTCGCCAACGTCAAAGGCAGGCGTATACCCCAAAAGCTGCCCCGCTTTGCTGATGTCGGCCTGCGAATGACGCACATCGCCTTCCCGAAACGCGCCATACACCGGCTCCAGCGTCGCCAGTTCCGGCTGACGCGCGCTGAGGAGGTCGCGTATGCCGTAGTACAACTCGTTGAGCGTGGTGCGGCCGCCAAAGGCCACGTTGTACACCTGGTTCACCGCCTCCGGGGAATCCGCTGTGGCGGCCAGCACGTTGGCCTGAACGACATTGTCGATGTAGCAGAAATCGCGCGACGTTTCGCCATCGCCATTGATCTGGCAGCGCTGCCCGGCTGTCAACTCGCCAAACCAGCGTGGAATGACTGCGGCATAGGCACCTTCGGGGTCCTGCCGCGGGCCGAACACATTGAAATAGCGCAGGCCAATGGTCTGCATGCCGTAGGCGCGTCCGAACACATCGGCGTAAAGCTCGTTGACGTACTTGGTAACAGCGTAGGGTGACAACGGCTTGCCAATCTCGTCCTCGACCTTGGGCAGGCCGGGATGATCTCCGTAGGTGGACGACGATGCGGCGTAAACGAAACGCTTGACTCCCGCATCGCGCGCCGCCACCAGCATATTGACGAAGCCGTCGATATTGGCGGCATTGGTCAGGAGGGGATCCTCCAGTGACCTTGGCACACTCCCCAGCGCGGCCTCGTGCAGCACGTAATGTACGCCCTCGACCGCGCGCCGGCAGTCTGCCAGCGAGCGGATGTCTCCTTCGATGAATTCAAACGACCCGGCGCCGGCCGCTTCTTCTAACAGCGCATCCACATTGTGCTGGTGGCCCGTGGCGAAGTTATCCAGCGCACGCACCCGTTGCCCCAACTGCAGCAGCCGCTGACAAAGGTGGGAACCAATAAAACCCGCCGCACCCGTCACCAGCCACGTGACCGGACTTGCACGCAGGGTGCCCTCCGTTGCTTCCAGTGTTGTCATTCCCCACGTTTCCCCATCCCGAACACGCGAATCCACACACTGTTGTTAGTCTTGAAGTGTGCGGCGTTTGGCATCTGTAAAGCGTCGACATTTACACGCCGTTGCACTGAGTATAAGGTCTGGACGACATTACGGCCATGCCCCCGGTCGCCAGCGGCGACTCGGGGCAGTTTGCGCGGGGAGTACGACAAGCACATGACAGGCAATATCGGCCTGATTACCTACCTGGTCGCCGCCGTCAGTTTCGCGCTGCTGGCACTGCTGCTGGTGCTCCAATGGCGCGTGCGCCCCCTGGGCACCAGCCTGTTCCTTGCCTGCACGGCCTCCGCACTGTGGTCGGCTATCGTCGGCCTTGGCACACTGGCCGACTATCCCCCGGTGCAGCTGATACAGGTGGCTGAGCTGGTACGGAATATTGCCTGGGTGTATTTCCTGTTGCAGCTGCTCGGCCTGCAAACCGACGGTGCACTACTGACCCTGCGCGGTCGCGACTGGCGGCCACTGTTCTACTGTGGCGCGGCGCTGGCGCTGGTTGTGGTCATGGCGCCCATGCTGGCGCCACTTCTGGGTTCCGTAATCGGCTATGAGGCAACCCTCGCCCTGTGGCTGGCGTTCGCCCTCGGCACACTACTCATCGTCGAGCAGCTCTACCGCAACGCTTCAACGGCAGAGCGCTGGTCGCTGAAATTCCTCTGTTTCAGCCTCGGTGCCATCGCGGCCTGGGACTTCTTCATGTATTCGGAGGCGCTGCTGTTCCGCCGCCTGGATCCCGACCTCTGGCAGGCGCGCGGGCTGGTCAACGCCGTGGTCACACCGGCGCTGGGCATTGCCTTTGCACGCTACAGCTCGTGGCGCGGAAAGCTGCAGGTGTCGCGTCAGGTGGTGTTCCACACGGTCACTCTGGTGGGTGCAGGCATTTACCTGCTGGGCATGGCGGCCATCGGCTACTTCCTCAAGTTCATGGGCGGCAGCTGGGGCGCGGTGCTGCAACTGACGTTTCTGGTCGCGGCGGCAACACTACTGTTCAGCCTGCTGTTCTCGGGCCGCCTGCGGGCGCTGCTGCGTGTGCAACTCAGCAAGCACTTCTTCAGCTACCGCTACGACTACCGGGAGGAATGGCTCAAGTTTACCGGGGCGCTCGCGAGCCTGAGTGAAGACGTGGCAGAAGGTATTATCCGCACCATGGCGCCGCTGGTGGAAAGCCGCGCGGGTTTGCTCTGGGGCGGCAGCGAGGGTCAGCCCCTGCGCTTGCTGGCACACTGGGAAATGAGTATTCCAGAGGATGCGAATGAGGGTCTGGGGAATTTGCCCGCCTGGCTACAGCGCACTGATTGGGTGGTCAACCTGCAGGAATGGCGCAGCGCTCCCGACCTGTACGTGGATCTGCAGCTGCCCGCCTGGCTGCAACAGGATGAAACCCTTTGGCTCATTATCCCCCTCGTGTTTCGCGACCGTCTGGAGGGCGTGTTGATGCTGCGTAAATCCACCCTCAAGGACACCATCAACTGGGAGGACCGCGACCTGCTGAAAACAGCGGGCCGGCAGGCCGCGAGCCACCTCGCCCAGCACCTCGCCAGTCAGGCGCTGGTGGAGGCGCGACAGTTCGATGCCTTCAACCGTTTATCTGCCTATGTGGTGCACGACCTGAAGAACATTCTGGCGCAGCAGTCGCTTATTGTGTCCAATGCGGCCAAGCACCGCCACAATCCCGCCTTTATCGACGACATGATTTCCACCGTCGATAACTCGGTAGCACGGATGCAGCGCCTGATGGAGCAGATGCGCAGCGGGTTGCGCAGCGCCAGCGCAGGGAATGTCGAACTGGGGCCGCTGCTGCAAGAGGTCGTCAGTGGCAGAAGTAGCGTGCGCCCTGCACCCAGCCTGCAACCCCCGGCCCATGCGGTGCACGTAGAGGCAGACAGTGAGCGCCTGGCCACGGTGTTCAACCACCTGATCCAGAATGCGCAGGAGGCCACGCCGGCCGATGGCACGGTCATTGTGGAAGTCATCACGAGCGCGGGGCAGGTCGTTGTGGCGATACGCGACAGCGGCCGCGGCATGGATGCCGATTTTCTGCGGCAGCGCCTGTTTCGCCCGTTCGAGTCCACCAAGGGACTCACCGGCATGGGCATTGGCGCTTTTGAGAGCCGCGAGTACATCCGGCAACTGGGCGGCGACATCAGCGTGGAGAGTGAGCCGGGGGTTGGCAGCTGCTTCCGCGTGACCCTGCCGCAATCCGGTGAAGCCGATCCACAATCGCACCCAATCGACGGCGCGCAACCCGCGACCAACACTGAATAACCGGACTCGACATGGCAAAGACACAAAGCAAACACCTGCTGGTGGTGGAAGACGACAAGGGCCTGCAAAGTCAGCTGCGCTGGGCCTTTGACGGCTATGAGGTGGCCATTGCCGGCGACCGCAGTGAAGCCATCACCGCCCTGCGCCGCTTTGAACCCGGTGTTGTGCTGCTCGACCTGGGCCTGCCGCCCGACCCCGGTGGAGTCACCGAAGGCCTGGCGACCCTGCGTGAGGTACTGAGCCTGGCGCCGGAAACCAAGGTCATTGTGGTGACCGGTGACAACGACCGCGCCAACGCCGTGAAAGCCATTGCCGGCGGCGCCTGGGACTTTCACCAGAAGCCCGCTGACCCGGAACTGCTGGCCATGTTGGTAGACCGTGCCTACCACGTGTACGCACTGGAGCGGGAAAACCTGCGCCTGCAGAAAGCCAGTGAAAACATGCCGCTGCGGGACATCATTGCCGTGAGCCCGGAGATGCTGAAAGTGTGTCGGACCGTGGAAAAAATCGCGCCGACGGACATTACCACGTTGCTATTGGGGGCGAGCGGCACCGGCAAGGAGCGCTTTGCGCGGGCCCTGCACGAGCTAAGCCCGAGAGCCGGCAAGCGCATGGTGGCCATCAACTGTGCCGCCATTCCCGAGAACCTGCTGGAAAGCGAGCTGTTCGGGTACGAAAAAGGTGCCTTCACCGGTGCCAACCAGCAAACCATCGGCAAGATCGAGTACGCCAACGAGGGCACGCTGTTTCTCGACGAAATCGGCGACCTGCCGCTGGAACTGCAGGCCAAGCTGCTGCGCTTCCTGCAGGAGCGCGTGGTGGAACGCATTGGCGGGCGCAAGGAGATCCCTGTCGATGTGCGCATCGTCTGCGCCACGCACCAGAACCTGGAAGAGCAAATGAAGGAGGGGCGCTTTCGCGAGGACCTGTATTACCGCGTCAGCGAAATGACGATAAAAATCCCCGCCCTGAAAGATCGCACCGGCGACACCGCCGTACTGGCCAAGGCCTTCCTGGCGCGTTTTTCCGGCGAACTGGGCAACGGTGGTCGCAGCTTTGACGCCGCCGCGCTGGAGGCGATCGAACGCTACAGCTGGCCGGGCAACGTACGCGAGCTGGAGAGCCGGGTAAAGCGCGCGGCCATCATGGCGGAGGGCTCCCAGGTCACCGCGGAGGACTTGGAGCTGGATGTGGACGCCAATGAAGAAGCGCTGCCCCTCAACCTGCGGCAAGTACGTGACGCGGCGGAGCGCGGCGCCATTATCCGCGCCCTGGGCCACGCCGGAGACAATGTCTCCGAGGCGGCTGCACTGCTCGGCGTTACGCGGCCAACACTCTACACGATGCTGGAAAAATACGGCCTCAAATAACCGGAGCACGCAACGGTGATAGCGCCGACCCGTTCGCACTTCCCCTGGCTGTGGCTTGGCTACAGTCTGCTGCTGGTGTATGGCACCTGGTTTCCCCTGGACCGCTGGGACTGGGCCCTGGGCGGCTGGCAAGCGTTCATGGCCATGGACTGGCCGCAGCGCGTGGCCCGTTCGGATTTCATCCTGAACCTGATTGTGTACCTGCCTTACGGGCTGCTGGCAATGCTGTGCCTGCGCGGAACGTTGATACGCCGCCTGCTGCTGGCGACGGTTTCCGCCGCTGCGCTGTCCGCCAGCCTGGAGTTCGGGCAAACCTACCTGCCGGGACGCGTCAGTTCACTGGCAGATCTCCTGCTGAATAGTGCCGGTGGCTTTCTCGGCGCGCTGGGCGCGGGCCTGGCGGCACGCTTGCCACTCTCGCGACACCTACGGCAACAGGTTCTCGCCATGCTACGCGACCCCACCACCGGCCGGCTCGGCCTGCTGGCCCTGGGTTGCTGGTTACTCGCGCAATGGGCACCACTGGTGCCCAGCCTCGACATTGGCAACCTGCGCGCCGGTCTCGCCCCACTCAAGGCAACGGTGCTGGGAGTGACGCCATTGCTCGGCGCCAAGGTCATCAGCTACATCCTGATGTTGTTTGCGGTGGGCACACTACTATTGAGCATTCTCTCCCCAGGCCCGCGCCGGCTCGTATCGGTGTTCGGCCTGCTGTTTGCGGTGTTGCTGGGCAAGGTGCTGGTGTTGGGCCGGGTGTTGTCGGCAGAGGCGCTGCTGGCTTTTGCCTGCCTGATACCTGTGTTCTGGTTGTTGCGCAATGTCTCACCGCGCTACCTGCGCTGGGCTCTGTTGCTATCCCTGCTGGCCTACCAGATTCACGACGCCCTGCTTCCGGGCAGCGTTGATACCGCACTCCGCACGGTGAACTGGATACCATTCCGCGGGCACATCAACAGCGTGCACGGCGTGGTCAATCTGCTGGAAACCGTCTGGGTATTTATCGCCCTCGCCTGGGTGACCTACCCGTGGAGCCGCAGCCAGGTAGCTCGCGCCCTTCTGGCGTTTACCGTGGCAATGGGGACTCTCGGCCTGGAATGGTGGCAGCAGTTCGTACCCGGCCGCTACCCCGACCTCACCGATGCACTGGTGGCAACTGGCGGCTGGTGGCTGGCCTCGGTATGGCGCTGGGGCCACTACTCGGGGGATGCCGACAAACACGCCACGCGCGCTACCCTGTCCGGCGTGCGGCCTGGACGCGGTGCGCGAACGCGGCGACCGCTCTCGGGCAAACGAACGCGTCTGCTGCTCGGCACCGCCGCTGTGGGCAGTGTGCTTGTTCTGGCTGCCCTCTACGTGCTCCTGGCCCGGGATGAACGCCCGCCCTATGCACTACCCAGCATTGATACCCTGCCAACACCCACCTTTCCAGACTGGCGACAACAGCACCCCCGGCTGCCGGCGCCAGCCGCCGAAGACATCGCCTTGCTGCGCGCGCACAACCCGGGGTTCTGGGACCAACACCGCAAGCGCGCTGCGAAAGGCGCGCTGTATTCACGCATTCTGCTGGCGCGGGTTGAACCCGGCTCACAGGATCTGCAGGCACTGCACAGCGACCTGATGGCATTGGAACCCGAGTGGCGCGGGCACGAGCAAACCAAGCCACTGGCCCTCGCCTACGACTGGCTACATGCGTTGTGGACACCCGCGCAACGGCACAGCCTGTTGACCAAAGTGGAAGCCGCCTGCGCGTATCAGGTTCACGTCATCACGGACAAATATACCCTGTCACCGTACAACGTTTACCTCTACAACAGCCCCCTGCAGGCACTGATGATGGCTGCGATCGCCAGCCACGGCGACAGCGCCAACGATAGCTGCATGCGCTTCACGGCAGACTACTGGCGATACCGGGTACTCCCGGTGTGGCGGCAGGTCATGGGCACCACGGGCGGCTGGCATGAAGGCGGGGAGTATGTCGGCATAGGCATTGGCCAAGCCATTTACCAACTGCCGGCCCTGTGGCGCACCGCGACCGGGGAAGACCTGTTTGCCAGCGAACCCGGTATCCGCGGCTTTGCCGACTTCGCGCTACACCGTATGCGCCCGGATGGTACCTACATACGCAGCGGTGACGCCGCGTATTTCCGCCGCCGCATACCCGACCTCGCCCCCCTGGCACTGGAGACCCGGCACCGCCCTGCCTACTCGCTGGCGGCACCCCCACAGCAAACGGTGCCACTGGGCTGGCCCTGGGGCCCGCTGTCGCAGGCGAGTTTTGCCAATGACACAGCCCTGCAGCGGGAACCCACCAGCCGCTGGTTCGACGGTATCGGGTTACTGCTGGCGCGCTCCAGCTGGCAAGCGGATGCCACCTTCGTCACATTCCGCGCGGGTGACAACTTCTGGTCGCACTCCCACCTCGATCAGGGCGCCTTCACCATTTTCCGCAGCGGGCCCCTCGCGCTCGACAGTGGCCTCTACAACCGCTATGGCTCCGAGCATCACCTGAACTACAGCTATCAAAGCATTGCGCACAATGTGGTCACGGTAACGGACCCGGCGGACGACGCACCAATGCCGTCGAAAACCGAAGGCGAGCCGAGCCGTGTCATCGCCAACGATGGCGGCCAGCGACGCGTGGGTTCAGGTTGGGGGCGTGCGGCGCCTCTGGATTACCTGCACTGGCAACAGCAAGGAGAGCACTACCGCACTGTGGGTGAAGTTCGCCACGGCGATGCCGACGGCGTGTCCTGGGTGGTGGCGGACCTCACCCCGGCTTACACCAATGCGGCATCCGGCACGGGTGATTTCTCGGCCCGCAACAAGCGGATTCGGCACTACCAGCGCAGCTTCGTGTTTGACCGCCGCGCACAGGTGATCGTTGTCCACGACAGGGTCACGACGGAAGATGCCACGTTCCGACAGAAGTGGTTACTGCACAGCGAACTGGAGCCCGAGCTGCAGGGTCCGAACTTTCGTATTGCAGCGCCACACACCGCATCGGGGCCGCGAGGCGTGCTGAAAGGCCAAGTGCTATTGCCGGAAGACGCCAGCCTGACCGCGATCGGCGGCCCCGGGTTTGAGTACTTCGTCGATGAGAAGAACTACGACGAGGACGGCACGGTGCAGGCGGTCGCGCAACGCAAGCGCGAAGAGCGCGGTGCCGAACCCGGCGCCTGGCGCCTGGAGCTGCAACCCGGGCGCCAGGCAGAAGCCCGGGAATTCCTCGTGGTGATGCGCACGGGGGAATGGAGCGCCACCGAGTCGATAACACCGGCGCCTGCGGCCATGCTGAAAACCACCGGCGACACCCTGACGCTGACACTGGACGGCGACCAGCCCCTGACCCTGCATTTACCCCGGAACATGGGCGACATCACACTGCAGCGCGGCCGCTGACCACGCCGGGCATCATCGCGCCTGCGCCAGATCCGCCAGCAACCGCTCCAGCAAACCGTCCAGCGCCAGATCGATCTGCGCATACACCGCCTGGAATCCCGGCCAGTCACCATAATACGGATCCGCCACCGGCACACCGCCCGGGGGCACACCCTCCTGATACTCACCCAGCAACCGCACGCGTGAGAGGGCGTCGCTACCGGCTGCGAGCACGGCCAGCTCATCGCTGTGCACCTGCTCCATGACGAGCACATGGGTACTGCGTTCCAGCAGGGCAGGAGTCACCTGCTGCGCGCGGATTCTCCCCAGCGGGAACCCATATTCCCGCGCCAACCGCGCCACCCGTGGATCAGGCGGCCGGCCGAGCTGCCCCGGGCGCGTGCCTGCCGAGGCCACCGCAATACGGCGCGCCAGCCCCATGCTGCGTAACCGATGACGCAATAACGCTTCCGCCAACGGTGAGCGGCACACATTGGCGGTGCAGACAAACAATACGCGCAACTGTGGGCGCCACCAGAACATCAATCACTTCTCCCTGAGCAACTCAGTGCGCCACGCGGTCCAGCAATTCGCGCACCCAGGTCACCGGTATCACGTAGCTGATACCGGAGGGACGTTCCAGCACCGACTCTCGCGACTCCTTGACGAACACACTGTTCACCACACCAATGACGGCGCCTGTTTCCGGATCATAAACGGGACTGCCGCTGTTGCCGGGATAGGCCGTGGCGTCCAGTTGAAAGACATCAAAGGGGTTGCGCATGCGCTGCAGTTGCACCGCATTGAGGTCGCGCGCCGCATCTGCGGTACGCGCAACCGGGGTAATGGCCGACACCATGCCGCGGTGGGTGACCGGATACAGGCCCAGCACACCGCCGATGGGAAAACCCGTGAAGGCCACCGCATCACCCTCTCGCACCGTGGCGGAATCGCCCAGCCGCAAGGTGGGCAGGGGCGCGCTGGTAATGCGCAGAATGGCCAGATCGTGCACCGGGTCTTGCGCCGCGATTTCCGCGGGGTGCACCACCGCCTGCCGTCCGCGCCCGGAAAATACTGCGAGCATCTGCTGGTTGTCGTGGTCCAGCAGTTCCGGCAACACGTGGTAGTTGGTCACGATCAAATGGCCATTGCCCACCACAAAACCTGTGCCACGCAAACTGTCGGGGCGGCGTTCACCGATGGGTTGTCGCGGCGGATAGCTGGTACCCACACCTACAATCGCGGGACGCACGCCCTCTATCACATCGGCCAGCGATGCAGCCGCAAGGGGCTGCGCAAACAGCGCGCTGCACACCAGCCAGACCAGCGCCGGCAATCCGTTGGGATGAAAACGTGTCATGCACTCACTCCTGTGACAGCCAGCTGCACCGTGCACCGCTTCATACTTGCCGAGGCGGCTCGCACAGGCGACACTGCAAACCTGAGACCATAGTCCAGAATCATGAGCCCGCGCAACGGCGGCGACTCAGGCAACCCCAGGCAAGGAGAACCGCGGGTGGCAGACCTTATCCATCAGTTCATCACCCGGGCCGCGCAGGGTCAGGGCTCACGGCCCGCGCTGTTGTTTCGCGATACGGTGCTATCCTATGCAGAGCTTGCAGAGCAGGTGGAGAACGCGGCCCGCGGCTTGCTCGCAGAAGGGCTCGGCGCCGCGGAACGTGTCGCCATCTATCTACCCAAACAGCCGGAGACCGTGGTGGGTATTTTTGCCACGGCGGCCGCGGGGGGCTGCTTCGTCCCGGTCAATCCGGTGCTCAAGCCGCGACAGGTGAGCTATATCCTGCGCCACAGTCAGGCGCGCGTGCTGATCACCTCCGCACAACGCCTGCAACAATTGGCTGCCGAGCTGCCGGCCTGTAGCGATCTGCACACCCTCGTGCTGGTGGACACACTCGCCGCGGAGCGCCGGGAGACGCTCGCGAGCGAGCTCCGTGGGCTCAACGTGATAGAGTGGCAAGCGCTTCTCGCAGCGCCCGCACGAGCGCCCCATCGGCGCATCGACACCGACATGACGGCCCTGCTGTACACCTCCGGCAGTACGGGCAACCCGAAGGGTGTCGTGCTTTCACATCGCAACATGGTGGCGGGCGCGCGCAGTGTGGCCGAGTACCTGGAGAACACAGCGGACGACCGGCTGCTCGCCGTACTACCGCTCAGCTTTGATGCCGGGCTGAGCCAGCTCACCACCGCATTTTCTGTCGGCGCCTCGGTCGTATTGATGGACTACCTGCTGCCCCGGGACGTGCTGAAAGCAGTAGCGCGCTACGCGGTCACCGGGCTCGCGGCCGTCCCTCCCCTGTGGAACCAGCTGCTGCAACTGGCGTGGCCCGACGAAGTCGCCGACACCCTGCGCTATGTCACGAACACCGGCGGCGCCATGCCGGTAGCCAGCACGCGTGCCCTGCAGGACAAACTCCCGCATACGCGCGTGTTCCTCATGTACGGGCTCACCGAGGCCTTCCGCTCAACGTACCTGCCACCGGAACAGGTGCAGCAGCGGCCGCAATCCATCGGCAAGGCGATTCCGAATGCCGAAATCCTGGTGGTGAACGAGGCCGGTGAACTGTGTGCTGCCAACGAGCCCGGAGAGCTGGTGCACCGGGGCGCGTTGGTCGCTCTGGGCTACTGGAATGATCCGGAGAAGACAGCCGAACGCTTCCGGCCCGCCCCCGGACAGGACCCGGCACTGCCCCTGGCGGAAATTGCCGTCTGGTCCGGCGACCAGGTGGTGCGCGATGAGGAGGGCTACCTCTACTTTGTCAGCCGCAAGGACGACATGATCAAAACCTCCGGCTACCGGGTCAGCCCCACCGAGGTGGAGGAAGTTGCCTATCTGTCCGGCCTGATTGCCGGGGCCGCGGCACTGGGCCTGCCCCACACGCAACTGGGGCAGGCTATTGCACTGGTGGTAACACCGGCGGCTCAGGCGAACAGCGAAACGCTGGAGCGCGAGCTGCTGGCCTTGTGCCAGCGCGAACTGCCCAACTTCATGGTCCCCGCACGGGTTATCGTGCGAGCAGCCCTGCCCCACAACCAGAACGGAAAAATTGACCGGCGCGCATTGAATGCCGAATACGCGAGCCTGTTTCAGGAGCCAACGGAATGACCGAACAGCAAAACACATCATCCACCAAACCCCGCGAACGCGGTCGCCCGCAGCATGCGCCCCAGAATCACTTCCCCGTGCGGGACAACTGCCTGCAGGTTGGCAATCAACCGGTGACTGAACTCGCCCGTCAGGCGGATGGCAGGCCCTTCTACGCCTATGACCATCGCGTGATGGATGCGCGTGTGGCGCAACTACGGCAACAACTCCCCAACGCCATTCACTTGCACTATGCGATCAAAGCCAACCCCATGCCTGCCGTCGTGCAGCACATGTCAGGCTTGACCGATGGCCTTGATGTGGCCTCTGCCGCCGAACTTGCCACAGCACTGGCCACAGGCATAGACCCGGCAGAGATCAGTTTCGCAGGCCCTGGAAAGTCGCTGGAAGACCTTCGCGCAGCGGTAAGCGCCGGCGTCATCATCATTCTGGAATCCATGACCGAAATGCAGAGAGTCGCAGATATCGCCACAGAGCTTGCCACAACACCGCCTGTTGCCATCCGCGTCAACCCGGATTTCGAGCTCAAGGCCTCTGGCATGAAAATGGGCGGCGGCCCGAAGCCGTTCGGCATTGATGCGGAACAGGTACCTGACGCCATGGCGCGTGCAGACGCGCTGGGACTCGATCTTGTCGGGGTACATATTTTCAGTGGCTCACAGAACCTCCGGCCCGAGGCGCTCATCGAGGCGCATGACAAAACCTTTGAGCTCGCGCTACGGCTGGCCGCGCAGGCACCGAAGCCTTTCCGCTGGCTCAATATCGGGGGCGGTTTTGGCGTGCCTTACTTTCCCGGGGAAGAATCCCTCGACTTGGCGCCCGTGGTACAGAACCTGCAAAATCGTGTGGATGAAGCCCTGCGGCAACTCCCGGACGTAGAACTCGTCATGGAACTGGGTCGCTACCTCGTGGCTGAGGCCGGGATCTACGTTTGTACGGTCAGCGACAAAAAAGTATCACGCGGCCAGACGTTCCTGATCACCAACGGCGGCTTGCATCACCATCTGGCAGCCTCCGGGAACTTCGGTCAGGTGGTCCGCAAGAACTACCCGGTATGTATTGGGAATCGAGTGATCAGCAGGGAGCAGGAGACGGTGACTATCGTCGGCCCACTGTGCACGCCGCTGGACCTGCTCGGAGAGCGCATGCCGTTACCGACAGCCGACATTGGTGACCTTGTGGTGTTGTTCCAGTCCGGTGCATACGGATATACCGCCAGCCCGCACCTGTTCCTCAGTCACCCACAACCTCTGGAATTCTTCGTTTAGTGGTTGCGGATCTGAGAACCTTGTCACAAACTGTCACATTCCTTCTGTACTAATAGCGTTAGCTACTAGAGTTTATAGGCTGGTATAAGCGGCGCCCGTAAACCACGCGACAGCGCACAAGCAAAGTACACTGGGAACTGGCCATCATGTTAGCGAGCAGCCTGTTGGGAACCCGACGCGTTTTTAAACATCACGTTCATGTCGCCTATTACTGGCTGGCACTGCTTGATGCCGCCCTTTTCACGGGCGCCTGCTATCTGGGGACTTTCCTGTATTTCCTGCGCGACCAGGCCCTGCTGGATTCCCACCTGCAAACCCTGCTGCCGCGTGCCCTGGTGTTTGCACTCACCACGGTGCTGGCGATGACCGCACTGGGGTTGTATCAACCACGCCTGCGCGAGGGGCTCAACGGCATTATGTTGCGCGTTGCCGGTTCCTTTGTGCTGGTGACTATCGCCATGGCAGCCATGTTCTACCTCGTGCCCTCGCTGCACCTGTGGCGCGGTGTACTGGCTTACTCCTCCGCCATTGCGTTCACTTCGTGTCTCATTACCCGCGTGATCTTCGCCAACACCGTGGAACTGGAGCAATTCAAGCGCCGCGTTCTCGTACTCGGCAGCGGCCAGCGCGCCGCCAATATCGCCGAGCGCATGCGCCGCAAAAGCGACCGACGCGGTTTTCGTATTGCCGGCTACGTGCGCGCCGACAGTGAACAGACGCTGGTGGAAACGGGGAACGTGTTCACCCCCGACGAGCCGTTGCACGAGTACGCTCTGGCACATGACATCCGCCAGATTGTGGTCGCGCTGGACAACCCCGCGGCGCTGCCCGCTGACGAGCTTATGCACTGCCGTACGTCGGGCATCGAGGTCGTCAACATTCTCGACTTCTTCGAACAGGAAGCGAGCAAGGTGTTGGTTGAGGAAGCCCCCCGCGAGTGGTTCATCTACTCGGACGGCTTCGCCGCCGGCGGCTCATCCAACAAAGGCAAGCGCATGCTCGATATGTTGGCCGCGTTTGTGTTGCTGTTTGGCACCTGGCCGCTGATGCTCGTCACCATTGTCGCCATCAAACTCGAAGACGGACTGCACGCCCCGGTGATCTTCCGCCAGAAACGTGTGGGACTCAACGGTTGCGTGTTTGATGTGCTGAAGTTCCGCAGCATGAGCGTGGACGCCGAAAGTGATGGCAAGGCACGCTGGGCAACCACCAATGACAGCCGGATCACGCGCGTCGGCCATGTGATCCGCAAGCTGCGCATCGATGAATTGCCACAGATCCTGAACGTGCTGGTGGGCGATATGTCTCTGGTAGGTCCGCGACCGGAAAGGCCCGAATTCGTGCGCGAATTGTCCGAGAGCATACCCTTCTTCGACAAGCGGCACTGCGTGAAACCCGGGATCACCGGCTGGGCGCAACTGAACTACCCCTACGGCGCTTCCAAGCGCGATGCGCTGCACAAGCTGGAATACGATCTCTACTACGTGAAAAACAGAAGCCTCTTCCTCGACTGCCTGGTGTTATTACAAACCACAGAAGTCATTCTGTTTGGCAAGGGTGCCCGCTAGGGTCCACGCTCTCGCAGCGCGGCCATCTTCACCCGCGTTTTGTGACGTCTGCATTACCCAAATGTGTCAGGTTTTTTAATTCTACAGCCTGCGGTTTCGCTTGAGCTGCTCCCCGGCATTAGGTAACCTCTTGATATCGAATACGTCTATCCTTGTTGGTGCGTAAATTGCAATCAGAATAACAACTTAGCGGTTAACAGACTTTAGTTGGCTGCTTCAGGCCAGCAACGTGAGGGGGAGTGAGCGGGGAATGAATACAGTACTGACAATTATCGCGATACTGGGACTGGGTGCCCTGCTCGTGTCCGTCGTGCTTTTCACCATGGCCGCCCGGCGCTACGTCTCCGACGATGAACCCGAACACATCTCCCTGGTACCCAACACGGGCCGGGATCACCAGCCACGCAATCGCGGCGACCGTCGTCAGACCAATGCGCCCACCTTGTTTCCCATTACCGTCAACGGTGAATTGATCACCCGCGAGCGCCGCCAGATCGCCGATCGCAGGCAGCAACCCCGACAATACGGCTGAGCTCCCTCTTGCGCATCCTGTCCTGCCTGGCTCTCGTTGCCCTATTCGCTGCGCCCGTTCATGCCGCCCCGGTAACACCGGAAACCCCCGCACCTATCGGCTCCCTGTTTGCCACCGACATTCTCCAGGCTGAATTACTGGCGCATCTCGATGCCGGCGAGTATGCCCAGGTTTTGCAGAAAACCGCCGCACACGATGGCTCACTGGACGCGACCAGCCGCGGTTTGCGCATTGCGGCACAGGTATACTCCGGTGACTTGGCGGCAGCGGAGTCCGGCCTGGCGACCTTCGGACCCGGTGAAAGACTCCCGGTGCCAGCGGCATGGGCGATTGCAGAGGCCTATCTCGCGGCGGGTTACCCTGAACTTGCCGGCTACAGCACTCAGTTGGGTTTGATGGAGCAGTTTGACTCCAGCCACCTGTTGTTCCTCATGGGTAGACTACAACTGCAGGCAGGACGCAGCCACGAAGCAGCCCGCTATCTCCAGGCAGCGGCCGCATTGCCTGCCAGTGCGCAGGAGTCTTTCGACCGCGACCGGCTGCGGGACACGACGGCCAACCTGCTGCTCACGCTGAACCAACCCGCAGAGGCTCTCGCCCTGTTCAATGCTGACACCACGGCACCTGTACCCGCTACAACCCCGGTGTACGCCATCGCCAGCGCTCGCAGTATCGCGAATGACGGTCGATTTGAGGCCGCGGATAGTGCAGTGGCGACTGATATTCGCGGCTACTCGCGCGAGCTGGCGGTGACACGCGCCCAGATCAAGGTTCTTGCCGGGCAGCCTGAAGTGGCGCTGGCGCTGATGGATGCACCAACGCTGGGTACCGCGGATGCCGCCATACTGCTCACGCGCTCGCTGGCCCACATGGCCATGAGCCAACCCGACGCGGCAGCCCAAGCCCTGCAACCACTGGGTCCGGCCGCTACCCTGCCTCCCGCACTGCAACCCGGTATGGCGATGATCGCTCTCGGCCAGGGCGATGTAGACGCGGTTCTGGCGGCCATGCAGCGCGCCCCATTACCCCTGTCTGAACTCGCGCGGCTGCCGGCACTACCGGACCACCTGCAAAACACCGATTTGGCGGCGCCCCTGGCCCTCGCCTACTTCGCCTTTGACCAGGGCTACCACCGCCAATCTCTGGAGCTGCTCGACCAGGCCCTGCAAGAATGGCCGGAGCACCCACTGCTCCTGTTGCTGCGTGCGGAAAACCTGCGGCAAATGGGTCACTACACGGCAACAGCCGCTGCACTGGAAGACGCCCTGCACGTACTTCCCGGCAGCGCTGCCCTGCGCCTGTTGCTGGCCACGGCGCAGGAGGCCGGCGGCGATGATGAAGCTGCCCTCACAAGCTACCGCACCATTATTGAGGCGCACCCCGATTTTGTTCTGGCGCAACTGGCACTGACACGCTTGTACACAGAACGCGGTGAGCACGAGCGGGCGCAAGGTGCTTGCGAGTGGGCATTGAACTTCAAGCCTGACTCTCCCGCATTGCTGGCTGCCCTGGCCTGGGCGCTGGCCGAACAGGGCAAGGCGGAGGAATCGAGGGCGACTCTGCGCGCGCTGCAGCGCGTTGCCGGCAGCTCCGCGCAGGCCACGACCAGCCACATCAACGGCTATCTGGCACTGCAGGCAGGCGACCTCCAGGCCGCAGCCACGAGTCTATACAGCACGCTGCGCCTGGGCACACTGGAACCACGGCTGCTGCAACACCTCACCCGCCTGCACGAGGAAATGGGCCATCCCCAGGCAGCGAACAACCTGGCACGGCAGACGCAGCTACTGGCGCGCCACGGGGCGCCGCGCTAAGCGCCATACCAACCACACACCCCACACAAGCCATAGCATGAACGCGGTCCGTGCAAGCTGGAATCCGTGGAGCGTAAACCAGGTCTGCTCCTGCAACGGTGTGACCAGCGCCTGCACTATGCCGGTGGTGGCCGGCTCCGAAGCCACAACGACTTTGCCCGTGGGTGAGATGAACAACGACGAACCGACATTGGCGCTGCGCACGACAAATCGGCGATTTTCTATCGCTCGCAACACCAGGTGCGGCATCGGAATGGAATAGGCTCGTTGCAACGGGCCAAACGCCGCCTCGTCGTTGGACATGTTCACGAGCAACTCCGCACCGGCGTGAGTCAGCGCGCGGACATGCTGCGGGAAAAAGGCCTCCCAGCAGATGAAAACCCCGAGCTGCAGTGCGCCCGCATCAAGCGGCCCGCTACTGTCTCCCGGCGCCATTCGCGATGGCCACCACTCCCGCAAACGCTCCGGCAGCCACCGCTCCAGCGGATTGTGTTCGGCGCCCGGCACCAACAGCACCTTGTGGTATTCCTCGGCGATATAGCCGGAAACAGGAACCAGAAAGGCGGCGTTCAATAACTGAGGTGCTCCCGAGGCGGTAAGGGTCATGGAGTAAGCACCCACCAGTACAGGCGTGCCTGTGTCCGCAGCAGCCTGCGATAACGCCTGCATAATGTCCCGGTACTCCGTGGAGCGCAGCCAGAGTGGCAGACTGGTCTCAGGCCATACGGTCAGGGCGGCCGCACCGGACGCATCCGCAGCGTCTCGAGTAACGCGGTTGAAATTGTCGAACATGCGCCGTGTTGCGGCTTCATCGTGTTTTTCTTCGATCGTCACAGCGGTGTGCAGGGCACGCACCGGCACCCCAGGCACCGCCTCAGTGGCGCTGACCACCGCCGCCTGACGCCAGATGCCGTACCCGAGCACCAGCGCGCTCAGGCACGCAGTGAGCACCCACCAGGATACCCTGCCTGCACCGCGCGCCTGCCAGCACTGCGCAGCCAACACGTTCACGACCATAATGCCGAAGCTGATGCCGAAGACCCCAGCAACGTCGGCCGTTTGCAGCAACAACGGCACCTGCCACAGGTAATACCCCAGCGCATAGGATGGCAAGCCGAGCCACAGGTCGGAGCCCAGCACCTCAATCGCCGTCCAGCTTAACGCCGTCCACAACAACAAGCAGAAGCCCCGCAGGCCTGCACCAACAGCCACCCACACCGCGAGCCCAAGCATCGCCGGCATCAGCGCGAAACCGGCCAACACAGGGAGCAGCCACAGGGGCTTGAACTCGACCAACCAGTAAAAATGGGAGGCTGCGTAGCAGAGTCCGACCAGATATCCACCCAGCAGAACCCGCCAGAACCTGCGCGGCTGTACGGGGTTGGCAGACGAGCCGGAATCATGCCAGAAGCCTGTCAAGGCGGGTGCCAGCGCGACGAAAACCAGCGGCCATGCACTCAGCAGCGGTGACGCCAGAATCATCAGCACACCGGAAAAAATGTATCTGATCACCCTGCTCCCACTCTCTGCTGCAACCTGCGCACGTTCTTCATTATACGGTCCCACTCACGCTGCAAGCCAGCCGCGCTGCGGGCGATGCCAAGACTTCCTGACGACGCGCGCGTAATGCCACAGCGACGTCCGCCACAAACCGGCTTTTCCCACAGGTTTCAGAAGACAGTTACCCGCAGAACACCTAAGCTTTGTTTGGAGCAAATTGCAAACGAGGCGCGAGTCGTTGAAAGCAGCAGCTATTGCAGTGATTGTTCTGTGTTTCGCCGCCGTCAGCGGATGTGGCGGGGGCGGCGGTTCTGGAGCCGACCCGGCGCCGGACGCGCCGCCCGTTACCCCAGCCCCCATTGAACCAGAGCCGGAGCCAGAGCCTCTTCCGGGAGAAGAGCCCCTGCGCGGCATTGACGCCGCCGCCAGGCTGGCATCGCGGGCCACCTTTGGTATGCCCTGGGAAGGTATCCGTGCTATCGATGAGGCGAGCGAGAGTGGCTGGCTGGACGCGCAGCTCGGCGCCAATGCAAGCTCACACGATGCGGTAGTCAGCGAATTGATGGCGCGCGCCGCACGCGGTGAATTAGCCGCACTGGACCCGGACCCAACCCGCCTCGAAGGGCTTTTCAGCCGCATGGCGTGGTGGCACACAACACTTACCGCGCCGGACCAGCTGCGCCAGCGTGTCGCGTTCGCCCTCAGCGAAATCTTTGTGGTATCTGACAACGTCGACCTGCTTTACCAGTCGCCTTACGCGCTGAGCAACTACTACGACACGCTGCTGCAACACGCCTTTGGCAACTTCCGCGACCTGCTGTTGGCCGTTACGCTCCATCCGGCCATGGGGGTGTACCTCAGCCACCTGCAGAACGCCGCGGCCGACCCGGAGGCCAACACCTTCCCGGATGAAAACTACGCCCGGGAGGTCATGCAGTTATTCAGCATTGGTCTGTTCGAGCTCAACCCCGACGGCAGCGAAAAACTCGACGATGACGGCAGGCCGATCCCGACCTATGACAACGACGACATCCGGGAATTTGCCAAGGTCTTTACCGGCCTGTCCTGGGGGGGTAACAACACGGTATTCCGGGCACGACAACCCCAGTTCCGCGAGCCCATGCACATGTTTGAAGCGTTCCACGACAACGGGGAAAAACGCTTGCTGCGCGGCACGACTCTGCCTGCCGGGCAAACCGGCATGCAGGATATCGAGGACGCGGTGGACAACCTGTTCCAGCACCCGAATGTGGGACCATTCATCGGCCGCCAGCTCATTCAGCGCCTGGTCAGCTCCAACCCCTCTGCCGAGTACATCGCGCGCGTCGCGGCCGCGTTCAACGGTGACGGTGGCGAGCCGCGTGGGGATATGCGCGCCACCATCAGGGCGGTGCTGCTGGACCCGGAAGCGCGGGCCGAACCGGACCCGGCGCAATCGCGTGGCAAATTGCGAGAACCGCTGCTTAGACTGATTGCCACCCTGCGCCAGCTCAACACCACCAGCCCGGATGGTTTCTACGCCAATGCGGGCTTCTACGTGCAGGAGCAAATCCAGCAGCACCCATTATCTTCGCCCAGCGTGTTCAATTTTTTCCTGCCGGCTTTCGCGCCAGTGGGCGAGATCGCCGATAGCGGGCTGGTCGCGCCTGAATTCCAGATCACCAACAGCAGCTCCATCGTCGCCATTTCCAACCTCCTGCAAGGCGCGATTCTGGGTGACTTCCTCAACGACCTGCGGGAACCACCGTTCAGTGCCGCCACGTTCGACCTGAGCGAATACGTGGCGCTGGCAGATGACGTGCCCGCCCTGCTGGATCGACTGGATACCGTCTTTACTTACGGTACGTTGGGCGAGGAGACCCGGGCAAGCCTGACCTCCACGGCGCTGCAGCTGGATGACCTGGAACTGCGTACCCGCGTGGTGCTGTACCTGCTGTTGATATCTCCCGATTATGCGGTGGAATTATAATATGCTGACGCGAAGAGGACTTTTACAGCGCGGCCTGCTGCTGGGCGGTGCGGCCACCGGCGCGAGCAGCCTGCTACAACTCGGACTGGTGCGGCGCGCCGCCGCCCAGAATGCCAGCGGCGACTATCGCGCCCTGGTGTGTGTGCTGCTGGCTGGGGGCAACGACTCCTTCAATATGCTGGTGCCCTGGGACAGCGACGGTTATGCCGGCTACGCCAGCATGCGCTCGGACCTCGCCCTGCCGCGCAGTGCACTGCGACCGCTTGCCGGCAGCGACAGCGCGGGGCGCGCCTATGCGGTGCACCCCGGCATGCCCGGTTTGCAGCGCCTGTTCAACGAGAGCGATGCCGCGCTGCTCAACAACGTCGGTGCTTTGGTCGCACCACTGGATAGCGCTGCCATCGCGGCTGGTAACTGGCCGGTACCGCTCGGACTGTTCTCGCATGCCGACCAGATCCAGCAGTGGCAAACCGCAGTCTCGGATGCACGCATCGCCCAGGGTTGGGGCGGGCGCATTGCCGATCTGTTGCAAGCGCGTTCGCCCTACAATGGCCTCGCCATGAACATTTCGCTGTCCGGGAATAATGTTTTCCAGAGCGGCAATACCACCACGCCCTACAGCATCACCACGGATGAACAGGGCGCGAGATCACTCAATGGCTACACCGATGACTCACCGGGCGGCAATTTTACCCGCGCAGTCGTCGACGACCTGCTCGCCCGCAACCAACAACAACTGCTACGCCGCGAATATGGCGACCGGTTTACCGAGGCGCTCGCTACGCAGCAAGCCGTGTCTGGTGCGCTGGCGATGGCGCAGCCACTGAGCACGCCATTCGGCACCGACCCCTTTGGCCAGGCGATGCGCCAGATCGCGCGCATGATCAGCGTGCGCGATCAACTGGGCGCCTCGCGGCAGACGTTCTTTGTTACCGTGGGGGGCTGGGACCACCACGATGGCCTGCTGGAGAACCAGGCCTCCATGCTGCCGATGATCGATGCCGGGCTGCTGGCGTTCCGCGATGCCCTGGGGGAGCTGGGCGCACTGCCCATGGTGACCACATTCACCACCTCGGACTTTGCACGCACGCTCACCTCCAACGGCAAGGGGTCGGACCACGGCTGGGGCGGGCACCATATCGTGATGGGCGGCGCCGTGAATGGCGGCAGATACTACGGTGAGTACCCGGACATACACCCCGACAATCCCCTGGATGTGGGGCGGGGCGTATACGTACCCACCACCGCGACCGACCTGTATTTTGCCGAGCTGGCCCGCTGGTTCGGTGTCAGCGACAGCGACTTGAATGCGGTACTGCCAAATCTGGACAGGTTCTATTCGATCGGCTCAGGTGCGCCACTGGGCTTCATGCTGGACGGTTGAGGCACTAGACCCCACAACGAAAAAGGCCCCGCAGTGCGGGGCCTTTCAACATCGAGCTGAGTAGCGCGTTCTAGCGACGCTGCTTCAGGCGGCGCGCACCCGCCAGGCCAAACAGGCCCAGGGCGAAGATGGCGAGTGTGCCGGGGGCCGGGACGGGGCTTGCCACTGCTGCTGCCTGTACTGTCAGCGATTGGAATGCGCCACCAGCAAGCGAGACGTCGTAGACGCCCGCGGCACCGAATGACTCGTCAAACATCAGTTCACCGACCAGAGTCCAAGAGGCTGAATCGCGCTGCGTGGTGCACAATGCTCCTACGATGGGGTAAGTATTGCATTGAGCATTGTCCACAAAAGAGCTGGGGGCTCCGCTCGCTGCGCTGCCGATTGCCTGGGGACCAATTGCCAGTTCCACGTTCTGCGCGTCGGCGTAGGCAGTGCTGCCACTGAAGCGTGAGTAATCAAGATCAATGGTGAGGGCGTACGTCTGGCCCATGGTGATGACCGTGCTGCTATCGGTCCAGGCACTGCCGTCCAGCGATGCACCGATCACCGTGTAGGTGCCAGTGAGATCCTGGTCTGGCGCTGACGCGTTGACAAAGCCAGCCGCGATACTACCGAGAAGACCAAGTGCAAAATGCGAAATCTTCATAAAAAAACCCTTACATATGAAATTGGACGATGACGCAATACATCAAGCACACATCGTGCCAACTTGCCGGCACTGAGTCGAGCGCGTGTACCCAAGATAGATCAAACACTGCCGGCGCAACAGACGATAAAGATTTTTTATCATAAAAAACAGTTTGTTATGGAATTGATAGCGACACCAAACGTTCAGGCGGAAAAATAGCCGGGATGTCGGAAAATAGGTAAAACCTGCGGCAGAAAGAGCGAGGAATTCTCTGAAAACTGAACCACTGTAAAAAAAACCGACAGGGTCGACAACGCCAAACAGCCAGCGACAAATGAGTGACAAGCTCTTGAAGCGCGTCTAAACTCGGTTGCTGGACGCAAGCAAGAATATTAACACTGCCGGCGGCAGGCCCCATGCGCCGACCGGCATGCAGCTACAGGGACCTTCCATGTCAGATACCATCGCCATCGCCGGAGGCAGCGGCGGCCTGGGTGCGGCCATGTGCCGCCACCTGGGTTCGCAGGGTTTACACATCGTGGTCGGGTATCACAGCCGGAAAGCCGCAGCCGAGTCTGTCGCCCAAGATATCGGTGCCGCTGGCGGCAGCGCGGTGGTCTGCGCCGTCGATCTCTGCGACGCGAAACAGGTCGCGGAATTTCTCGCACAATCCCGCTCAGGTGAGCGCCGGCTGATCGGCGTGGTCAACGCCACCGGCCCTGCCATCCCCCTGCGCCCCCTCAGCGAAATCAGCGGCGACACCTTCAGCGCCATCATGCGCACGGATGTGGAAGGTGCGTTCAATCTGCTTACACAGGCCGGCGCGCTGTTCGCAGCAGCAGGTGGTGGCAGCGTGGTGCAACTGCTCACGACCGCGGTGCTGCGCACACTGGAGAACGACGCGATGTCCGGCATTCCAAAAACCGCCATCAGTGGCATTGTGCGCCAGTTGGCCAGGGAGCTGGGGCCGCAGAACGTGCGCTTCAATGGCATCGCACCCGGTGTCATCGACGCCGGCATCGTGCACAGCTCCTTTGCCGCGGACCCGGTCGCTGAAGGCGTCATCAACGACTGCCTGGCAAAAACGCCCATGCCCCGGCTGGGCAAGCCCGAGGAGGTGTCTGCACTTGCAGCTTTCCTGCTCAGCGACGCGGCAGGCTACATCAACGGACAGATTATCGGCATCGACGGAGGATACAGCGCATGAGCGGCGGCAGATACAGACCATCCACACCCTACAGGAAAACGGCTGCAAAACTGCTTTTCGCTATTGCGGGCGTCATCACCCCCGGCACCGCTCTGGCCAAGGAAACCAGCAGTACCGAGTTGTCCACACTTGCCGCCACAGGCGAAGCGCTCTACGCAGAGCATTGCGCCACCTGCCACGGCCTGACCCTGCGTGGCTCAGCCCACGGCAATACGCTGAAGGGGCCCGGGTTCATGAAGCAGTGGGCCGGGCGTGAAGCGATGACACTGCTGGCGTTCAACCGCGCCAACATGCCGCCTGGCGGCACGGGGGCTCTGGAAGATGCACAACACGCGGCCATCACCGCCTACCTGATTGATGCCAACCATGAGTCCGGTGCTGAGGACCGGCTGTTCACGAGTGCCGGAGCCCTCCTGGGCGCCGCCGACGGCAGCACGGAAGTCTCCTGGGTGGCATTTGAGGGAGCGGGGTCTATCGACGCCGATGCACGCACCCGCGGCGGCTTCCAGAACCGTGCCGTCGCCGACTTCCAGCCCGTCACCGTGGCGCAATTACACAACCCGCCGGACAGTGACTGGCTGAGCTGGCGGCGTACCCTTGATGGCCAGGGCTACAGCCCACTGCAACAGGTCAACCGGGATACCGTGACCGGGCTGAAACTGGCCTGGGTGATGACCATGAAGGATGGCAGCAACCAGCCTACACCCCTGGTCAGCAACGGCATCATGTACCTCACTCACCCCGGCAACATCATTCAGGCTATTGCCGCAGATACGGGCGAGTTGATCTGGGAGTACGGCTACCGCTTTCCGGAAGCATCGCGTACCCTGGGCGGGCCCACCCGCAATATCGCGATCTACGGCGACAAGCTTTACCTGGCAACCTACGACGCCGCCGTCGTGGCGATCGACGCGCGCACTGGCGCGGAGGTGTGGCGCACACCCAAGGCCGACTTCAGCAAGGGCTACACGCACACCGCTGGGCCGATTATCGGGGATGGCGTGGTGATCAGCGGCATCAACGGCTGCGAATGGTATAAAGAAGAAGGCTGCTTTATCACTGGCCACGATGCCGACACCGGCGAGGAGCTCTGGCGCACCTCGACCATCGCCCTGCCCGGTGAACCCGGCGGTGATACCTGGGCGGGACTGCCACTCGAGATGCGCGCGGGCAGCGACACCTGGATAGCCGGCTCCTATGACCCGGAACTCGAGCTGTTCTTCATCGGCACCTCCCAAGCCAAGCCCTGGGTGGCCGCCAGCCGCGGCATGAGCGCAACGGACGAAGCGCTATACACCAATTCCACCCTCGCCCTGCGCCCGCGCACCGGCGAGCTGGTGTGGCATTTCCAGCATATCCCCGGTGAAACCATCGACATGGAGGTGGGCTTTGAGCGGGTACTCATTGATGTCAACGGCAAACCCCTGCTCTACACCATCGGCAAGGACGGCCTGCTGTGGAAGCTCGACCGCTCCACCGGCAACTACGTCAACGTGGTGGAAACCCTGCAGCAAACCATTTACGCCGAGATCGACAAGGCCCGCGGCCAGGTACACTACCGCGATGATATTGTGGCGGCCGGAATCGGCGACACTATAGAAGCCTGCCCGGGTATCTACGGTGGTCACAACTGGCAGGCCTCTGCCTACAGCCCGGAAACGCACAATCTGATCATACCGCTGCACCAGCTGTGCTCCGATATGGTGGGCCGCGAGGTGGCGCAAGAGCCGGGGTCTGGTGGCTACGGCGCAGACTCGCGCACCTATGCCATGCCCGGCAGCAACGCGTTGCTCGGCCGGCTCGCAGCGTGGGACGTGCGCAACATGACCGAGAGCTGGGCGCATGAGCAGCGCGCCATGTTCCTCACCGGCGCACTGACCACCGGGGGTGGTCTGGTGTTCATCGGCGACCTGGACCGCTACTTCAAGGCCTTCGACGTCAAAAACGGCGCCCTCCTCTGGCAAACACGCCTGGGAGCGCCCCTGCACGGATACCCCATCAGTTATGCGGTGAACGGCAAACAGTATATTGCCGTGCCCACCGGCATCGGTGTGTTTCGTGCCATGACCGCGGTGGTCAGCCCGGAGATCTATCAGCCAACCGGCGGGCAGGCGCTGTATGTATTTGAGCTGGACTGACATGTATCCCCGCCGCGCGCGGCGGGCTGCTTACTCGGGCAAGCCAGACTTCCCTGCTTCGCGAATAATGGGCTGATATTCCGCGAACGCCGGCCCCGCGGCGGTCGCCCCAACCGTGAAACCCGCATCTGTGGTCAAGGTGTGGCCCGTGGTATAACCCGACTCATCGCTTGCCAGCCACAGTGCGGCGTTGGCGACATCTTCCGCCAGGCCCGGACGTCCGCGCAGCGGTGAAGCCTCTGCGAGAATCTTTTTCGCCTCGTCGATCTTGCCCGGGTCACCCGTGAGCACACTGGCCACCATCGGCGTCGCCATGGAGGCCGCTGCGATGGCATTTACACGCACATTACTGGCAGCGAGTTCGGCAGCAAGATTCTTGGTCAGCCCCACTACCCCGTGTTTGGCTGCGGTATACGCGTGTGGCCCCAGGCCACCCATTATGCCGGCCGTGCTCGCCATGCTGATGATCGAGCCAGAGCCCTGAGGCTGCATAACCCGCGCGGCGTGCTTGGCGCAGTAGAACGCACCGTTCAACAACACATCGATGGTGAAACGCCACTCGGCACCCGGCGTCTGGGCGGCCGGGCCAACCGACCCCACGATACCCGCGCTATTGAACATGACGTCCAAACGGCCAAAACGGGCTATTGCCGCGTCGACGGCCGCACTCACGCTGTCCTCATCGGTGATATTGCAGTAACTGAACATCGCCTGGTCGCCATATTTGGCAGCCAGCGCATTGCCTTCGGCTTCCTGGATATCGCACAGGCTGACCGCGCAGCCCTCCTCGATAAAACGCTGTACCGCCGCCGCGCCAATGCCGCTCGCCGCGCCAGTAATCAATGCTACTTTTCCCGCCAGTCTCATGCCTGCTTTCTCCACACTATAGATTGCAAAAAAAAGGGGCCGCAGCCCCATAAACTCTATGTCATGCGATACAGATAATCGTCGGGCGCACGCTGCCCTACGGTCTCCGCTGCGATACTGCCAAAACCACGCGACTGAGCCGGCTCCAGACGCGTCCAGTCGGTCATGCCCACCCGGCGCACAATGCGCCACTCGCCATCGCGCAGCGCAAAGTGGTCCAGGTACCGGCCACCGACGAAGTAGTCCATCTCGTTGTCGAAGGCGTCTGGCCCCGCCAACGGATCCCCCACGGGACGCATGCGATGGAAGGCGGTAAAGTAGGTTTCCGCGCGCGCCCTGTCCGGGCCATCCATTTTCACAAGGATGTTACCCAGGTGGTGATGGGTACGGCTGTGAGCCGATAAAACGCCTAACGCGAAGGCGACGAAGTCACCGGGTTGCTCTGCGGTAGACGGGCGCGAAGGGTCAGACGACGGCCCCTCGTAGAAATGATGGTGCTCGGAACCGGGATGAAAAACACTGCGCAGCAGCGCTTCATCCATCCGGTCCAGAGCCCGCGCGTAGCGGACGATCACTTCCGTGATCGCCTGCTTCGCCAATAACTCCTGCAACTGTTCGTTCACGAATGATGATCAGTTGTTGAAGTTGTAGACCACCTCGAACCCGTAGGTACGCGGTGGGCGAGTCGCAGCATAGGACCAGAGCCCCGCCACTTCATAGCCGTGCGTGTAGCCGTCTTCATCCGTCAGGTTGCGGCCAAACAGGCTGAACGTCAGATTGTTGATCGCGTAGTTCACCGATGCATCAACGATGCCCTGGCTGTCATTTGCCAGTTCAGCGTTGTTGGTGGCATTGGTAAAGTGCGAACCGATGTAACGGTAGGCGCCGCGAACCCAGGCATTACCGCCCGCCACGTCCCATTCATAGGTGGCATCCACAGTACCTGTGAACTCGGGAGCACGGCGGAACTCCAGACCACTCAAGTCAGTCATCGAGCCTTCAACATCCGTGTAGACAAAGTCATCGTACTCGGAATCCAGATAACCCAGGTTAGCGCGAATACTGAGGTTCTGGTTCAGGTAGGCCTGCATCTCGAGCTCGATACCCTGGATGGTTGCCGACGAGGGGTTGATGACCACCGTCTTCTGTCCAGTATCGGTTTCATTGGAGGGCAACTGCAGCTCTTCCTGCTTGTCCTTGTAATCCATGGTGAAGATCGTGGCGTTGAGGCGCAGCCGGTTGTCCAGCAACTCGCTCTTCACACCGATTTCGTAGTTATCAATGGTCTCCGGATCGTAGGGCTGGATCGCCTCTTCCAGGCTTGCCACGCGGCCGTTGAAACCGCCGGCACGGTAACCCTTGGAGTAGGTCGCGTAGAACATGACGTCATCGGTCATGTTGTAGCGCAGGCCCAGCTTTGGCGTGAACTCGTCCCATTTCTCGGTTGGATGCTGACCGGGAATGGTGTTCACCTCACCAAACTGACGCGAGGTTTTCTCGTCTTCCGTATAACGACCGCCCACGGTCAGAACCCACTGGTCAGCGAAGCGGTAGTCTGCCTCGAAGAAGGCCGCTACAGACTCCGTTTCCTGCTGCGTGGTCTGGGGAATGTCGAGAATAACGCCGGGCACGGCGAAGCCGATGTAGCTGCGCATGCGGCTCTCATACTCGGAGTCCCAGAAGAAAAGGCCACCGACAACATTGAACGCACCGCCGTTGTCATAGGTGAGGCGCAACTCGTGGCTCTGCTGCTCAAACTCACCGGGGCGGTCCGTGTGGTAGAGCAATTCCGGAGTGCCATCCCAATCCTGCAGGCTGTCCTCGTCCGACTCCCAGGAGCCGAAGATGTAGTCAAAGCGCAGCGCATCGCTGATTTCCCAGCGCGCTTCCAGAATATGGGTATCCGTATCAAAGAACGCATCCATGAACGAATCATCAACCGCATCCACCGGGGTGATGTTGGTCTCGAAACTCGGGGGCGTCGGCGGACGGCCACCGCCACCGGCAACACCGTTACGATCACCGGTGATGGTTGAATTCACGCTGGGCGAACAATAACCGTAGGCGATACAGAACACCTGATCGGGGCGGGTGGCGTTGACCAGCGCGGGCGTGTCCTGGTCCAATCGCTCCATGGTGTAGCTGTACTCAAGTTCCAGCGTATCGGTTGCGTTCCAGAGCGCGTTGAAACCCAGGGACTCGTAGTCTTGACGCCCCTGGTCGCCGCGTACCGTCACGTTGTCGTAATAGCCTTCGCCCTGGTCTCGCTTGGCGCCAGTCAGCTTGATGGCAAGGTCATCAGTGACCGCAAAGTTGAAGATACCGTCAACGTAGTACGTGTCGAAGTTCTCCACGCCCGCGCGGAAACGGCCACCCAGTTCGCCGGTAGGCTGTGTACGCGTAATGTTGATCAGACCACCTACCGTGTTGCGACCGAACAGCGTGCCCTGCGGGCCGCGCAATACCTCGACCCGGGCGATATCGATGCCGCGCAGCAGGGCGCCGGCATTCGAGCCGAGGAACACGCCGTCAACACTCACGCCCACCGCGGGGTCGAAGTTTTTCTCCAGGTCAGCAATACCCACACCGCGAATGTAAATAGCGGCCGTACCACCAGGACCCTGGCCTGTGTCATCGATGATCACGTTGGGCGCAATGTTGGCGAGGTCCTGAATATCCCGTGCAAACTGGCGCTGGATCTCGGTCTCGCTCAAGGCGCTGACCGCCAGGCCCACATCCTGCATGCTCTCTTCACGCTTACGCGCGGTCACCGTTATTTCCTCCAGCACACCAGGGGCTGCCGAAACCACAGTGGGCGCGGAAACGCCCACCGTGGCTGCGGCGATGGCGGCGAACATCATGCTGCGTTGTGTCTTCATGGAACGTCTCCTCGACGGGTTTGTTAATCGTTATCTACCGTTTGCGAATGAGCCAAGGCCTCTTTCAGCCTTGCGGTGGCACCAGGGGCGCACCGGGTATGGGGTTGAAATAATGAATCTGTACATCGCGCTGGATAATCAGCCAGCGTCCTGCCCTGCGCTGCAGGGTGTCACTGTAGGTTGCCCCGACCATCTGGCAGTCGGTGTCGCCGGTCAGCGTACCGATGCAGTCCACATCACACACGCAGGTCGCGTTGTCGGCGTCCTGAAAGCGTACGATATGGTTGGTCGACAGATGGTGTGACTCCTGCCAGGCGGGCCAGAGAACGTCCTGTACCGCTTCGCGGATACCTGAGTGGCCGCGGAAAGTGCCAAAGGGCGGGCCGATGTTCCACACGCAATCGTCGCTCCAGATGGCGAGGAAACGGTCAAAATCGCGCTTGTCGAAGCCGTGACAATACTCGGATGTGAGATCGACAATGTGTTGCCGACTCTCCAGCTCGTCCACCCGCGCGGCCAGTGCCGCCAGCGTGTCGCGATTCTCGCGCATGCCCTACCTCTTGCCATTCTTATCATTAATATTTTTTGCGTTCAGCCATTGCTCGATGCGGTCGAATGCAATTAGCTTGTTTGCGTCTAGCAAGTGTAGTGATATTTAAAGGCGAGTCAAGCATTGACGAGGGCAGCCATCGGCGCGGAGATTGGGTAATAAGTCACACGGACGCGCCCGGCGCTGTCGCTACGAAGAGCAGCGTCCGCTTGAGAGGAATATGCCGACGCAGCGGTGCCGCGCCGGCGGCAGAACTCAGGGAGATTTGGGGCCAAACGCCAGGAACACATTCCCGGGCATATGAAAATAGATACCGTAACCGGAGTTCACAAACATCATGCCATCGCTGAACACCGGGCCGGCAGCACCGCCGAAAGAGCCGCCCTGGGCCGTGCCGCCATCGGTAGTCGCGAACTCGCGTACGCTGTCGTAGGTCCAGAGCACCTCGCCCGTTGCCTTGTCATAGACACGCAGCACACCGTCCATGGCACCGGCCACCACGCCACCCTCAATGGCTGACGCGGCGGCAGAGAGGCCGGGCTGGCAAAACTCGCGCCCCTCACACGTATCCTCCGCACGGGTGTACCAGAGTACCTTGCCACTGCGGATATCCACAGCGTACATGCCCGGCAGGGGCTCACCGGGCCAGCGCGGGCCGCCGTCAAAGTCCGATATCGGCACATAGAGCACGTCGCCGTCGACCGCCATACCGAAATGCACGCCGCCCTGAATTCCGCCACGCCCCAGCTTCTTCTGCCAGACAATGGCGCCGCCACGGTCCGGGTCAAGCGCATAGACATCACCCGACTTCTGGCCGGCCAACACCAGATCGCGCCCTTCGGACGTTGTGGCCAGCAAGGTTGCCGCACCGAAGTCGTAGTCGGGGCCATCCTCCGGCGGGCAGTTGATGCGCTCTTCTGTTTCACAGCCCATGTTCCAGGCGTCACCGGCCGTCATCTGCTGGCTCCAGACGATGGAGCCATCCTTCAGGCTCAGGGCAATAATGGCATCACTGGTGTCATTGGCCGGCGAGGAGTAATTCTCCCCCGTGCCCACGTACATCACACCGCGCTCAACATCCAGCGCCGGGGTGTTCCACACCGGCGAGCCAGAGGGCGCAATGCGGTCTGTACCCGCCGCGTTCTTGCCGACGACCGCAGGCGGCTCTGCAATGGTGTAACTGGTGAGCAGCTTCTCACCACTGCGCGCGTCATAAACTGCTACCCCGCCGCGGAACGTGCAGCAGGCATAGCCGGGATCGGCCGCCGCGGTCACTTCGAGCGACGACAGTGGCACGTAAAGCCGGCCATCGTGCAAGGCGGGTGACGCTGTCAGCGTCAGGCTCGGGTGGTCGTCGGGCCGATCACGCCAGGCGAGCTCGCCGGTTATCGCGTTGAGCGCATAAACATTACCCACGAGATCGCCGAAATAAAGCAGCGGCGGCGTTTTGGTGTCGGGCTCCCAGTCAGCCACAACGATACCGTTGCGCACTTCGGCCACGGTGGAAAAGCGCCAGCGGATGCAGCCGGTGTCCTTGTCGAGCGCATACACAGTGCCGTCCTGACTGCCAATAAACAGGGCGCCCCCCGCGATCGCCGGTTGCGAGCGAGCACGCAGGGCACCGGGGAAAGCGAAGGCCCACTTGAGCTCAAGCTGGTTTATGTCCGCTGCGGTAAGACCCGCCAGATCGCGATCGTAAAAACGATGATTGCCGAGATTCACGCCCCAGCCCGCCGTATCCGGCCGGGCGCTGAAATCAAACGCGGAGCGTTCGGCACTGCACTCGGGCGCCGCACTCGTCATAGTCGCCTCCGACAGGCTGTGCCCGGAAATATGCTCGGCCAGTCGACGCTGTTGCTCGTCTGTCATCGCCGCGGCCTGTGTTTGCATCACGCCGCCCTGCATGGCGCGCAGAATCGATGTCGGTGGCATTATCTGCAGCAGGCTCAATTGTGGCGCTTTAGCCACACCCCCTTCGTGACAGCTGGCACAATGCTGCTGATACAAGGCAGCGCCATCCCGCTCTGTTGTTACGGGCTGCTCAGCCAAAGCGAGTGGCGCGGCAAGCATCAGGGACAGTGCCAGGTTAGATAAACAGTTTTTCATCACACGCTCTCCACGCGATAGCCAGCGCGAGGGAAGTGCACGACAACTTCCCCGGCTCGCGAATCAGTTCGACGAATAGCAATATCCCGGCCGGTAAGCCGTACGAGTTCCCCCGCTACCGGCACCGATCCATAATCCTCCGGAGTCACGGTGACTGCGCTGCCCTGCTGCAAACCGGGCAGATGGGTGACAGAAACGTCCGCCACGACGATGGACTCAGCATCGCGAGCAATGGCGAGTGCCGATTCGGCGTCGAGGTCAGTGCGCTCCCCATGACCAAATGCCTGCACGCGCTGCTCCCAAGCGGCAATACCGGTGTAGCGCGTCAGCAACGCAGCACCATCGCGAATATTGCCGCGACACATCCACACCGGAAAATACCCGAGAATATCTGCCCAGGAAGGGGCGTCACCCAGAATATAGGGCCGGCCGTCAGCCAACATGGTGTCCAGCAGCTGCAGCTGTGCGCCAAAGCCCGCATAAAGGTGTGGCAGCTGCGTATCCAGCGTGCTGAAGTCCAGGAAATTGAAGAATGCCCTGCGGTCCTGCAGGATCGCCTCCGGCAGCCCTTCGTTGGTGCCCATGGACAAGCCCGCACCGGGTCGGAAGAACTGGCCATCGCTCCAGGCCGACAGGGTCAGGCAGATGCCCTCGCTACCCCCGGGAAACAGCGTCCGCTGCGCAGGAAAGCGTGCTTCCAGCTCGCGCGCGATGCACTGTGTGTCGCAGTAGATATCCGCGCCAATCTGCAGCACTGGCGTTTTCCGGTAACCGCCTGTGAGCGCGGTAAGGTCGGGTTTGGGCATCACAAATGGGATTTCCACCGAGCGCCAGGCCAACCCCTTGAGACCCAGTGCCAGGCGCACCTTTTCGGCAAAGGGGGAAATGTCGAAGTGGTGAAGAATCAACTCCATGGGCATACCTCGGCTTTACCCGCGTTAACGCGCGGAAAAAAAGGGGCCGACAGTGCCGGCCCCCAAAGCACCGCGCTCGACTCAGTTACCGCCGAATTTCATACCCACTTCCAGGCCGTAGGTTCGTGGCTGACCGTAGTAGGTCATGGTCCACAGGTCACCGACCGGCAGCTCACCGATCCGGTACTCTTCGTCGGTCAGGTTGCGCCCATAAAGGCGGGCAAAGAAACGCTCGTCTGCCGTTGTGTACGTGACACTGGCGTTGACCAGAGTGCGGTCATCGGTTTTCCCGTGCAGGTCGGAAGACACGTTGGAGTAGACGAAAATGGCTTCGTCTTCGAACGACAATCCGGCAATCCAGGTGAGATCCCCCTGCATGAAATCATGCACGTAGATGGCATCCAGGCCGTATTGCCACTCCGGTGCGCGGTTGACGTCCTCATTGCTCAGGTCTATATCGATCTCACCATCGAAGTTGGTGTCGGCAAGGAATTCGTCATACTCGCTGTTGAGGTAACCCAGATTGCCGCGCAACGTCAGGTTATCGCTTACCTGAGCGGTCATCTCCAGTTCAAGGCCGTAGGAAGACAGGTCCGCAGCATTGAAGAAACGGGTCTCCTGGAAGCTGCCACCAAAGCCGTTGTCGAAGATTGCCACCAAGTCACGCTGGGCGTCCGAGTACTCGACATAGAATGCCGCCATATTCAGTCGCAGGCGGTTATCCATGAAGTCGCCCTTCAAACCGGCCTCGAATGAGTCGGCAATTTCCGGGTCGGTCGGCGCCGCGGAGGCTGCCGTAATGGGCGCACCTGAGGTACCGGTCTGGTCGTTATAGGCACCGCTCTTGAAGCCGCGTGAGTAGTTGAGGTAACCAAACAGCTCGTCTGAGAAGGTATAGCTGGCTGTCAAGCGCCAGGTGGGCTCCTGCCAGGATTCACTGTCGCGGAACACTCCTTCCGAGTACTTGTTGAAGTCCGCCGCATCCAGACCGCTGTTGAAATCACGCCAGGTCAGATTGGGATCGAAACCGCCGTTCAGCTGCTGGAAAAACACCTGGTTGCGGCCGGTCCAGCTCTTGGACTCGTCAGTGTAGCGCAACCCGCCAGACAGCGTCAGCCGGTCGTTGATATCGTAGCTACCGTCGACAAAGACCGCCCAGTTATCTGCTTCCTGCTCATTACACAGCACCTGCGGGTTGTTGTCCCACCAAGTGGGGTCACCGAAGGCCGAGGAGCCCACGCCCAGCAGGTCGAGGAAGCCCAGCACCTGAACGACACAGAAGGTGGTCTCGTCATCCTGATAAAAGCCACCCGCAACGAAGTTGAACGGGCCATCGAAATTCGAGGCAATGCGGACTTCCTGCTGGAACGTCTGGCGCTCGTCCAGACGGTTGGCGTCAAACAGGGAACCGCCGGGGCCGACCTCACCCGTGTAGGTCGAGGGCAACTCGCTTTCCTGCTCACGGTAGCCGGTGACTGAACTCAGAGTGTAGTTCTCGAGCTGCCAATCCATGTTCAGGTAGTAGCCATCGACATCCACCTGGTGACCGTTCGACATATTCAACAGCAAGTCATCACGGTTAGTGGTGCCGCCCTTGTCCACCTGGTCGCCACCGGGATCAGAAGTGAGGCCCAGCGCGTTGAATACCAGTGGTGCGCCGGGCGGTGTGCCGTTGGCGACCGGTGGCGAGTCACCGTCATCGCGAATGATTTCGTACTGGGCCACTGCGGTGAAATTGGGGGTGGGCTCCCAAAGCGCCTTCAAGCGCGCGGAAATAGAGTCGTCACCGCCGATTTTGCGACCGTCGCCGCGACCGGATGTCCCCAGGGCCGGGTGCAGCGGGTCAAAGGCTGTGACCGGGCCATACTCCGCGCCATTGCGCCAGTAACCGTCGGACTCCATGTACATGCCCGAGGCGCGCAGAGCCAGCGTGTCACCCACCGCGACGTTACCCGCCACGCGAGTTTCAAAGCGGCCGAAGTTCTCAACCTTGCCCTGCACTTCCAGTGAGTTCTCGCCAAGCTCGGGACGCTTGGTCTTGACGTTGATCACGCCACCCGTGGTGTTCTTGCCAAACAGTGTGCCCTGCGGCCCGCGCAGTACTTCAATCTGGGCTATATCGAACATCTCCAGCAGCTGGGTCTGGATATTGGGCAGCACGAAGTCGTCGACCGTCACACCCACCTGCGGATCCTGGTAGACGATGATCGAGGTCTGCCCTACCCCGCGCATGGCGAAGGATGCCGCGTTGAAACCGGCCGGTTTGGCAGCTGAAAAATTGGGCACCAGCGTCGCAATATCACCCAGATCGCGCGGTGTTAGCTGCTCGATGTCATTGGTGGTAATCGCACTGACCGCAACGGCCGTTGTCTGGATATCGGTTTCACTGCGTCGGTTTGCGGTTACCAGCACTTCCTCAAGCGCGGCGGTGGCACTGAGTGGCACACCACTGAGCAATGGTGCGCTACTCACAGCCAGTGCGAGGGGCAAAGCCCTGACGGTAAACCGGCCCTTCCTGTTCGATGTGTTGTACTTCATTGCGGCGTACTCCTGACTTTATGATTTATATGTTCTCAGTATGGCTGGGCTCAGCATCAAGACCGCTCCCAACCGCTTCGTTGCCCTCTACCCTCTTGCCCTAACGTGCCAACCTCCTCTCCAGCTCAACGTGAAAGTGCCTCAGCCGTTGCTCCTGCTCACTCCAGAGCTGGCCGTCGAACCCGCGCGAGCGCATGCCCTGTTGCACCACCGGCAGCAGCGCGGAGTCCTGGCTCAACACCAACCCGAGGTTGGCGTCTTCTTCTATGCTGTAGTGTTCCGTCGCCGGGCGCTGGCGGCCGGTGGTATCTGTGCCTTCCGGCAATCCCATCCAGGCCGGTGGGCGATAACTGCCATCCTCGACCGGAAATATCAGTGTCATGGTGTCGTAGTAGAAGCGCTCTGGGTCAGTTTCGTGCGGCAGGAAGCGCATCAGGAACACCGCCTCGGGATGACAGCCGATCTGCACATTGGGAAAGACCCCCGTGGCCCAACTATCCGACAGCTGCCCATCGAGAAAACGGGAGTAATCCAGCCCCAGCCGCTCGGCGCGCTGCCGCTTGCCTTCCTGGATTGCGCGGCGCACGTCGGTAGCGGTGCCGGTGAATCCGGATGCATCGAGACCGGCGTCTTCCAGCATCATTTTCAGCCCCTCGTTTACCGTGGTCTGGTCTCGCAGTCGCGGGCTGGGCTGGCCCAGCGGCACGATCATGCGGCTGGCGCCGTTGGGGTAAAGGTCGTACTGCACGTTCAAATCCCCCATGACACCCCGGGTCTCCGGGTGCACGGCATGCAGGTGGTAGCTCTCGTAAAAGGCTTCTACGCCGACTTTCCAGTTGGCGCCCCATTCACTGCGCACATGTCGCGCTACCCGCATATCGGCCAGGCAGTAGGCTTCGAGATAGCCTTCGGGCAGGCCTATCGCTTGCTTTAGCGGCTGCTCTGGTTCGTCGTCCATGTTGATGAACACAATGCCCGCCAGGGTGTCGCAGTGCACGGGTTTGAGCCCTGGACGATGGGCGATCACTTCCGGCTTGAAATACTCTTCGTCTGTAATGCGCCGTAAGGCGCCGTTGTTGTGGAAGCTCCAGCTGTGGAAGGGGCAGACAAATACCTTGCGGTTACCACGCTCGTCCCACACCAGGCGAGCACCACGGTGGCTGCACACATTGTAGAAGGCCTTGATACCCTCCTCGGTGCGCGTGACGATGATTGACTCGTTGCGGATATTGAACAGGAAGAAATCACCCACTTCGGGAATGTCCGACTCCACACCGGCAATCAGCCAGGAACGCGTCCACAGTTTGTCCCATTCACGCTGCATGTATTCGCGACTGAAATAACCTTCTTTGCCCGCAACTGCAACGCCGTTGTCCACTTCCGGTTGCTTCGACTCCAGCGACTCTGCCGGCGCGTCGGGGTTGATCACCGCAATCGGTATACCTTTCGCATTCATGATGAGCTACCTCTCTGGCTGTCAAGTGTGAACACCGGCAGGGTGACTTTTTCGGACCAGGCCGCAAACTTCACCTGTACCGAAAGCCCTACCGCTACCGCTTCGGGCGCGCAATCGACGATATGACTCATCAACGTTGGCCCCTCCTCCAGCTCTATCAGCGCGACCACGTACGGCGCCTCATAGGCTTTTGAGATCGGTCGGCGCACCACCGTAAAGCTGCGGATCTCGCCGCGCCCGCTGGCAGCCGACCACTCCAACTCGTCACTCAGGCAACCGCCGCAAATGATGCGCGGATAGAACTGATAGAGGCCGCAGCGGCCGCACCGCTGCAGGCGCAATTCGCCCACCCGGCAGCCGGCAATGTAGGCATCGGCGAGCGCCCCGCTGGCAGGTTGAATCCGTTCCATATCAGCCGGGCTCCCTGCCGAGAATGAGCGTGCTGTGGCTGGACATGATGCCGCCCTGCGCGTGCAGCAGGCCGTAACGCGCGTTCGCCACCTGGCGTTCGCCTGCTGTTCCCCGCAGCTGCCAAACCGACTCGGTCAGCGCGAACATGGATCCGGGGTTGCCCGGATGGCAGTGCGACAACAGGCCGCCATGCGTATTCACCGGCAATTGACCACCAGGGCCGATGCCCGCCTCCGTGACAAAGGCACCGCCCTCGCCCTTGGCACAGAACCCAAGGTCCTCAAGCTCAACCAGCACCGTGGGTGTGAAACAGTCGTACAGCTGTGCGAAATCCATATCGGCCGGGCGCAGACATGCCATTACGTAGGCCGCCTGCCCGGATTCGCACGCCGCGGACGTGGTGAGATCCCGTGCCTGACTGATGTGTTCGTGACCGTGCCCCTCGCCCATGCCCAGTACATACACTGGGGGCTGCGGCAGGTCGCGCGCGCGCTCGGCCGAAACGAGGATGATCGCCGCGCCGCCATCCGACACCAGCGAGCAATCAAGCAGATGCAGCGGGTCGGCGATCATGCGCGAATTCAGCACGTCATCGACACTGATGGGGTCGCGCATTTGCGCCGCCGGGTTGCGCGCCGCGTGCGCCCTGCAGGCAACCGCAATCTCGGCGAAGTGCTCGGGCCGAGTGCCGTAACGGGCCATGTGTGCCTGGGCAATGAGCGCGTAATAGGCGGGAACGGTGGGACCATAGGGCTGCTCATACTGCGGGTGCCCGGTAGACGACTGCATCAGCATCGCCTGGTCACGGGTCAGGCCGCTGCGCAGGCTATCCGCCATGGCAATCACCACCACATCGGCCATGCCGGTGACAATGGCCGACGCCGCATGTTGCAGCACAGCGAAGGTGGTGCCGCCGCCCGCGCCCGCGGCAAAGCAGTAGCGCGGCGCAATATTCAGATACTCGGCGATGGCTTCGGCGTGGTACAGCATGGGTTGCGCCATGCTGTTGCAAGTCACCAGCCCATCCACCTCATCCTTGTTGATGCCGGCATCTGTCAGGGCCAGCAGTATCGACTCGATACACAGCTCGGTGGCCGTTCGGTCAGGTACGACGCCGACGCGGGTGTCCGCAGCGCCCACAATCGCCACACTGCCGCGCAAGAGGCTCACTGGTTCGCTCCGACGTCGGTCATTGGGCCTCCAGCAACGCAGTGGCGACACCGGGGGTTACCACCTCGCCGGCAGCGTTCTTGACGAAGACTTCAACCCGCACTTCACCCGATGCCTGGTCGACCGCAGTGACGGTGCCGCCCGAGGTGAGGGTTTCACCAATGTAGGTCGCGGCGCGGTTGGAGTACTCGATGGACAGCAAGCGACCACTGTCACCCAGCCACTCCTCCACGCACTGATTCAGCCAGTCGCCCAGCATGGGGCCGGCGATGACCAGCCCGGGGTAACCTTCGACATTGCGCGTGTACGGCTCATCGAAATGGATACGGTGTGCGTTCCACAGCGCCGCGTTGTACAGAAACAGCTGCACATTGTCGGGCGTCAGTTCGCGTTCTGGCAGCGCATCGCCTACCTGCACCGAATCAAGGGATCGTTTTTCTGAAAGGCCCAAAGCGCTCACCTTAAAATACGTGTGGTCTGTTCGCGGATGACTGCTTCACCCGCATCATTCACAATCTGCATGTCCACTTCATAGAAAATGAGCGGCCCGGAGCGGCCGTGCTTTTCGTAGATATTGGTCAGCGTGCGCGTGGCGGTGAGCCAGTCCCCGGGGTAGACGGGTTTCAAGTAGTCGATCTTCAAGCCGCCCGCCATGGCCCGTTCCAATGGAAACTTCGGCAACAACGAATCGATGGAGACCCCGTCCGGCGTGAGTTCATCGAGCTCCACCACATCCCAGAACAGCGCCACATGGAACATGGGGGGCGCCTGGTCACCGTCCAGATACTTGCGTTGGCGATTACCCGTTGCGATCGCGTACTTGCGAATATCGCGACGGGTCACCAGTTCCCGGTGCGGGGTGCCCTGCCGCCCGATATTGGCCAACAACTCATCGCTGAGTAGCGTTGTCATACCTTCCTCTCTCCCTGATTCCAGTAAGGGTCACGCAGCTCGCGCTTCAGGATCTTGCCGGTGGGGGCCTTGGGCAGGCTGTCGACAAAGTCCACGGAACGCGGCTTCTGGTACGAGGCAAGATGCTCACTGGCGGCCGCGATGATGTCCTGCTCCGTTGCCTGCATGCCAGGCTTGAGCACAACAACCGCTTTCACCGACTCACCCCACTCGGCATCCGGCACGCCGAACACTGCCGATTCCAGCACAGCAGGATGCTGGTGAATGGCCGCTTCCACCTGCGTGCTATAAATATTCTCGCCGCCGGAAATAATCATGTCCTTGGCCCGGTCGACGATGAAGATGTAGCCGTCTTCATCCCACACCGCCACATCACCGGTATACATCCAACCATCGCGCAGCGTGTCTGCCGTCAGGTCGGGGCGCTGCCAGTAGCCCACCATATTGGCTTCGGATTGCACCAGGATCTCGCCCGGCGTCACCCCGTCGCGTGGCACCAGTTCACCGTGCCGGTCCACCAGCTTGATGGTGGTCATGAAGCCTTCGCGGCCGCAGGAACTCAAGCGCTCGGGATGAATACCGGCCACGGCATTGGCATGATCCTCCTGCGACAGGAAACTCATGGTCATGCCTTCCGTCTGGCCGTAACCCTGAATCAGCGTGCAGGGAAAAGCCGCCAGTGCCGCTTTCACAACGCTGTGCGGCATGGGGCCGCCACCGTACTGGATGTTACGCAGGCTGCTGAGATCGTAATCAGCGAAATTGTCCACAGCCATCATCCAGTTCAGCATGGTGGTAATACCCAGGAAGGCGGACACACGCTCACGCTGAATGACTTCCAGTGCCAGTTTCGCTTCGAAATTGATCAATACCAGCGGGCAGCCATGGGCCATATAGTTCATGGCCAGGCCAACGGGTATATGAAACATCTGCCCGGTGAGCATATACACGTCAGAGGGCACGATCCGCTCGGCGACGGTCTGGTTGATCATGCCGGCAAAGAGTGAACGGTGCGTGTGCAATGCACCCTTTGATTCCCCGGTTGTGCCTCCCGTGTACAAAATGAGCACTGGGTCGTCATCGCCAATGGTCGCGGAGGTGGAGGGCTCTGCCGAGTCCACCTGCGCCAACAAGGCTTCATAGCTGCCATCACTGCCGGCGCCAAAGCCGAATAGCCGCGGAATGGCCGCTTGCGCTGCCAGCTCCGCTGCCACGTCGGCGTACTCGGCGGAATGCAGCAGTAACGCAGGTTCGCCACCGGCGACAATTTTCAGCAGCTCGGCATCACCAAGACGCCAGTTCAGGGGCTGCACGATCATTCCAACACGCGCACAGGCGAAGTACGCCTCCATATATTCGATACAGTTGCGCGCCAGCACCGCAACACGCGCGCCTTTCGCAAGCCCCAGCGGGCCAACAAGCGCATTACCCAGGCGTCGAACGCGCTCATCCAGCTCGCCATAGGTCATGCGCTGGCCGCTGGTCACATCGATCAACGCCTCCCGGTTGGGGGCCAGGCGTGCGGTTTTTGCTGGAATCTTGCCAATATTCACGTCCCGGCCCCGTCAGTAACTCTTGTCCAGTTCCAGGTGCCGCAACAGCAGTTCCCAGTGCCCGTTTCGGTGCACGACACGATCGTGATACACGCCCGCCGAAAGCAGGGTAATGGCACCCGCTTCGGTAGCCAACAAGGTGAGATTGGAGGTAACCGCCACGCCTTCCGCGCCGCTCTCATCGGCTTCTGCCGGGAAGAAGATATTGGAGACCACATGGCGCCGCTTATCGGTCTGCTGCGCCATGGATCCGGTCATCAGCTCCATAATGCCTTCTCGGGACTCAAAGGGGCCCACCAGGTCACCCCCTGCTATGCGCATGGAGAAGGCCGCATCCGACGCGAAACTGGCCGCCAACATTTCGACGTCGCGCTCATCCAGCGCATAGGCTGCGCGCGACAGCAGTTCGTGGATCGCCAGCTTGCTCGCAGTATCGAGTGCTACAGTCATGCGTTTTCTCCCATGCCCAGAATGTCCAATGTTCCGCGCCAGGCCAGCGAGCCCCCGTCGATCACCCACACCGCGCCGTTGATGAAGCTTGCCGCCGGACTGGCGAGAAAACAGACCAGTTCCGCCACGTCCTGCGGCTTGCCCATGCGCGGAATCAGGTGGGTCAGCGTCATGGTATTGAGCATGGCTGCGGGGTCCGGCGCCGCAGCGAGAAAGTCGTCCACCATCTTCGTGTGAATGGATCCGGGGCAATAGCAGTTGACACGGATGCCGTCAGCGGCGAGGTCTACCGCGAGCATTTTTGTCATCTGCATCACGGCGCCCTTGCTCGACCCGTAGGCAACACAGTTCGGGTAGCCGGTCAGCGAACTGGTGGAGCCGGCATTGATGATGGACGCCTGGGTACTCTTGCGCAGCCAGGGAAGTGCGTACTTGGAGCACAGCCAGGGGCCAAGCACATTCACTGCGAGTACCTTGTCGAAGGTGCTGCGCGACATGCTGTCGAGGGTAAGCCCGTCGCCGAGCATGCTTTCGTGAATACCGGCATTGTTGTGCAACACGTCGATGCCACCCAACTGCTCAGCGGCGGCCTGCATCAACGCCTGCACCTGATCTTCATCACTCACGTCGCAGTGTTGATAGAACGCAACACCGCCCGCGGCACGGATTGCCGCCACCACGGCCTCGCCGTTTGCGTCGTTGGTGTCCGACACCATCACCCGTGCGCCGTGGCCAGCCGCAACCTGTGCCGTGCCCGCGCCAATACCGGCACCCGCACCGGTGATGACGAAATTCATCCCGCTGATCTGCATTATTGTTATACCTCCAACTTACGCCCTGAGAATAGATACTTTTTGAACATTGTTCAAGATACTTTTGAATAAAATTCAGGACAAATCCTTGGCCGGTTTTGCGCCGAACTGATACAGTCGCCGCATGACCTCAAGCTCCGCAAAAGCCCGCTCGGGAAGCCTCGAAACAGCGCCCACAACAGCCCCCGTGCGCCGCGATGCACGCGGCGAAAAGCGCCGTCGACGCATCTACAAGTCACTGCACGACTGCATCATCAGCAAGGGCTATGTGAAAACCACACTGGCGGACATCGCCGAAGGTGCCGGCATGAGTGCCAGCCACCTGCTCTACTACTTCAATGGCAAAGAGGCGATTCTCGAACAGTATTTTGCCAACGTCGCCGTGCGCTTCCTGGAGCGTATTGAAGCCTTCGCACAACACCCTGCGGAGCAGCAGGTGCAAATGCTGGCTGACTTCTGGTTCAAGGGAGAAACCAGCACACGCCTGGAGATCGGCTTCATGCTGGAGTGCTTCGGCAATGCGGTGAACGATGACATCCTGCGCATTACCAAGGCGGACTTCGACAGCCGTTGCAAGGCCCACCTGGCAAGCATTTTTGCCTGCGCACCGCAGCTGCTGCTGGCGGACGCGCGCGACTCCGCGGAAATCGCCTACTCGATGATGATCGGTCTGCGCTCAGCGGTGTATTTCGATGACGATATCAGCCTGGAACGGGCACACACCCTGTTCACGGAAACCGTCAACAGGATGAGTGGCTTCAGCGCCTGAGGCGCACCCGCGCCCTAGCGCAGCCGCGGCAGGACCTTTTCCGCAATATACTGCAGGCGCCGGTTACCTGACTCCAGTGGCTCACCGGGGAACTGCGCCCAGAAGTGGATGTCGCGAATCATGGGATAATCTGCCACCAGCGTCTTCAGCTTGGTTACCGCCATATCCGCATCCCACAGCTCATACAGGCCGTTCTCGATAGCCGAGAACACATCGTCATACAGCGTTGCCTGCTCCGGCGGGCCAAACGCGCCCCACTGGATGTAGGCATTGGTCTGGTAGAGGATGTGATCGGCTATGCGCGCCGCTTCTGCCTCCGGGTCTTCCGCAATGATCGCCCAACAGCCGAGAATCACATTGCCGTCGTCCAGCGACTTACCCTGGGAGACCAGTGCCTCGCAGTAGTTGTCCAAACCCAGGCCACCGGTGGAAAGGAATCCGTCGGCAACGCGGGCGGCCCGCTCAATGGCCGGCGGCGCCATGCCTCCCAGCAGGATTTTCGGCGTGTGCACCGGCGCCGGCAGTACTCGCAGGTCACCCACGGTAAAGCGTTTGCCGCTGAAGTTGACCGGCTCTCCTGACCAGCTGCGCCGCAGGATTTCGATCCCCTCTTCCACCAGGCTGGGCCGGTGGGAGAGCTGACGTCCGAACTGATCGAACTCCAGCTGCCGGTAGCCAATGCCCACGCCCAGGTCGAAACGTCCACCGCTCAGCAGGGACACCGTCGCCGCGTCCTCCGCCATGCGCACCGGGTCATGCAGGGGCAACAACATGAGGTTGGTGCCGATGTGCATGGCGCGCGTGCGCGCGGCGATCGCCGCCGCTATCACCAGTGGCGAGGGGGTGTAGCCATCCTCACAGAAATGGTGCTCGGTGAGCCACACCGAGTTGAAGCCCAGCGCCTCTGCATCGGCGATCTGCCCCAGGCGGCTGGCGTAAAAACTCTCGAAGTTCTCCTGCCAGGGGGCCGGATTGCGGAAGTCATACCAGAGTCCGTAATTCACATTCGATGTCATGTTTTGCGCCCTCCCAGGCTCAGGCAATGTCTGCAAGAAAGGCCAGCAGGTCGCGGTTGTACTCTTCCGTCACTTCGATGAACGGGGCGTGTCCAACGCCTTCGTATTCCACCACACGCGCTCTGGCGTTATGGCCGCCCACCCAGCGACAGATATCCGGGGCCACGAAGCCGTCTTCGCTGCCGACGAAGGAGAGGATGGGGATGTCCAGTGCCGCAAGCTGCGCGCGCTGATCCAGCGGCGCCAGCTGTGCCAGCGTAACGTGGGCCATGGGTGAGGCCTGGCAGAACACACGCCACATCCAGTCCGTAATGGCGGGCGATACCTCTTTCGCACACACCGCGTGCACCAGGCCGGAAAGAAACTCGATACGATCCGCCTGCAATGCGGCCACCGTGCCGGCCATATCAGCCTCGGTGCCGCCCGCCTTGAAGTCGGGTTTCTGCACATAGATGGGTGTGGCGCCGCCGGTCAGCACCAAGCCTTTGCAACGACCGCCGAGACGATCAGCCGCTTCCACGGCCACCGCACCACCCAGCGACCAGCCGTTCAATACCACCGAGTCGAGGCCCAGCTTGTCGACCAGGCTGACCACATCGCCGGCGATGGCGTTGATGCCCAGATCGGCAAAATCTTTATCGGACGCTCCGCAGCCGCGGTGATCCAGCATGATCACCCGGTGGCCGGCAGCGAGTAGCGGCGGCAGCGTGTTGTCCCAGGCGCGACAGCTGAAGCCCCATCCATGGATCAGCAGGATCGCGCTGCTGCCCTCACCGTAATCCTCGAAATATACGCTCTTGCCACAATCAGTCTGCAGGTAGGACATGACATTACTCCTTGTTGCTGAGAAGTCGTTTTATGTTGTTTTCGTAGTCACTGAACACGGCGTGCAGGTCCAGCGCCTCGGCATTTACCAGCCACTGATAGATGAGGCCGAAAATGAAGGCATTGAACTGCACTGAGAACTGCTCCGGGTTAATCACCGGGTCGATTTCGCCGTCTTCGATTCCCAGGCGCACCCAGCGCGCGGCATCCTCCCGGTAAATGCGATGATGATCGGCGAGCTTGTTACGGATCTTTGAATCGTGACCCAGCGACTCATACCAGAGGATGTACATGGCTCGCATGTAGCTCGCCTCGGCGGTGAGAAAATCGCGCAACGCATCCAGTGCGCCGATCACGGCCTCAATACCGGTCTTGCCACCCACGTAACTGTTGAGATGTGCTTTCCAGCGCCCGTCGAAACGCACGAAAAGCTTGTTGAGAAAACCTTCTTTCGAGCCGAAGCGGGAATGCGCGAGACCGCGGCTGTAGCCGGCGAGTTCGCCAATTTCCTTCAGAGTGGTGCGCTCGGTACCGCGTTCGATGATGAGCTGGATGGCCGCCTCGAACATGCGCTTGTCGGAGAGCGCCGTCCTTTCCGCCTGCGTTCTGCGCCGCGTACTGGTTTCACCTGCCCGCTTCCCTGCTGCTGTCATCCGCTATTCTCCCAATCCTGCGACGCGCACAGTACGCGGCGCCGCTATTTCACGTAGTCGACGGGGTATTCTCCGGCTGCATGGCGCGCACGCAAGACTTTCTTGTCCAGCTTGCCGACACTGGTCTTGGGGATTTCGTCAACGAACGACCAGTACTCGGGAATCCAGAACTTCGCCACCCGGTCGGCGAGAAAAGCCCGCAGTGCGGCTGGCGCCACCTCCGACTCCGCAACCACGATAGCCAGTGGACGCTCCTGCCAGCGCTCATCATCCGTGGCGATAACTGCCACCTCGCGCACGGCAGGGTGCGCCAGCAGTGCGCCCTCCAGGTCCACCGAGGAAATCCACTCGCCGCCAGACTTGATGACATCCTTGGTTCGGTCGGTAAGCTGCACAAAGTGTTTTTCATCAATATGGCCGACGTCGCCCGTGCGCAGCCAGCCGTCTGCGGTGAAGGAGTCTTCGGCTTTATTATTGTGATAGGTGCCCGTTATCCACGGTCCGCGCAACTGCAGCTCACCCACGTCGCGGCCATTGTGTGGCAGTTCATGGCCATCGGCGTCTACCACACGCACTTGCACACCGGGTACCGGTCGGCCGCTCTTGGCGCGCCAGGGCGTTTCACCATCCGGCCCCGGTTCCCGCGGCGGGTGGGACAGATGACACAGCGGGCTGGTCTCGGTCATTCCCCAACCCTGCAACACCGGCACGCCCCAACGCTCGCGAGCGGCATCAATGAGCGCCGGTGCTACCGCAGCGCCACCACAGACCAGCATGCGGAAGCTATCCATCTGCAGGCCGGTATCGCGGGAAGCGCGCAGCAGGTCGGCGAGGATGGTCGGCACGGTTGCTGTAAAGGTAGGCTTTTCGGCGCGAATCATCGCCTCGATACCCGCGGCCTGCAGATGCGGCCCGGGCAGAATGAAATCGCTGCCGCTGAGCCAGCCGCTGTAAGGCAGCCCCCAGGCATTGGCGTGAAACATGGGTGGTAACAAGAGAATGCGATCGCGCTCATTGATGCCGAAGGTGTCGGTTGCGCGGGACGCCAGCGAGTGCACGAAGGTGGTCTTGTGGCTGTAGACGACCCCCTTGGGGTTACCGGTGGTGCCGCTGGTGTAACACACAGCGGCTGCCGCGGTTTCCTCCAGCTCCGGCCAGGGAAAGCGGGCGTCTTGCGCCGCCAGTGCCCGGGCGTAATTGCTCGCCGGGATGCCGCCCACCTCCGCAGCACCACCGTCCACGAGCAAAACATGCTCCACGGTTGTGAGCAGAGGCACAACCGGCAGAAACAGCTCGAGCAGGCTGGCATCGAGAATCACCACACGATTTTCAGCGTGGTTGATGACCCACGCCACCTGTTCCGCCGACAGACGGATGTTGACCGTGTGCATGATGGCGCCCATGGAAGGTATCGCCAGATACGCCTCCATGTGCGCAGGGTTGTTCCAGCTGAAGGTGGCAACCCGGTCGCCGCGACCGACACCGAGCGCCGCGAGTGCGCCCGCCAGGCGCCCGGCCTGGTCTGCCACATCGCGATAGGACGACCAGTGCGTCTGCTCGCCATCGAAAACCCCGACCCGGCTTTCGGGGAAAACCGCCGCACCATGCTCCATGATCATGCGCACGGTCATGGGCATGTGCATCATTGTCGCCTGCATCGAACTCGCTCCTTCTTACCAGTGGCCGCGCGCGGCTGCCGCCGCTTCTTCCAGCAGAGCAGGGACATCGTATTCCAGCCCCCTGGCGTAATCCGAGTCCACCTTACCCTGGCAGTACAGGCTATAGGCACCCTCGACGATTGCTACAAGCCGCCAGAAGGCGAAACACAGGTAAAAATCCAGGTTGGCAAGCGGAAAGCCGGTGGCTGCGCCCCAGCGCTCTGCCAGTACGCGACGGGAGAGCACATTTTCGCAGCGGCTCACCGCCTGAATATGCCTGAATCCTGGCGGATCCAGCTCTCGCGGCCCCCAGAACATCAGGAACAGGCCCAGATCAGCGAGCGGATCACCGATGGTCGCCAGCTCCCAGTCAATCACGGCAGCCAACCCCGGGCGGTCCGGGTGCGACAGGGTGTTGTCGAGATGGTAGTCACCGTGAATCAAGCCTACGGGGCCCGACTCGGGAATGTTATTCAGGAGCCAGACCGCAAGTTCATCCAGAAGCGGCAGGTCGCGCACCGGAGACTCGGCTCGCGCCGCGCGCCAGCGGGTAATCTGTCGCTCGAGGAAGCTCTGGGGATTGCCCAGACGCTCCAGCCCGATCGTTTGCCAGGGCGCCTTGTGGATTGCCGCGAGCTCGTCGATCAGGTCTTCGCCAAGACGGTTTACGCTGGCAGCGGTAGCCGGATAGGTGGCGGGCAGAGTATCCGTAATCGCTACGCCGTCAACGTGGGAAACGAGCAGAAAGGGTCGACCGATGACCGCGGCATCTTCGCACCAGCCCACCACCCGCGGTGCCTTGACGTGGCCCTGTATGGCGCGCAACACGGTGGCCTCGCGCTCGATACCGCGGTGCGATGTCGCAGAGATGGCATTTTCGGGCGGAGTGCGCAGAACCAGCGGACCGTCGTCGGTAGCCAGCAGCAGCGTAAGGTTGGCGTTGCCGCCGCTCAGGGCTCGCGATACCCGGGCACCCTTGAGCCCTGTCTCAGCCTCGATCCACGCCGCCAGCGGCGCATCGAAAGGATGACCGGCGCTCATCCTGGCACCCCGAAGCTGCTCATAAGGCCCCCATCGACCGGCACAAAAGCGCCGGTCATGTAGCGGGCCCGCGCCACCGCGTCCACCACCTGCGCAATCTCCTCCGGCTGGCCATAGCGACCAAGGGGTATCGTCTGTCGCATCGCTTCCAGCGCCTTGTCCGACAGCGCGCCCGTCATTTCGGTCAACACCAGCCCGGGAATCACCAGATTTACGGTAATGCCGCGAGATGCAAACTCCACCGCCAGGGCGCGTGTGAGGCCGGCCAGGCCGGCCTTGGATGCGGCGTACGCCGAGTCGCCCGGGAAACCGCGAAAGCCCACCACGGCGCCGATGTTGATGATCGCCGCCCCTTCTCCGAGGTGCGGGTCCGCGGCGCGTATCACATTGACCGCGCCTTTCAGGTTCACGTCCAGCACGCTTTCCCAGGCGTCCAGAGCGATGCGCCCGATGCGCCCGCCACGGTGCAAGCCGGCGTTATTGACCAGAACGTCTACCCGTCCCCAGCGCTCAACCACGGAGGCCATAGCCGCGGCAACGGCGTCAGCGTCGCTGACGTCCGCCCTGCAGGCCATGCAGTGAGCTCCCAGCGAATCCGCCAGTGCGGTGACATCCTCGCCGCGCGCGACTAATGCCACTTTGTCGCCCGCAGCCAACGCCCGTTCAGCGATCGCACGCCCGATGCCACGGGATGCACCGGTAATGAACCATATTTTTTCGTCTACCATTATTTCACTTGTGCCCAGATAGGTTTATTATTTGCTTGTTTGCATCTAACAAGTCTAAACTAGGCTTCACGCAAGTCAAGTAAAACAAGCCCCGAGGGCTGAATGCGCTGGCGCGGTTTCCCCACTCCTGGAGCGGGAACGGTGACCAACCTCAACCGAAAACCAGACTATAAAGGATATCATCGTGAGTTGGAGCTTTGAGACTGACCCGGAATTCCAGCAGCAGCTGGAGTGGATTGCCACATTCACGCGCGACGAAATTGAGCCGCTGGACCTTGTTTTCCGCGAACCCGGCGACCCGTGGGACCCGGACTCCCCCGCCGCCAGAGCCATGGCACCCCTGCGCAAGATCGTCAAAGAAAAGCGCCTGTGGGCCTGCCACATAGGCCCGGAGCTGGGCGGCCAGGGCTACGGCCAGGTCAAGCTCGGCCTGATGAACGAAATTCTCGGCCGCAGCCGATTTGGCCCCAGCGTGTTCGGCTGCCAGGCACCCGACTCGGGCAACGCCGAAATCCTTGCGCACTTCGGCACGGACGACCAGAAAGCGCGCTTCCTGCAACCGCTGCTGGACGGCGAAATTGCCTCCTGCTATTCCATGACGGAACCCCAGGCCGGCGCCGACCCGGCAGAGTTCACCTGTACCGCCACACGCGACGGTGACGAGTGGGTGATCAACGGCGAGAAATGGTTCGCCTCCCACGCCCGCTTCTCCGAGTTCCTGCTTGTGATGGTGGTGACCAATCCGGACGTGCCCATCCACGAAGGCGCTTCCATTGTACTGGTGGAAAAAGGCACACCGGGCATGGAAATCCTGCGCAACTCAGCGGTCGGCCCCTACGTGGAGCAGGGTGACGGCGTACACGCCTATATTCGCTTTACCAACTGCCGCGTCCCCGCCGACAACCTGCTCGGTGAAGAGGGCAAGGGCTTTCTGGTCGCGCAGACCCGCTTGGGTGGTGGCCGGGTTCACCACGCCATGCGCAGCGTTGGCGTGCTGAAAAAAGCCATGGACATGATGTGTGAGCGGGTACTGAGCCGCACCACCAAGGGTGAGCCGCTGGCCAACAAGCAGATGACCCAGGACAAGATCGCCGACAGCTACACGCAAATTCTGCAATACCGCCTGCACGTGCTCTACACCGCGTGGCTGATCGACAAGTACAAGGAGTACAACCGCGAGGTGCGCAAGGAAATCGCCGCCATCAAGGCCGCGACACCAAAAATACTGCAGGAGGTGATTTATCGCGCCATGCACCTGCACGGCAGCCTGGGCATGTCAGACGAAGTACCGCTGATGACCATGTGGGCGAACATTCCGGAACTCGGCGTAGTAGACGGCCCGTCGGAGGTGCACAAGATCACCGTGGCGCGCACCGTGCTGCGTGACTACAAACCTGCCCCGGGTCTGTTCCCCACCTACCACACCCCCACCCAGCGCGCCGCGGCCCTGGAAAAGTACGGCCACTTCCTCGAAGGGAAGTAAGCTCGCCATCATCCGGCCCCCCCGCACTACGCGGTGGCCGGCTCTCCTAGCGGGGGATACTGATTTCCATACGCGGCATCGCCTCGGGCATGCCGCCCAACGCCACCGCACAGCGCGATGAGCCATTGAACCATGCCACCAACAGTGACAGGTGCAACAACTCCGCCTCACTGAACTGATCGCGCAACGCGCTGCGCAACGCGTCATCCATGCCGGCAGGATCCAGGTTGTACTGATCGACAAACGCCACCAGCAGCCGCTCCCGCGGCGACAGCTCGGCGTCCGGCTCATTCGCGCGTATCATCTGCACTTTTTCTTCGGTCAACCCATCGCTGATCGCCACGTCATACCGCACCGCCTGACACATCACGCAACCCGTGTGGCGCGCATTGCGCAACCGCGCCAACTCCACTTCAGCAGCGGGCAGAGGGCCCGCATCCCACACCGCGGCATTGAGCGCCAAGTAGGGCTCCAGGGTGCCGGGCACAATACCCAGCGCGGAATCGCGAATGACGTTGCCGGAGTTACCCGCAGGTGGTTGCACTCTCGCACTAACTGGCATGTTGATGTACTCCCACAGGCGCTGCCTGCCACAAAAGACCCAAACGGATGAGCCCGTCAAATACCCCCAGCGCCTGCAACAGGGCCACCAGGCCGTCCTCACCGATGTGCGCCTTGACCGCATCGGCCTGGGCGTCGGTGATGGCGCCACAGTCCATCGCATGCACCTCGGTAAACTCGAGGCAGGCGCGCTGCTCATCGGTAAATACGGATGCGCGCGGCCAATCCTGCAGCTGGGCGCGCTGCTCGGCGGATACCGGCACTTCCTGCAGCGCGAAATCTGCATCGCTGCGGTGCAGTTGCGCGAGCCGCAGGCGACACAGCTCCAGGGTTTCAGGAGCCACCTGTGGCAACCGATACACACTTCGGTAGAGCTCACGAAAAGGACCGCTGATCGCAGGCAAGCGGTCCAGCAGCTGCTCCCGATCGAGCCCCTCGACAATCCAGTTCATATGTTCCTCCTCTCCCTGACGGGCGCCGACCGAATCACCATCAGGCGCTGAATGCAGCACCCGCCTCTGCCTGACCCAGGCGTATCAAGCGGCTGTCTGCAACCGCTACCTGACGGTGCACGACAATCGCACGGTATTCGGGGTCGGTGACCATGGCCATGAAGGCACCGGAATTGGGATAGAGCGCCACAAACGCGACATCCCATTGCTCGTCCGCCGGACCAATGACGACACATTCGGGCCGCCCACGCCAGAGGATGCTGCCGCCCAGACGCTTGAAAACCGGCCCACTGTATTTACCGTAACGGCTGTAGGCTTCTGCCCCGGTGATGGTCTCGCCATCGGGGTACACGGCCTCGGCGTTGAGCCGAACCAGGTTCAGCATCATGATCGGCGTATCACGCGGCAGCGACTTGAAAACATCAAACTGTTCGCGGGTGGGATCGACGTTGTGACTCATACGTGCTCCAGTGTTGCTTGTTATTCGGGCGCCAACCGTGGGGGCTCGGCGCAGCGGCAGCGAACCGCCTTGCGCCCAAGCTTAACGCTACTGCCTGCGCAGGTATAGCGCACTGCCCGGGATTGAAAATTGTGCGCCCGGTGGTAGCCATACTAAACCACGCGCGCTGTACAGCACCGAAAGACCGGCTATGTTTTCAGTATGCAAAAGACCAGTGACATCCTCTGGCAGGACGCGCAGCATCAGACGCTGTTCGCGATCCTTGACCTGATCGCCCAACCCGAATCCGGCGCGGATGTGGTGCGCCACCTGCACGACTACGCGGAAAGCCACTTTGCGCTGGAGGAACACTACATGGCCGCCCTCGCCTACCCGGAACGCAGCGCGCACATTGCGGCGCACGATCAGTTTCGCGAGGAAATTGCGTCGCTTCTGGAGCAGGAGGCGGACGATGCCGCCTTCAGGGCGGTGGTCGCCACCTTCCTCACCGAGTGGCTCCGCCGCCACGTATTCGGCATCGACAAGGCACTCGAGGCGTTCATACTCGCCTCAGAGCGCAAATAAACGGCGGGGAGGAGTATCGCCCGCCGCGGCGGTCGTAACGTGTGTGTTGTTTAAAATGCGACGTGAGCCGTAAGCCAGACTTTGTCGGTATCCTGATAGGCTGGCGTGCCATCGCCGTCGAAAAACGCCGCTTTCAGCTCCAGTGACAGTTTGGGCGTAAGCGCCCAACCGAGCAGCAGGTCCAGTTCCGAGCCGAGACTGCGGCTGTTCCGGTCGGTCTCGAAGTCGTGGTACACCGCGCGCCAGTTGAAGGCATCACGCTTGCCCGACACCGCGAACCAGGCGTCCTGGATGCCGTCACCGGGCGTACCGAGAAACTTGTCCGCCCAACCCTGGAATTTGTGCAGTGTGGCCAGCGGCGTGCGAAAACCCTGCCCGTTATCGCTGCCCAGTACCTCGTAACCTACCTCCAGCCTGGCCAGCGACAGGGCCCAGCCGGCGTCCACGTTGTAGTAGGTGGCGCGGTAATTCGCGGAATTGTCGCCTGCATCAGACTGGGTTGCGAGTGCCAGATTGAGATTGAAATCCGACCATTGCCCACTGTACTCAACGCCCACCGTGTCGCTGGCATTGGCGACGGTGAGTCCGGGCGCGAAGTTGGCATCCGGATCGATATCCAGCAGATACGCAAACCCGGACAGGCTCTGCTTCTCTGCCGGCGACCAGGTGGCCCGCAGCAGGCCGATGTCGCCGCCCCAATCCGCCGGCTGAGCGCCATCATCGGGCCCGAAGATGCGCCGTACGCGGTACACGTAGCTCGCGTCCACCTGCAGGCCACGCGCGGGCTGCCACTGTGCGCGCAGGCCGTCGTAAGTCTGCTCGTTCTGGCGCCAGACCACGTTGCCGACAAAGCGGTGGTTACCGTGCAGGATGCGCTGGCGACCCAGGGTGCCGTGCACATCACCATTGCGGTAGTCCACCTGCACGCGGTTGATTTCGGTGCCCTCCGGGTCCGCCACGACGGGATAGCGCAGTTCGCCATTGGTGGTGGAGTTGTAAAGATCGTTGCCGATGGCCGTGACATCATCGATTTCAAGTACAAACGACACGCCCGCCCAGTCGGCGGAGACCAGGGTCAACCGCGAGCGCAGAGTCGAGGCCAGCGCTGTATCAGCGAACGGTGCCTGATCCACGTACTCGAGCCGATAACGAAAATCGAGATGGGCACTGCCATTGCTGATCATGCCAGCCACACCATTGCCGTTACTGTCGGCGGTAACGCCGGGCACTGCTGTCAGCGTGGTACCAAGGAGCAGTCCGTATAGACCGTTGGCGCGAACGCTCGGGGCCCCGAAGGGCCCCTTTGCGTGGCTGCCAGATGACAACGGTGAACCCATTTCAGTAGATATCCTTGCGTGTGTTGTACACGTTGAACTTGCCCGTGGGGGTTACCAGCCTCGGATCCTTGATGACATGCTTCAGCTTGCGCGTCTTGTCATCCACGACCACGATGGCCGACACCTGCTCCATACCGTTCCAGACGGAGAACCAGACCTCGTCGCCGGCGGCATTGTACTCGGGTTGCACCACGCGTGCCGGGCCTTCTTCAATCCCTGCCCACTCGGCGATGGGCAACACCTCGTAACCCGCCTCGAAGTCGTCAATGTTATACACCGCCGCCGACTGGCTCACGCTCTCCTGCGGATGCAGGGTATTGTCGACCCACAGGTTGCGGGATTTGGGGTGGGTCTTGACGAACAGCGAGCCACCACCCTGTGCTTTCAGCGTACGCACCACCTTCCAGGCGTGCTGCGGGTGGTTCTCGGGATCGGTGCCGATGAAGGTCATGTTCTCGTTGCCCAGTGCCGAGGTCACCCATACCGGCCCGAACTCAGGGTCAACAAGGTTGGCGCCACGACCGGGGTGCGGGATCTTGGTGACATCCACCAGCGCTTCGATATTCCGGTCCCGGGAATCTACCACAGCGATCTTGTCAGACTGGTTGGCAGCGGTGAGGAAATAGCGGTGGCTCGCATCCCAGCCGCCGTCGTGCAGGAACCGCGCCGCTTCCAGTGTGGTCACGGAAAGCGCATCGAGATTGCTGTAATCCACCAGCAGGATCTTGCCGGTTTCTTTCACATTGACGATGAATTCGGGGTGCTCGTGGGAGGCCACGATCGCCGCAACACGCGGCTCCGGGTGGTATTCCTGCGTGTCTACGGTCATACCGCGTGTAGACATGATCTTGGTCGGTTCAAGTGTGGCACCGTCCATCAACACATACTGCGGGGGCCAGTAAGCACCGGCAATGGCGATCTTGTCTTCGTAGCCGGGGAACTTCGAGGTTTCCACGGAACGGGCCTCAAGACCAATCTTGACCGTTGCCACGCGCTGCGGTGGGTTCATGTACAGGTCGATCATGTCGATCTTGGCATCGCGTCCGATGGTGTATACGTAGCGACCGGAATGCGAGGCGCGTGAAATGTGCACCGCGTAGCCGGTTTTCAGAATGGTGACGATATCCTTGCTGTCCCCGTCAATAAGGGCAATTTCACCGGAATCCCGCAGGGTCACGGAGAAAATATTATCCACATTGTAGCTGTGCTGGGGCTTGGTGGGCCGCTCGGACTCAGGCACCAGGACTTCCCAGGTGTCCATCATCTCCGCCATGCCCCACTCGGGCGGTGCCGGCGGTTCGTGCTGCAGGAAGCGCGCCATGATATCGATCTGCTCTTCGGTGAAGTCGCCAGAAGTGCCCCAGTTCGGCATGCCGCCCGGCGAACCGTAGTTGATCAATACCTTGAGAAATTCTGTGCCACGCTCCTGGGTAATATCCGGTGTCAGGGGCTTGCCGGTGGCGCCCTTGCGCAGTACCCCGTGACAGCCTGCACAGCGCTCAAAGTACAGCTTGGTGGCCAACTCGAACTCGGCCTGGGTCATATCCGGGGCGCCGGGTGAGATCACGCGTTTCATGTCGCCGGCCATGACAGGCGCGCCTTTGTACGCCATTTCACCCGGCGTAACACCGGGGTGGTCAGTCTTGTCCTGGCTCAGCGCCGCTGCGGCGCTCAAACCCAGTGTCACGGAGAACAGGCCTGCGCCTGCACGTTGCTTCCAGCGGTTTGCTTTGGTTTTCATCATCCTTCCCCTTAAACGCGCTCATGTTCAATGCGCTTCTTAAAATGCATTTTATCTGCATGTTCTAGTAGACAACATGACGCAGGTCAACTTTCAGTCCGCCCGGCGGATGCATCCGTGGCGATAACGGCATCCTCCGGCAACTGGCCCTGATAACGCTTCTTGCGCTTGCGCACCAGCGGTGGGCAGCGGTGCCCATCCCAGTAGGTCACCTGACAATCCAGACAGTAGTGGCATTCGTTATCAATAATCTCGCCCGTGGGGCGTATCGCGCCAATCTGGCACTCGTTGGCACAAGTCTGACAGGGGTGGCCGCACTCCACGCGACGGCGCAGCCAGTCAAACACCTTGAAGCGTGTGACAAAGCTCAGAGCCGCGCCCAGCGGGCACAGATACTTGCAGTAGAACTTGCTGTTGAACACCGTGAGAACAAGTAGCAGCAGCGCGTACAGCACATAGGCGGGTGGGCGATCGAACTGCATCACAAACACCGTTTTGAAGGGCTCGACCTCCGCCAGGCGCGCGGCATTGGCCATGGACTCCAGCGCCAACCCGAGAATTGCCAGGAGAATAAGGTACTTGATTGCCCACAGGCGCTCGTGCACCGCGTGCGGGAACTGCCAACCGGCAAAGCCCAGCGCGCGCGATGCCTTGGACAACAGCTCCTGTGCAGCGCCAAAGGGGCACAGCCAACCGCAATACACACCGCGCCCCCAGAGCAGAATGCTAAGCGCTACAAATGCCCAGAGCAGAAAAATGACAGGGTCGAGCAGCAGGCTCTCCCAGGAAAACCCGCCCGCCAGGTTGCGGGCAAACCCCAGCAAGTTGACGACCGATAACTGGGCGTGACAGATCCAGCCGATATACACCACGGTGAATGCGAGCCAGGCGACACGAAAACGCTGAAAGAACCGCTTGTGCTGCACCAGCCAATCCTGCAGGAAAAGCACCAGTAACAGCACGAACAGGGCAACCGCGAGTACCGCCACCTGCACACGGTGTTGCTGCCAGCTCCAGTGCCACTCCGGCTCCGCGGGCTCGGCGGCACGGGACTCGGCTGCAGGTGGCTCGGCTGCGCCTGTCGGCACATCAGAACCTGGGGCCGCGGCGGCATAGGCGGCCAGCACCTGCTCTGCGGCGCGCGTGACGGTGCGCGTAATAACCATTGCGGTGATAGTGGCGCCGCTCAGCCCGTCAATACCGACATACCCCTCCCGATCGTGGGCGCCAACGCGAATAGCGTCAGACGCGTGCTTGCCCACAAACTGGTTCACGAACGCCCGAAGATCGCGGTCGGTAATGCCGACCACCAGAATGGGTTCCTCATGGGCCAGCACGCTGGCGGCCACAAATTTACCGCTTGGTGTCAAGGCGACCAGCACGTTGACGGGCACGCCGGAATACGCAGGAATATGCACGAAATCACTGGTTTCAAATAACAGAACCGCGCCCCCGCCCGGTGCTTGCGCGCTGTAGAGCCCTGGCACCGATTGCACAGGTGCAGCTGCGCCGGCTCCCGGCAAGAGGCGCTGCATCGCTGTTCGATCGACCGCCTGTGCCCTGATCGGCAGTAGCAGCAGCACTAGACCCACCGCCAGCGACAGGATGACGGGCAACAGTAACCGGTAGTTCAACACGTCTTTGCATCCCGCAACTTTATGGGAACCAGCATAGACAAGGCTTTATAAGAAGCAAATGACTTGCATCATTTTATTCCCGGCCTGAATACGGTTTACTGCGCACATGAATCGTTGGATGGCCTGCTTACTGTTCGCCGCCGGCGCTGCCAGCGGCGCCGACAGTGACCTCGTGAACGAGCGTTTCACAACCTCAGGGGAAGATATGGAAGCGCATTGGGCGATCGACTGTAGCGCCACCGTGGCGGCATTGACCGAGCCCGGCGCACAAGGCGCGGGGCAAAGGCGCGCCGAGCTGGCAGACGCCCTGCGCAAGTGCGGTTTCATTTACCAGCCACCCGGTGCGGACACGGTTGACCACTGTCCCGACTACAACCGCTTGTTGCAGGCCCTGGAAAAGGATGACACGTCCGCGCTGGACAAATCACTCAAGCAGGCGCCGGCCTGCGCAACTACACTGCACTAACTGTCTGGATATTCAATGACCTATCGTATGCCACCCTTCCGACTTAAGCCCGACTATGTCGCTCTCAGCCTTGTCCACGGCCTGCTGTTCTGCACAGCGTCGGGCCTTGCTGCCACCAGCGCGGAATTGCCACTGGAGGAAGTCGTGGTGACTGCCAGCCGTGTCGAAGAGCGGCTCCTGGACAGCAGTGCCAGCCTCAGCGTGATGACTCGCGAGGACCTGGCACGCATGACAGGCAGCAGCGTCGCCGACTACCTCCGCGATGTGCCCGGGCTGCAGGTTTCCGACTCCGGCCAGGCAGGGCTGAAGCGCATCCGCATTCGCGGTGAAGACTCCCGCCGTAGCGCTATCCTGGTCGACAGCCAGGAGCTGGCGGACCACAGCGAAGTCGGCACCCCCCTGACCATCCATCCCGACATGCTGGGCCGAATCGAGATCCTGCGCGGCTCGGGCTCCGTGTTGTACGGTTCCAAGGCGCTGAGTGGCGTGACCAACCTGATGACATTGAAAGGAGGCACCGCGCCGTTACAGGCTACCGTGAAAGGTGGCTACGACGGCACTACCGGTGGTGACACACTATTCGCCAGCGTGCACGGTATGCAGGACGGCTGGAGCTACCGACTGGCCGCAGCCGACAGTGACCACGGCCTGCGCCGGACGCCGGAGGGACGTGCAGAAAACACAGCGTTCGAGAACCAGGGTTACTACGGCTTTCTGGAAAAAGCTGCTGGCAACCATGCACTGGGACTGACCTGGGACCAATATGAGTCGCGCTCGGACATCTTCGTTGAAGAGGTGGCCCGCAGTACATTTCCGCTCGTGGACCTGGCGCTCAGCACACCGCAACGGGATCGGGAACGCTACGCCCTGGATTACACCTGGGAGCCGGCCTCCGCCTTGCTGGACAGGCTGCTCGTCTCGGCATTCACCCAGGACAGCCTGCGCCATTTTGTGAGCAACACCGAGACCGTATGGTATCGCCGCGACATCGATACGCGCAGCACATTGCGCAGCGACGGCCTGCTGCTACAGGCGGACTGGCTGCCCTGGGGACGGCATCGCGTAGTCACCGGCCTGCAGTACAGCAACGACCAGGTGCGCCAGGGGCGCCAGGTGGACACACTCTCCTGGACCCCCATCGCCAGCACCGGTACCGAGCGCATCGATGATAAAGCCAGTATCCGCACCCTGGCCGCCTTTGTGCAGGACCACTGGGCCCTGAGCGACCAACTGACCGCGGTTATAGGGGCACGCTACTACCAGGTTGATGGCGAACTGGACCGCAGCAACCGCCCCGGCCTGCGCGCCGCGCCGCTGGATTCTGACAGCCACCTGATCGCCTCTGCCGGGCTGAACTGGTCCACCGGCCCCGGCAGTGCCTTGCGCGCCAATATTTCGGAGGGCTATCTCTACCCCTCTCTCATGCAACTCGCCACAGGCGCCTACGCCGGCTCGAACTTCGTGAACCCCAACAGCGAGCTCACGCCCGAAACCAGCATCAACTATGAGCTGGGCTGGCGCTTCATGCAGGGACAATGGACGGTCGACGCTGCGTTGTTTTTCTCCGACTCCAGTGACTACATTGACCACATCTTCTGCACCAGTGCCGACAACTGCCTCGGACCGACAGACAAGGTATACCGCAACATCGGCTCCTCCAACGCACACGGCCTGGAGCTGTACCTGGCCTGGGAAACCGCCGATCAGGCACTGCAGCCCTATGTAAATTTCACCTGGATGCAGCGCAACAACGACTTCGGCAGCTTCGACACCTGGGATACCGGCATTCCTGCACTCGCGGGGCGCGCCGGGGTGATGCTGGAGCCACAGTTCACCGGGCTTTGGCAGACCCTCTGGGCCGACCTCTACCTGCGTGGCGAAAGCGGATCCCTGCTGCTGGAGCCCGGCGCCAGAGGCCTGATTGAAACCAAGCGCAGTGGCTGGGCTACACTGAACGCGGCACTGGGCGTCAGCCTGGGTGACAATCTACTGCTGGCCGTGGAACTGCAGAACCTCCTCGACCGCGACTATCGCGAGTCTACTGAAAATCTGCTGGCGCCCGGACGCAGCGCCTCCATGAAGCTCACCTGGAACATCAACTAGAATTCGCGAGGTCGGCATGTCGACAGTGGATAACGCAGAGGCGCGGGCAGCGCTTGAGCAAACGGGGAAGGATTCGCCGGGTCGGGGTACCGCGGTTATCGTCTACGGCTTGTATCTGGGCGCCATCATGAGCATCGTCACCCTGCCCCTGGGGGCGCTTGTGGCGCACTACCGGCTCGGGCGCAGTGCACCCTGGGTTAACAGTCACCTGCGCTTTCAGGTGCGCACATTCTGGTGGATGCTAGCGGCTTCCGCAGCTGCCGTTGGCCTGTGGCAACTGCTCGGGGTGTTGCACATCTCACCTCTGGCGGCCTGGACATTCGGCTATCTCTACATCACAGCCATGCTCGTCTGGTTTGTGGCGCGCTGCGGTGTGGGGATTGCTCGACTGACGTCCAACCGCCCTATTGACCGACCGGGGAGCCTGCTGTTTGGCTAGCCGGGAACGCACACCCGGCAAGCCGCGCTCCTGGCATTTCCGGTGGCGCTTTTACTGCGCCACAATTTGCCGGTAAATCGCCGGTAGCGCCGTCGACAGGTGTTGAGGCCGATATACCACTGAATAGCCACCGCGACCAAAAATACGGGGGAAATACCCCTGTGACTCGCGGTCGATCGTCACGGCGAATACACGCACCCCGGCGCGGCGCGCCTCACGTACGGCGTGGCGTGTATCTTCCAGCGCGTAGCGCCCCTCGTAATAATCGGTGTCGTTGGGTTTGCCATCGGTCAATACCAGCAACAGGCGATGGCGCTGGCCGAGGTCGGCAAGGCCGCTGGTGAGGTGACGAATTGCCGTACCCATGCGGGTGTAGTAACCGGGCTTCAGCGCTCCGATACGCTGCTCCACAGCGTGGTTCATCGGCTCGCGGAAATCTTTTAGCGTTTGCAGCCACACCTTGTCCCGTCGTCGGGAGGTGAAACTGTGAATGGCGAACTCGTCGCCGCAGGCCTGCAGACCATGCCCGAGCACCAGCAGGGCCTCTTTTTCGAGGTCTATCACCCGGCGGTCATCGACCCAGGCTTCTGTCGACAGTGAGACGTCGACCAGTATCGATACCGCGAGATCGCGCTCTACGGTACGGGCATCGGCATAGAGGCGGTCGCTGCTGTTGCCCGATGCGGATTGATCGGCCTGGGCGCGCACCACGGCGTCAATATCAAGTTCATTGCCGTCGAGCTGGCCACGCAGCAACATGCGTTTCGGTCGCAAGGCCTCAAACTGCCGCCGCACACGACGTACGCGCTGCTTCATCGCCGCATCTGGCTGCCAGATGTCACCATCCGCGGCCTGCTCACCCGGCAGCACCGTACAGTGCGCGGGCAACATGACACGCTTGCGGTAGTTCCACTCGGGATATGTCACCTCCGCTGCGGAGGCGGCACCCAGGGCCTCTCCGGGCGGCAGGTCGAGATCCATACGCAAACGCGCCGCAGCCTGTTGCTGGTGCGGGCTTACGGTGATCTCCTCGAGCTGCTCCGCCGCTTTCCCGGCGTCCTCATCCTCTTCATCATCGACCATGCGATTCACGTTGACCATCTCGGCAAACGAGAGCATTTTCTCGAAACGGTTGAAAATCAGCGAGTCCTCGCGCTCGGCCTGGTCCTGTTGCTGACGACGCGCCTTGCGCTTGCCACCCTCCCGCTGGTCTTGCAGGGGCGTCTGCCCGTCCTCGTCCTCCGCGTCCGGACGCTCCACGTTGTGGGTACCCAGGCTGAAACGGGTGGCCCACAGAGGCACCGGTAGCGGCGGATGATAGTTCGCCGGCGCCTGAACATTGTCGACAGGAACACCGGGGCTGGTCACCAACGTCACCAGCTGCCCGGCAAAGGCCGATGCCGGCGTTTCTTCACCCAGCGCGTGGCGAATCACCACCTCCAGCGCCTGTTCCAGCGGCGGCAGTTTCCGGTATGGCCGCAGTGGCAACAAGGCGCTGCAGAGCCGCTGGTAGCGGTCGCGAAAGCCGGGGAGCTCGCTGCACACACGCTCAGCAGCGGTAAGCGCAGCACGCAAGGACAGCAGGTCAGCCTGAACCGCATTCTTCGCTGGGGGCGGCGGCTGCAGGGCAGCCGCGTGCGCGGCGAGCCAGAAGTACAGATCGCGGTTCAGGGCCCGATCGGGAAAGAGGTCTATGCAGGGAGGCAGCAGCAGCGATTCCTCGTCGATGCGCGCCTGGTCCATCACTTCGCGGTCAAAACCCAGGCGCTGGCGCAAGCGCAGGCGGTGCCCGGACTCCCGTGCCGCAATGGCGCCGACGGCAGCACCGCCCTCTCCCCCCACCGCACGGAAGAAAACGCCCAGGACCGGGGCGATGTCATCGAGGTGCACAGCGGCGTGCGGATGATGGGGATAACTGCTGGTGGCCGAGGCCCAACGGTGCCAGTAACGACCAACCAGTTCCTCGAATTCCAGCAGGTGCAGCATGTCGCAAGCTCCGCTATGCGGGCGATTCAGTCCGAGCCAAAGGCCATTGCGATCACTTCCAGCAGGGCCTCCTGCACATCGGGCTCATCCGTCAGTGGCTCCACCAGCGTCGCCCGGGTCGCCTGCATGATCGGCATACCCGAGGCAATCAAGGTGGCACAGTAAATCAGCAGGCGTGTGGAAACGCCCTCTTCAAGGTCCTGCCCCTTCATCGCACGCAGGCGCTGCGCCAGCGTCACCAGTGCGCGGCAGCGCTCCGGCGCAAGACCACTCTCCCGGGACACAATGCTGACTTCCTGATCGGCCGGAGGAAAATCGAAGGTGCTGGAGACAAAACGCTGCCGTGTACTCGGCTTCAGTGCCTTGAGCACATTCTGGTAGCCAGGGTTATAGGATACGACCAGCATAAACTCCGGCGGTGCCTGCAACAGCTCGCCGGTCCGCTCCAGCGGCAACAGCCGGCGGTCATCGGTCAATGGGTGGAGTATGACAGTCACGTCCTTGCGCGCTTCCACCACCTCGTCGAGATAGCAGATGCCGCCTTCGCGCACCGCCCGCGTCAGCGGTCCATCGACCCAGCGTGTTTCCCCTTCCAGCAGCAGGAAACGGCCGGTCAGGTCTGCGGCTGTCAGGTCATCGTGGCAGGAGACGGGAAACAGCGGCCGCCCCAGACGCGCGGCCATGTGCGCCACGAAGCGCGTCTTGCCACAGCCCGTGGGACCTTTAAGCAGCAGGGGCAGGCCGTGCTGCCAGGCCTGCTCGAAGAGCTCACACTCGTCGCCCACCGGTTCGTAGTAGGGAACCTCATCGCGCGGGACCGGGTTCGGTTCAGGCATGTTCACGCGTTGGCCACGCCTGTTTCACCGGCGGGCAGCTCTTCACGCGCCGGGCCGAACACCGCCCAGAGAAACACGACCGCCGCCACAGCAACCACACAACCAGCGCCCAGGCGCATCATGTAGAACAGGCTCAGCTGCTCCTGTACCTCCATGTAATTGATACCCATGACGCGCTGCAGGTGCGTCTGCACCACACCGGCAAACGTCAGGGTAAAGGTCATGAAACACATGGAGGCCGTCATCAGCCAGAAGCTCCACATATTGATGATCTGGTTGAAGGGCTGTATGCGCCGCAGCTGCGGCATGGCATAGGTGACCACCGCCAGCACCATCATCACGTAGGCGCCGTAGAAGGCGAGGTGCCCGTGCGCCGCCGTAACCTGGGTGCCGTGCGTGTAGTAGTTGACCCAGTGCAGGGTATGCATGAAGCCCCAGACCCCGGCACCGAAGAAGGCCACCGTTGCACTGCCCAGTGTCCAGAGCATGGCAGCCTTGTTAGGGTGATTGCGGCGCCCTTTCCAGAACATGTAGAAGGCGAACATCACCATGGCGAAAAACGGCGCCACTTCCAGGGTGGAGAAGAAGCTACCGATGGGCTGCCAGTATCCCGGTGCGCCAATCCAGTAGTAGTGGTGGCCGGTGCCGAGCAGACCGGAGAACAGCGCCAGGCCGATAATCACGTACAGCCACTTCTCGATGATTTCACGATCCACACCGGTCAGCTTTATCAGCAGGTAGGCGAGCAGCGATGCCATGATCAGCTCCCACACACCCTCAACCCAGACGTGGACAATCCACCACCAGTACAACTTGTCCAGTGCCAGGTTGGACGGGTTGTAGAAGGCGAAAAACCAGAAGATTGCGGCCAGCCACAAACCCAGCATGAGGATGGAGTTGATCGCCGTCCTGCGCCCACGCAGCAGGGTCATGCTGGTGTTGTAGAGGAACAGCAGAAAGGAAATCGTGATAAGGATCTTCGACCACAGCGGTTGTTCGAGAAACTCGCGCCCCTCATGAATACCGAACTGGTAACTCACCAGCGCGCCGGCACCAGCCACCGCGAAAATGGCGAGCTGAATGTAGGCAATCAGCGGGCTGTGAATCTCGGTTTCTGCCTCTTCCGGCATAAGAAAGTAGGTGCAGCCCATGAACCCGATCAACAACCACACAATCAGCAGGTTGGTGTGGCTCATGCGCATGATATGGAACGGCACCATCTCCACCATGAATTCCGGTAGGACATACACGGTGGCGGCCAGAATGCCGAAGATGACCTGTAGCGCGAAAAGCGCCATGGCGACTGCGAAAAAGGGCAGTGCGACCCGTTGAGTTTCGTATTTCATTGCGTTCTCCTGCCTGCGTGTGCGCTGGACTCAATTCTGCAAAAGGGTTCAACCGACCGGATGCGGTGGCCAGCCCTGGGTGTTGATGGAGTCGGCCCAGCGGAAGAAATCCACCAGGTTGTCCAGCTCTTCCTCACTGAGGTCAAACTTGGGCATCTGCCGGCGGCCGGGGACATTCAGCGGTTGCGCCTTGATCCAGCCCTTGATGCCGGCGCGTGCCGCATCCGGGTTCTCGCGGCCACCGTAACGTGTCCACACATTCCCCAGCTCGGGCGCGAAGTAGGCGCCCTCGCCGATCAGGCTGTGGCAATTGATACAGCTGTGCTTCTCCCAGACGTGTTTGCCCGCCGCAACGCTTTCGGTCAGGCCCTCCTTGTCTGTCGACACATTCACCATGTACCAGTGGCTGTGTGCGGTGAGCCCTGCAAAGGCAAGAAAAAAGAACAGCGAGCCGCCAAAGAAGATATTGCGCGCCGCTGAACGAGAGAGTGATTCCATCATGATTGCTGCCCCCTTGCGTATTCTGCGGCACCCCCGCAGACACGCTCGTTATAAAATGCATATACTATGCATGTTTTAATTCTCACACTGCCGAGCGGGGTCGTCAACCAGAGAACCCCCGCCTTTTGCGGCGGCGTGAGAGTGAAAATGCCTCCCATTAACGAAAACCTGATGTAGATCAAGCAGGCACCCCATGCACAGTGCAACGACGACCATCCCCGCTCCGTTTCGCTATCCGTTCCGGATATTCTTTCTCTCCACCGCTGTCAGCGCCGTACTGCTGATTCCGCTGTGGCTGTATTTCCTGCTGGGCGGCGCACTGCAGCCGGCCCTGCCTGCCTTGCATTGGCACCAGCACGAGATGCTCGGTGCCTTCGTCAACAGCGCCATTGCCGGTTTCCTGCTCACGGCCGTCTGCGCCTGGACCGGCACCCGGCCGGTGGCGGGCTGGCTGCTGGCCGCACTCTGGTTGCTGTGGTTGACTGGGCGCGGCGCCCTCTTGTTCGGCACGCACCCCTGGCTTGCAATGGCGCTTGACCTGACCTTCCTGCCTGCTGTGGCCCTGCTCGCCGCGCGCCCCATCGTCGCCAAGCGGCAGTGGCGGCAACTGCCGCTACTGGCCGTGCTCACTCTGCTCTGGCTGTGCGACCTCGGCTACCACCTCTGCGGCGACACGCAATGGCTGCGCGCCGCGATGTTGCTGACCGGTGGCCTGATTCTGGTGGTTGGGGGCCGCATTACGCCCGCGTTCTCGCGCAACTGGCTGCTCCAGCAGGGGCAACCCGCAGCTGACATCGGCACCTGGCGCTGGCTGGAAGCTTTGACGCTCGCAAGCACTTTACTGCTCGTCCTGGCGGAGGCAAGCGGTCGATTACCGGCGTGGCTGGTAGCACTGGTGGCACTGGTCGCGGGCCTCTCAGCGGCGTTGCGCACGTTCCTCTGGCGCGGCTGGCGGGTGCGCAGGGAGCCCCTGCTCGCCATCCTGCATATTGGCCTGCTCTGGGTTGCTGCAGGCTTTCTGCTCAGGAGCCTGGCCGGTTTTGGGCTGGTGACCGATGCTGTCTGGCTGCACGCGCTGGGCGCCGGCGCCATGGGCACGATGATCCTGGGAGTCATGGCGCGTGTCGCGCTGGGGCATACCGGCAGACCTCTGGCACTACCGAGTGGTATCACATGGGCATTCGGGCTAATATTCCTCGCCGGCCTGCTACGCGTCATCGCGGGGCTCGGCTGGCTGCCCTGGGCCATCGGAATCCACGCAGCATCACTGTGCTGGACGTTGGCCTTTGCGCTTTTCATCTGGCGCTATTTCCCGATACTTACCAGACCCCGGATCGATGGAAAGCCCGGCTGATGCGCCTGACTCAATACACTGACTACGCCCTGCGCACGCTCATCTACCTTGGGGTCAGTCAGGGCAAGCGCCACACCATCCGCGACATCGCCGAGGCCTATGACATCTCCCGCCATCACCTGACCAAGGTTGTGCAGCACCTGCACCGGCATGGGTTTGTGGCCGCCACACGGGGCAAGGGCGGCGGTATCGCGTTAGCTCGCCCCGCCACGGATATCGTGGTCGGCGACGTGGTACGACGCATGGAGCCTTCCACGGCGCTGGTTGAGTGTTTCGACAGGGGCGGCCAGTGTGCCATTCAGGGCCATTGCAAGCTGGCGCGCGCCCTGCGCGAGGCGTTCAACGCGTTCATTGCGGCTCTGGACGAATACACGCTGGCCGACCTGCTCGATGAGCGTGAAGAGCGCTTGCGTCACGTCCTCGGCATCCCCACCCTCACACTCCCAGACTGAATACCCGGCGCAGAGCGGGATAGTCACCGTCATGCGCCAGATCAATACACATCCCTTGCGGCCTGCGTTAACCTGCGCCGAGCGACCTTTCGACCACAATGGAGAGTCGACATGCCCAACCGTCCCGCAACCCCACCGCTGATCGCCACGCTGCGCGCGGAACACGTGCACCTGGCGCGGATCTCCGCTCTGATGACGGAGCAGCTGGATGCTCTCGACAATGGCGCCGTCGTGGACAGTCATATTCTTTATGAAATCATGAGCTATATGGTCAACTGGGCTGACCGCTATCACCACCCACGTGAAGACCTGATCTACGGCCGCGCGGCAGAGCTGGATGCGCTACTCGCCGACGACGTCGACAGTCTTCAGCGTCAACACGACGCCATGGCCAGCAATGCCCTTGCGTTGCAGAAGCTTATCGGCCGCTGGCGAGCGGGCAAGGCCACCGATGAAGCCGTAGTGCGGGCCGGACGCGACTACGTGGCCAACAGCGACCGCCACATGCAGAGCGAGGAGCAACTGGTGTTCCCGCGTATTGAGGCAGTGCTGGGCCCCGGCGACTGGCAGGAGCTGGAGCTGGACGACCGCCTGCAGGCAGCGGGCGACCCGGTATTCGGCCCACGCGTCGACCGCGAGTTCAGAAACCTCGCCCGCAAGTTGCGGCGGAGCGCCCGGCGCACCATTGAGCGCGGGGTGATGGCCGAGTGGGCGGGGCTGGAGTCAGCACTGGAGTCACTGGAGATTCTCGGCAACGCCAATCGCATGGCGCTGCAGACGACCGGCGACACCCTGCGCTGTGCGCTACAGGAGTCGCTGGATATCGTACGCGATACGCCGCTGACCGCAGCGCCGCGCTGCGCAATCAACAATGCGCGCTTGAGCGGTCGCTGGTTGGGCGCCCTCGCAACCATCGCCGGCGACACCGTGAACGACCTCACGCGCATACGGCGCGAAATGCGCCGCCAACTGCATACGCTGGATACACTTTAGACGCTAGGCCGGCACGGTGTCGTCCAGTGGCAGGCCCGGGGCTTCCTGTTCGGCCGCTACCACCCGGTTGCGCCCGGTATTCTTGGCGCAGTAGAGGGCGGCATCCGCGGCGGCGAAAAGCGCCTCCGCCGACATCTCCGCACTGAGCTCGGCGACGCCCACACTGCAGCTCACTGACAGCCCACTAAACATCCCGGTGAACTCGAGTGCGGCGATGCGCCGGCGCAGGCGCTCCGCAATCGCCAGCGCGGCGGCACCATCGGTCATCGGCAATTGCACACCGAACTCCTCACCACCGAGACGCCCCACGTCATCAGAGCGACGCAGCTGTTCCTGTAACGTATCGGCGATGGTTTTCAGCACAATGTCGCCACCCCCGTGGCCGTAGCGGTCGTTGACCGACTTGAACAGGTCGACGTCAATCATCAGCAGGCAAAGCGGCTGCTGGTAACGCAATGAGCGCGCGATATTGCTCTCCAGCACCGCGAGAAAATAGCGCCGATTGGGAATCTGTGTAAGGTGGTCGGTGCGCGACTCCGCCAGCAGTAACGCCGTCAGGCGTCGTTGATTGCGATACAGGACAAGCACGACAGCCAGGGTGAATGCCATGGCCACCAGCAACGAGGTGAGCGTCACCTCGGTGATAGAGGCGCCCAGCAATTCCTGAGCCGAAAGCGGCGTCGGTAGCGACGCCGCCACGGCTGTCAGCATCGGGGCCTGCCAGCACCTCCCCGGGGACCTCAACCCGTGCGAACGTGCCGGGGCGCTGCGCTCGCCTGGTGTCACCTGTCAGACAGGCTCAAGCGCCGATGTACAGTGACTGCAGCGTGTAGCCTTCAGGGGAACACTGGAAAGGCAGAAAGGACATTCCCTCTCCGTGGGCTCGGCGGCGGGCGCCTCCTCTTCACGCTTCAAACGGTTGATGCTGCGAATCAACAGGAATACCGCAAAGGCGACGATGAGAAAACTGATCACCGCGTTGATGAACAAGCCGTAACTGACGGTCACCGCGCCGGCTTCCTGCGCACTGGCCAGCGTCGGGTAGGGCCCCGCAACCACGCCCTGCTTGAGCGTGATGAACAGATCAGAGAAATCCACCCCCCCCAACAACAAGCCGATGGGCGGCATGATCACGTCGTTCACCAGGCTTTTGACAATGGTGCCAAAAGCCCCGCCGATAATAATCCCCACCGCCATATCGATGACGTTCCCACGCATGGCAAATTCTTTGAATTCTTTTAGCATTGTGGCTTCTCCCTAGAGCGTTCATACACACCGGCTACAGGATTCGGTGTTTCCTGTTGTGCGCCGATGCTCCAATTTCGCACCACCGGAACCGAAACACAAGCGCGCAGTGCCACGGTGAGCAATAGCACGCGCAGTTTGCCGGCGTATTTCCCCCCGCTGCCAGAGGCAAATCTGCTAGACTGGCCACACATTTCCCGTCTCTCAGGACGCTCTGCTTTGCACCGCGCCACACGCACGCCAGTTTGTCGTTTCATTGCCACGCGTTGCCTGCTGCTCGCGCTGGCATGCAGTGCACCGCTCTCCGCGCAGGATGTCAGTGAAGTCCCCGGAGAGCAGCCAGCCAATGTGCCGGCACCCAGCGGGGCTGCCCCGGTCGCAACCGAATCGGACAGCCGCGTGGCACAACCACCTGCCACCGACCCCGAACCCGTTGCTGCCGACTCGGAAGTCGAACCTGTCCCTGCACCTGTTACGCCCGCACCCAAGCCCGCGGCGCCTGAGCCAACGCCTGAGCCAACGCCTGAGCCAACGCCTGAGTCAACGCCAACGCCTGAGCCAACGCTTGAGCCTGAGCCTGAGCCTGCCAGCATCAGTGCCGAGACCGCCGATGATGTTCCCGGCACAGACGCCGAAAATCCGGCCCCTTCCGCCACCGGGCTGCCCCGGGCCCCAAACCTGCCGCTGGATGAGCCGGTCGAAAGCGAGGTGCCTGCCACTGCACCGCCAGCGGTGCCCGTGCCGCTGCAAGAACTCGTGCTGCTCGGGCGTGAAGTGCCACCCAAAACCTCCACACGCCTCGCCTGGGCGCCCACGCAATCCTTTGAAGGCATCTACGTCGACACCCCGGTGCTGGTGGTCAACGGTGTAGAGACCGGGCCCACGCTCTGCCTCACCGCCGCCATGCACGGCGATGAACTGAACGGCATCGAAACTGTACGCCGCGTGCTGTATAACCTGGACGCCGGCAAGCTCAAGGGTGCGGTCATCGGCGTGCCTATCGTGAACCTGCAGGGTTTCCATGCGGGCTCGCGGTACCTTACGGATCGCCGCGACCTGAACCGCTACTTCCCCGGCGACCCGAAAGGCAGCTCCGCGTCGCGCCTTGCCTATTCATTCTTTCACGAGGTCATCGCGCACTGCGATGCGCTGGTGGACCTGCATACCGGCTCCTTCTATCGCACCAACCTGCCGCAGCTGCGCGGCGACCTGCGCGACCCGCGTGTGGTACAGCTCACCAAGGGTTTTGGTTCCACAGTGGTGGTTCACAGTGAGGGCACGGCGGGTACGCTGCGCCGCGCCGCGGTAGAGGTGGGGATTCCCGCCGTCACACTGGAGGCCGGTGGGCCGTCAGTACTCAGCGAAGACGCGGTAAGCCACAGTGTCAAAGCCATTCGCACCTTGCTCAATCAACTCGGCATGACCACCCGCTTCAGCCTCTGGGGCGACCCTGAGCCGGTGTACTACAACTCGGTATGGGAGCGCGCCCAGGTGGGGGGTATCGTGTTCAGCCGGGTGACGCTGGGGCAGACCGTGAAACGTGGTGATGTGCTCGGCACGGTCACCAACCCCATTACCAATGTGCGTACCCGCATCGTGTCCAAACACAATGGGCGTATCATCGGTATGGCCCTGAACCAGGTTGTCCAGCCCGGCTTCGCCACGCACCATATCGGCATCACCCCACCCAAAGGGCAGATAAGCCCACCGGAAGATGTGGTGGCGACAGATGCCGCGGAGGCCCGGCGCCTGCTCGACGCCTCTGTCAACGCAGGCGCTGACGTGAAGGCGAGCAATGGCGAGGAGGCGGCGGAGTCCGAGCAGGCCGATGTTGCCAGTGCCGGGGACGATGAAGCGCACGCAGCGGGAACAGAGTCGAGCGCAGACGAGGTCGGTGACGAAGACCTTGAGGAAGACTGAGTCGGCAGCTAGTGCGACACGCGGCTATGGGTGACAAAGCGCCCGGCGGCATCCACATCAAGAAGACACTGGCGCCCGGCCAGCATGGCGAGACAGATTGCCAGGAAAACCACCGCGGTGAGCACCAGCCAGATGCCCGTCAATGACACCTCGAACTGCAACAACAGGCCAACCGCAAGTGGCCCCAGGGCGGCGAGACAATAGCCGAAGCCCTGAGTCATGCCCGACAGTTCGCCAGCGACAGCCGGAGTGGCACTGCGCAGCACGAGTAACGCCAGGGCGAGACTGAAGCTTGCCCCCTGCCCCAAACCCAGCGCCACAACACCCGGCCAGCGCAGCACGGCGGGGCCCTGCAACAGGCAGTAGAATCCGACCGCCACCAGCGTCAGGGCACACACCAGGGCCGGACGCTGGTCGCGCCCCAGACGCGCCAGCCAGGGCGCTGCCAGCGCGGCGAACAACTGCACGAATACCGATGCGCCAAGCAGCAGGCCTGCCTCCGCTTCACCCAGCCCGCGCCGCTGTAGCAACACGGGCAGCCAACCGAACACGATATAGGCCAGAGCGGACTGGGATGCCATGAGCAGGGTAATCTGCCAGGCCAGGGGCGAACGCAACAAACCCACGCCCACCGGGGCGCGGGGGCCGGGCGCGACCTGCGGCCAGGGATGAGGCGCGAACACGCGCCAGCAGAGCAAGGCCAGGGCTGCGAGGGCGGACCAGCTTGCCAGGCTGAGCTGCCAGCTGCCCAGCGTGTTCGCCAGTGGAATACTCAGGCCCGCACCCAGCGCCCCGCCCAGACATAGCGCCATGGTATATACGCCCGTCATCAGGTCCGCGCCGCGCGGCAGGTCACGCTTCACCAGCACTGGCAGCACAGTACCGCCGATACCGATGGCAGCACCGGCGAGCGCCGTGCCCAGGAACAGGCGGAGGCTGCTCTCGCCGGCACGCAGCCACAGCGCCAGCGTCAACAGCAACAACGCCAGCGAGAGCGTGCGCTCGATGCCAATGCGTCTCGAAAGCCAGGGCGCCAGCGGCGCAAACAGACCCAGACACAACACGGGCAGCGTAGTCAGGCCACCGATAGCGGCGGCGCTCAAACCGGTGTCCGCCTGCACACGGCTCAACAGGGGCGCGAGAGAAGCCAGCGCCGGCCGCAGATTGAGTGCAACCAGCACCATGAGCAGCAAAAGGCCGAGCGGCATACGGGGTGTTCCTACCAGTGCACGCCCCGCATCACCTGGGAGAACAGCCGCCGTGCCAGCGCCAGCCTTGAGGAGGGCAGTTCAGCCAGCTCCGCAGCCGCTTCCTCTGCACTCAGGCCCCGGGCCGCCGGTGAATCCGGAAACAGGTCATAGGCCTGGCTGAGAAACGCCTCGGTAAAGCTCGGCATGGTGGCCTGCGCCACCGCACCGGCAACACCAAGACTGGTGGAGACCTTCTTCGGTCGCGACACAATGGCTTTCATGACAAGGTCCCGGGCCTGCTCGGGCGAGAGTGTGGGGAAGGCCTTGTACAGCCCCGTGGGGGCAATCATGGGGGTACGCACCAGTGGCATGTGAATGGTGGTGAACTCAATATTGCAGCGCGTGAACTCGGGTGCCGCGCACAGGCTGAATGCGTCCAGCGCGGCTTTTGAGGCCACGTAGGCCGAAAAGCGCGGCGGGCTGGTGAGCACGCCAATGGATGAAATATTGATGACCTGGCCTTGCTCGCGCTGCTCCATGCCGGGCAGGAAGCCCATGATCAGGCGCAGGGCACCAAAGTAATTCAGTTGCATGGTGCGTTCGAAGTCGTGGAAACGGTCATAGCTGTAGCGCACGGAGCGACGAATGGAGCGGCCCGCATTGTTGATCAGAATATCTGCCCCGCCGAAGTCAGCGGTCACGTCTGCCACCAGCGTGTCACAGGCATCCAGGTCCGCCACATCACAGGCATAGGCGTGGGCGACACCGCCCTGTTCCTCAATCGCGGCGATGGTCTCCTCCAGCTTTTCCACCGTACGCGCCACCAGCACCACGCGGGCATCGGCTCGCGCCAATCGCAGTGCACACTCGCGCCCGATACCGGAGGTCGCCCCGGTGACCACCACCACCTTGCCCTTGACCCGCTTGCGCAGCGCTGCCAGTGTCGGGCGGCCCACCAGACGATCGAACAGCGTGTCCACGTCTTTCTCCAGGGCACCGGCATCCTTGCGCAGAAAGTGCAGCCAGTAATCCCAGATAACGGGGGCATACTCTTCGAAGGGCGGGCACTGGATAGCGGCGGGTTCAAGCAGCGCCCGTGTCCGTGTGGAGTCGAAGTGCGTGGGATAATTGATGTAGGCCACCACCTGCGGCGGAATACCCATCTGGGCAATCAAGCGCTCGCCCAGCTTGCGTACAGGCCCCAGATGGCCGATTCCCTTGCCAGCCAACCGGGTGGCGGAGTCCAGCAGGGAAGCATCGACCGCACGCAGCTTCGGCCCATGCGACACCCGCATGAGTGTTTTCAGCAGGTCGCCCACGCGAATGCCATCGGGGTCGGTGAGGAAGAAGCATTCACGATCATGACCCGGCAGGTGGGCGAGATGATCCATGGCCGCCACCACATAATCGACCGGCACGATATTCAGCAACCCCGCCTTGTTCATCAACAGTGGCAGCCCCTCGGGCACGACTTTGCTCAGGCTGCGGAGCGTCTCGAAAAAGTAGTAGGGGCCATCGACCTTGTCCATTTCCCCGGTTACCGAGTGCCCCACCACCATGCCCGGACGATAGATCCGCCATTTGAGACGCTTCTCGGCACGCACGATGCCCTCGGACTCGTGCTTGGTCTGAAAGTAGGGGTGGTCCAGGGCCCCCGCCTCCTCGAACATATCCTCAGTGAAGGTGCCTTCATAAAGCCCGGCCGCCGCGATGGAACTGACCTGGTGAAAGCAGCCGGTTTTCAGCGCCTTCGCCAACACCAATGCCTGGCGTGTGCCCTCGACATTGCTCTTGCGCTGGCTCTCGGCGCTGGCCTGCATGTCGTAAATGGCCGCGAGGTGAAAAAAGTGGTCTATCTTGCCCGCGTGCTGGCGTATCCAGGCGGCCTTCACGCCCAGGCGTGGCTCGCTGAGGTCGCCCTCCACCGCGACCACCTGACGCCGGTTTGCCCCCCAGAGCTCGCGTAGCCCATCCACTTTTGCCAGGGAACCGGGCCGCACCAGCAGGTAGACACGCCCACCACGATCCAGCAGCCGTGGCACCAGAAAACGACCGATAAACCCGGTACCGCCGGTAACAAAATAGTTCATGCCGTTCTCCCTACTCTATCGTTATGCCGATACAGTACTGAGAAAGCGTGCCCGTGTCACCGCAGGGCACAACGCCGCGGCACTAGATCACCCAGTCGTGGGGGCGGTCGCCGCGGGCAGCATCCTCCTCTGCCATCACATGCTGCACCGCGTGGTGCTGGGAAAGAAAGACTTTGCCCGTGAGGTCGTGCAGGAAGTGGGTGTGCCGCAATACGTCCATGACCGGACCCTTGACCTCGGAGAGATGCAGCACGATATCGCGTTCCGCGAGCTGCCGGTTGATAGACTCCAGTGCCTCCAGTGCACTGAGGTCGATTTCATTCACCGCCGTGCACATGAGGATCACGTGGCGAACTTCGGGGCGCTGGTCGAGAAGTGCATATATGCTCGACTCGACAAAACTGGCATTGGCGAAATACAGGCTCTCGTCGATGCGCAATGACAGTATGTCACCGCGGGTGATGACCTCGTGTCTATCCACATTGCGGTAGTGCTCGGTGCCGGGCACCTCACCCACCACCGCCATGTGCGGCCGCGAGGTCTTGTAAAGGTGCAGCGCCAGCGAGGCCAGCACCCCGCAGGCGACACCGGTTTCCACGCCCACCGCAAGGGTGACAAACAAAGTAATCGCCACAGCCGCGAAGTCCGACACGCCGTAATCCCAGGTGCGGCGCAGAATGGAGAAATCCACCAACGACAGTACCGCCACGATAATGGTTGCCGCCAGCGTCGCCTTGGGCAGGTAGGCGAGATAGGGGGTGAAAAACAATGCCGTGAGGCCGATACCCAGCGCGGTCAGCATGCCGGCGGCCGGCGTTGCGGCACCGGCATCAAAATTGACGATGGAGCGCGCAAAACCGCCGGTGACCGGATAACCGCCGGACACCGCTGCAGCAATATTCGATGCCCCGAGCCCGATCAGCTCCTGATCGGGCACAATGCGCTGCCGTCGACGCGCGGCCAGCGTGTGACCCACCGAGACCGACTCGACAAAACCGATAATGGAAATGAGCAGCGCCGAAACCGCCAGCTCGCGCCACGCAGGATTCAAAAGCGGCGGCAGATCAAAGCCCGGTAACCCCGCCGGCACGTGACCTACCAGGGCAACCCCCTGCGCCTGCAGGTCGAACCCCCAGGCCACAACGCTGGTGCCAATCACGGCAAAGACTGGCCCGGTGCGCGTCAGCATGCCGGCCCAGTAGTCGGGCATGCCCGCTTTTTGCAACAGGGGCTTCAGCCCGCTGCGCACCCAGAACAGGAACAGCAGGGTACACCCGCCCACCAGTACGGTAGGCAGGTGCACCAGCGGCAGCTGCTCCCAGAGTTGCTGCGCCAGCTGTGGCAGGTTCTCACCCCGCCCCCGAATGCCCAGCACATGGCCCAGCTGACTGACCGCGATAATCACACCCGATGCGGTGATAAAACCGGCGATCACCGGGTGAGACAGAAAGCTGGCCAGAAAGCCCATGCGCAGCAGGCCGAACAGCAGCAGCATCGCCCCGGACATCAACGCCAACAGGATTGCGGCGTCGATATAGGCCAGGCTCCCGGCGTCGGCGACCTGGCTGACTGCCGTTGCGGTCATCAAAGACACCACTGCCACAGGCCCCACCGACAAGGTGGTACTGGTGCCGAACAGCCCGTAGGCAATGAGCGGCAGCATACTGGCATACAGGCCCATTTCGGCGGGCAGGCCCGCCAGCATGGCGTAAGCCAGCGACTGCGGAATCAGCATGACTGTCACGATAACCGCCGCCAGGCCGTCGCTGGCAAAACTCTCGCGGTTGTAGCGTCGCCCCCAATCCAGCAGCGGCAGATAGCGCTTTAATTCCTGCAATGTGTTAACCCTCGCCGATCACCGGCTTTGCCAGCCACTCCCTGCCACGCAGCATTGCTTTCCAGTAGATCGGCGGCAACAGGCGCTCCTTCAGGAACCAGGCGGCGCGACTGGGCTTGCGGCCATCCAGCAGCCACGCGGGCATACTCGGCAACAGTTTGCCGCCGTAACCGAACTCCGCCAGCACGATCTTGCCTCGTTCCACGGTGAGGGGGCAAGAGCCGTATCCATTGTAGTGCGCCACCCCCGTGGCCCGCCCGCTATCTACCAGCAGGTTGTTGGCCACGATGGGGGCCTGCATACGCGCTGCCGCCGCGGTTTTGGCGTTGGGTGCGTTCATCACGTCACCCAGCGCCCAGATGTTGTCAAAGCGCTTGTGTCGCAGCGTGGTTTGATCCACGTCCACCCACCCCGCTTCGTCCGCCAGTGCGCTGGCACGAATGAAATCCGGCGCCGTCTGCGGGGGCACCACGTGAATCATGTCAAATTCGCGCTCCACTTCACGCTTGGCGCCGTCGCTGTCTGTCGCCTCGAATACGGCCCGGCGCGAATCGCCATCAATACGCAGCAGGCGATGACTGAAGTTGAGGCGCGCATCGTAGCGCTTCACGTAGTCCATAAGCGCCGGCACATAGTCGGGCACACCGAAGAGGACTGCACCGGCGTTGTAGAACTCCACCTCGATGTCCTGCAGGCACTTCTGGCGCAACCAGTAGTCCGCCGACAGGTACATCGCCTTCTGTGGCGCTCCGGCGCACTTTATCGGCATAGGCGGTTGTGTGAACAAGGCCCGCCCGCCCTTGAGCTTCTGTACCAGCTGCCAGGTGTAGGGGGCCAGGTCAAAGCGATAGTTGGAGGTGACTCCGTTGCGCCCCAGGCTTTCTGCCAGCCCCGGAATCGCGTCCCAGTCGAGCTTGATGCCCGCAGCCACCACCAGCCGGCGATAGCGTATGACGCGACACCCTTCCAGCACCACCGCGTTGTGAGCCGGGTCGAAGGCCGCCACTGCCGCCTTGATCCAGTCAGCCCCGCGAGGAATCAACGACGCCATGGTGCGCGCTGTGGTCGCCGGCTGGAAAATCCCTGCCCCCACAAAGGTCCAACCGGGCTGGTAGTAATGAATGTCCGCCGGGTCGATGATGGCAACCGACAACGTCTTGTCGCGGCTCAACAGACTGGAGGCGCAGGCAATACCCCCTGCCCCCGCCCCCACAATCACCACGTCATATTCGGCGAGCACCAGGCCGCCGTGCCCCTCGCCATCACCGGCCACCCGGGCCACCACGCTACTCATGTCATAACCGGCTTCTCGACCCCGCCGCACGATGTCGGCCGGAGAAAGCCCGCTGCGCGCCCGCGACAGGGCCCACAGCGTCGTGGAGCGCATGCCGGTGCGACAGTAAGCGTGCACCCTACCCTCTATCGCGTCGAGCAGCTGACCGAACTCGCGTGCCTCGGCATCGGACACCTTGCCCGCCGCCACGGGCAGGTAGTGTGCCTGCATCCCCGCCACCTCCGCGGCGCGCTGCACCTCGGCATAAGCCGGCTGGTCAGCACCCTCGCCATCAGGGCGGTTGCAGATGATGTGCTGCACGCCGCGTGCCGCCAGGTCGGCGAGTTCATCGGGCGTTATCTGCGCCGACACGCTCAGCTGTTCGTCCAGTGTACGAATATCCATGGGGCTTTCCTCAAATACAGTGATCAGAGCGCGTTGATGGGCAACTTCAGGTAAACCGTTGCATTGTCTTCCGCGGCGGGCAGGTGGCCGGCGCGCATATTCACCTGCAGTGAGGGCAGAATCAGGCGCGGCATATCCAGTGTGGCATCCCGGGCTTCGCGCATGCGCACAAAGTCGTCCTCACTGATGCCGGTGTGCACATGGATGTTGTCGGCCAGCTCCGCCGCCACGCTGGTCTCATACTCGAGCTCGCGGCCATTGGGCATGTAGTCATGACACATGAACAGACGTGTCTCGCCGGGCAGTGACAACACGCGCTGAATAGAGCGATACAGCGTGCGTGCATCGCCTCCGGGGAAATCGGCGCGCGCGGTGCCCCCATCCGGCATGAACAGGGTGTCACCGACAAAAGCGGCGTCACCCATCACATGCACCATACAGGCTGGCGTATGGCCGGGCGTGTGCATGGCATGACAGGTCATACTGCCCACCTGGTAGCTGTCACCGTCCGCGAAAAGACGGTCGAATTGCGAACCGTCGCGTGCGAAGTCAGCGCCTGCATTGAAGACGCTGCCAAAGGTCTCCTGTACCGTCACGATGTGCTCGCCTATGCCGATCTTGCCGCCGAGAGCATCCTGCAAGTACGGCGCCGCGGACAGGTGATCCGCATGCACGTGGGTCTCGATGATCCACTCCAGTGACAGCCCGTGCTGACGGATGTAGTCGAGAATGCGATCGGCACTGGTGGTACTGATGCGGCCGGCTGCGTAGTCTATATCCAGCACCGAGTCGACCACCGCGCAGGCGGTGCTTGCCGGATCGCGCACCACATAGGAAAACGTATTGGTGTCGGCATCGAAAAAAGGCACCACTTCCGGCCGGCATTGCAGTTCCACCTGAAAATTGACCGTTGCTTGCATGACATCTACCTCACTGATTACGGGTATAGGGCTTGTGAGGTAATACAGCAATGCTCGTGCCAAGCCACGAGGCAGTCATCCGGAATTCTATAACTCATTGTTTATTATGGTTATTAATTACAAAAGGCTGGCCGGGCAAAAACTGCGACTGGCCTTGGCCAACCCAACTCTGTCAATATTGGCAAAATAGCTTGCCGGAAATGACATGAGCGAACTGATCGCTACCGATACCGACCGCGCACTGGCCCGCATGCTGGAGGGCTACGACTGCCCCGCCATTCTGGTCACCCCGGAATACCGTATTCTGGCAACCAACAGTGCCTACCGGGAGAGCTTCGGCGAGTTGGACGCCGCTACCCCGGCCCACTGTTTTGAGGTATCACACGGCTACCAGGTACCCTGCGACCAGGCAGGAGAAAGCTGTCCACTGGCCGCGGCCCGGGCGAGTGGCAAGAAAGAGCGGGTACTACACGTGCACCTTTCACCCGAGGGACGCCAGCACGTGGATGTGGCGATGCTCCCCATTCACGATGATGCCGGCGAGCTGCTGTATTTCGTTGAACTGCTGACACCGGTCACGGTCGCCAGCGCCGAGCTGAGTACGCGGCAGATGGTGGGCCGCAGCGCCGCGTTCAACGCCCTGGTGCAACTGGTTAATCTGGTGGCGCCGCACGAAACCTCCATCCTGCTCTTGGGCGAGTCCGGCACTGGCAAGGAGCTGGCAGCGAGCGCGATTCACCAGGCGAGCGCGCGCCGGGAGCGCCCACTGGTGGCAGTTGAATGCGCCGGCTTGACCGAAACTCTGTTCGAGAGCGAACTGTTCGGGCACGTCCGGGGCGCGTTTACCGGCGCCACACAGGACAAACCCGGGTTACTGGAATCGGCACAGGGTGGCACACTGTTTCTGGATGAGATTGGCGATGTTCCCCTGGGCATGCAGGTCAAGCTGCTGCGCCTGCTGGAAACGGGCACCTGGCGCCCGGTAGGCAGCACCACGCTGCGCCACGCCGACTTTCGCCTTATCTGCGCGACCCACAAGAACCTGGCAGCCATGGTTGACGAGGGCAGCTTCCGCCGCGACCTCTTCTACCGCATCAACGCCTTCCCCATTCACCTGCCGGCCCTGCGTGAGCGCCGCGAGGACCTGGCCTTGCTCGCCAACTCCATCCTGGGAAAACTGCGAGACGGGCGCCCCATTCACCTGACAGAGTCTGCCGTGCAACGCCTGCAGCAGGAACCGTTCCCGGGCAACATCCGCGAGCTACGCAACGTGCTGGAACGGGCCCTGGTGTTTGCCCAGGGCGACATTATCGACCACCGCATCCTGGAACGCTGCATTGGCCAGACGCTGACACCACCGGCGGCGCCAGCCAGTGCCTGGACCGATCTGCGAACGCAGGAAATACAGTATCTGAAGAGCCTGCTGGCACATTGTGAAGGCGACAAGGCGCGCGCCGCCACCATCGCCGGGATCAGTGTACGCAGCCTCTACCGCAAACTCGGACAGACGCTGGCCGATCACTGAACCGCGGCATTGGCGTAGGGATCGGGCCCCCCGGCTGCAACCCATTGATCCAGCGTCTGCTCCAGCACCGTCAGCGGCACAGAGCGCAGACCGAGAATGGTGTCGTGGAAATAGCGTTTGTCGAATGACGCTCCCAGCGCCGCCTCGGCTTCGCCGCGCTTGCGCCGAATCAGCATCTCACCCAACTTGTAGGACAGGGCCTGTGCCGGCCAGGAAATGTAGCGATCGATCTCAGTGGTCAGCTCGTGCTCGGACAGCGCGGTATTGTCGCGCAAATAGGCCTGGGCGCGCTCGCGGCTCCAGCCGTAGTGATGCAAGCCGGTGTCGATCACCAGACGCGCCGCACGCCACATTTCATAAGACAGGCGCCCAAAATGTTCGTAGGGCGTGTCGTACACACCCATCTCTATACCCAGCCACTCGGTATACAAGCCCCACCCTTCCCCGTAACCCGAGAAGTAGTTGTTGGCCCGAAACTCCGGAATGTCGCCCGGCGCTTCGCGGGCAATCGCCGCCTGCAGGGAGTGCCCCGGCGCGCACTCATGCAGGGTCAGGGCTGTTAGGGTATACAAAGGCCGCGAGGGCAAGTCGTAAGTATTGAACAGGCAGCTCTCCAGGCCGCCCCGCCCCCCGGTGTAGAACGGCGCGATGGCGTCCGGTACCGGCAAAATGGTGTAACGCCTGCGGGGCAGGAAACCCAGGTTCGCAGCCAGTTGACCATCCACACGCTTCGCCACCCAGGCAGTGAAAGCCAGCAATTCGTGAGGCGTTTGCGCATAGAACCGGGGGTCGGTGCGCAGAAAATGGAGGAACGCCTGCATATCGCCATCAAACCCGGTGGAGGCACGCACCGCATCCATCTCGGCGCGGATACGCGCCACCTCTGCCAGGCCGATCTGGTGGATCTCCTCGGCATTCAGGTCCAGCGTGGTGAAGTTGCGGATCTGGGCTTGATAGAACGCATTGCCATTGGGCAGGTCGTGCGCCGCCAGCGTCCTGCGCGTGTGCGGCAGGTACTCCTCCCGCATGAATCGCAACAGATCCGTATAGGCCGGAACAACCGCTGCACTGATGACTTCGCGCGCCTCCGCCTGCAGCTCGCGCTTCAGCGCCTGTGACCACTGCGCGGGCATGGCTGCGATGGGAGACCAGAACGGATTATCCTCGCCAACAGCGAGATAGGCTTCAAGCGAGCGCTCCCGTCCTTGCAGGGAGACAAAAGGCACGCTGTAGCCCCGCGCCAGACCCGCGCGCATATTGGCCTGATGCTCGGCGAAGTAACGCGGCAACTGGGCCAGTCGCTGCATATAGTCGCGGTAGGCCTGCTCCGTCTGGAAGCCCCCCATACGGGGGTAAAGCCCACTCCAGAAAAAGGTGTCGGAGTTGAGCGGCGCTTCGTACGTCGCGAAGCGCACCTCATCCGCCAAGGTCGTGACGATTTGCTCAAAAACAGCGGCATTGACCTTGCCCTCGGCGCTCAATGCAGTGCGTGGTATGGCCGCCAGTTGCGCCAGGCTGTTGTCCCAGTACGTCAACCTGTCCCGCTGGGTGGCGGCATCGACGTGCGGCAGCGCAGGGCCATCTCGCCAGCCGCCCTGGGCATCACGGACCTGCCCCCACTGCGCCTGTCGCCAGCTGTATTCGGCTTCATACAAGGCCCGCAGCTGTTCATCCCCGGAAGCGGCTTGCGCCTCCAGCCCTGACACTGACGCCAGCAACACCAACCCGCCCAGCAGGGCACTGCACGCATACCTCATAGCCGCAAGACACTCCATCATTCCACCCACGCGAAAGCCGCATCGTTAGCCAGCCACAGGGTATTGTCAACGCCGCCAACGACACGCCGCCGCAGACACTAGCCGGGCGCGCGCACCAGGGGCCGCCGCGGCTGCAGTGCGTCGGGCCCGTCAAGCGGCTGCACGCTTCTGTTGTTACGCAGTAGCATCAGAGTCCCCACCTGCGCATTCTGCGCCGGGTCCAGCCACAGGGTGAGGAAGTGGTCCGAACTCAGCTGGCGATTACCCCAACTCGGGTCAGCCAGGTGCAGTCGACCGGCGCGATCAATGCCCCGCAGCACGCTGAAATGGGCGACTCCGTCCACCTGCAGACGCACAATCGCCGGCACACGCAGCGACATGAGTCGCTCGGGTGTCACGGCGAGGCCTGCGGCCTGCACACCGTGATATGTCGCGAGGGCTATCAGGGTGGCATAGGAAACCCCCTGCTCGCGCCAATCCTCGGGCAGCCCCCAGTCGTCACCGTGCAGTTGCAGCAGCTGTAACAGTTCAGCCTCGGTCACGGGAGTGTCGAGGTACAGGCTAAGGTAGGTGGCCAGTGCCGCCACACCACAGGAAAAATCCCGCTGTTGTTTGACGATCCCGGCATCGCGCAGCGCAAGCCAGGACTTGAAGTCCGAGGCCTCACCAGCTTGAGATACCGGCACCAGCAGGATGCTGCCAACGTACAACACAACCCCCGTGACCAGACCATGCGCGGCGCGGCGCCGGACCGATCTAGAGCGCAGTCCCTGGCGGCTCATAGGTCTCGCCGGGGGACAACTCCCGCTGCAACTCCGCCAGGGCGTGGCGGCGACTGAGCAGCATCGATACTCCGCTGACCAGAGCGAGGCCAGCCGCCGCCAGGGCCAGAAATACCGCCACGGGCCAGCGCTCATGGAACAGGGCCAGCAGCAGGGCGACCAGGCTCATCACCGTCACACTGCCCTGAAACAGCAGGCGGATTGAGTGGCGCAATTCAAGTTGCTCAAAACGATAATCCCTGAGCTTTTTCTCCAGGGCTGGGTCACGCATCCAGACCTCCTAGACGTCTACACAATTGACAGAAAAACAGCGCCCGACGACAACAGCATAGTCCATCGATGGGGCGCTGCCTGGCCTACTCAGTGAGAATTGAGTTTCGAATTGTTACACACCGCGCAGGAACCACCACCGCCGCCGTACTGGGGAACGTAGATCCCCCAATAAAAGGACATCAGCGCGATGTCCACACCCGCAATACCGAGAGCAATCGCCAGCGGAGCCAGTCGCCCGGTACTGGATGCCAGCTCCGGCGCGGAGAGCAGCGTGGCGCCATCCGGTACCGTGCCCGCGCTGCCGAAGGCACTGGCCACCCAGGGTGGGTCCTGCGTGGGCGCCGCGCTAGCCGCCAGTGGGTTGAAGATCAATGCAGCCAGCGCCAGGCTGCTGCTCATTGCCGTTAGTGTTTTCATGGTACGTCTCCTTGTACACAGATTATCCTGCTGTGAACCGTGCCCTCGTGGCAGGCCCATCGCCACTCCCACGCTAGAATTGGTAGTGCCAGTCGACACCCACGCTGGCCCCGCGACCGCCACTGGTAGCGACACGCGTGTCAACGAAAATAATCGAGTCGCGGCCTGCCTGCAGGCCCAGGCCGAAAGAGAGATCGGTCTGGTAAAGACTGCCCGCAGCGCTCACCGCATCGACACGGTTGGCTGCCACATATTGCCAGGATAGCCCGCCGATCAGTGTTACCCGAGGGTTCACCGCGAAATTGACTTGTGGCTGGAAGCGCAGAATGTCGCCCGGATCGTAACGACTCGGGCCAATGCTGCGCGCGCCGCGCCACTCGTAGAGAACCGCCAGGGAAAGCACCACCGGATCAAGCGCACGGTAGACGTGCGCCCCGACACGCAGCGACTTGCCGAGGTAACGCTCATCCGGTGCCAGCCAACTGGTCTCCAGCGCATCGAGGCCGGCCGTGAGCAACAGCGCCGGGGTTTTCGTATCCGGTGACACCAGCCAGTTGGCACCCAGCCCCAGCGCGTATTCGTCGCCGCCACCGGATGCTCCCGGGCGCTGCCAGTCGACGCGGGTTCGCCGCACACTGGCGTTGACCTCGACAGTACGACTGAGACCGTAGCGCAGCCGCGTAACCGCTGTTGCGGACCGGGTTTGGTGATCGACGAGCGGAAGTGGCGAGGTACCCGGGATGACCGGCATGCCGCCGGACAGCACACGATCCGTGCTGCTGTAGCCGAGCACGGTCTGCAGCTTCAGTGTGCTGCCGGTCACCAGTAATTCTTCAATATTGAGGGGCAACTGGGCGGCTGCCGACAAGGGCAAGAGAAGTAGCATGAAGAGCACACCGGACAGCACACGTTGACTTGTTTGCAGCGGCATCGGCGACTCCTTTCCAGCACACATTCTCTCAAGTGGCTGTCAGCATCGCCGATTGCGCGACTCAGGGGTACGTCAAACCCGGTCGATTCTCATCAATTGCACCCTACTCCCCGTGGTTTCCGCGCGCGAGAGGTCCAGGGTCGAGCAAGCGGGCGAGCGTGTCACGTGACATGCCAGTATCCTCCTCCGCCACATCGAGTACCGGTCGCCCCTCCGCGACCGCCCGCTTGGCAATGGCCGCCGCGGCCTCGTAGCCAATTTCGGGATTCAGGGCCGTAACCAGAACCGGGTTGCGCGCGAGGGTCGCCGCGGCGTGGTCAGCAAGCGGTTGCAGCCCCGCCAGGCAGTCCGTCATTGATGCACAGCTCCCCGTGAGAAGCGCGATACTGCCCAGCAGTTTGTCTGCAATAAGTGGCAACATGACGTTGAGCTGGAAGTTCCCCGACTGCGCCGCCAACGCGACAGTCGCATCGTTGCCCAGCACCTCGGTAGCGGCCATCAGCACCGCTTCGGGAATCACCGGATTCACTTTGCCCGGCATGATAGATGAGCCCGGCTGCAGCGCCTCAAGCTGCAGTTCGCCCAGGCCCGCGAGCGGCCCCGAGTTCATCCAGCGCAGGTCGTTGCCCATCTTGATGAGGACCAGCGCGATACTGCGCAGGCCACCAGAACACTCCACAGCAGTCTCCTGAGCGGCCATCCGCGTCGCGGGCACTGCAGCCGCGGTCAGGCTGAATCCCACGCGCGCGCTCAAGCGCTCCAGCAAAGCCTCCACGTAGCCCGGCGGCACATTGACGCCGGTACCGACCGCGGACCCGCCAATAGCCAGCGCACACAGCCGTGGCTGCAGATCGGCCAGCCGCTGGCGGCAGTCCTGCAACTGCGCCCCCCAGGTACGCAGCTCGAAACCGAGGGTGACCGGCATGGCATCCATGAGATGTGTGCGACCGGTCTTCACCACAGCCTCAAGCTCATCCCCCCGCCGGCACAGCACCTCCTCCAGTTGCCCGAGCGCAGGCAGCAGGCGCGTGCGGATCTCCCGGGCTGCAGCGATGGCCGTGGCAGAAGGCACAACGTCGTTGCTGCTCTGGCTGCAGTTGACATGATCGTTGGGGTGCACACGCTCACCCAGGGCACGGCTGGCCAGGCTCGCCAGCACTTCATTCATGTTCATATTGCTGCTGGTGGCGGAACCGGTCTGGAACACCGGCACCGGAAAGGCATCGTCGTGGTGCCCGCTCGCGACCGCCTCCGCCGCCTCGACAATCGCCGCTGCCAGTGCCGGGCTCAGCGCGTCTACCTTTGCGTTGGCCTGTGCAGCCGCGGACTTCAGCAGGGCCATCGCGTGCAAAAATGGCGGCGGCATGGTGCGTCGGGGAACGATTTGGGCATGATTGAGCGCGCGTTGGGTCTGCGCGCCGTATAGCGCGCTGCGGGGTACCTGCACCTCGCCAAGGCTGTCTGTTTCTGTACGGGTTGTCATCGCACCCTCCTTTCATGAACGAGCCAGCGAGCGGTCAGCGTAACAGACTGCTGTGGCAAGGGACCAACAGCAAGACGCGCCGGGGTATTGTGTCGGCGTGAGGTAATCACCTAGTGGGACGCTTGATTAATTAGGTAACGCATTCTTTGCTCTA
>TARA_R110000772_G_scaffold268561_1_pt1 | contig 90803 bp, 89 predicted proteins | sample TARA_R110000772 | Tara Oceans TARA_R110000772 (sample SAMEA4397948) | marine metagenome | biome: Polar Biome; feature: [SRF] surface water layer (ENVO:00010504); material: water (ENVO:00002006), including particulate matter (ENVO:01000060) such as... | depth 5 m | reverse complement strand
TCGGCCCCATGATAACCCCCAAACCGAGTTATCTGGGACAGCCCCTAAATTTTTAGTTTTCTCACCAACAAGCAATATGACCGCAGATGACTTAGTTAGACGGGTCCGTAATTGCGCTTTTACATACGCCTCTCCTTTTGCTCGCGCTGTCATATTGTCCAAGTCGTGTGCGTCAAAAAAATCGAAATCTATTTTTTCGTTCGCTTTCCAGCCACGCATAAATCTGTAGGCCCACTGGTCGTTATCACCATCGAAGATGACGTAGGTTGGATCCTTATGGCTCATTGGGATTTCCTAATCTGTTTGTCTCGCTAGCCAGAGCGTGTGTTCTCGGGAAAATGCGAGTTCAGCCTCGTTGACCGCCCCAGACAAAGCGGGTTCGTCGATTGCGTTATCAATCGTCGGCGTGAGCAGCCCAATTTCATGAGCGGTCACGGTGTAGGCTTCAGTAAGTTCGTTGTATTTTTTGATCTGCACCCAACCAATAATCGAAGATGAAAATACAATCAATGGTTCTATCGGCAAAAAACTAACGTTTGGGTAGGCAATGCGGCTTAGTACCAATAGGGCTGCTATAAAATATGAGGTAACCGCAGTCGCAACCCATCGAGACGCAAGTCTTTTATTTGCGCGCGCTTTTACCGCATACCAGGCACGTTGCTCGTTAATTCTATTGGTTTTGTAGAACTCTTTTCGTTCCTCAAAGGACATGTTTCGCAACTTTGTCATTTCATTAGTGACTTGGTCTTCAGCTGACCAATCACTGACAATTTTTTTTGCGACTTCACGATTAGAGTCGAAAATTTTATGTAGGTGGTTGCGGAACTCCGCGAGAGGAATTTCTGGGGTCTCAGAGTCCACAAAAGGGGCCGACCTCATCACAAACCTCCACGTTAATGTTTTTACGCTTTCAGCTAGAGCTCTGCATCTGTACCAATCTTGTTCTGGCTTTCGCAAAAACCTGATAAGCAAAATAATTATAGATGCGACAAATATAAGTGCGTAAAAAATATAAAATTCTTTGGAGTTAAATAATCCAATTGAAAAAAATGCAGCAAAAATTAATAGACTGTATTCTGATTTTATTAGATATATATAAATTTTTTGGTATCTATTGGATGATTCGTCCGCACGCCTAAATAATGCTGGATAATTTTTGAGGTCCATGACCTAAGCCTTGGTGTTCGATGGGAAATGTTAATTTGATCGTTTGCGATTTTTACGGTGAAGACTGAGACTTGTTGAGGTGCGCCGCAACTATAAGGAGTATTTTAGCGCGTTCAAATAGGTTTCGGGGGGTCACTCCGCAGCCACCGCCGCCTTTGACGGGTCCTTGAACCCGGCCAGCAGGTCCGCTTCGCGGGCCTTGGCTTTTTCCACGTTCGCCATCTTCACATGCCCGAAGCCGCGCATGGATTGCGGCAGGGCGGCGATTTCAGTGGCGAGGGGGAGGTTGTCCGCCGTCAGGCCGGTGAGCAGGGTCGCCATGGTCGCCTCGTACTCGGCGATGAGGGCGCGTTCCATCTTGCGCTCTTCCGTGCGCCCGAAGGGGTCGAGGGCCGTGCCGCGCAGGCCCTTGAAGGGGGCGAGCAGGCGGAAGGCGGTGAACATCCAGGGGCCGAATTCGCGTTTTTGCAGGTGGCCGGTGCGGGCGTCCTTGGGGCTGCCCAAGGGCGGGGCGAGGTGGACGGTCAGTTTCTTGTGGCTTTGGAAGGTCTGGCGGAGTGCGCGGCGGAACTCGGGTGCCGAGTAGAGCCGGGCGACCTCGTATTCGTCCTTATAGGCCATCAGTTTGAAGAACGCGCGGGCGGCGGCTTCGGTCAGGTCCCCACCTTCCTTTGGCGCGCCCGTGCCGAGGGCGGCTTCCCTGGCCCGCACGCGGTCGATCAGCGCCCGATAGCGCGCCGCATAGGCCGCGTTCTGATAGGTGGTGAGGTCGGCCACGCGCCGTTCGATGAAGCCGTCGAGGTCGAAGGCCGCCGCCGGTTTGTCCTGCGGGCCCGCGAGCTTTTCGACCGCCGCCGGGTCGTGCGCGGCGCGGCGGCCCCAGGTGAAGGCCTGTTTGTTGAAGTCGACGGCGATGCCGTTGAGCTCGATCGCGCGGTCGATGGCGTCGGCCGAGATCGGGATCGCGCCCTTCTGGAAGGCATAGCCCAGCAGCATGATGTTGGCGGCGATGCTGTCGCCCATGAGGCGGCGGGCGAGATGCGTGACGTCGATGAAGTCGGCGCGACCGCCGGTCGCCTCCGATATGGCCGTGCGCAGCTGGTCGTCGGGGAAATCCAGGTCGGGCAGGTTGGTGAATTCCGCCGTCATGGTCTGGCGCGCGTTGACCACGGCGCGGGCGCGGGTGGCGTCCAGTTTGGCCAGGGTCTCGAACCCGCCCGAGGTCACCATGTCGGCGCCGAGCAACAGGTCGGCACCCCCCGCCGCGATGCGCACGGCGTTCAGCGCGTCGGCATGGCCAGCGACGCGGACATGGGCGAACACCGCCCCGTTCTTCTGCGCCAGGCCGGCGACGTCGAGCACGGTCACCGCCTTCCGGTCCACATGCGCCGCCATGCCGAGCAGGGCCGAGATGGTCACCACGCCGGTGCCGCCGATGCCGGTGACGCAGATGTTGTAGGCGGTGTCGGTGGCGGGCAATTGCGGGTCGGGCAGGACCGGGAAGGGGCCCCCTGAACCGACACCGCTTGCGCCGGGACTTCGCGTTTCCGAGCCCTTGGCCAGGACACCGTCGTGCACGGTGACGAAGGACGGGCAGAAGCCTTTCAGGCAGGTGAAGTCCTTATTGCACATGCTTTGGTCGATGGCGCGCTTGCGGCCCAGTTCCGTTTCCTGGGGTGCTATGGCGACGCAGTTGGAGACCACGCCGCAATCGCCGCAGCCTTCGCAGACGGCCTCGTTGATGAACACGCGCTTGGCCGGGTCGGGGAAGGTGCCGCGCTTGCGCCGGCGGCGTTTTTCGGCGGCGCAGGTCTGATCGTAAATCAGGGCCGAGACGCCGGGCCAGGTGGCGAGGTCGCGCTGCACCTGGTCCAAATCGTCGCGGTGGTGGATGGTGACGCCTTGGGCGAATTCCGTGCCGGGCGGGTACTTGTCGGGCTCGTCGGTGACGACGACCACGCGCTCCACTCCTTCGGCCCGCACCTGGCGGGTGATGCGCGCGGGGTCCAACGGCCCGTCCATGGCCTGGCCGCCGGTCATGGCGACGGCGTCGTTGTAGAGGATCTTGTAGGTCACGTTGACCTTTGCCGCCACGGCGGCGCGGATCGCCAGAATGCCGGAATGGAAATAGGTGCCGTCGCCGATGTTGACGAAGATGTGTTCGCGCTCGGTAAACGGGGCCTGGCCGATCCAGTTGGCGCCCTCGGCCCCCATGTGGGTGAAGGTCGACGTGCGCCTGCCGGGCATCCAGATCGCCATGTAGTGGCAGCCGATGCCGGCGGCGGCCTCCATGCCCTCGGGCACGTTGGTCGAGGTGTTGTGCGGGCAGCCGGCGCAGAAATAGGGGATGCGCTTGATGTCGGGCACGGCGCGCTCGAGGATGCGCTCTTTCTCCTCGAGGAACTTGAGGCGCTTTTCGATGCCTTCCGAATTGTGGAAAGTGCGGATGCGGGCCGCGATCACCCGGGCGATGCGCGCGGGCGTCAGCTCGCCCGCCGAGGGCAGGATCCAGTCGCCCGCCTCATCGAACTTGCCGACGACCCTGGGCCGCACGTCGGCGCGCCAGTTGTAGAGCTGTTCCTTCAACTGGTTTTCGATCACCGCGCGCTTTTCCTCGACGACGAGAATCTCTTCCAGCCCTTCGGCGAAGTGGCGCATGCCGTCGCGTTCCAGTGGCCAGGGCATGCCGACGCGGTAAAGACGCAGGCCGATGGCCTCGGCCTCCTTGTCGCCGATGCCGAGGTCTTCCAGTGCCTGCAGGGTGTCGAGATACGCCTTGCCCGTGGACACGATGCCGAACCGGGGCTTGGTCGAATCCATCGTCACCCGGTCCAGTTTGTTGGCCCGGGCGAAGGCGAGGGCGGCGTAGATCTTGTGGCGGTGCAGGCGCTCTTCCTGGTCCATGGCCGGGTCGGGCCAGCGGATGTGCAGGCCGCCCGGCGGCATGTCGAACGCGGGCAGGGCGATGTCGACCCGGTCGGGCGAGACATCGACGGAGGCCGAGGTGTCGATGTTGTCGGTGATGCACTTCATGCCGACCCACAGGCCCGCGAAGCGCGACATGGCCCAGCCGTACATGCCCATGTCCAACAGGTCCTGCACGTCGATGGGGTTGAGGATCGGGATGTTGGCGTCCATCAGCGCGTGTTCGGACTGGCTCGGCACGGTCGACGACTTGCAGGCCGGATCGTCGCCCGCCATCACCAGCACGCCGCCGTTCGGCGCCGTGCCGGCCATGTTGGCGTGGCGGAACACGTCGCCGGAGCGGTCGACGCCCGGGCCCTTGCCGTACCACATGCCGAACACGCCGTCGTATTTGGCGCGGTCGAACAGGTTGATCTGCTGACTGCCCCAGATGGCCGTGGCGGCCAGGTCCTCGTTCACGGCGGGATGGAATTTCACGTGATGATCGTCGAGGAACCGTTTGGCGCGGCCGAACTCGCGGTCGATGCCGCCCAAGGGCGAGCCGCGGTAGCCGGTGACGTAGCCCGCGGTGTTGATCCCGGCCGCCAGGTCGCGCTGGCGCTGCATCAGGGTCAGGCGCACCAGGGCCTGGGTTCCGGTCAGGAACACGCGGCCTTCGGAAAGGCCGTATTTGTCGTCCAGGCTGACGCTGCGCAGTTTCACCGTTGTTCCCCAATGTCGGCGGGCGGCAGAGACAGGCGCCCGACGACAACGTTACGGGATGCCGGGACGGCCTGCAATCCGGGGGGCGTAAATCGCAATTTTATGGCGCGGCGGGGCGATCTTGCGCCATCCCCTGCCGCGGCCGGCCCTGGGGGCGGAAAGAATCTTTGCCGATGGCCGGTTTCTTTCGGCAAGGGGGGCGATTGGCCCGTGATTTTTGATTCTCAAGCGGCTATACCGGCTGCGGTCAACCTCGGGGGTCTTTCCGTTCATGAGCATTCTGGTTACCGGTGCCGCCGGCTTCATCGGCTTTCACACCTCGCAGGCGCTTCTGGCGCGCGGCGAGAAGGTGATCGGCATCGACAACTTCAACGACTATTACGACGTCGCGCTGAAGGAAAACCGCGCCGCGCGCCTGCTGGCCCAGGAAGGCTTTTCCATGGTGCGCGCCGACATTTCCGAGCGCGAGGCGATGGGGCAGACCTTCGCCCGCCATCCCGACATCACCGGGATCATCCATCTGGCGGCCCAGGCGGGCGTGCGCTATTCGCTGATCAATCCCTACGCCTATACGAAATCCAACGTCGAGGGCCATCTGGTGCTGATGGAGGCCGCGCGCAAGCTCGAAGGCCTGAAGCATTTCGTTTATGCGTCCTCGTCCTCGGTCTACGGCGCGAACACCAAGCTGCCGTTCTCGGTGGACGATCCGGTGGAGCATCCGGTGTCGCTTTACGCCGCGACCAAGCGGTCCATGGAACTGCTGTCGGAAAGCTATGCCCGCATGTACGCCCTGCCGCTCACGGGGCTGCGTTTCTTCACGGTCTACGGCCCCTGGGGCCGGCCCGACATGGCGGCCTATATCTTCACCAAGAAGATCATGGCCGGCGAGCCGATTCCCGTGTTCAACAACGGTGCGATGCGCCGCGACTTCACCTTCATCGACGACATCGTCGGCGGTATCCTGGGCGTTCTGGCGACCACGCCGAAGGCCCCCGACGGCACGCCGCATCGGGTCTACAACCTGGGCAACAACCGCTCGGAACAGCTCATGCGCTTCGTGCAGTTGCTTGAAGAAGCGCTTCAGCGCAAGGCGGAGATCGATTTTCAGCCGCTGCAGCCGGGCGACGTTCCGGAGACCTATGCGGATATCGATGCGTCGATCCGCGATTTCGGGTTTAATCCCGTGACCCCGATCGAGCAGGGCATTCCCCGCTTTGTCGACTGGTACAAGGATTACCACGGGGTCTGAGGGCCAGATTAGGAGCGGACCCATGTTCGAAGGATTCCTGCAAAAACGCATGGCCGGTGACGGCGCCGAGATCAACCTGCGGGTCGGCGGCCCGGACGGTGACGGCGCCCCCGCCGTCCTGATGATCCACGGCTATCCGCAGACCCACATCATCTGGCGGCATCTGGCGCCGAAGCTGGCCCGCACCCACCGTGTCGTCTGCCCGGACCTGCGCGGCTACGGCGACAGTTCCTGCCCGCCGACGGACGAGCGCCACACGCCCTATTCGAAGCGCGCCATGGCCCGCGATCTGGTCAAGATCATGGCGGACCTGGGGCATGAGACCTTCGCCGTGGTCAGCCACGATCGGGGGGCGCGGGTCGGCCACCGCATGGCCATGGATTTCCCGGACACCGTTACGCGGCTTTGTCCCCTCGACGTGGTGCCCACGGGCAGCGTGTGGCAGCGCGCCAACAAGAACTGGGCCATGGGCTCGTTCCACTGGCTGTTCCTGGCGCAACCGCATCCGCGGCCGGAAACCCTGATCGGCCATGACCCGGATTTCTGGCTGACCTGGCTGTTGGAAAGCTGGTCGGCGGACATGTCGGCCTTCGCCGACGGGGCATTAGAGGAATACAAGCGCGCCCACCGCAATCCCGACGTTATCCACGCCAATTGCGAGGACTACCGCGCCGGGGCGACCATCGACGATGCTTTGGATCGCGCCGACCTGGACGAAGGCCGCAAGATGCGCTGCCCCGTGCTGGCGCTCTGGGGCGGGGCGCGGAAGGCCGGCGGCCCGAAAACCGGCGGTAAGGTTTCCGCCCTCGACATCTGGGGCGAATGGGCCGACGACGTCAGGGGGGGACCGCTGCCCTGCGGCCATTTCCTGGCCGAGGAAGCACCCGATGCCGTGTGGGCCGAACTGGCGCCGTTCCTGGGCGTCGACGCCTGAACCGTTACACCTGAAGGAGACCGGACATGCCGTTCCGCAACGATCTGTTCCTGGGCCGGTTCGGCCTCAACCCCCGCCATGAGGACACAGACCTTCTGCTGGACGAGCCCGTTTCGCGCATGATCGGCCGCCGGGTGTGCCGCCATTATGGCCGCGAGGCGGTGACCGACGGCATGCTGGAAACCCTGTTGGCGGCGGCCCAGTCGGCGCCCGCCAAGTCGGACCTGCAGCAATACGCCATCGTCGTCACGGACAAGGATCAGCAGCAGGCCATTTCCGCCATGATCGGATCCATGCCCTGGATCGCCGAGGCATCGCATTTCCTGGTGTTCTGTGCCGACATGCATCGCGGCCAGCGCATCGCCCGGATACGCGGCAAGGAACACGTCAACAACACCCTCGACACCTTCATGAACGCCGCCGTGGACGCGTCGCTGGCGATGATGGCTTTCATCACCGCCGCCGATTTCAAGGGGCTGGGGACCTGTCCGGTGTCGGCCGTGCGTGCCCATACGGCGGAGATCTGCACCTTGTTGGGGCTGCCCAAGGGGGTGTATCCCGTGGCCGGGCTGACGGTCGGATATCCGACGGACGACGGGCGCTTTACCCTGCGCCTGCCGCCTTCGGTGGTGGTGCATCACGGGACCTACGACGATTCGGCGTTGGAGACGGAATTGAAGGCCTATGACGCGCGGCGAAACAAGCTGCAGCCGATTGCGCCGGAAAAACAGATGCACAAGGACGAATTCGGTATTTCCGACGACTACGGCTGGACCGAAAACACGGCCCGGCGGTTGGCCAAGCGGGAACGCGCGGATTTCGGCGCGTTTATCCGGTCCCACGGTTTCGATCTGGAATAGGGCGTCGGCCCGGGCGTGGAGATTTTATGCCGCAGCGCAATAGGGTTGTTCCAAGCATCTTAAAAACTTAACGAAAGTTATATTGCAGTGCAGCATATCGCGCCCATATGATTGCCTGTGCTCGCTCGAAAAGGAGTTCAGGGGGAAGACGCTTTTGCCAATCGGGCTTTAATCGGCCCCGGCTGAAAAGGAAGATCTTCCATGGCCAACGATATTAAGGATACCAAACCCGCCGGCATGGCCGTATCCGTCCAGGATGCGGCCGCGCCGATGGTTGCGCCGCCCAGCTTCCGCAAACTGACGGCGACGGACGGGGGCTTACTCGCGGCCCATCTCAAGCGCCTTGAACCCCATGACCGCCATCTGCGTTTCTGGGGCGGGGTCACCGACACCGCAATCGACGAATATTGTTCGCGGCTCGACTGGTCCGCTGCCGTGGTCGTCGGCGCCTTTATCGAGGGCGAACTGCGCGGCGTCGGCGAATTGGTGCGCGTGCGCCTGATGCCGCGGGTCATGGCCGAGGTCGCGTTCTCCGTCGAAGGTCCGTGGCAGAACGTGGGCGTCGGCACGGCGCTGCTGCGCCGGGTGCTGACCATCGCACGCAACCGCTGCATCGACCGGGTGTACATGCTGTGCCTGACGGAAAACCGCAAGATGCAGAAGATCGCGTCCAAGTTCGAGGCGGAATTGAGCTTCGACGAAGGCGAGGTCGAAGCCCGTATCCTGCCGGCTTGGCCCAGCTACTTCTCGCTCATGGAAGAAGCCGTCGAGGACAGCAAGGTTTGGTTCCCGGCGATCTTCGATCCCGCGTCCCTGTGGCCGGGGCTGGCCAGTCTGCCGGATCAGCCATAGAGACGTTCCAGGTGCGCCCCGTAGACCTGCCGGATCACGTGGCGGCGCACCTTGAGCGTCGGTGTCATCTGTTCGTTGTCGACGGTGAAGGGCTCGTCCGCGACGATGAAGCGGCGGACCTTTTCGATATTGTTCAGCTTGCCGTTGATGCGGTCGATGGCGGCAGCCAGGGCCTTGTGAAGGTCGGCGTCGCCGGCCAGTTCCGAAAGGCTGCCGGAAACGCCGTTGCGCACGGCCCAATCCTTCAGCCAGTCGGCGTCGGGCACCACCAGCGCCACCAGATGCGGGCGCTTATCGCCGTAGACCATGGCCTGGGCGAATTCCGGCTCCAGGATGATGACGCCCTCGACCCGCTGGGGCGCGATGTTGTCGCCGCCCGAGTTGACGATGATGTCCTTCTTGCGGTCGGTGATGACGAGATAGCCGTCGTCGTCCAGATGGCCGACGTCGCCGGTGTGCAGCCAGCCGTCCTTGATCGTCTGGGCGGTTGCGTCGTCGTCGCGCCAATATCCCTGCATGACCAGATCCCCCTGGACCAGGATTTCGCCGTCCCCAGCGATCCTGACATGGGTGTTCTTGAGCGGCGGGCCGACGGTGTGCATCTTCACCTTGGCGGCCCGGTTGACGCTGATCACGGGGGCCGATTCCGTCTGGCCGTAACCTTGCAGGATGCGCAGCCCCAGCGCCGTGAAGTAGATACCGACTTCCGGGTTCAAGGGTGCGCCGCCGGACACCAGCGCCTTCAGCCGCCCGCCGAACCGGGTCTTGACCTTGGCCCGCACCAGCTTGTCCAACACGGCGTCCTGAACGCGCTCGACAAAGCCCAGGCTGTTCGGGTCCACGTAGCGCTTGGTGCCGAGGGCCAGGGCCTTGCGGAACAGTTTTTGCTTGGTCCCGCCGGCGGCCTCGACCCCCCGTTCGATGCGCGCCCGCATGCTTTCATAAAGCCGCGGCACGGCCGTCATGATGGTCGGCTGTGCTTCGGCCATGTTGTTGACCAGATGTTCGACGCCCTCGGCGTAATAGATTTCGGCACCGATCGACATCGGGAAGAACTGGCCGGCGGTATGTTCATAGGAATGGCTGAGCGGCAAAAACGACAGGAATACCTCGGATTCCAGGCCGATTTCGCGGAGTGCGTCCGTGGCACCCTCGACGTTGTGCAGGATCGCCTTGTGCGACAGCATCACGCCCTTCGGTTTACCGCCCGTGCCCGAGGTATAGATGATGCAGGCGGTATCATCGATGCCCCGGCTGTTGGCCATGGCGACCATGTTGTCGTGGCCGTCCTGACCCTTGGCCAGTACGTCGTCCCAGCTGTGCAGATCGAAACTCAGGGATTGCGCGACCTTGATCGGTTCCATGGAGATCACGAACTTGCAGGCGTCCGCTCGGTGGGCCGCCGGCAACAGGCGTTCGGCCAGGCGTTTGGTCGAGACGATGACGCCGACGGCGTCCGAATCTTCCAGGATGTGCAGATGGTCGGCTTCCGTGTTGGTGATATAGGCGGGGGTGGTGATGGCGCCCGCGGTCATGATGGCGACATCGGAAATCAGCCAGTTGGCCCGGTTTTCCGAGACCAGGACGACGCGGTCGCCCGGCTTCACACCCAACGCTTGCAGCCCGCGCGCCAGGCGCGAGACCCGCGCCGCCGTGTCGCCCCAACTCATCGGCCAGTAGGCACCACCCGACTTTTCCCACAGGAACGGCCGGTCGCCCAGTTCCGCCGCCTGGGCATAAAACATCGCAGCCAGGTTCGGCCATGCGTAAGTGCTCATTATCCCTCAGACTCCCCCCGGTTGTCGTTGACCCGCAACCACTCTATATCCAGGGAGAACTTTACGTATGCCCCGAAGGGATGCAAGTCATGACCGATGTCCGCCGTTCAGATGTTTCCGCCCCCCGCAGCCCCGATACAGGCGCCGCTCCGGCGGTGTCTGTGGGCGACTTGCCGCGCTGGAACCTAGCGGACCTTTACAAAAGGCCCGACGACACGGCGATTGAAACGGATCTGACCTGGGCCCAGGGCCGGGCGGCGGCCTTTGCCGAGACCTACAAGGGCCGTCTGGCCGCGCTTTCCGGTGACGGGCTGGGCACGGCCGTTCAGGAGTACGAGGCCATCGGCGAACGCCTGGGCCGGATCATGAGTTTCGCCGGGCTGAAGTTCGCGGAAAATATGGAAGACGGCGCCAGTGCCCGGTTTCAGCAATCCATGCAGGAACGCGTCACCGACATTTCGACCCTGACCCTGTTCTTCACCCTGGAACTGAACCGCATCGACGACGCGCGCTTGGACGCGCAGATGGCGGAAAGCACCGCGCTGTCCCGCTATGCGCCCTGGTTGCACGACCTGCGCGCGTTCCGGCCCTACCAATTGTCCGACGAATTGGAACAGGCGCTGCACGAACGCCACGTCACGGGGGCGGCCGCCTGGAACCGCCTGTTCGAGGAAACCCTGGCCGGCCTGCGCTTTCCCGTCGATGGCGAGGACCTGACCCTGTCCGGCGCCCTCAACAAGCTGAGCGAGCCCGACCGCGAGCTGCGCAAACGCGCCGCCAAGGCCGTGGGAAAGGGGCTCGGCGACAACATCAAGCTGTTCTCCCTGACCTACAACACCCTGGTCAAGGACAAGGCCATCGACGACAAGTCGCGCGGCTATCTGCGGCCCGTGTCCTATCGCAACCTGGCCAACCAGGTCGAGGACGAGGTGGTGGACGCCCTGGTCACCGCCGTGCGCGAAAGCTTTCCCAAGCTGTCGCACCGCTATTACAAGCTGAAGGCCAAATGGTTCGGTGTCGACCAGATGGATTACTGGGACCGCAACGCGCCCCTGCCGACGGCCGCCGACCGCAAGTATTCCTGGGACGAGGCGCGGGACACGGTGCTGGGCGCCTACGGCGCCTTCAATCCGGACATGGCCGACATCGCCCGGCAGTTCTTCGACAAACGCTGGATCGACGCCCCGCCGACGGCGGGCAAGGATTCGGGTGCCTTCGCGCATCCGACAGTGCCCTCGGCCCATCCTTATATCCTGTTGAACTACCATGGCCGCTCGCGCGACGTCATGACCCTGGCCCACGAACTGGGGCATGGCGTGCATCAGGTGCTGGCCGCACCGCAAGGAAATTTGCTGGCCGACACGCCCCTGACCCTGGCCGAGACGGCGTCCGTGTTCGGCGAAATGCTGACCTTCCGCGCCATGCTGGCGGGCGAAACCGACCCGGCGCGCCGCCGCGTCATGCTGGCCGGCAAGGTCGAGGACATGCTCAACACCGTTGTCCGCCAGGTCGCTTTCCACATGTTCGAAACCAAGGTTCACGACGAACGCGCCAAAGGCGAGTTGTCGCCGGAACGCCTGGGCGAAATCTGGATGGACGTGCAGACCGAAAGCCTCGGCCCGGCCTTCCGTTATGACGATGAGTACCGGCATTATTGGGCCTATATCTCCCACTTCGTGCATGTGCCTTTCTATGTCTACGCCTATGCCTTCGGCGACTGCCTGGTGAATTCGCTCTACGACGTGTTCCAGGGCGGTCATCCGGGGTTCCAGGCCAAGTACCTGGACATGCTGCGGGCCGGCGGTACGCTGCGCCACAAGGAGCTGCTGGCGCCCTTCGGGTTGGATGCGTCGGATCCCGATTTCTGGCACCGGGGTCTGTCCATGCTGTCCGGTTTCGTCGATGAGCTGGAACAGGAATTTTAGGGAATGACCGATGCGCCCGGCTCCGGCCAACGCGTGCTGCGTGCGGGGCCCGCACCCGAAGATTCCGATCATGCACCCCTGGTCTTCATCCATGGCGCCTTCGCCGGGGCCTGGACCTGGGCGGAACATTTCCTGCCGTACTTCGGGGACCGGGGGTTTGCCTGCCTTGCGGTCAACCTGCCGGGGCGCAAGGGGATGCCTGATTACCCCCAATTGCATGATTTCGGCATTCAGGATTTCGTCGATGCCGTGTCCGAGGTCGTCGACACCCTGCCGCGCCCGCCCGTCCTGATCGGACATTCCATGGGCGGTTTCGTCGCCCAGCGGCTGGCCATGGAACGGGACGTCGCGGCGGTCGTTTTGATGTCGTCGGTGCCGCCCACGGGTCTGGCCGGCCCGTCCGTGGCCTTGGCGCTGTCGCGGCCCATGCTGATCTGGGAAATTGCCCGCATCGAATCCACCGGTGAACCGCTGGACAGTCTTGAAACCCTGCATCAATCGATTTTCAACAACCATGTCCCGAAGGCCGTTTCCGAACGTCTGCTGCCCTGGTTTCAGATGGAAAGCCGGCGCGCGGTCATGGATCAGCACACGGTCTTCATGCCGCCCTTGATGGGGCTGCGCGGCATCCCGGTCCTGGTGCTGGGGGCGGAGCATGACAACCTGATTCCGCCTGCCTTCGTTTATGGCACGGCGGCCTTCCTGGGCACTCAGGCTCATATCTTCGACGGCATGGGACATGCGGTGATGCTGGAGGACGACTGGAAAGACGCGGCCGAGGCCATCGCCGACTGGTTGAGGGAATTGGATGTCTGAGCGTCCGCCGTCGGACAGGAACACGGTCGCCGGGCGGGTCCGGCGCTATGCCCGGGTCGGCGGCACGGTCGGCGGTCTGGCCGCGAAACTGGCCGGCAGCCGTTTGTTCGGACTGGAATTGGACAAGGGCGTGCATGCCGCCGATCTGCAGGCGGCGCTGGGCGGGCTCAAGGGGCCCTTGATGAAAGTCGCGCAGATTCTGGCCACGGTGCCGGACCTTTTGCCCGACGAATACGTCCATGAACTGCGCAAACTGCAAACCTCGGCCCCGCCCATGGGCTGGGCCTTTGTGCGCCGGCGCCTGACGTCCGAATTGGGGCCGGATTGGCAGGCCCGGTTCGCGTCGTTCGAGCGCGAGGCCGCGGCGGCGGCGTCCCTGGGCCAGGTCCATCGGGCGACATCCCATGACGGCCGCGACCTCGCCTGCAAGATTCAGTATCCCGACATGGCGTCGGCCGTCGAGGCAGACTTGGCCCAACTGAAGGCCGTGTTCGCCCTCTACCGCCGCTACGACCGCGCCATCGATCCGTCGCAGATCCATCTGGAACTGAAGGAGCGGCTGCGCGAGGAACTGGATTACGGTCGCGAGGCCCGCAACATGGCGCTGTACCGGGCCATGCTGGCGGACGAGGCCGGGGTGCATGTGCCCGACGTGCTGGACGACCTGTCCACCGACCGGCTGTTGACCATGACCTGGCTGACGGGCGCCCCCTTGATGGATCAGATCGACAGCAGTCTGGACCGCCGCAACGCCATCGCGCTCAACATGTTCCGCGCCTGGTACGTGCCGTTCTATTTCTTCGGCGTGATCCATGGCGATCCGCACCTGGGCAACTATTCGGTGCGCGACGACGCCACGGTGAATCTGCTGGATTTCGGCTGCATCCGCGTGTTCCGCCCGGAATTCGTGGGTGCGGTGATCGACCTGTACCGGGCACTCAGCATCGATGACGAGGCCCTGGCCGTGCATGCCTACGAGACCTGGGGGTTCGAAAACCCGTCCAAGGAAATGATCGCCGTGCTGAACGAATGGGCACGGTTCCTCTACGGCCCGCTGCTGGCCGACCGGGTGCAGAGCATCCAGGATACGGGCGGCACGGCTTACGGTGCCGGCATTGCCGCCAGCGTGCATAAGAAGCTGCGCGAACTGGGCGGGGTCACGCCGCCCCGGGAATTCGTGCTGATGGACCGGGCGGCCATCGGACTGGGCAGCGTGTTCACGCACCTTAGGGCGGAAATCAACTGGCACCGGATGTTCCACGACCTGATCGACGGCTTCGATCTGGACCGCCTTCGGGCCCGCCAGACTGAATCACTTGCACAGGCGGGTGTGCCGCCGGTTTACTAGAAATCAACAGTCGGCTGATGCAGCGAAGGGAAGGAAATACCGATGATCATCACCACCACCGATTCCGTCGAGGGCCGCCAGATCGCCGCCTATCTGGGCGTCGTGTCCGGCGACGCGGTCATGGGCACCAACATCTTCAAGGACTTTTTCGCGGGCATCCGCGACATCGTCGGCGGCCGTTCCGGCGCCTATGAAAAGGAACTGCAAAAGGCCAAGGGTTTCGCGCTGGAGGACATGCAGGCGCGGGCGGCGGAACTGGGGGCGGACGCGATTGTCGCGGTCGACCTGGACTACGAAGCCATCTCGTCGGACAAGTCCTGCATGCTGATGGTCAGCGCCAACGGCACGGCGGTAAAACTCGCTTAAACATATTCGCGGATACTCACCCAAGTAAATTCAATGACTTGTGCGGCGAGGGGCCCCATCGTTACACTACCCGCGCCCGGACTGGCCGGGCACCTGGGGTTTACCGGCGCATTTCGTGCGGCCCCCGGCCGTAAGGTTCGGCCGGGAAGGATCGGTTGATGAACGACAGCATTCACGACACGGACGGATTCAGTCCGCCGGTTCTGGACCGGGCATCGCTTGATGAACTGTCGGCCGCCGCCCGCAATCACGTCGAGGAACTGGACAAGGAACTGCACCGCCTGTGGGGGCTGGGCCGCAACATCGTCCTGGCCTGGACGCCGGCGGGCAAAGGCATCCGCGTGCTGGTCATCCCCCATTACATCCTGGGCGAAATGGCGGCTCGCACGGCGGGCGAGGCGGCGGACAGCCTGCAATTCGTGGACGAAGTGATCGCCGGCAATACGTTGACCGACGAGGAAGGCTTCGACACCATCGCCAAATACTTCGGGTACGAGCCCAAACTGGTCGAACTCAGCTTTACTCCCGGCGCGGATCTGGCCGACGACCTGCTTGAGGCCGTCGTCCGCCGCTACAGCATTTCCTATATCCAGAACGGTGCCGTGGCGCTGTTCGACATCGTCGGCTTTTCGCTGTTTTCGCCGCTGGAACAGGTGACGCAGTTGAACAGCCTGGCCTATTCCGTTAACGCGTCATTCTCCAAGATGCTGGCCCGCAACCTGGATATCCAGTTCGCGCGCTCGACCACCGGCGACGGCTTTTACATCTGGAACCGCGACCGCAGCATCGAATCCAACGTCAACCTGTACCACTTGATGCATCTGGTGCTGGCCGACAACGCCATCGCGCGGTCCAAGGGCAAGGCCAACACCACGCCGCGCCTGCGCGCCGCGTTTCACGTCGGCCCGCATTACGAATTCTTCCAGTCCGAAGGGCTGCGCCCCACGGTCTACAGCTACATCGTCGGCGACGTGACCATCGAGTTGGCGCGCATGATCGATCATGCCCTGCCGGGGCAGATCGTGGTCGGCGATTTTCGCGTCGATATGCGCGAGAGCGACACGGGCGAGATCAAACGCATCGGCACCTCGGAATTCATCGAACGCACGCGGCAGTCGCTGTCGAACCTGGAAGGCATGGTGCTGTCCGGCGAGAACGTGGAATCGATCCAGTGCTACCTGACGGGCGAACGCCTGGATTCAGGCCAGTTCGGGGTCAAGCGATACATCCTGCGCGACAAGCACGGCCTCTCGCGTAAGGTCTATAACGCCAAGGTCAACATCTATCGCTCCGGCGGCGGGCCGATCTATCTCGGCTTCCAGACCGGCGACCTCAAGGGCTTCATTTTCGAATCCGAGGAATACGTGTGATGGCCGGGCCGGTCTTTCATTTCTTCGACCGCGCCGCGACCCCCGTGGCCCCCTTCAGCCATGCCGTGGAATGTGACGGCTGGGTGCAGCTGACCGGCCAGATGCCGACGGACCCCGACGACGACACGGCGCCGTTGCCCGACGGCATCGAGGCCCAGACCCGGCGTGTCATGGACAACCTGATCATCGTGCTGGGCGAACTGGGGTTGGACCTGTCGCACGTGCTGTCCTGCCGCATCTACCTGACCCGGTTCGAGCAGGACTACGAAATCATGAACGCGACCTACAAATCCTATTTCCCGCCCGACCGCCTGCCGGCGCGCACCACCGTGGGCGTCACCGGCCTGGCGCGGGGGGCGCTGGTCGAGATCGACATGGTGGCGAAGCGGCCCGATTAGGAGCCCCAAAGTGCCGGATTGCGCCACGGCGCGGGCACGATCATGCGTCCATTGGGTGCTTCACCGTCGTTTTTCAGGTTCATGGCTTGCCAGGCGTTATGCCATTCAGCAGGCAAGGGATAGGGCGTGTCGATGCCCGTCTCCGGCGCGAAACCAAATTGTCCATAATAGGCCGGGTCGCCCAGCACGCAGATGCGGATGATCCCTAACGAACCAAGGCAGCCAAAACCCTTGCGGATCAGCGCGCCGCCGATGCCTTGGCGTTGGTGACCGGGATCGACGCAGAGCGGCCCCAGTAACGCGACTTGGCGGTCAGACCCTTTTTCAAGGCCGCAGACTGTGAAAACGGCATGCCCGAGGATCGCACCGCCGGACTCTGCGACGAGCGAGACGACGTCCTCGTCTTCGTTCAGCAACGCGGTAACGAGGGAGCGTAGGTCTTCATCCGGAAAGGCGCGAGGATAAAGGGCGACGATCGCCGCTTGGTCGGCGGGCGTGCTGCCGCGAACCTCGATGTCGCTGTTTGCCGTCACGGCGCGCCTAAAACGCAGCCACGGCCCCGTCCGAGCGCGGATCGGCGGCGCCTTCCAGCAGTCCCGACGGATGGCGCACGATGGCCCCCGCGTGGCCCATGAATTCCTCGAACGGGCCGACGACTTCCAGGTCGTGGCCGGCGGCCTTCAGGGCGTCGAGCACGGCCGGATCGAAGCGGTTTTCGATGCGCAGGTTGGTTGTCTCCGCCCCCCAGGTGCGGCCGAGCAGCCAGCGGGGGGCCGTCACCGAGGCCTGCAGATCCATGCCGTGCAGGACATGGCGGGCGAACACCATGGCCTGGGTCTGGGGCTGGCCTTCGCCGCCCATGGTGCCGTAGACCATGGTGCGGCCGTCGGCGAGCCGGCCCATGGCCGGCTGGATGGTGTGGAACGGGCGGCGGTGGGGCTTGAGGGCGTTCAGGGCCGATGCGTCGAGCGAGAACGAGGTACCCCGGTTCTGCCAGGTGATGCCCGTCTCCTCCAGCACCGTGCCGGAGCCGAATTCCCAATAGAGGCTCTGGATCATCGACACGGCCCGGCCTTCGCCGTCGATGCAGCCGAACCAAACGGTGTCGCCGTTGGGGTCGGCGTCGGGCCAGGGCGCGGCGTTGCGGCGGTCGATGTCGGCGGCCATGGCGTCAAGGCTGTCGGTCTTCAGGAAATCCTTCGGATCGGCGGTCATGTAGGCCGGGTCGGTGACGTATGTGTCGCGCACGCGGAAGGCCTGCTTGGTCGCCTCGACAAGCCCGTGCACGAAGTCGAACCCTTCAGACTGGGCCACGCCCAGGCGGCCGTAAAGCGCCAGGATGATGAGCGACGCCAAGCCCTGGGTCGGTGGCGGCATATTGTAAATCGTGTGCGGGCCGCAGGCGACGGACAGCGGCGCCAGTTCGAGCGCCTTGTGGCGTTCCAGGTCGGCCAGGGCGAGGGGGCTGCCGGCCTTCTCCAGGTCGGCGGCGATCGCCTTGGCGAGCGGGCCGCGGTAGAAGCTGTCCAGGCCTTCGGCGCCCAGGCGCTTGAGGGTTTCGGCCAGGGCCGGGAGTTTCAGCGTATCGCCGATGTTGGGCGCCGTATGGCCGACGCCGCCCGGCAGGAAGGTCTGGGCGAAGCCGGGCACGCCGGTCATCTGGTCCTTCTTGGCGAGCGTGTTGTGATGGAGCGACGGCGTCACCGGCGCGCCATGCTCGGCGTAATGATGGGCGTCTTCCAACAGGCGCGCCAGCGGCAGCCTGCCGCCCCAGGTTTCGGAGATGCGCAGCGCCTCGGCCCAGCCGGACACGGCCCCGGCGACGGTCAGGGCGGCGAGGGGGCCGCGCTGGGGAATGGCGTCTCCGTGCCCCGCCTTGGCGTAGAACTCGGCGTCCGCCGCACCGGCGGCGGCACCGCAGGCGTCGATGCCGACGGGGGCCTGCCCGGGTTGGGCGACCAGCCAGAAATTGTCACCACCCAATCCGTTCATATGCGGATAGACCACGGCGATGGTGGCGGCGGTGGCGACCATGGCCTCGATGGCGTTGCCGCCGTCCTGCAACACGCGCAGCCCTGCCTGGGACGCCAGATGATGGGGGGCGGTGACCATGCCGCGCCGGGCGGTCGGGGTGAAGATCATGGGGGGCCTTTCATCAACCTGGCGGAAATCGGGACGCTTTAAGCATATATTCCATAATGCGGAATGATTTCCATGTGATTTTCATTTCATGAAAAAGCTTTCCGACGCAGGATTTAAAGGCTGTGCGATACTTGTGCAAGCACGGTAGACACGTCATATACCGATGCTTGAATGACCAAGGGCTAGGGGACCAGAGCCATGAAGATCGTAATTCCCAAGGAAACCCGGGCCGGAGAAACCCGCGTCGCCGCGTCGCCTCAGGTGATTCAGAAGCTGGTCGGCCTCGGCTATGACGTGGCCGTCGAGAAGGGCGCGGGCGCGGGTGCCAGCGTTTCCGACGACGTGTTCAAGGCCGCGGGTGCCTCGATTGCCACCGGCGCCGCCGTGAAAACCGCCGACATCGTGCTGATGGTCAATCCGCCGGCCACGTCCGGCGCCGGCGCGCTGCCGACCCAGATGAAGAAGGGCGCCGTGCTGATCTCGCAACTGGCGGCCCTGACCTCGCCCGACGACGTCGCCGCCTATGCCAAGGCCGGAATCACCACCTTCGCCATGGAACTGGTGCCCCGGATTTCTCGCGCGCAGAGCATGGATGTGCTGTCGAGCCAGGCCAACCTGGCTGGCTACCGCGCGATTCTGGAGGCCGCCGCCGAATACGGGCGCGGCATCCCGATGATGATGACGGCGGCGGGTACTGTGCCGCCGGCCAAGGCCTTCATCATGGGGGTCGGCGTCGCCGGCCTGCAGGCCATCGCCACGGCCAAGCGTCTGGGCGCCGTCGTCACCGCCACGGACGTGCGCCCCGCCACCAAGGAACAGGTCGAAAGCCTGGGCGGCAAGTTCCTGGTCGTCGATCCGGACATGGAAAAAGACGCGCAGACCGAAGGCGGTTACGCCAAGGAAATGCCCAAGGAATACTACGACAAGCAGAAACAGGTCGTCGCCGAGCACATCAAGAAACAGGACATCGTCGTGACCACGGCGCTGATTCCGGGCCGCCCGGCGCCCAAGCTGATCACCAAGGAGATGGTCGCCAGCATGCAGGCCGGGGCGGTGATTGTCGATCTGGCGGTCGAGGCCGGCGGCAACTGCGCGCTGTCGGAGCCCGGCAAGACCATCACCACGTCGGGCGGCGTGAAGATCGTCGGCCTCAACAACCTTCCGGGCCGCCTCGCGCAAACGGCGTCCGACCTTTACGCCAAGAACCTTCTCAACTTCCTGACGCCGCTGACGGACAAGGAAAAGACCGGCACGCTGGCCATCGATTGGGACGATGAGATCGTCAAGGGCTGCTGCGTCACGCGCGACGGCGCGGTCGTGAACGAACGGGTCAAGGACGCCATGGGCGCCAAGGCCCCGGCCGAAAAGAAAGCGCCGGCCAAGAAAGCAGCCGCCAAGAAGTCTGCCGACAAGCCCGCTGAGACTTCCGACGGCGATGGCGACAATGCCGCCAAGGACAAGGGGAACTGACGATGGATACCGCAACGATCGCCAAACAGGCCCAAGAGCTTGCCGCCGGCGCAGCGCAGCTTCTCGAACAGACCCAGAAACTGGCCACGGACGCCGCCGCCGTCGTCGCGCAGCAGGCCCCGGCCCTGGGCGGCCACGACAGCTTCCTCGGCCTGTTCACCATCTTTGTGCTGGCCTGCTTCGTCGGCTACTACGTGGTGTGGTCGGTGACCCCGGCCCTGCATTCGCCGCTGATGGGCGTGACCAACGCGATTTCCTCGGTGATCATCGTCGGCGGCATCCTGGCAGCCGGGCCCGAGGGCATGGATTTTTCGTCCTGGATGGGCTTTTTCGCGATCACGCTGGCGTCGGTCAACATCTTCGGCGGTTTCATCGTGACGCAGCGAATGCTCGCCATGTTCAAGAAAAAAGAGAAGAAATAGGGGAGGCCTGAACAATGACCGCAAGCTGGACGGGCTACGCCTATCTCATTTCCTCGGTGCTGTTCATTCTGGCGCTCCGGGGCCTGTCATCGCCGGTGACCGCGCGCCGCGGCAACATGATGGCCATCATCGGCATGGCCATCGCCATCATCACCACGCTCATGGACCCGGGCGTCATGTCGTTCGGCATGATCGTCTTGGCGATCCTTATCGGCGGCACCATCGGCACCGTCACCGCGCTGAAGATCCAGATGACGGCCCTGCCGCAACTGGTCGCCGCCTTCCATTCCCTGGTCGGCATGGCGGCGGTGTTCGTGGCGACCTCGGCACTGTTCAATCCCAAAGCCTACGGCCTGGGCGCGGTGGGTGAAATTCCGGGGGCGTCCCTGGTCGAAATGTCGTTGGGCACGGCGATCGGCGCGATCACCTTCTCGGGCTCCGTCATCGCCTTCGCCAAGCTGCAGGGCATCATGTCGGGCGCACCCATCACATTCCCGGGGCAGCACAAGCTGAACCTGCTGGTTGGGCTCGCGATCCTGGCGCTTATCATCACCTTCGTCGGCTCGGAATCCCATTCCGTCTATTGGGGCATCGTGGCGCTCAGCTTCGCCATCGGCTTCTTGCTGATCATTCCCATCGGCGGGGCGGACATGCCCGTGGTCGTGTCCATGCTCAACTCGTACTCGGGCTGGGCCGCGGCCGGCATCGGCTTCACCCTGTCCAACCCGGCGCTGATCATCACGGGTGCGCTGGTCGGCTCGTCGGGCGCGATCCTGTCCTACATCATGTGCAAGGGCATGAACCGTTCGATCATCAACGTGCTGCTGGGCGGCTTCGGCGGCGATTCCGGCGGGGCCGCCGCAGCCACGTCCAACGACGGCAAGTCGGTGAAATCAGGTGCCGCCGACGACGCGGCCTTCATCATGAAGAACGCGTCCAAGGTCATCATCGTGCCCGGCTACGGCATGGCCGTGGCTCAGGCCCAGCACGCGGTGCGCGAAATGGCCGACCTGCTGAAGGCCGAGGGGGTCGAGGTCAAATACGCCATTCACCCCGTTGCCGGGCGCATGCCGGGGCATATGAACGTGCTGCTGGCCGAGGCCAACGTGCCCTATGACGAGGTGTTCGAGCTGGAGGAGATCAACCACGAATTCTCCACCGCCGACGTCGCCTACGTGATCGGCGCCAACGACGTGACCAACCCGACGGCCAAGACCGACCCGAAGAGCCCGATCGCCGGGATGCCGATCCTCGACGTGGAAAAGGCGGGCACGGTGCTGTTCATCAAGCGCGGCATGTCGTCGGGCTATGCCGGGGTCGACAATCCCCTGTTCTTCGCCGACAACACCATGATGCTGTTCGGCGACGCCAAGAAGATGACGGAAGAGATCGTCCAGGCGCTGGGTTGATCCGCGTTCCCGCAATTCGCAAGATCGCGTAGGGTCGGTGGCCGGTGGGCCGCCGGCCCTTCGTTTTGTCCGTCATTGATTTGAAATAGAAACGGGCGCGCAGGGGCTTGGCCCCGGCGACGCCCGGTAAGCTATGGATTAGGTGCGGGAAACGGCCCCGTGAAGGGCCGGGGGGCTAGAAGCCCTCGCGCTCGATCCGCTTGCGCTCAAGCTTGCGCGCACGGCGCACGGCTTCAGCCTTTTCACGGGCCCGGCGCTCGGAGGGCTTTTCATAGGAGCGGCGCAGCTTCATTTCGCGGAAGATGCCTTCGCGCTGCATCTTCTTTTTCAGGGCCTTGAGGGCCTGATCCACGTTGTTGTCTCGGACAATGACTTGCACGGTAAGGTCACGCTCCTAATCTTATAGTCAACAAAATCAATCGGACCTGTGCTATCACCTGTCCGGGAAGACGGGCTTCTATCACATAGATATCACCTTGTGAAGGAGCAAACGTGTTATTTCCCGGGGAGCCATCCGACGTCATAAAGGCGTCTTCACGCCCCGGATCAAAAGGATTTAGACGATGGCCATTCTGAAAATCGCGCGCATGGGACATCCGGTGCTGATGGGCACTGCCCAGCCGGTCGAAGACCCCAAGGATCCGCGCATTCACGGCCTGATCGCCGACATGGTCGAAACCATGGCCGACGCGCCGGGCATCGGCCTGGCAGCCCCCCAGGTCCATGTGCCGCTGCGCATCGTCGTGTTCCGGGTACCCGGTGAACGCTGCGAGGACAAAAAGGACGTGCCGTTGACCGTGCTGGTCAATCCGGTGATCGAGGTCGTCGGCGACGAAGTCGAGGAAGGCTGGGAAGGCTGCCTGTCCCTGCCGGAGATGACTGGCCGGGTGCCGCGCCCGACCCATATCCGCTACCGCGCCCAGGGCCTGGACGGCAAGACCTTCGAGCGCGAGGCCGTGGGCTATCACGCCCGCGTGGTGCAGCATGAATGCGACCATCTGGACGGCATTCTCTATCCCATGCGCATGACGGATCTGTCGTCCTTCGGCTTTGTCGAGGAAATGGCCCGTGCCCCCCGCACGGCCATGGCCGGGGATGCGGAGAACGAAGAAGACGGAGAAGCCGCATGACCGCCCAAACGACGCGCATGACCGCCGACGAAGCCCGCGCCCGCCACATGACCTTGCGCGACCGCTTGATCGCGGCGGCCCTCGACCACGTCCCCTTCGACGGCTGGTCACGGAAGGCCCTGGAACGGGGTGCCGGGGACCTGGGCCTGGGGCCGGCGGACGTGCTGCGCGCCTTTCCGGGCGGCATGGCGGACGCCGCCGATCATTTCGCGGACTGGTCCGACCGGCGCATGCTGGCGGAACTGGCCAAGATCGACCTGGACGCCCTCAAGGTGCGGGAACGGGTGGCTCTGGGCGTGCGTCTGCGCCTGGAAATGAATGCGCCCTACCGCGAAGCCATGCGCCGGCTACTGTCGTTCCTGGCCCTGCCGCAAAACGCGCCCCTGGCGGCGCGCATGACCTGGCGCACCTGTGACCATATCTGGCACGCGGCGGGCGACCGGGCCGCCGATTTCAACCATTACACCAAGCGGGGCCTGCTCGCTCCGGTCTATACCTCGACCATTCTGTACTGGCTGTCCGATTCCTCGGACGGTTTCGCCGATACCTGGGGCTATCTGGACCGGCGCCTGGCCGATGTTCTGAAGATTCCCATGTACAAGGCCCGTGCGCAGCAGGCGCTGGGCCGCCTGCCGTCGCCGCTGGGCTTTCTCAGGCGCCTGAAGGCGGCCGCCACCCGTCCCGGCCCCGGCCCGGTGGCCTGACGGTCCCCGTCGGGGCCCGTGACTTCCCGCATTATGGAAACCTTTCAGGCGGCGCTCCGGTCGGTTATGCTTTCCGCCGGGAGTGATGGGGTTTCGAGCAAAAGGAGACGCGGACCGTGAGTGCTGCGCAAATCGGTACATCCGCCGCCAACCCGGCCAACGGCCGGGCTTATCGCCAGGAAGCGGCCGTCGCGCCGGTCAACCTGGCCAACCATTTCCTGGAATGCTGCAAGCTTAACCGCTACCTCACCGTCGCCGACGGCCATCGCTTCGTCATTACCGAGGATTTCGCGCGCAACATCGCGATCCCCGCCGACGCGGCGGCCATGGCCGCGATCTATTCCCGCGACAAGCTGGTCGCCCAGGCGGCGATCCTGCCGCTCGGCCAGTTGGCCAAGAGGCTGAAGAAAAAGCGTGACCGCGACGCCTATGAGCGCCTGTTCTCGCTGATCGAGGAACAGGCCCTGGACGAGCGGGTGCGCGACAGCGCCCATACCCTGCTGGAAAAGGGCTTCCGCGAAGCCGAGATCAGGTCCATCGAGGCCGAACTGAACGATCAGATGAGCCCGGCCCGGGCACGCTATCGCGAATTCCTCGACCACGTCCGGCGCATGATGGACGGCGGCATGACTCCGCCCGCTTTCGTCGAGGAATTCAAGGCCTTCACCGCCGAGGTCGCCGGGCGTCTGGATTTCGGCATCTACAGTTTCTGCCTCGACCGCCTGTTCGGCAGCCTGCGCATTCCGTCGGCGGTCAAACAGCTTCTGGTCGGCGAATTGCTGGCCTTTCCGCCCCTGGTGCGGCGCGAGCTGCTGACTAATATCCTGGTGTTTCCCGGCCAGACCGAGGACTTGAAGCGTTTCGTCAAGAACACGGTTCTGGCCGAACTGGGCCGTTCCGTCGCGGTCGAGATCGAATTGCTGGAAGCCTACCGGATGCGCCGCATCACCCTGGACGATCTGGCCGGCACGGCCTGATCCTTAGCGCCCCTCATCACCCGTTGGGCAGCTTGCCCTTGGGATAGAGCCGGTTGACGTGGCCCATCTTGCGGCCGGGCCGGGCTTCGGATTTGCCGTAAAGGTGCAGGCGGGCCCCCGGGTCGGCCAAAAGGTCGGGCCAGCCGTTCACGTCATCGCCGATCAGGTTCTTCATGACCGCGTCGTGGTGGCAATCGATCGACCCCAGCGGCAGGCCGCAGACCGCCCGCACCAGCTGTTCGAACTGGCTGGTGGCACAGGCGTCCATGGTCCAATGCCCGGAATTGTGGGGCCGGGGCGCCATTTCGTTGACCAGGATGCGCTGATCCCGGGTCACGAACATCTCGACCGCCAGCAGGCCGACAAGATCCAGGGCATCGGCCAGATCATGGGCGATGGCCACGGCCTGATCGGCTAGGCCGTCCGGCAGACGGGCCGGGGCCATGGTGGTGTCCAGGATATGGTTGACGTGGCGGTTTTCGACCGCCGGATAGGTCGCCCAGCCGCCGTGGGGGGACCGGGCGGTGATCACGGAAATCTCGCAGTCCAGATCGACGAAGGCTTCCAGGATGCCGATCTTGGCGCCCATTTCCGCCCAGGCGGCGTCGTAATCGCAATCGGGGGCGATCAGCACCTGGCCCTTGCCGTCGTATCCCATGCGCGACGTCTTGAGCACGGCCGGGCGGCCGATCTCGTCCGCCGCCTTGGCCAGGTCGTCGGCCGAGGCGACCCGCCGGTAGGGTGTGGTCGGCGCCGTCTTGTTGATGAATTCCTTTTCCTTGAGGCGGTCCTGGGCGATGGCCAGGCATTGCGGGCCGGGCCGCACCAGGGCGTGTTCGGCCAGGAATTCGGCGCTGTCCGCCGGCACGTTCTCGAACTCGAAGGTCACCACATCGACGGCTTCGGCGAACGATTTCAGGGCCGCGCGGTCCTGATAGTCGGCGATGGTCGCCGCCGCCGATACCTGAATGCCCGGTGAATCGGTTTCCGGCGTGAAGATGTGGCAGCGATAGCCGAGCCGGGCCGCCGCCAGGGCCGTCATGCGGCCAAGCTGGCCGCCGCCCATAATGCCGATGGTGCTGCCGGGGGGGAGCGGATGGACGGGACGAGGGGCCATGTTAGGAACCTTTGGGATCATCCGTGGGAACGTCGGCGACGGAGGCCGTCTGTTTGGCGCGGAAATCGTCGAGCGCGGCGGCGACACCGTCATCCATCAGGGCGATCACGGCGGCGGCCAGCAGGCCCGCGTTCGTGGCTCCCGGTTTGCCGACGGCCAGGGTGCCGACGGGCACGCCGCCCGGCATCTGCACGATGGACAACAGGGAATCCATGCCCTTCAGGGCCTTGCTTTCCACCGGTACGCCGAACACGGGCAGCGGCGTCAGCGCCGCGGCCATGCCGGGCAGGTGGGCGGCCCCGCCGGCGCCGGCGATGATCGCCTTGAGGCCGCGGCCGCGCGCCGCCTTGGCGTAGTCGTACAGGCGGTCAGGCGTGCGGTGGGCGGAAACGATGCGGGTCTCGTGCGGCACGCCGAGTTCGGTCAGCACATCCGCCGCATGGCGCATGGTGTCCCAGTCCGATTGACTGCCCATGATGATGCCGACCAGGGGGGTGTCGGCGGCCGATTGCGGCATGTTGAGACCTCGCTTCCGGTGAAGGCCGCATCGGTGGCCTTCGGGTGACGGGAAGCGCGCCATTATATGGCCCGCCACGGCCACCGCAAGGGTTCAAATATCCTTGTAACGTAAGGCTTTATTAACAATATAAAGGTAATCTAATGTGACAGCAGTCCGTTTGTTCGCCGAGAACGGCGACCTGGAAGGGAGACCCGGCATGGATGTCAACCAGGCCGCCCCAGTCCAGCCGGTAGGACCTGGCGGAGGGCACGGCGGCGGCGCCGGCCCGGGCGGCGGCAAGAAACAAGACCACCCCGAAGAGCAGGCCAAGAACGGCCATTCGGAACCGGCCATCAGCGTGTCGGGCCTTCTGTCCATGGAAGGCCTGACGCCGGAGGCCCAGCACGCGATCGAGCGCATGGCGTCCGAGATCGAGCCCCTGCGCCGCCAGCTTGCCCATGCCCATGAGGAACTGGCCGAGGCGCGCGCCAACGAATTCCGCGATGCCGTGGTCCCGGCGCTGAACCGGCGGGGGGTAATGGTCGAGATGGAAAAGCTGATCCATCGCCTGGGCCATATCGAGGCGCGGCCGGCGCTGATCCTGGTTCATCTCGCCAACGGCGACGATATCCGCCGGGCCCATGGCCTCGCGGTGCTGGACCAGGCCCTGCGTCTGACCTGCGACGTGCTGGGGGCGGACAGTCATCAGGCGATGGTCATGGGTTGCCTGGGCGGCAACGATTTCGCCATGGTGGTGCTCGAAGACGGGATCGAGGGTGCGCGCCGCAAGGCCGGCGAGATCGAATCGGCGCTGCGCGCCACCCATACGGCCCAGGGCCTTTTCCTCGAGGCGCGCACGGGCGTCGCCCTGCTGGAGCCGGGCATGACCGCCGAAGCGGCGATCACCGCCGCCGACCGCAACCTGCGCTAGGACGCCGGAACCTGCTCTAGAGCGAAGGTCCAGGCTTTACAGTCTCCTCCGCGTTAACTACAACACGGGCAACACGCATGTATCGCCGCGCCGTGGGCGGCGGCGCGCGTGCGCCGAGGACGCTCAACCCTTCCGGGCGCACGAAACCCGCATTCCGAAAGATGTGACATGACTGAATTCGACGGCGTCGCGATGGCGCTTGGCCAGGCGTTGACCAAACGCGGCTATACCGTTCTGACCCCCGTGCAGAGTGCGATCCTGGCGCCGGAGCTTCGGGATGCGGACGTTCTCGTCTCTGCCCAGACCGGGTCGGGCAAGACCGTGGCCTTCGGCCTGTCGCTGGCGCCGACCCTGCTGGCGGGCGAAGATCGCTTTGGGCGGGCGGCGGAGCCGCTGGCCCTGGCCGTGGCGCCGACGCGGGAACTCGCGCTTCAGGTCAAACGCGAACTGGACTGGCTTTACGAGATGACGGGCGCGGTTTCCGCTTCCTGCATCGGCGGCATGGACATGGGGAGTGAACGCCGGGCCCTCAACAAGGGAGCGCATATCGTCGTCGGCACGCCGGGCCGTCTGCGCGACCATATCGAGCGCGGATCGTTGAATGTCAGCGGCCTGCGCGCCGTGGTGCTGGACGAGGCCGACGAGATGCTCGACCTGGGCTTCCGAGAGGACCTTGAATTCATTCTCGACGCGGCCCCCGCCGACCGCCGCACCCTGATGTTTTCCGCCACCGTGCCGCGCAGCATCGCGACCCTGGCCAAGCGCTATCAGCGCAACGCCGTGCGTGTCGCGACGACGGAGGAACAGAAACAGCACCTCGACATCGAATACCGCGCCCTGGCCGTGGCCCCCAACGACCGGGAAAACGCGATCATCAACCTGCTGCGCTATTACGACGCCAAAAGTGCGCTGGTGTTCTGCGCAACGCGTGCGACCGTCAACCATATGACCAGCCGTTTCGCCAACCGGGGCTTTTCCGTCGTCGCCTTGTCGGGCGAGTTGAGCCAGAACGAGCGTACCCATGCACTCCAGGCCATGCGCGATGGCCGCGCCCGGGTCTGTATCGCGACGGATGTGGCGGCGCGCGGCATCGATCTGCCCGATCTGGAACTGGTGATCCATGCAGACATCCCGAAGACCCGGGAAACCCTGCTGCACCGAAGCGGCCGCACCGGCCGCGCCGGGCGCAAGGGCGTCAGCGCCCTGATCGTGCCGCATAACCTGCGCTACCGTACGGAACGTTTGCTGGACAGCGCCAATGTCGAGGCGACCTGGGCCAAGGCGCCCTCCGCTGATGAAATCCTGGCCCGCGACCGCGACCGCATCCTCACGGACCCGGCCCTGAGCGAGCCCCTGAACGACGAGGAGCAGGCTTTCGCGACCGAGCTCCTCAGCCGCTACAGCCCCGAGCAGATCGCCGGCGCCTTCCTGCGTCAGCAGATGGCCGGCATGTCGGCGCCGGAGGAACTGCTGGATACGGGCCCGTCGGAGCGCTCGGCCGAGCGCAAGGAATCCCGCCGCGACGCCTTCAAGGGCGGCGTGTGGTTCTCACTTTCCGTCGGCCACAAGCAGAACGCGGAGCCGCGTTGGCTGCTGCCCATGCTGTGCCGCGCCGGGCATATGACCAAGCGGGAGATCGGCGCCATCCGCATCTTCAACACGGAAACCTTCGTCGAGCTCAGCGCCGATTGCGCCGACCGCTTCGTCGAGGAACTGGGTTCCGACATGACCATGGAAAAGACGATCCGCGTGGCGCGGGTCGACGGCCTGCCGGACATGCCGGCCGACGGGGGCCGCGAACAGCGCGGCAAGACCTATCAGGGCGACAAACCGGCCTGGAACCCGCAAGCTGGCGCGCGTGGCGACGCGCCTAAGAAGAAAAAATTCTCGCGCCGTGAGGACGCCCGGGCCGACGCCCTGAACGACGACCGCCCGCCCGCCGGTGACCGCCCGCAAAAATCCCAAGGCGACAAACCCTGGGACGGGGCCGGTAAGAAAGCCAAGGGCAAGAAGGCGTACAAGGTAAAGAAACCCCACCGGGGCCAGGCCCCCGGTGGCAACAACCCGGCCGGTAACGCGCCGCTCAAGCGCAAGAAACCGAAAAAGCACGCCGACTAGGCTGCCCCTTACCCACCCGCATCGGAAATCATCATCTTGTTACGACCCTTATTCGCCGCCCTCGCGGACTCCTTTTCCTTTGCCGAATGGAAAGGCGACGGGTCGCCGGCCCACCTGCTCGCGCGCCTCAAGACGGAACTGCTGTCAGGCCTGACCGTGTCCCTGGCCCTGGTGCCGGAAGCCGTGGCCTTTGCCTTCGTTGCCGGTGTCCATCCCCTGGTTGGGCTGTATGCCGCCTTCATCGTATGTTTGATCACGGCGGTCATCGGCGGCCGGCCGGGTATGATTTCCGGGGCGACCGGGGCCCTGGCCGTGGTCATGGTGTCCCTGGTTGCCAGTCATGGGGTCGAATACCTGTTCGCCGCGGTCGTTTTGATGGGGATCATCCAAATATTGGCCGGCTTTCTGCGGCTCGGGAAATTCATCCGCCTGGTCCCCCATCCGGTCATGCTGGGCTTCGTGAATGGCCTAGCGATCGTCATTTTCCTGGCGCAGTTGGCGCAATTTCAGGTTCCCGGACCCGACGGCGTCAAGGTTTGGATGACCGGCTGGCCGCTCGCCGTCATGTTGGGCCTGGTCGCGCTGACCATGGCGATCATCTGGATCACGCCGAAGATCACCTCCATCGTTCCCGCACCCCTTGCCGGCATTGCGGTGTCCGCCGCCATCGTCATCGGGTTCGGTATCGACGTGCCGCGCGTCAGCGACCTGGCGACCGTCAAAGGCTCCTTGCCGCCGTTCCATATCCCCATGGTGCCGCTGACCCTCGAAACACTGCGGATCATCTTTCCCTATGCCGTCATCCTGGCCGCCATCGGCTTGATCGAAAGCCTGCTGACCCTGAACGTCGTCGGTGAAATCGTCGGCAAGCGCGGCGGCGCCTCCCAGGAATGCGTCGCCCAGGGCCTGGCCAATACGGTCACCGGGTTTTTCGGCGGCATGGGCGGTTGCGCGATGATCGGGCAATCCGTGATCAACGTGCAATCGGGCGGCCGCACGCGGCTGTCGGGAATTTCGGCGGGGCTGTTCCTGCTGAGCTTTATTCTGTTCGCCTCCAGCCTGATCGACCAGATTCCGCTGGCGTCCCTGGTCGGGGTCATGCTGATGGTCGTCATTGGCACCTTTGCCTGGCAAAGCTTGATCATCCTGCGCCGCATTCCCCTGACCGACGCCCTGGTCATGGGGCTGGTGACGGTGGTCACGGTATTGAGCGATCTTGCCATCGCCGTCGTCGTCGGCGTGATCGTCTCGGCCCTGGCCTATGCCTGGAACAACGCCACGCGCATCCGCGCGACGACCTATAAGACGCCCGAGGGCGGCAAGGTCTATCAGATCGAAGGCCCCTTGTTCTTCGGATCCACGGACGGGTTCGCTGAAATTTTCAATCCCAAGGGCGACCCGGGGCTCGTCATCGTCGATTTCATGAACAGCCGGGTCGCCGATCAGTCGGCTCTGCAGGCCATCGAGGCCCTGGCCATGAAATACAATGCCCTGGGCAAGACCCTGCAACTGCGCCATTTGTCGCGGGACTGCCACCAGTTGCTCAGCCGGGCCGGTCAGTTGATGCTGGATTCCGATGATGACCCGACCTATGGCGTCGCCGTCGACTACTTCGTCAAGACGGGTAAAATGGGCGGTGCCCACTGACCTTTGATGTTTCGACGCCGCTGGAGGGCCGTTATGGTCGCATGTCGCATCCTGTCCCTGTTTGTCCTGCTGATTTCAGGAGCCGCCATGGCCGCCGATACGCCCAAGACAACCGCCCATGACTTTACCTTCACCGCCATCGATGGTGCGCCGCTGCCGCTGAAATCCTTCGCGGGCAAGGCGGTGCTGGTGGTTAACACGGCCTCGCAATGCGGCTTCACGCCCCAGTACGCGGCCCTGCAGGATCTGTGGACCCGCTACCGCGACAAGGGCTTCGTGCTGCTGGGTGTGCCGTCCAACGACTTCGGCGGGCAGGAACCGGGCACGGCGGCGGAGATCAAGGAATTCTGTGAGGTCAATTTCAGCGTCGACTTCCCGCTCACGGAAAAGGCCGCGGTCACGGGCGCCGATGCCCATCCGTTCTACGCCTGGGCGGGCAAGGAACTGGGGGCGCTGGCCAAACCGCGCTGGAATTTCCACAAATATCTGATCGCGCCCGACGGACGGCTGGTCGACTGGTTCTCGACGCCGACCTCACCGACGGCGCCCAGGGTCCTCAAAGCCGTCGAGGCCGCCCTGGCCGGAGGACGCTGAGACCGCCCGCCCGGGTCAGGCCGTGCCGTGCCCGATATGAGGGAAGGTCATGCATACTTCCGTGCCGACCTGCACGTCACTGGTGATCGTGATCGTGCCGCCGTGGGCTTCCACCAGACCGCTGGCGATGGACAGCCCCAGGCCCGACCCATCGTGTTTGCGGGCCAGGACATTGCCGATCTGGTAGAACGGACGGGTGACCTCGCCCAGCTTGTCGGCAGGAATGCCGATGCCGGTATCGCGGATGCAGATTTCGACCGCCAGTTCGGTTTTCCGGGCCGAAATGAAGATGTGTCCGCCCCGTGGGGTGAACTTGATCGCATTCGACAGGATGTTGCTCATAACCTGGGCGAGCGCCCTGGGATCGGCGTCGATGGTCAGGCCGTCGTCGATAACACCGGGTTCCAGGATGATGCCGCCGTCCGCGACGGCCGCGTCAACCATCTTGAGAACGCCCGAAACCTCTTCCCGGACATTCAGGGTTTCGATATCCAGATCGTATTGCCCCGCCTCGATGCGGGACAGGTCGAGAATGTCGCTGACCAAGCTTAGCATGTGCAGGCCGGCGGTCCGCACGTCTTTCAGGTATTCCGCCTGTTTGCCATGGACGGGCCCGGCGACGCCGCCGAGCATGGCGTCCGTGAAGCCGATGATCGCGTTCAAGGGCGTGCGGAATTCATGGCTCATGACGGCCAGGAACCGGCTTTTCGCCTGGTTGGCCTCGACGGCGGCCTCCAATGCTTCTTGCAGGCGGTCGGCATCCCCGATCTGTTTCGTGATGTCCGAGCCAATGCCCCGGTAACCGGTAAAGGCGCCGTCGGGCGTGAACACGGCCTTGCCGCTGAGCCGGACCGTTCGCACGCCCCCCGCGGGTACGGCGATCCGGCACACGAAATCGCGGAAGCTGCGGCGTTCGCGGACCTCTTTTTCATGCTGCCACTTGTCCTTTGTCGGCGTGTCGGCAAGCACTTCCCATACGGACCGGCCGAGGAAGAAGGACGGCGGCAGGCCCAGGTTGTCCTGCACGCTGCCGCTGATGAAGGTGAACTTCAGGTCGGGCCCTTTTTCCCAGAACCAGTCGGACGCGGCCTCGGCAAAGTCCCGGAAGCGATCCTGGAGAAGGTGCAATTCCGCCGTCGTCTGCTGGCGGGCCTTTTCAAGCCGGTAGGCATGGACCAGTCCGGCGATCTGGGCCGGAAGTTGAGCGAAGGAGTCCGTGCCTTTGACAAGGTAGTCGTTGGCGCCCTGCCTGATGGCTTCGACGGCATCGGATTCCGACCCGTTGCCGGTCAACACGATGATCGGGATGTTGCCGTCCAGGCTGCGCACGAAGCGGACAAGATCGACGCCGGACCCTTCGGGAATGTTCAGGTCGGTGACGATGGCGTCGAAGGTGTCTTTCTCGAACATCGCCATCGCTTCGCGGCAATTGGTGTGCCATTGGGGGGAGACATCGGTGTTCTGGCGCGAAAATTGACGCAGAGCGAGCCGGTAATCGTTCTCGTCGTCCTCGACAAAGAACAGGGAGATGCCCGTGGGTTCGGGAACGACGGTGTCAGAATGCATGGCCGTCTCTCGGAAAATGGTTGGTCCGCGCCCAATAATCGATAAGCCGCTCGCTCATGCGGCCCAGGTCCTGGGACCGTACGGGTTTGATCAGGTAACTGTTGGCGCCCAGGTCATAGGCCAGCTTCACGTCGGACGGGTCCGAGGACGATGTCAGGATCACGATCGGAATCCGCCGTGTCCGATGATCCTCCTTCAGGGCCTTGAGCACGGCATGGCCGTCGAGCCGGCGCAGCTTGAGGTCCAACAGAATGCAGGTCGGCCGGCTTTCGGCCGTGCCGCGGGCTTCGTCGCCGGAAGGCAGCAGATGGGACAGGGCCTCGTCGCCGTCCTGAAGGACTTGGATGTCGACATCTGGCGCCGCGCCGGACAGGGCGCGCTTCAACAGCGTCGCGTCGGCGGGTTCGTCCTCGATGATCAGGAATTTGTCCTTCACGGATTGGTTTCCTTGTTCATGTCTGATCCCGACGGCGGGGTCAGTCGCTGCGCCGCAACGGCAGGAGTATCGTTACGGTCGTTCCCTTGCCGACGTCGGAGGTCAGCTCGATTGTTCCCTGATGAACGTCAACGCCCTTCTTGACGATGGCCAGGCCGATGCCCGTGCCGGGGTAGGATTTCCGGTCGTGCAGCCGGTGAAATATCTGAAAGACCTTCTGAAAACAGTTTTCCGGGATACCTATGCCGTTGTCGGCGACGGCGACTTCGAGCATCCCCGGTCGCTTGCGGCCCGTGATGCGGACCCGGGGCGGGGCATCCGGCTGGGTGAATTTGAGGGCGTTCATGATCAGGTTCTGGAACACGCTGTTAAGGGTCGGCGTGTGGGCCTCAATGGCGTCCCATTCGCCGGCCATGGTCACCTCGGCCTCGCGCGACGTAATTTCGTGATCCAAGGCGGTCAGCATCTGCCCGATAAACGTCTCCAAATGCACCTGTTTGAACGGCAGGTCGTCGCGGCCGATGCGGCTGTAATCCAGCAAATCATCGATCATCTGTCCCATGCGGGTCGCCGAATCCGCGATATGGTCCAGGTATTCGCCGGCCTCAGGCACCAGGGTGTCGCCATAGTCTTCGGCCAAGGCCGTGGAAAATCCCTCGATGGCGCGCAGCGGCGCTTTCATGTCGTGGGCGACCGAATAGGCGAAGGCCGCCAGTTCGTCGACGCTGCGCTTGATCGCCAGTTCGGCGTCCTTGCGCTCCGTGATGTCGCGCACGATGCCGACGAAAACCGGCTTGCCATCCTGCAACGCCTCGCCGACGGACAGTTCCATGGGGAAGGTGGTGCCATCCTTGCGCTGGCCCATGACCTCGCGCCCGATGCCGATGATCTTGCGTTCGCCCGTGGTCCGGTAGTTGGCCATGTAGCCGTCGTGTTCGCCGTGATAGGGCGGCGGCATCAGCATCTTCACGTTCTCGCCGATGACCTCGTCGGCGGAATAGCCGAACAGGCGCTGGCAGGCCGGGTTGAATATCTGAATGCGGGCCGAGGCATCGATGATGATGACCCCGTCGACGGCCGTGTCGATGACCGCGCGGATGCGTTCCTCGCTTTCGCGCAGGTGCATTTCGGCGGCCTTGCGTTCCGAGATGTCGCGGATGATGCCGACGAAGATTCTGGCGTCGTCGTGGATGGCCTCGCCGACGGACAGTTCCATGGGAAAGGTCGATCCGTCCTTGCGTTGGCCCGTGACCTCGCGCCCGATGCCGATGATCTTGCGTTGTCCTGTGCGGTAATAGTTGGCGAGATAGCCGTCGTGTTCTTCCCGATAAGGCGTCGGCATTAGCATGTTCACGTTGTTGCCGAGCGTTTCCACGGCCGTGTATCCGAACAACCGTTCGCAGGCGGGGTTGAACGATTGTATCCGTCCGGCTTCATCCATGATGATGATGCCATCGACCGCCGTGGACAGAACAACGCCGAGGCGGTCGGGCGTGTCCGTGCTTTGACCCAGGTCGTTCGCCGTCTTCGCCTCCCGTGCGTTGGAACCCAGCCAGCCCCCTCGAAACGGCGTTTTCTTGTTTTGCGCGGCTCTATCTTTCACGGTGCGTACAACCGGACTAGCCACGGCCGCGCCTTGGGAACCGCTTATTCTACCGATTGAATACCTGTGCGCGGGGGTCGGTCAATATGCCATATGGCCCGATTGACGTGCTTTTCGGGAGGCGAGCCGATGAATTATAAAGTTATTGTCTAAGCCTGACATGTGGATGTATGCGCGCCAGGGTCGTGCCTCTGCTCAGGCGATGATGTCGGGCAGCAGTTGATCCTCAAGCGACGCGATCTCGTCCTTCAGGAACAGCTTGCGCTTTTTAAAGCGCTGCAGCTTGATCTGGTCGAAGGGCAGAGAATCGGCCAGATGACTGATGGCCTCGTCCAGATCGCGATGTTCGACCTTTAATTCCTCTAGCCTGCGGCGTAACGCGTCCTGCTCGTCCATGGTGCTCCGTGGGGGAAATGGCCGCTAAACCCGCGGCGACGGTTGTTTCCGTCTGCTCGTCTTTCATGATAGCAGAATGGTTATCGATCCTATAGACGCCACTCAATCGGAATCCAAGAGGGCCGACGCAATGAAACGCCTGGGGCTGCTGACCAGCGGCGGTGACTGTGCCGGGTTGAACGCCGCCATCCGCGCCGTGGTGAAGCGCGCGGTGACCGGATACGGGGCCGAGGTCGTGGGGATTCTCCAGGGCACCAAGGGCCTGATGGAGCGGCCCGTGAAGGTGCGTCCGCTGGACCTGGCCATCTTCACCGGCGACATCCTGCGCCAGGGCGGCACCATGCTGGGCACCGTCAACACGGGCAACCCCTTCGCCTTTCCGGACGGCAAGGGCGGGATTTCCGACCGTTCCGCCGAGGTTCTGGATGGTATTCATCAACTCGGCCTGGACGCGCTGATCGGCATCGGCGGCGACGGTTCCATGCGCATTCTCAAACGCCTGTCCGATCAGGGAAACCTGCCCTTCATCGGCATTCCCAAAACCATCGACAACGACGTGCCGGGCACGGAAATGTGCATCGGTTATCACACCGCCGTGGCGACGGCGGTGGAGGCGCTGGATCGTCTGCAACCCACGGCGGCCAGCCATCAGCGCGTCATGGTGCTGGAGGTCATGGGCCGCGACGCGGGGCATATCGCGTTGGCGGCCGGCATCGCCGGCGGGGCGGACGTGATTCTGATCCCGGAAATTCCTTATGACGCGGCGGCGATCGCGGCCAAGCTCGCGTCCGTGACCCGGGAAGGCCGCAACCACGCGCTGGTCGTCTGCGCCGAGGCGGCGAAACCCATCGGCGGCCATGTCGAAACCCGCCCCGATCCCGGCGGCACGGTGCATTACGGCGGGGCCGGGCAGGTCGTGGGCACCGACATCGCCCGCGACACGGGGGCCGACGTGCGGGTCACCGTGCTGGGCCATGTGCAGCGCGGCGGCATGCCGACCAGCATCGACCGGCTTCTGGCCTCCGCCTTCGGCGTCCATGCGGTGGACCTGGCGGCGGCGGGGCAAACGGGGCGCATGGTCGGCTGGCGCGGCGGCGATACCATCGACACGGCGTTTAAGGACCTGGCCGACGGGCCGCGCTGCGTTGATTTGCAGGGCTCCCAGGCGCGCACGGCGCGGGGGCTCGGCATCTGCCTCGGCGACCGTTGATCCCGGCATGGGAAAAGGCCGGAAATTTCCCTAGGAAAATCCACCGAACAGGATGACCGGCCCTGAAATCAGAGGGTTACCGGCGCGAAACAATCTGTCGTTCTGGAGGTGTCAGGTTTATTTTTGTTCCAATTTCGGCTATCATGACAGTGTCGTGACAATCGTGCTTGATAAGGGCCGTCGACGGTCCGACGGCCCGCCATTGAGGAAGGAGTTCGTCAATATGAGTCTTGAACAACGGTTGGAAGCCTTAAAGGTACGTCATTCAACGCTGGAAGACCTGATCCACCAGGAAAGCTCAAGACCTCTCCCCGACGACGTCGAAATACACGCCCTCAAGAAAGAAAAACTCAGGATTAAAGACGAAATGGCAGGTATCGCCACCCGGCACTGACGGGCGGCGGCGCTTCCGCGCGGACGGCGGCCGGAGTTAGGCCGGCGGCCACATCCCGCTGCGAAGCGCTTCGAACTTTCGGGGAATACAAGACGCGGCAGCTTGGGAGAGCTGCCGCGTTTTTGATGGGGCGGGCACGGGCCCATGCGTCCAGGGTGGCGGCCTACGCCTCCTGCGCCGCCTCGCGCAATTTGAACTTCTGAATCTTCCCCGTGCTGGTCTTCGGCAGGTCGCCGAACACGACGTGCTTGGGGCATTTGTAATGGGCCAGGTTGTCGCGGCAGAACTTGATGATGTCCTCGGCCGTCGGCGCCGGAACGCCGGCCTTCAATTCCACGAAGGCGCAGGGGGTTTCGCCCCATTTGTCGTCGGGCTTGGCGACCACGGCGGCGGTCAGGACGGCGGGGTGCTTGTACAGAACGCCTTCGACCTCGATCGACGAGATGTTTTCCCCGCCCGAGATGATGATGTCCTTGGACCGGTCCTTGAGCTGGATATAGCCGTCGGGATGCATGACCCCCAGGTCGCCGGAATGGAACCAGCCGCCGGCCAGGGACTTTTCCGTCGTCTCCGGGTTCTTCAGGTAGCCCTTCATGACGATGTTGCCCTGAAACATGGCCTCGCCCATGGTCTCCCCATCGGCGGGCACGGGCTGCATGGTGTCCGGGTCGATGATCTGCAGATCGTTGAGCGCGTGATAGGGCACGCCCTGGCGGGATTTCTTCTGGGCCTGTTCCTCGATCGGAAGCGCATCCCATTCCGGATGCCAGGCGCACATCACGGCGGGGCCATAGGTTTCGGTCAGGCCGTAGGCATGGGTGACCTCGATGCCCTCGCGCTGCATGGCTTCCAGGGTCGCGGCCGGCGGCGGGGCGGCGGCGGCCATGAACTTGACCTTGTGGTCGAAGGGTTTTTTCTCGTCCTTGGTGGCGTTGACCAGGAAGCTCATGACGATGGGTGCGCCGCACATATGAGTGACCTTGTGCGTGGCGATGGCATCGTAAATGTTGGCGCCGTTGACCCGGCGCAGGCAGATGTTGGTGCCGGCCAGCGCCGCGATGGTCCAGGGAAAGCACCAGCCGTTGCAGTGGAACATGGGCAGGGTCCAGAGGTAGACCGGATGATGCGCCATGTTCCAGCCGACGGCGTTGGAAACCGCGTTCAGATAGGCCCCCCGGTGGTGGTAGACCACGCCCTTGGGGTCGCCCGTGGTGCCCGAGGTATAGTTGAGCGAGATCGCCTGCCATTCGTCCTGGGGCAACTCCCACGGGAAGTCTTCGTCGCCTTCGGCCAGCAGGCTTTCGTAATCGGTTTCGCCCAGGGTTTCGTGGTCGTGGCCAGCCTCGGAATCGACGATGTCGATGACCGGGATGTCGCGTCCGATCAGGGCCAGCGCCGTCTTCACCGTCGGCGCGAATTCCGTGTCGGTCAGCAGCAGCTTGGCCTCGCCGTGGTTGAGGCAGAAGGCGATGGCTTCCGCATCCAGGCGCACGTTGAGGGTGTTGATGACGGCGCCGGCCATGGGCACGGCGAAGGTCGCCTCGTACATCTCGGGCGTGTTGGCGCCCATGATGGCGACCGTGTCCAGATGGCCGATGCCCCGTTTGGACAAGGCGGAGGCAAGCTTTTTCACCCGCGTGTAGGTCTCGCCCCAGGTGAACCGCTTGGCTCCGTGCACCACCGAGGGATGGTCGGGATAGACACGGGCCGCCCGCTTCAGAAAGGTGTTGGGCGACAGGGGGGTATGGTTGGCGCGAACGGCGTCGAGGGCACGTTCGTACATATTGACTTCGCTCAAGGCAGCCTCCGGCAAAACCGTTATGTTCGGGCCTGTTCGTTGACCGCGGACAAGGGGGTCAATGTGCCACAAAGCACCTTGGCAAAAAACGCTGTTTTGGCCCACACTGCGCAGATAAACGCCGCCGCCCCGGGACTAGGTATCTGAGACTGGGGACAGGGCGGCGAAACGGCCAAAGCGCTGACTAAAAGGGAGGTTCCACCGATGACCAATGCCTATGACGCCGCCTATGCGCGCTCTCTCGACGATCCCGACGGTTTCTGGGGCGAGGCGGCGGAGGCCCTGGTGTGGACCAAGAAATGGGACAAGGTGCTGGACGGCAGCGCTGCGCCCATCTACCGCTGGTTCACGGGCGGTGAGCTGAACACCTGTTACAACTGCCTGGACCGTCATGTGGACGAGGGCAATGGGGCCCGCACGGCGCTGATCTACGACAGCCCAGTCACCGGCGGCACGCAGCGCAAATACAGCTATCTGCAACTGCGCGACGAGGTCGCGACCTTCGCGGGCGTTCTGGCGGCCCAGGGTGTGGGCAAGGGCGACCGGGTCATCATCTACATGCCCATGGTGCCGGAAGCGGCCATCGCCATGCTGGCCTGCGCGCGCCTGGGCGCCATCCATTCCGTGGTGTTTGGCGGTTTCGCCTCGAACGAACTGGCCGTGCGCATCGACGACGCGGCGCCCAAGGCCATCGTCAGCGCGACCTGCGGGATCGAGGTCAACCGGGTGCTGGAATACCTGCCGCTCTTGAAGGGCGCCATTGATCTGGCCAAGCACAAGCCGGACACGGTGGTCATCCTGTCGCGCCCGGAATGCGCGGCCGATCTGGCTTCATACGGTTATCTGGATTGGGCCGAGGAGGCCGCCAAGGCTGCCCCCCATGCCTGCGTGCCCGTCAAGGCGACGGACCCGCTTTATATTCTCTATACCTCGGGCACCACGGGCGAGCCCAAGGGCGTGGTGCGCGACAACGGCGGCCATGCGGTGGCGCTGAAATGGTCCATGAAGAACGTCTATGACGCGGACCCGGGCGACGTTTACTGGGCGGCGTCCGACGTCGGCTGGGTGGTCGGCCATTCCTACATCGTCTATGCGCCGCTGCTGCACGGCTGCACGACGATCCTTTATGAAGGCAAGCCCGTGGGCACGCCCGACGCGGGGGCGTTCTGGCGGGTCATCGCTGACCACAAGGTGAAAATCCTGTTCACCGCCCCCACGGCCTTCCGCGCCATCAAGAAGGAAGACCCGAACGGGGAGTTGTTGAAAAAGTACGACATGTCGTCGTTCAAGATGCTGTTCCTGGCCGGGGAGCGGACCGACCCGCCGACCCTGGACTGGGCCGAGAAGACCCTGGGCGTCCCGGTCATCGACCACTGGTGGCAGACGGAAACGGGCTGGGCCATCGCGTCCAACTGCATGGGTTTGCACCGGTTTCCGGTCAAGGCGGGATCGCCGACCAAGCCGTGCCCGGGCTGGAACGTTCAGGTGTTGAACGAGGAAACCCACGAGCCGGTGAAGGCGGGCGAGATCGGCGCTATTTGCGTCAAGCTGCCGATGCCGCCGTCCAGTCTGCCGACCCTGTGGAACGCGGACAAGCGGTTCCGCGAAGCGTACCTCAAGGAATACCCCGGCTATTACAAAACCGCTGACGCCGGGGTGTTCGACGAGGACGGCTATATCTCAATCATGGCGCGCACGGACGACATCATCAACGTGGCGGGCCATCGCCTGTCCACGGGTGGAATGGAAGAAGTCCTGGCCGCCCATCCCGACGTCGCCGAATGCGCCGTGATCGGCGTCGCCGACGAATTGAAGGGCCAGCTTCCCGTGGGGTTTCTGGTGCTCAAGGCCGGGGTGACCAAGGATGCTGCCGAGGTCGTCAGCGAGGTCGTGCAGCTTGTCCGCCAGAAGATCGGCCCCGTCGCCGCCTTCAAGCAGGCGACGGTGGTGCCGCGCCTGCCCAAGACACGGTCGGGCAAGATCCTGCGTGGAACCATGCAGAAGATCGCCGACAACGAACAATGGAAGATGCCGGCGACCATCGACGACCCGGCGATCCTGGACGAGATCACCGGCGCGCTCGAAGACATCGGCTACGGCAAGTCGCGCAGGGATTAAGCACGTTCTGGACAATAACTTATTCGCACCTGGGCCATTGAGGCCCGGTGCCGGATAAGGCATGGTGCGGGCAACGGGCGGCGCTCGGCCGTCTGAGGGTGCGCTGCGCCCGCTTACCTAATCAAAATTTCGAGGAAACCGACCATGTATAACGATGTCTTGCTGTTCATCGACGGTGAATGGACCAAGGCGGCCGCAGGCCGCACGATGCCGATTGAAAACCCGGCCACTGGCGAGGTCATCGGCACCGTCGCCCATGCGGAACAGGCTGACCTGGACCGCGCCCTTGAGGCGGCGGACAAGGGCTTCAAGGCTTGGCGTCAGGTCTCGGCCTTCGACCGCGCCAAGGTGCTGCGCAAGGCGGCAGACCTGCTGCGCGAACGCGCCGACAAGATCGCCCCCCTGATGACCCTGGAACAGGGCAAGACCCTGCCGGAAGCCAAGGGCGAAATCCTGGTCGCCGCCGACGTCACCGACTGGAACGCCGAGGAAGCGCGTCGCACCTATGGCCGCATCATCCCGGCCCGCGCGGGCAACGTCTATCAGATGGTGATCAAGGAGCCCGTGGGCCCCGTCGCTGCCTTCACACCCTGGAACTTCCCGATCAACCAGGCCGTGCGCAAGATCGCCTGCGCGCTGGCCGCCGGCTGTTCGATCATCGTCAAGGCGGCCGAGGAAACCCCATCGTCGCCGGCGGAACTGATCCGTTGTTTCGCCGACGCGGGCGTGCCTGCCGGTGCCGTGAACCTAGTCTACGGCATCCCGGCCGAGATTTCCGAATACCTGATCCCGCATCCGGTCATCCGCAAGATTTCCTTCACCGGCTCCACCGTGGTCGGCAAGCATCTGGCGGCCCTGGCCGGAACGCACATGAAGCGCGCGACCATGGAACTGGGCGGGCATGCGCCGTCCATCGTGTTCGATGACGCCGATGTCGATCTGGCCGTGAAGATTCTGCGCGCCAACAAGCAGCGCAACGCGGGTCAGGTCTGCGTGTCGCCGACCCGCTTCCTGATCCAGGAAGGCGTGTACGAGCAGTTCGTCAGCAAGTTCACCGACGGCATGAAGTCGATCAAGGTCGGCGACGGCATGTCTGCCGACACCCAGATGGGCCCGATGGCCAATCCCCGGCGCATCACCGCCATGGAGGAATTCATCGGCGACGCCGTGCAGAAGGGGGCGAGCCTGAAAACCGGCGGTAAACGCATCGGCAACAAGGGCAATTTCTTTGAGCCCACCGTGCTGACCGACGTGCCGCTCGATGCCCGCATCATGAACGAGGAACCCTTCGGCCCGGTCGCCGTGATCGCCCCGTTCAAGGGCTTCGACGACGTGGTCGCCGAAGCCAACCGTCTGCCCTTCGGCCTCGCGGCCTATGCCTATACGGGGTCGGCCAAAACGGCGCAGGATCTGGCGGCGAACGTGGAAAGCGGCATGATTTCCATCAACCACCACGGCATCGCCCTGCCGGAAACGCCGTTCGGCGGCGTCAAGGATTCGGGCTATGGGTCCGAGGGCGGCACGGAAGCCATCGAAGCCTATCTGAACCCGAAGTTCGTGACCCAGGCGAGCATCTGAGGGAGCACCATGATCGACCTGACGAAAGCCGGAACGGCCGAGATCGCCCAATCCCACGATCGGGCCAAGGCGCGCTACGGCGATATTCGGGGCCGCAACCTGGCCCTGGACATGACCCGCGGCAAGCCGTCGGCGGCGCAGTTGGATCTGTCCGATGCCCTCTTGACCAACGTGACGGCGGAGGAGGTGCGCGACGACGACGGCACGGACCTCCGCAACTACGGGGGTCTGGCCGGCACGCCGGCCTGCCGTAAGCTGTTCGGCGACTACCTGGGCGTGCCCACCGATCAGGTCGTGATCGGCGGCAACTCGTCCCTGCAGATGATGTACGGCGTGCTGTCCCGGGCCATGACCTTCGGCGTTGTCGGCGGCAAGGGGCCGTGGCGGGACGAAGGGGCGACCGTGATCTGCCCCGTGCCCGGCTACGACCGGCATTTCGCGATCTGCGAGGAACTGGGCCTGGACATGGTTTCCGTCGACATGAAGGGTGACGGGCCGGATATGGACGCGGTCGAGGCCCTGGTCGCCAAGGACCCCAAGGTCAAGGCGATCTGGTGCGTGCCCAAGTATTCCAACCCGACGGGGGCGACCTATTCGGATGCCGTCGTCGAACGCCTGGCCAAGATGAAAGCGGCGGCCCCCGATTTCCGCATCCTGTGGGACAACGCCTATGCCGTGCACCATCTGGGCCAGGGTCTGGACACGGTGGCCGACATCCTGGCCGCTTGTGAAAAAGCGGGCTGCCCGGACCGGCCGTTTATCTTCGGCTCGACCTCCAAGATCACTTATGCGGGGGCGGGCATCGCCATGTTCGCCGGCTCCAAGGCCAACGTGAAGGACGCCCTGGACCATCTGTTCTTCGAAACCATCGGTCCGGACAAGATCACCCAATTGCGTCAGGTGAAATTCTTCAAGGATATGGACGGTATCCTCGCCCATATGGAGGGTCACGCGAAGCTCTGCGCGCCCAAGTTCAAGGCCGTGGACGACGCCTTGACGAAGCATCTGGCGGGCAAGGGCATCGCAACCTGGACCCGGCCGAAAGGCGGCTATTTCGTCAGCCTGGACGTGCTCGACGGCTGTGCCAAGGAGGTCATCCGTCTGGCCGGCGAGGCCGGGGTCAAGCTGACCCCCGCCGGATCGTGCTTCCCTTATGGTAAGGATCCGAACGACCGCAACATCCGTCTGGCGCCGACCCTGCCGCCCCTGGACGAGGTGGTCCAGGCCATGGAAGTGGTCTGCGCCTGTGTCGAACTGGCCTGTCTGAACAAGCTGGCCGAAGACGGAAAATAACCGCCTGTCCGGTCAGGATGCCTGGTCGAAGAACTTGCGTCCGGCGTCCGATTGGCCGTAAGCGTCGACCAGGTCCCGGATGTGCGCCTCGACCAGGGCGCGGGCGCCGTCCGCGTCGCCGGCTTCCATGGCCGCCATTATCCGCTTGTGTTCGGCAACGGACCGGGGCGGAAGATGGGGGATGTTGGCGAGTACGGCTTGATAGCGCCGGAAACGGATTTTCACCCGGTTGTAGGTTTCCACCAGCAGACCGTTTTGCGCTGCGGCAACCAGGGAATCATGAAATTCCGCGGCCCGTGCGTAATAGCTGTCGTAATCCTCGACCCGAATTAATTCTTCAAGGTCCTCGTTCATGCGGCGCAAGTCGGCAAAACGCGCCGCCGGTTGCCGTCTGGCCGCCGAGGCGGCGGCAAAACCCTCGATCGCCATGCGCAGGTCGAACAACTCGCGCAATTCGCTTTCCGACAGGGGCGTGACGACGGCCCCCCGATGGGGTTCCAGAATCAGAAGCCCCTGGGCCGCGACGATGCGCAGGGCCTCGCGCAGCGGCACCCGGCTGACGTTGCAGCGTTTCGACAATGCATGTTCCACGAGGCGTTCGCCGGGCGGAAATCGACCGGCCACGATTTCGCCTGAAATCCATTCGGCAAGCCGCTCTGGCAACAGGTCCGGGCGGGGAAAGTCGGTGGGTTCGGATTCGTTGGTCATGTCGTTCTCTTGATAGGTCGCCGCCGAGGGTTATAAAAGCATTATATATTTTCTAATTGACTAATTGTATAACAATATTAGATTCCCAGTCGGCCCGCCGTGAAAGATGCGGGCAACAACGATCTTGGGAGGACTGAATGGCGCTGCCTTTGGACGGAATCCGGGTGCTTGACCTGACGCGGGCGCTGTCCGGGCCATTCTGCACGATGATCTTGGGCGACCTGGGGGCGGACGTTCTGAAGGCGGAGCCGGTGGGTGAGGGCGACATGTGCCGCGCCTGGGGGCCGTTCGATCACGGTATCGGCTGTTTCTTTCTGTCCGTGAACCGGAACAAGCGGTCCCTGGCCGTGGATTTCCGCAGTGACGGCGGCCAGGCGGTGCTGCGTGACCTGGCCCGCGAGGCTGATGTCCTGGTCGAGAATTTCAAACCGGGAACCATCGAAAAGCTCGGCCTGGATTACGACAGCCTGAAACAGGCCAATCCGCGCCTGATCCACGCCACCATCACGGGGTTCGGCTCCGACGGGCCCTACGGCACCTGGCCCGGGTTCGATCAGATCGCCCAAGGCATGTCGGGCATGATGAGCATTTCCGGCGAGCCGGACGGCCCGCCGACGCGCCTGGGGGTGCCGCTTGCGGATCTGGTCTCGGGCATGTGGCTGTCCACGGGCATCACCGCCGCCATTCACCAGCGCACGGCGACGGGGCAGGGCCAAAAGGTCGATACCTCGCTGCTGGCGGCCGTCGTCGGCATGCTGTGCGTCCAGGGTCAGCGGTATCTGAGCCTGGGAGACGTTCCCGGTCGCATGGGCAACGAACATCCGGTGATCTATCCCTACGGCGCTTTTCAGGCGTCGGACGCCCTGGTCAACATCGCCGCCGCCAACCAGGCCCAATGGCGAAAGCTGTGCGACATTCTGGGCCTTTCGGCACTGGCCGATGACCCGGACTTCGCGGACAACACGGCCCGCGACCGCAACCGCAGCCGCCTGCGTGATCTTTTGAACGAAAAACTGGCGGCCAAAACAGCCATCGAATGGTCCGGAATACTGATGGAGGCGGGGATTCCCGCCGGGCCGGTCTACGACCTGGGGCAGATGTTCAACGATCCCCAGGTGGTGCACGCGGGGATGGTGGAAACGATCAGCCACCCGGTCATCGGGGATCTGAATTTGCTGTCCAACCCGCTGCGCCTGGATACGGTCGGGCCGAAGACCGTGCGGTTCGCGCCGCCGGCTCTGGGCGAACACAGCGAAGCGGTTCTTGCGGATTGGGGCATCGCCCCGGACCGCATCCAAAGGCTTATTGACGATGGCTCAATCGAGAACAGCACAGCGAGGATGACATGACATCATCACCTAAACTTTCCTACGTCGCCCTGGTTTCCCGCGATGTACCCGCCGCATGCGAGGTGCTTGGCGGCGTGCTCGGGCTGGCGCGGACCGATTGTGCCCTGGGCGGAGGCGACACCGTGCCGGTGTTCGCCACCGGCGAGGCGGCTCTCGCCCTGTTCGAGCCGGGCGACCCCTTCGTCCATGAAACGGACCGCACCGGCGTGCATCATATCGGCCTGTCCGTCGATGACGTGGATGCGACCACCGCGCGCCTGGCGGCGGCGGGAATTGCCGCGCGCGACGCAGGCATGCCGGGCCTGGCCGGGGGGCGGCATGTGGAACTTGATCCGGACGCCACCGTGGGAGTTCGGACCTGTCTGGTCGATCCCTTGACCATCGACAGGTCGGCGTCGTCCCGGATCGAACGGATCGACCATCTGGGCGTCGCCAGTTCCGACAACCGGAAAGCCATCGCGGTCTTCACCGATACGCTCGGCCTGCCCATTGAAAGCCAGCAGACGGACATGGAAGTCCAGACGACGGTCGAAAGCTTTACCTCTGACAAATATGGTGTTGTCTATCACAGCCGCCCGCCCCGGCCCGTCGGCGGCCTGCGCGTTGCGTTTCTGACCGCAGGTGATTGCGAACTGGAGTTTCTGCAGAACTTCGACCCGTCTCACGGGGCGGAGATCGCCCATGGGGCTTCGGGTACGACGCGGCAGGATCAGGGGGCCATTACGAAATACATCGACACGCGTGGCCAAGGGCTGCACCACGTCGCCCTGAAGTCGCCGAACATCAACGCAACGCTGGACGCCCTCGGCGACGCCGGATGCACCATGATCGACACAGTGGGGCGGCCGGGATCGCGGCGGGCGCTGATCGGGTTCATCCATCCCAAAAGCCTTGGCGGACTTCTGGTTCATGTCGTCCAGCGTGACTGAGCCGCCCGTCCGCGCGGCGGAACGCGCCGACGTCCTGATCCTCACCATTGACCGTGAACAGGCGGGGAACTCGATCTCCCGCGACACGGCCCAGGCCATGCGCGATGCCTTGGACGGCACGGCGGACAGGACGGACCTGCGCGGCATCGTGGTGACTGGCGCGGGCGACCGCTTCTTCTGCACCGGCGGTGACTTGAAGGCCTATCGCGCGATTTCCTCGCCCGAGGAACTGGCCGAAACCTTCGGCGTCGTCCGTGGCCTGCTTGACGACATCGAAAATCATCCCCTGCCGGTCATCGCGGCCATCAACGGTTATGCCCTGGGCGGCGGCGCGGAACTGGCCCTGGCTTGCGATCTGCGGTTCGCGGCCGGGGACGCGAAGATCGGCCTGCCGCAGGCGCGGCTCGGTATCATTCCCGGGTGGAACGGCGCCGAGCGCCTGATGCATGTCGTGGGATACGCCCGCGCAATACGCATGTTGTTGAGCTGCGAGCAACTGTCAGCCAAGGAGGCCCTGGACCAGGGCTTGGTGGACGCCGTAGCCGCAGACGAAGACGTTGTGGACCATGCCGTCGATTTTCTTGCCGGCATGCCGGCCGCACCCCTGGCGGTTTCGGCGACGAAAAAGGCGCTGCGCGCGGCGGCACGCGGCGAGGGGCGGGCAGCCGGAGAGGCGCTTCTGGAAGACTTGTGGTTTTCCGAGGATCACCGCGAGGCCGAACAGGCCTTTGCCGAAAAACGCGCCGCCGTCTTCAAGGGACGGTGACGGAACGGAAGGGCAGACTCAATCCTGAGCACTTTCCGTGGTCGGCCAGACGGATTCCGCGCTGGGCTCGGGCGCCGGGGCGGGCTTGGCCGGAGCCGGCGGGGCTGCGGGCTCCATGCCTTGGGCGCCGGATGCCTGGGCCGCCGGGCCGTGGACGGTGCCGGCCCGCGCCCGGGCGACGGCAATGACCTTTTCCAGGTCGTCGGCCGTACACAAGCCCAGACCCACCGGGTTCTGCGGCTTGATGTTCGAGGTGTTCCAGTGCGAACGGTCGCGCACGGACATGATGGTCGGCTTGGTCGTGCCGATCAGCTTGGAAATCTGGCCGTCCGACATTTCCGGATAGTTCTTCACCAGCCAGGCGATGGCGTCGGGCCGGTCCTGGCGCTTGGCCACAGGGGTGTAACGCGCACCCTTGGTCTTCTTCGGCAGGGGCAGGGACGGTTTGGCGGCTTTCAGACTGGCCGTGGCGTCGCCTTCGCAGCGCTCCAGTTCCTCCTGGGTCAGTTCACCGGCCTGCACGGGGTCGAGCCCCTGCATGCCTACGGCGACTTCGTCGTCGGCGATGGCCTGGACTTCCAGTTCATGCAGGCCGCAGAATTCGGCGATCTGCCTGAAGGTGAGGGCCGTATTCTCCACAAGCCAGACGGCTGTGGCCTTCGGCATCAACGGACGCGCCATAATTACCTTCCCATTCGGTGTTGGATTTCGGGATTGTCTTATCGACCAGCACGCCCCCGCGCGTACGGGGACGCACCGGAACTTGCGACGTTATATAGGCACAAGGGCCCTCGGGTCAAAGGATCAGATTGAATTTGAGGGGCTATTCCGCCACCTGGAACACGATTTTGCCGATATGCCGGTTGGATTCCATCAATTCATGAGCTTCGCGCGCCTGATTCAGGGAAAACGTCTTGTAAATCACGGGCTTGACCTCGCCCTTCTCGATCAGGGGCCAGACGTTCTCGCGCACGGCCCGGGCGATCACGCCCTTGCGCGCGACCGACTGGGCGCGCAGGGTCGACCCGGTGATGGTCAGGCGCTTCAGCATCAGCGGCATGAAATTGATTTCGGCCTTGGCCCCCTTCATGAACGCAATATTGACCAGGCGCCCGTCGCGGTTGAGGGATTTCAGGTTCTTTTCGATGTAATCGCCGCCGACCATATCGAGGATCACGTCGACCCCCTTGCCGCCGGTGAAATCCTTGGCGGCTTCGACGAAGTCCTCTTCCCGGTAGTTGACGGCGCGCTCGGCGCCCAGGTCCAGGCAGGCCTGGCATTTTTCGGCGCTGCCCGCCGTGGCGATGACCTTCGCACCCAGGCGGCTCGCGACCTGGATCGCCGTGGTGCCGATGCCGGACGTGCCGCCGTGGACCATCAAAGTTTCGCCCGGCTTCAGGTCGCCGCGCTCGTACAGGTTGGTCCACACGGTGAAGAAGGTTTCCGGCAGCGCCGCCGCCTCGACCATGGACAGGCCCTTGGGCACCGGCAGGCATTGTTCCGTGGGGGCCGTGACGTATTCGCCGTAACCGCCGCCAGCGACCAGGGCGCAGAGCGCGTCGCCGATCTTCCAGTCTGCGACGCCGTTGCCCAGGGCGGCCACGGTGCCCGAAACCTCCAGCCCCGGAATGTCGGTCACGCCTTCGGGCGGGGCGTAATGGCCCAGGCGCTGCACCACGTCGGGGCGGTTGACGCCGGCGGCGGCGACCTTGATCAGAACCTCGCCCTTGGCGGGGGCCGGCACGGGGCGGGTCGTGATGCGCAGTTGTTCCGGGCCGCCGGGCTCGGCGATTTCGACGCAGGTCATTTCCGTGGGCAGGGACATCGGCGTATCCATTCGCTAGTGGGTTTTCGAAAGGCCCCTTCACCTAGTAGATTGAGGCCCCAAAGCGCAAGAGGGGATGACGCCATGGCCATGGACGCGGACGACCTGGAACCGCAGAAGAAAAAGCCGGACCTGAAGAACCTCGAGGTGATGTCGATCGAGGCGCTGAACGACTATATCGGCGACCTGGAGGCCGAAATCGCGCGTGTGCGCGAGACCATCAAGGCCAAGGAAGCCGCGCGCCAAAGCGCCGACAGCTTTTTCAAGTCTTAGGCGCTTGCGGTTCTGACGCCGCCGCCGCGCGGGCCGCCGTCATCGCGCGCCGCTTGCGCCGCGACGCCATGAACATCAGCCAGCCGACGGGCCCCAGGAACAACACGATGACCAGCCAGCCCATGCGCGGGCTGAACGGGCAGATGGCCCCATCCTCGGCCGGCTTGGCCGGGGCGATGTCCTTCGACAGGGCGACATGGACCAGCGGCAGGACGAAGCCGATCACGATCACGGCCCAGGCGGCGGCAGGCGACATGGCAATTCCTCTGCTTTCGGTTAGGGGAAACTTAACACCCGAGCGGTAGGCTGCAAGCAGGACACGAGGCGAAAGTGTCCTTTTTACTTCTATGCCTCCCTGAAAACTCGACGACCGCCCTCCCAACCCGGGGGCGGTTATTTTTATGTCGGGGCGGGGAAGATGCCGTGAATTCCCGGGATAAATTCGCGATTGTCAATAACCCTTTGCAGTTGACGGGTATAGGACGGCTGGTTACGGTTGAACGGTCATTCAGGCGAGTTTGACAGGTGTGAGGCATATAAAATAATTAAAGGGCCGCTGGGCAAACCGGCGGCCCTTAATCAATTCCAAGCCCATATTCCGGACCTTCCACCCCAACGAAAAGCCCCGCCCGCCATGGCCGACGCAACCACCCCCGAAACCCGCGACGCCTATCCCCATATTCTGCCGATCCAGACCCGGTGGATGGACAACGACATCTATGGCCACGTCAACAACGTGACCTATTACAGCTACTTCGACACGGTGGTGAACAGCTACCTGATCGACGCGGGCGGGCTGGACATACACGACGGCACGGTCGTCGGCTTCGCGGTCGAGACGACCTGCCGCTTCTTCAAGCCCGTGGCTTTTCCGGAAAGGCTGGCGGCGGGATTGCGGGTCGGCAAGCTGGGCAATTCCAGCGTCCGTTACGAGATCGCCATCTTCAAGGACGGCGACGACACGGCCGCCGCCGCGGGGCATTTCGTGCATGTATTCGTCGATCGGGCGACGGACCGCCCGACGCCGGTCCCGGCGGCCATCCGCAAGGCATTGGAAAAGCTTGTCGTCGGGGACACAGGCAGGGGCGGGGGACAATGAGCGGCGATGCCGACGACCCGCGCCGGGTGCCGCTTGCGGCCTATCCCTACCGCATCGAGATTCCGACCCGGTTCGGCGACAACGACATGCTGGGCCACGCCAACAACGTCGCCTACAACCGCTATATCGAGGCCGTGGTGACCCAGTTCCAGATGCAGGAAGCGGGCGTCGACTATGCCAGACATCGCATTGCTCCGGTCGCCGTGGAAACGCTGTGCCGCTTCCATCGCTCCCTCAGCTATCCCGAAACCGTTCATGCGGGGCTCCGCGTTGGGCGCCTGGGCAAGTCCAGCGTCACCTTCCTGATCGGCCTGTTCGGCGCGGCCGACTGCGAGACCCCCGCCGCCACGGGTCATTTCATCCATGTGTATTCGGACCGGGACGCGGAAATCGCCGTGCCCATGCCCGATGCCGCCCGCGCCGTCTACGAACGGTTCCGCTGAGCGGGCAAAAGAAAAGGCGCACCCGGTTTCCCGGGCACGCCCTTTCCGTCTGACGTAATTTGGGGTCGGCCGAAGCTGGCGCCGTCCGTTAGGCGGCCTTGCTTTCAACCAGTTTTTTCTGTCCGCCCGCGATCTCGATCTTGCGGGGTTTCTTTTCTTCCGGAACGACGCGTTCCAGTTCGATGTGCAGAAGGCCGTTCTCAAGGGCACCGCCCTTGACCTCGATATGGTCGGCAAGCTGGAACCGGCGTTCGAACGCGCGGCCGGCGATGCCGCGGTGAACATAGACGACGTTGTCGTCCTTGGAATCCGCATGTTTGCCGGTGACGGTCAGGGTGCCGTCGTTGACGGTGACGTCCAGGTCATTCTCGCCGAAGCCGGCGACGGCCATGGTGATCCGGTAGCTGTCCTCGCCCAACTGTTCGATGTTGTAGGGCGGATAGGAATTGCCGTCGTCATGGCGCATGGCGCTGTCGAGCAGGCGTTCGAGACGGTCGAAGCCGACGGAATGACGGAACAGGGGGGTGAAATCGATGGTACGCATAACCAAGTCCTCCTTGAACGAAGCGATATGGTGCCCGCCAGCGCGACATGCCGTTCAGGACCGCCGCAATGGCCGGTCCGACGAACCGCGCGGGTCGGGCGGTTCAGGTCTTGCGGGCCCCGTCCGGGCACCCGCTTCCAGGCATGAGATAAGTTTGGGGAAAATGCGCCGCAAGTCCCGGGCGGAAAATTTTTCACCGGGAAACATACGAAAAGTCAGAGAGTTAGGAGGCCTTGGCTGCGTTGCTGGACTGCCACATGACCTCGTAGAGATTGACGTCCCCGTCGAAGCCTTTCATGGCGAAGCCGCCCGCCGATTTGAAGGAAATGCCCTTGCCGGTGCAAATCCCGCGCACGGTTTCCGATACGAAAATCTGATCGGCCTGGGCTTTGTCGACGATGCGCGCCGCCAACTGCACGGTGGTGCCGAACAGATCGTTGTCCTCGGCGATGGGCTCGCCTGCGTTGATGCCGATCTTCAGCTTGAGCGGCAGGGCAGGGTTCGAGGCGCGAAGCTGGATGGTTTCCTTCTGAATCTCGATCGACGCCTCGACCGCGTTGGTCGGCTGGTCGAACGAACACATCATACCGTCGCCCGTGTGCTTGACCTCGCGGCCGTGGTAGCGGGTCAGGTTTTCGCGCACGATCTTGTTGTGGGCGCGCACGACTTCCTGCGCCCCGGCGTCGCCCAGCTGCTGGGTCAGGGCGGTGGAGCCGGCGATGTCCGTGAACAGCACGGCGACGACCCGCGCCTGGGCTTCCTTCGGCTTCGGCTTGTTCCAGTCCTCCAGCGCCGTTTTCAGATGGGACGGGCCGGAGGCGTTGTCCGTCAGGTGGTTGGCCATGGCGTTGCGACCGGCCTGGAACATGCTCATGTAGCGGGAATCCTGCAGCAGGTATTCCTCGTAGCGGTCGGCGAAGGACGCGGCATGGGATTTCTTGAAGCCCATGACCTGGACGCTATCGGCCAGAATACGGGACCGCGTCGCGGGGTCCAGATCGCGCTTTGACGACAGGGACTCACAGGCGCCGGCGAGGAACAGGTTGATCCCGAACTTGGTGAAGTTGTCGAGCTTCTTCTTGTCCTGCCCGGTGACGTCGAGAAGCTGGCCCAGGAACTTCATCATGTAGGCCTTTTGCTTTTCGCCGGCGGCGTCGAGCATGGGTTGCGCTTCCTGGCCAGCGCCATACTTGTCGGCCTCCAGGGTCACGCCGCGCTTGGTCTCGTCGTTGTCCAATTCCGCGCGCAGGCGTTGATTGGCGTCGTCGTCGGTCTCGCCGCGGGTCGCCTCTTCGGCCTTGGCCTGTTCGCGCCAATCGCCGACCGAACCTTCGGGCTTTTCCAGATCGACTTCCATGGTGTTCGCCGACGGCTGACCCAGTGCCGAGGTCGCCCGATCGAGGACGGACGTCACGCTGGTGCCGCCGCCTGCTCGTTGCATGGGCATGCTGCTGGACGTTTGCCGCCCCTTGAGCCGAATGTTCCGGAGATAGGTGATCGCCAGGGTAGAGGCGGTCAGCAGGAAGCTGGCGACGAACACCAGGAAGATGGCGTTGGCCTCGACCGCGCCGGAAATCTTGTAGCCGAACAGCATCTTGCCGCTGAAGTACCAGGAAAAGGCGACCGCGAAACCGCCCGACACCAGCAGGCTGACCAGGGCCAGCATGAGCATCTTGACAACGACGGTCGTCGCCGTCGCGGTGATGCTGTTGGCGTTGCTTGCGGCGCGGCGCTTTTTTGGCGCGTCGTCGTCATCGTCGTAATCATCATCGTCGTCGTCACCGCGCGACATGGACCAACCGCCACCACCGCCGCCGCCGTCATTGCCGCTGCCGCGGCTGCCGCCGATGTCGCGAAAGCCCTTGTGCTCCTCGGCGCCCTTGGGGCCGCGGTAGATTGTCGTGTCCTGATGGTTGCCAAGTTCGCTGTCATAGGTTTCCTTGACCACCTTGACGGCGTCGAAACCGGGCGTTTTCTCGACTTTCTTGGCTTCCTCGATGGCCTTCTCGCGCTGCGCGGCACCGAACTGGGCATGGATCGACCAGCGGCCGGCCTGCTGCACGTGGACCTCAAAATGAATGTGTCTTGCCATGGCCGTTACCCAGCCGCTCCCCATTAATCAGACCGAATTGCCGTCGTAGCCACAAGTCACCTTCCCCGGTCGAACGGGGCTACCGGACGTTTCGGTACTTCCCAGAAGAGCAATTCTGATGTGGGGCGGTAAACAATTCCCTACCCGATTGAATAAAAAGTTAGCATAGCTGTCCATGCTATGGGAGGGGTTGATTTTAACCGTCCTATCCCAAGGATTGCGCATGGAAAAGGGCGCGCCCTTGGGGTGCGCCCTTGTGCATGCCGATCCAGGTTCCGGCCATCGCCGGAGACAGCCCCCGGAGGGGCGGCATCCCTACATCTTCAGGCCGCTGTTCCCGAACCGCTTGTTGAAGCGCGCAAGGCGTCCGCCAGCATCAACCAGGCGGTGTCCGCCGCCCGTCCAAGCCGGGTGGCTCTTCGGATCGACTTCCAGTTTCAGCACATCGCCGGGGTTGCCCCAGGTGCTGCGCGTCGTGAACGAGCTACCATCCGTCATCTGAACGGTGATTTCGTGGTAGTCCGGGTGGATATCTTTTTTCATTTGGCTTGGCTCCGGCAAAAGTGGCGCTCTATATACAGACCTGACCTGCCATGCGCAAGGTTTCATGAATCACCGCTGGTAAGCTGAGCTTTTCGACCTAAACCCAAGGAGTTCCCCCGCATGTCCCTGGACGACACGTCATTCACGCATATCGCCGATAAAACCCTGGAATCGTTCATGGATGCGATCGAGGCGGTGCTCGGCGATCAGGCCGACGTGGACTTGGAAGGCGGCATCCTGACCATCGAATTGGACACGGGCGGTCAGTATGTGATCAACAAGCACGCGCCCAACCGTCAGATCTGGATGTCGTCGCCGGTCAGCGGCGCCACCCATTACGATTTTGACGCGGACAAGAAACAGTGGCGCTGCACGCGGTCGGGCGAATTCCTGGACGAGAAATTGATGGCCGAACTCAAGGCGTCAACGGGGATCGCCGTCCGCCTGTGACGATGGGGCGGGGCGCAGCCCCGCCGGTACGGCGAGGGCAAGGAGCAGCACCGCCGCCATCACCAGGGCGCCCGAGTAATAGGGCCAATCCCGCCCGATCTGGGCGAACAGAATCCCCGCCCAGGCGGGGCCCAGGACGCGGGCCAGGGTCGTCGCCGACCGCGTCACGCCCATCACGCCACCCTGGTCGGTGTCGGGAACCTGTTGGGAAATCAAACTGTTGTAGGCTGGGTTGATGACGCTGAAGCCATAGGCCGCGACGGCCATGGCGATCAGCAGATGCCAGACCTGGGTGCAGAAGGGAATGGCGCCGATGCCGAGGGCGAGGGCGGCCGCCCCTTGGATCAGCAACGCCCGCTCCCCGAAGCGCTTGGCGAGACGCCCCATCAGGCCGCCCTGGACCGCCGCCGACAGCAGGCCGACATAGGCGAACAGCCAACCGTTCTGTTCCGGGCCCCAGTCGAAGGCGCGCCGCGACCACATGGCGAAGGTGGTCTCCAGGCCCGCGAACACGAAGGTCGCGAGGAACCCCAACAGCATCAGCAGCCCCACCCCGGGCAGCCTCAAGGCATCCGCGAACTGCGCCAGACGCCGCCGGCGCGGCATCGCCGCGGCGCGGGCGCGGACTTCGGCTGACAGGGATTCCGGCAGTTTTACCAGGCCGAGCAGAAGGGCGAACAGGGACAGGCCGGCGGCGGCCAGGGCCGGGCTGCGGTAATCGGCAGTCAGCGGGTCCGGTCCGGCCAGGATGCCGCCGATGGCGGGGCCCAGGATGAAGCCGATGCCGAAGGCGGCACCGATCATTCCCATGCCCTTGGCGCGGTTCTCCTTGGTCGTAATGTCGGCCATATAGGCGAAGGCGGCGGATATGTTGCCGGCCATCAGGCCGCCCAGGGTGCGCGCCATGAACAGCATCCACAGCGCATCGGCGAAGGCCAGCCAGACATAGGCGGCCACCGCCCCGGCAAGGCTCAGCAGCAGGACCGGCCGCCGTCCGGCGTGATCGCTGAGCCGCCCCCACAGGGGCGCGGAAATGAACTGGGCCAGGGAATAGGTCGCCATCAGCAGGCCGACGGTCTGCGGGTCGGCCTGGAAATGTTCGCCGTAGAACGGCAGCAGCGGAATGATGATACCGAAACCGATAAGATCGACGACGACGATCAGGAAAATAGCGAGCATGGTTGGCCGATCAGCGCTGGGTTAGTTTGAGTTCGATCCGGCGGTTCCGCCGAAGCGCGATTTCATCGGCACCGGAATCGATGGGCCGGTTGGCCGCGAACCCGGCGGCGACCAGACGCACGGGGGGAAGTCCCTGGTCGATCAGGTATTTGACCACGGAAATGGCGCGCGCCGCCGATAATTCCCAGTTGGAGGGAAAGCGGGCCGTGGAAATGGGCGTCTTGTCCGTATGCCCGTCGACGCGGAGCACCCAGTCGATGTCCTCGGGGATTTTCACGACCAGTTCCTTGAGGGTCTGGGCCAGCGCTGCCATCTGTTCCTTGCCCGCCGGGCCCAGTTCCGCCGAGGCGACGTCGAACAGCACCTCGGACTGGAACACGAAGCGGTCGCCGACGATGCGGATGCCGGGCCGATTGCCGAGAACCTCGCGCAGGCGGCCGAAGAATTCCGAGCGATAGCGGCTGAGTTCCTGAACCTTGGACGCCAGCGCGGCGTTAAGCCGCTTGCCCAGGCTTTCGATCTGCACGCCCTGCGACTGGGCCTTTTCTTCGGCCGCGCGGAGCGTCGCCTCGAGGGTCGCCAGCTGTTCGCGGAGCGCCGCCAACTGGCGGTTCATCAGGGCGACCTGGGCGCGGGCGCTCTCGGAAATCTGGCGCTCGTTGATCAGCGCCTCGCCCTTTTCGTTGGCCTGTTTGCCAAGCTCCATGACCTTGGCGGTCAATTCGTCGCGCAGCGCCGTCAGGGCCTCGATCTCGCGCGCCAGATTGTTCAGGCGCTGCACGCGGTCGGCCAGTTCCTCCTCGCGGACCGCGAGCGTCTTCTTGGTGTCGGCCAACGAGGTTTCCAGGCGGCCGATGGTCTGGCGGCTGGTTTCCATGGAGACCATGGCGTCGACAAGCTGCTGTTCGGCGGATTCGGCGCGCATGCGCAATTCGGCGACGCTGGTGCTCAGCCGCTCGCGTTCACCGACCGAGGCTTCGAGCTCCGTCGACAGGCGGCTGACGTCGGCGCGCAGGCTGTCCGTGGTCTTGCGTTCCAGGGCCAGCAGGCTCGCCAGTTCGCTGATCTCGCCCTCCAGCTTGCGCAGTGCCTGATCGCGTCCGGTCAATGCCTGCCCCAAAAACACCTGGGCCATGATGAAGATCAGCAACAGGAAGATGATGACCATCAGCAGCGTCGCCAGGGCATCGACGAAGCCGGGCCAGATGTTGGTCGATCGTTCGTGGCGCCTGGCGAGGCTGGCCATGGTTACGTTGTCCCTTGCCGGGGGGCCGCGGGGACGTGACGGGGGCAGAGAGCCGGCGTCACGGCGTCAGCGGTCATATTCGCCGTCGGCGATGTTGGCCATGGTGCGGGCCAAAAGTTTGATCTCGGACCGCACTTCCTTGATGATCTCGTCGCGGCCGTGGCTGACGTCGTCGGCCAGACGGGCCACGGAACGGTCGAGGTTGCGGATGCTGGTCTTGGTTTCCGCATCCATGCCTCCGCCGTCGCTCCGGTTCATGCTCTGAGCCATGTCCTTCATCAGCTGCTGCTGCGCGCGCAGGTGGTCGGTCAGGGTGTCCAGCTTGTCGGCCAGGGCCAGGATGCCTTGGTTGGCCTCGGCGCGGCTTTCCTCGCCGCGCGACAGGGTGCGTTGCAGGTTCTCCAGGTTCTCCGCCGACTGTTCCAGCAGCGCCTGCACATAGGCGGGCATGGACTGGTCGCCGTCGCCGGAAAGCGCCCCCGACGACAGGCGGGTCAGGCTCGACAGCCATTCTTCCAGGTCGTTGTAGAAACGGTTCTGCGCCTGGCCGGCTTGCAGGTCGAGGAAGCCCAGGATGAGAGAGCCGGACAGCCCGAACAGGGACGATGAAAAGGCCGTTCCCATGCCGGACAATGGCGTTTCCAGGCCCTGTTTCAGCTTGTTGAACGTCGCGTTGATGTCACCGCTGTCGACGGTCAGGCCGACGATCACGTCCTTGACCGAGGCGACCGTTTCCAGAAGCCCCCAGAAGGTGCCGAGCAGGCCGAGGAAGATCAGCAGGCCGATGATGTAGCGGGAAATATCGCGTGATTCGTCCAGGCGCGACACCAGACCGTCGAGCAGGGTACGCAGCGACGTGGTCGATAGGGTCAGACGGCCGGAGCGCTGGCCCAGCATGCTTGCCATGGGGCCAAGCAGGCGGGGCGGGCTGGGCTGCGACAGCTGTGCGCCGTCGCGGCGGTAACTGTCCACCCATTCGACCTCGGGCTTCAGGCGCGCGACCTGCAGGAAGTTATAGGCGATGCCGAGCGCCAGCACGGCCAGGATGCCGCCGTTCAAGGGCGCATTGGCCAGGAAGGCATCGCGCAGCGGCTGGAACAGGGGGGCGCAGACGGCGACAACGGCGCCGAGGAACACGATCATCCTGAGCAGGTATCTATTGGGGCGCGTCATGAAGGGAAGCCCTTACGAGGTCCTTTCGGGGGCACGGGCGTCATGCGGAACCCGATGGCGCCGTCAACGCGGGGCCAGGGTGATATCGACCCGGTTCTTGGGCTCGTCGGAGGTCTTGTCGCCGAGTGCCCGCACGTCGATCCGGGTCGAGCGGATGCCGCTTTCGATCAGGAACGAGCGTACGGAAAGAGCGCGGGACAGGGACAGGCGGCGAGCCCGGTTGGATTTCAGGTCGTCGCCCCCGGCATAAGCCAGAAGCTGCAGCCGCACGTCGCGCTGGTCCTTGACCTGATCGGCCAGCTTCAACAGGTTCGGCTTGGCGGCGTCGGGCAGTTTCGACTGGCTTTCGTCGAACACCACGCGGATCAACCGGCCGTCTTCGCCGGTCGTCAGGGAGGCGGTGCTTTCTGCCTTGGGGGCCGGCGGCGTGGGCACGGCCGTGACCGTGGCGGGCGGCGGGGGGGGAACGGCGGCGCCCGGGGCGGTGGCGGGCGGGGGCGGCGGGGGCGCTTTGTCCGCGCTGTCCTTCCCTGCGGCAACCTTGGGGGCCGGCGGCGGTGCCGCGGCGGCCATTTTCTTGTCAGGAGCCGCCGGTGCGGCGGGCGGCGGCGGTGCTGCGGCCGTCAGTGGCGCGGGCGCCTCGGCGGCGGGGGCCGGCGCGGGCGATGGTTTCGACGGCATGGGCGGTGGCGGCGGCGCCTTGGCCGCGGGCGGGCGCATCTCCGTTTCCATACGGCTGGCACGCGGGGCCGGCGCGGCCTCGGCGCGGGTCACCCGCAGCTTGCGGATGGGGGCGGATTTCTCGGGGGCGACGAACAGCTGAGATGTCGGCCGGCTCGTGCCCGGCAGGCGCAGTCCACCGCCATAGGCAGGGATGGCCGGTTCCGACGATACGTCCACGGTGTGGCCGTATCCGCCGCCGGGCAGGGCGCCCATGTCGATGGTTACGGCACCGTCCGCGTAGTTGCTCACCTGTGCCTCGACCGGGCCTGACGCCAGCGCCAGCGGCGCCACGGCGATGACCAAAAGCCCGGTCAAAAAACGTGAGGATGTCATCGGACGCTCACTCCCCATTCTTCCCTGTTGTCGTCTTCCGGCCCGTTGTCGTGTTCGGGTATGTCGATCCCGTTTGCGGCAGGCTCGGTATTCCTGCGCTGGAACAGTCCGGGTACTCTCCGGCCAGCGGCGGAAACCAAGGCGATCACCTTAACCAACGGCGATGCGCTGGACAACCGTAAAGCCCTTGCATGAAAACAGGGAAATATGACGCTTTCGGGGCGCCTGAAAACAGCCCTACGGCGGGGCGTGAGGGGGTCAGGTGGCCGCCGCGCCGGCACCGGCCAGGGTCTTCAGCATGGCCGGATGCATGGCGTCGTTGCCGGCGGCGATGTCGCCGCGCGAAAAGATGTCGCGCCCGCCCGAAAGGTCGGTGACGAAACCGCCCGCTTCGGTGACCAGGATCATGCCCGCGGCCATGTCCCAGGGTTGCAGATTCTGTTCCCAGAACCCTTCGAAGCGCCCGGCGGCGACCCAGGCCAGATCAAGCGCGGCGGCACCATTGCGCCGCACGCCGGCCGACACGGCCATGATCGCGCGCAGCTGGTTCAGGAACAGGTCGTGATTGCCCCGGCCGACGAAGGGAATGCCCGTCGCGAACAGGGATTCGGCAATGTCGCGGCGGGCTGAGACACGCAGGCGCCGCCCGCCCAGAAACGCACCTTGGCCCTTTTCAGCGACGAACATCTCGTCGGTGATCGGGTTGTAGACGACGCCGGCGAATATCTGGCCGTCGCGTTCCAGGCCGATGGAGATGGCGAACTGGGGAATACCGTGCAGGAAGTTGGTGGTGCCGTCCAAGGGATCGATGATCCAGCGGTTCGAGGTATCGACGCCCTCGACCGCGCCGCGTTCCTCCATCAGGAAACCGTACTTGGGTCGTGCGCGTTGCAGTTCCTCGAACAGGATTTTCTCGGCCTTGCGGTCGGCGGTCGAGACGAAGTCCGCCGGGCCCTTCTTGGAGACCTGCAAGTGCTCGACCTCGCCGAAATCGCGGATCAGACCCCGCGCCGCCTTTTGGGCGGCGGCGGTCATGACGTTTATCAGGGGCGTGCGCAGCATGGCGGGCCTTGTTTCAAGCGTTCGGAAAGGGGCGGGAAGAACGCGGCCGAAGCCTAGTCCTTGGCCCGCTCGACATAGGTGCCTTCGGCGGGATTGACGACGATGCGGGTGCCGGTCTCGATATGCGGCGGCACGCTGGTGCGCACGCCGTTGTCCAAAAGTGCGGGTTTGTAGCTCGATGCCGCCGTCTGGCCTTTGACCACGGCTTCGGTTTCGACCACCGTCAGGGTCACCCGGTCGGGCAACTGAACGCCGATCGGGTCGCCGTCGTGGCTTTCGATGGTCACTTCCATGCCGTCCTGCAGATAGGGCGTCTGGTCCTCGCCGATCTGATCGCCGTTCAGGACGACCTGTTCATAGGTTTCGTTGTCCATGAAGGTGAACATCTCGCCGTCGGAAAACAGGAATTGGTATTCCTTCTGTTCCAGGGTCGCGCGTTCGACCTTTTCCGATGAGCGGAAGCGTTCGTTCAGCTTGGTGCCGTCGCGCAGTTCGCGCAATTCGACCTGAAGATAGGCGCCGCCCTTGCCGGGCTGCGTATGGGCGATCTTGACCGCGCGCCACAGGCGTCCCTGATGTTCGATGACCATACCGGGTCGAATGGCGTTGCCGTCGATTTTCATGTCCGTGCCCGTTTACATGTTGATGGGGGGTGAAAGCGGCGCGGAAGCTACCAGTTTGTTTCGTCCATAGCAACGGCCCAGCGCCGCCGTCAGGGGCGTTGGGTATCGGCAATTACCTTGTTGAACGCGGCGACGGCGGCGGCCGGTCCCTCGGTGTGCCGCCAGACCCCGGAGACCACGGCCAGGAAGTCAGCACCCGCGGCGACCAGGGGCGCGCAGTTGTCCACGGTGATGCCGCCGATGGCGACGCAGGGTACGACGAAAATCTCGCTCCACCAGCGCAGCAGATCGGCGTCCGCGTGATGTGTGACGGCCTTGGTGCCGGTCGGGAAGAACGCGCCGAAGGCGACGTAGTCGGCCCCGGCCTCGCCGGCCTCCATGGCCAGGTGACGCGACGCATGGCAGGTCACGCCGACGATGCGCCTGTCGCCCAGGGTTTTGCGCGCATCCCGGTAGGACGCGTCGCCCTGGCCGACATGGACGCCGTCGCAATCGGTTTCCGCCGCCAAGTCGGGGCGGTCGTTGAGGATCAGCGGCACGCCGCGGTCGCGGCAGATGGGCAGCAGGATATCGGCGGCGCGGCGGATATCGTCGTCGCTGTCGGGCATGCCGTCCGGGGCCTTCAGGCGCAATTGCACGGCGCCGACGGGGCCGGCGTCGAGCGCCGCCGCCAGATCGCCCGCGAAGACGTTCGGGTCGAAGGCGGGCGGCGTGACCAGATAGAGCAGGCAGCCGTCATCGGTGTCAGCCATGTTGGAATTCTCCCGTGAGCCAGGCGTCGAGCCGCCGCTCGGCGTCGGCGTCGGCCATGTCCAATGCCCGCGTGGGCCGCGTGGCCAGGCGGGCGCCGGCCTGCGTTGCCGCGCTTTCGATCTTGCCCAGAACCTCGGGGGCGGCCGATAGGGACACGGCCTCGACACCCTGCCTGAGGGCGTCCAGGGCCATGCCCGGTTCATCCGCGCAATCCAGGCAGGTGGTGGCGCGGGCTGCCGGTTCGGCGGCGCGGGCCTGGTCGATGATCTGCTTGAACAGGGCTGGGCCGAGATAGCCGGCGGCGCCGGGCGCGCTGACGAGATGCACGGGGCGGCCCGTGCGGCGGGCAGCGCTTAGCGCCATTTGTGCGTGGCTCAGGTCGTGGATGACGACGGTTGCCGGGGGCGCGGCCGGTTGCCTGGTCGCGGCCCCCGTCATCTCAAACCCGTCGCTTATTTCGCACCATGCATGGCCAGCGCGGTATCCGGCATGCGGTTGGAGAAGCCCCATTCGTTGTCGTACCAGCTGAGCACGCGCACGAAATTGCCGTCGATCACCTGGGTCTGGGTGGCATCGAAGCTCGAGCTTGCGGGATTGTGGTTGAAGTCGATGGAAACCAGGGGCTCGGTGTTGTAGGCGAGCACGCCCTTGAGCCGGCCGTTGGAGGCCTCCAGCATGGCCGCGTTGATTTCCTCGGCCGTGGTCGACCGCCCGGCCGTGAAGGTCAGATCGATCAGCGACACGTTGGGGGTCGGCACGCGGATCGCGGTGCCGTCCAGCTTGCCCTTCAGTTCCGGCAGCACAAGGCCAACGGCCTTGGCGGCCCCGGTCGAGGTCGGGATCATGGACACCGCGCAGGCGCGCGCCCGGCGGGGGTCCGAATGCAGGGTGTCGAGCGGACGCTGATCGCCGGTGTAGGCGTGGATCGTCGTCATGTAGCCCTTTTCGATGCCGACCAGTTTGTGCAGCACGTCGGCCACGGGGGCCAGGCAGTTGGTCGTGCAGGACGCGTTGGAGACGACCGTGTGGCTGGCTTCCAGCTTGTCGTGGTTGACGCCGTAGACGACGGTCAGATCGACGCCCGAGGCCGGGGCCGAGACCAGAACCTTGGCCGCGCCCGCGTCCAGATGCTTGGCGGCGCTGTCGCGGTCGGTGAACAGACCGGTGCATTCCAGCGCCACGTCGATGCCCAGTTCCTTCCAGGGCAGATCGGCGGGATTGCGCTCGGCGGTCACCTTGATCGGCCCGGCGCCGACGTTCATGACGTCGCCCGATACCGACACGTCCATACCCAGCGGGCCGTGCACGGAATCGTACTTAAGAAGGTGGGCGTTCATTTCGGGTGAGCCCAGGTCGTTGATGGCGACGACTTCGATATCGTTGCGCCGCGATTCCAAAATGCCCCGAAGAACCAGACGACCAATTCTTCCGAACCCGTTGATCGCAACCCGAACCGCCATGAATGCCTCCGTAAATTTGCTGAATTTTCTGGGTCGGGGCCCCTGCGACGGCAACCCCGGTTCGGGCGATCCTATAGGCTACCCATCGCCCCCTGTAAACCCGAGAACGCCCGGTTGTCCGGGGCGCAATGCCGTCCAATTGATGTGGTGGTTGAACTTATGTGCATAGGCACCTATTCTTCATAAAATTTTTACCCACTAAGGCAATTATATTTTTAGTTGGGTCGGGGGGTATGTGTGGCGACTATCAGCAAACCATCACGAGTGGACCGTGCCTTCGAGCGGTTGGAAGGCGCCTTGTCGCGCCTGGAAAAGGCCGTTCAGACGCGCGGCACCGCCACGGCCGGCGACGGGGGCGACACGGCGGCGTTGCGGGCGGAGAACGCCCGCTTGCAGACAGTGACCGAGGAGGTCAAGGGCCGTCTCGACGGCGCCATCGGCCGCCTTGAAAAAGTCCTCGAAGGCTAGGGTCGGACCGCGCCATGGCCCATGTCACCGTCACCATCAACGGACGTCAGTATCAGGTTGCCTGCGACGATGGGCAGGAAGCGCACCTGTCGCGGCTCGGCAAATATGTCGACAACCGGGTTCAGGAACTGGTCGCCGCCGTCGGCCAGGCCGGCGACGCCCGGCTTCTGGTCATGGTCAGCCTGCTTCTCGCCGACGAACTGTCCGACGCCTATGCGGAACTGGAGTCCATCAGCCGCAAAAGCGAAGGCGTCGCCAGGCTGATCGAATCCGAGGAAAAGGTCACCCGCACCCTGGAAAATATCGCCGACCGCATCGAAGGCATTGCCGTGGGGCTTGAACAAGCCTAACTTCCGCTCAGGCGGAGCGCTGCGGAGCGCGTTAGGCACATTATCCCTGGGGCGATGCGTCCTTTAAGGGTGCTGTCCCTGCCGGGTTGCACGGGTTCGTCCTGGACGCTCGGTATCACGGTGCCCAACCTGTTGAGAGCAGGCCACGGAGGATCTTAACGCCGACGGCTACTGCGGCACCGCCGACTTTTTTTCGTCTTGGGTATTGTTTGGATATTGTTACGGCCCCCGAATTTCGGGTCCCGTCCTCAAGTCATTATGGATGTCCTCGAACAAAAACGTCTCCTGCGCAAAGAAGCCGCCGCCCGCCGTGTTCGCGCGCGCGTCGACCTGGGGTCCGGCGGTGCTACTGCCGTCGCCAGTCATGCCGTGGCGCTGGCGCAAGGGTTGAGCGCCGCGACCGGGCTAGGCTGGGCATCCGGCTATCTCGCCATGCAGGATGAAATGGATGTCCTCCCCGCAATTCTGGCCCTGACCGCCATCGGCTGGCGGGGCTGCCTGCCGGTGGTCGTCGGCAAGGCGCAGCCGCTTCGGTTCCGGGCCTGGACGCCTGGGGCGAAGCTGGCGGACGGCGTGTTCGGCACCCGTCATCCTGCGGACGGGGCGGAGGACGTGCGTCCCGACCTGCTTCTGGTGCCGCTGTTGGCCTTCGACCGGGCCGGCTATCGGCTTGGCTGGGGCGGCGGATTTTATGACCGGACCCTGGCCGAACTGCGAAGTTCCGGCACGCCCGTTGTCGCCGTCGGGGTCGGCTATTCGGCCCAGGAAGTTGACGCGGTGCCGCGGGACCATTACGACGCACGCCTGGACTGGGTGGTGACCGAGGAAGACATCATCCGGATTGCGTCGTGACGCCCCGATAAGACATTCGGCGTCAAGGTATTAGGTATTAAGGTCAGTTTATGAAAATCATGATTGTCGGGGATGTGGTCGGCCGCAGCGGCCGGGACGCCGTTGCCAAGCACTTGCCGGCCCTGCGCGCGCAACTGGACCTCGACTTCGTCATCGTCAACGGCGAGAACGCGGCCCATGGCTTCGGTATTACCGAGGCGATCTGCAACGACCTGTATGCCCAGGGGGCGGACGTCATCACCACGGGCAATCACGTGTGGGACCAACGCGAGATCATGAACTACATCGACGGCGACGACCGTTTGCTGCGCCCCCTGAATTTTCCCGCCGGCACGCCCGGCAAGGGAGCCGGCGTGTTCGACGCCAAGGACGGCCGCAAGGTGATGGTCGTGCACGCCATGTGCCGCTTGTTCATGGACCCCTTGGACGATCCTTTCGCCGGCGTGGATGAGGCCTTGAAGAACCACCGTCTGGGCGCGGCCAGCGGCCGCGGCAACGTCGACGCTATTCTGCTCGACCTGCACGGCGAGGCGTCGTCGGAAAAGATGGCCATGGCCCACTTCCTGGACGGCCGCGTTTCCGCCGTGGTCGGCACCCATACCCATGTGCCGACGGCGGACGCCCAGGTGTTCAAGGGCGGCACGGCCTATCAGACGGACCTGGGCATGACCGGCGATTACGATTCCGTCATCGGCATGCAGAAGGAAAACGCCACGGCGCGGTTCACCACCAAGCTGCCGCAGGGCCGGCTGGAGCCGGCGAGCGGCGAGGCGACCTTCTGCGCCATGTATCTGGAAACCGACGATGGCACGGGGTTGGCGACGCGGGCCGAACCCGTGCGCCTGGGCGGCCGTCTGGCGCCGACGGTGCCGGGATAGCCGGCAGACCTGAAAATCAACCTTTTCCATGGCCTGCGGCCTTTCACGGCGGACGAATTCTTGCCATATTGCGGGCCTAGCTTCACCGCCGGTGACACTCGCGCCGGTCCCATCATTTGGGTATAATCCCGACGAATCGCCACGACATATAGGGGGTTCCCGCCAAAATGGCTGGTCATTCCAAATTTAAGAATATCATGCACCGCAAAGGCCGTCAGGACGCCAAGCGGGCGAAGGTCTTCGCCAAACTGGGCCGCGAAGTGACGGTCGCCGCGCGCAATGGCCCCGATCCCAACTTCAACGCCGCCCTGCGTTTGGCCGTCGCCAACGCCAAGGCCCTGAACATGCCCAACGATGTGATCAATCGGGCGATCCAGAAGGCCCAGGGCAACGACGCCGAGAATTACGAGGAAATCCGCTACGAAGGCTATGGCCCGGGCGGTGTCGCCGTAATCGTCGAAGCCTTGTCCGACAACCGCAACCGCACGGCCTCGGAAGTCCGCACCGCCTTTTCCAAGAACGGCGGCAACCTGGGCGAGACGGGCAGCGTTGCGTTCATGTTCGACCGGGTCGGCCAGATCACCTATCCGGCCGCCGTCGCCGGCGCGGAAGAGGTGTTCGAAGGAGCCCTGGAAGCGGGCGCGGAGGACGTGGAATCGGACGACGAAAACCACACCATCACCTGCCAGCCCGACGACTTCGCCGCCGTGCGCGACGCGCTCGAGGAACGCTTCGGCGAGCCCGAGGAGGCGCGCCTGGCGTGGAAGCCGCAGAATTCCATCGCCGTCGACGAGGACACGGCGCAGACGCTGTTGAAGCTGATCGACGCGCTGGAAGACAACGACGACGTGCAGCGCGTCGCCGCCAACTTCGAGGTCGACGACGAGATCATGGAAAGGCTGAGCGCCTAAACCGTAAAGCGGACGCCACAAGGATACGGAGCGGAATGGAACACGGATGCGGCTGATCGGGTTTGACCCGGGGTTGAAGAACACCGGATGGGGCGTCATCGAACACGCCGGCAACCGGCTTCGCTATGTCGCCGACGGCGTTGTCTCCTCGGACCCGAAGGCCGGTCTGGCCGAACGTCTGGTGCAGCTTCACGACGGATTGGTCGAGGTCATCCGCGCCATGGCCCCGGTCGAAGCGGCGGTCGAGGAAACCTTCGTCAACACCAATCCGACGACGACCCTGAAACTGGGCCAGGCCCGCGGCATTTCCATGCTGGTGCCCGCCCTGGCGGGCCTCGCCGTGTTCGAATACACACCCAACCTCGTGAAAAAGACCGTCGTCGGCACCGGCCACGCGGCCAAGGAACAGGTCCAGATGATGGTGCGCACGCTGTTGCCGGGGGCGGCCTTCAAAAGTGCCGACAGCGCCGATGCCCTGGCCGTCGCCATCTGTCACGCCCATCATCGCACGGCGCCGGGTCATGATGGCAGGGCAGGGGGTGCCGACTTGGCGCGGGTGGCCCGGTGATCGCGCGCCTGAAAGGCCTGGTCGACGCCGTGGGAACGGATACCGCCGTGATCGACGTGAACGGGGTCGGCTATCTGGTTCATGCCTCGTCGCGGACCCTGTCGCAGATGGGGCAGGGCGACGCGGTGGCGCTGTTCATCGAAACCCATGTCCGCGAAGACCATATCCATCTGTACGGTTTCCTGCGCGCCGACGAACAGGACTGGTTCCGCCTGCTGACCACCGTGCAGGGCGTGGGCGCCAAGGTCGCCCTCGCCATGCTGTCGGCGCTGACCGGCGACATGCTGCTGCAGGCCATCGCGGCCGGCGACAAGGCGGCGGTGTGCCGCGCCCCCGGCGTCGGGCCCAAGCTGGCGCAGCGCATTCTCCATGAATTGAAGGACAAGGTCGGCGCCCTGGCTTTGGGCTCGGTGGCGGCCAAGGGCGGCGTGGCACCGGCCCCGGGTGCGGCCAAGCCGGAAGCCGGCGACGCGGCGCAGGATCTGCTGCGTGACGCCGCCTCGGCCCTGGTTAATCTCGGCTACACGCCGTCGGAGGCCTTGGGGGCGGTGTCCCGTGCCGCCCAGGCGTCGGAAACCGCCCTCACTCTGGAAGCGCTGATTCGCGCCGGGCTGGCCGAACTTGCCCCAAGCGACCAGCGACGGGGGGCCTAGGCCATGGTGGAAGAAAGAATGATCCAGCCGGAAGTCGTGGAAGACGACTTCGCCGCCGATCCCGGCCTGCGGCCCCAGGTGCTCGACGACTTTGTCGGCCAGGACCAGGCGCGCGAAAACCTCAAGGTGTTCATCGAGGCGGCGCGGTCGCGCGGCGAAGCCATGGATCATGTCTTGTTCTTCGGCCCCCCGGGGCTGGGCAAGACGACCCTGGCGCAGATCGTCGCCCGCGAACTGGGCGTGGGTTTCCGCGCCACCTCGGGCCCAGTGGTCGCCAAGGCGGGCGACCTGGCGGCGATTCTCACCAACCTGCAGCCGCGCGACGTGCTGTTCATCGACGAAATCCACCGCCTCAGCCCGATTGTCGAGGAAATCCTCTATCCGGCGATGGAGGATTATCAGCTCGACCTGATCATCGGCGAGGGGCCGGCGGCGCGTTCCGTGCGCATCGACTTGCCGCCCTTCACCCTGGTGGGGGCGACGACCCGTTCGGGCCTGATCACGACGCCGCTGCGCGACCGTTTCGGCATTCCCGTGCGGCTCAACTTCTACAGCCCGGAAGCGCTCGAAGGCATCGTGCGCCGGGGGGCGGCGCTGCTGGGCCTGGACTTGACGGCCGAGGGGGCGCTGGAGATCGCCCGCCGCTCGCGTGGCACGCCACGGGTCGCGGGCAGGCTGCTGCGCCGGGTCCGCGATTTCGCGGCCGTCGACGGCTCCGGGTCCGTCGACGCCCGGATCGCCGATGCGGCCTTGACGCGGCTTGAGGTCGATCAGCGTGGGCTCGACGCCATGGACCGCCGCTATCTGACCTGCATCTGCGGCAATTACGGCGGCGGGCCGGTTGGCGTCGAAACCCTGGCCGCCGCCCTGTCGGAACAGCGCGACACCATCGAGGAAGTCATCGAACCCTTCCTGATCCAGCAGGGGCTTCTGATGCGCACGCCGCGCGGCCGCGCCGTGACGCCGGAGACGTTCCGGCACCTGGGGCTTGACCTGCCGCCGGGTGCGCCGCAACTCGACCTTCTTTCCGCCACAAGTGGAACGGAGGATGGCGCGTGACCGGAACAGGAGAAACGCCCTGCCACCGCATGCCCGTGCGCGTCTATTACGAGGACACGGATGCCGGCGGCATCGTCTATTACGCCAACTACCTGCGCTATGCGGAGCGCGCCCGCACGGAGCTTCTGCGTGAACTGGGATTTGAAAATTCCGCGATTTTGGCGCAGAAGGGCGTCGCGCTTGCCGTGCGCCGGGTTAGCGCCGAATACCTGAAGCCGGCGCGGCTGGACGATGCCCTCAGTGTCGAGACGCGGGTGCTGGCGGTGCGGGGAGCAACCGTGGAGATGGCCCAGGTGGTGCGCCGGGATGACGAAGACCTGGTGCAGATGAGCCTGACCCTCGCCTGCATGAACACGGCCGGGCGGCCCGTGCGCCTGCCGGCCGAAGTGCGAATTGAAATGACCCGGATCGCCGACGCCGGCGAGGGGCCTTAAAGAAAAACGGAACGAGACGGACAAATATGGAAAATCAAGCGGTCGAAGCAATGGCCCTGGCGGGCTCGACGAACCTGGATTTCTCGGTCGTGGCGTTGTTCATGAAGGCGGACCTGGTGGTCAAGGCGGTGATCCTGCTGCTGGTATCGGCGTCGATCTGGTGCTGGGCGATTATCTTCGAAAAAATGTTGTCCGTGCGCCGCCTGAACAAGCGGACCGACAAGTTCGAGGACCGTTTCTGGTCCGGCGATAGCCTCGACAGCCTGTATGACAAAATCGGCAGCCGGCCCATGGACCCCATGTCCGCCGTGTTCGCCGCCGCCATGCGGGAATGGCGGCGCGCCTCGCCCAACGGGGGCGGTGGGTCGACGACCCTGGCCCAGCGCATCGAGCGGGTCATGCAGATCACCGCCGACCGGGAAATGGACCGCGCCGAACGCTATCTCACTTTCCTGGCGACCACGGGCAACACGGCCCCCTTCATCGGCCTGTTCGGCACGGTCTGGGGGATCATGAATTCGTTCCAGTCGATCGCCATTTCCAAGAACACGTCGCTTGCCGTGGTCGCGCCCGGCATTGCCGAGGCCCTGTTCGCCACGGCGTTGGGGCTTCTCGCGGCGATCCCGGCGGTCATCGCCTATAACAAATTCTCCCGCGATCTGGACCGTTATGCCGGGCGGCTCGAAAACTTCTCGGGTGAGTTCTCGGCGATCTTGTCGCGCGAGTTGGACACCTAGGGCGGGGAGCGGGAACGTGGCCGTCACCATACAGCGGACCTCGCGCCGGCGACGCAAGAACCGGGCGCTGATGAGCGACATCAACGTCACGCCGTTCGTCGACGTGATGCTGGTTCTGCTCATCATCTTCATGGTCACGGCGCCGCTTCTGACCGTGGGCGTTCAGGTCGACCTACCGGACACTAAGGCGGGCGCCGTCAGCGGCCAAGACGAGCCGCTGGCCGTCAGCGTCGACGCCGGCGGACAGATTTATATTCAGGACACGGCCGTCGACTTGGACACATTGGTGCCAAGATTGCACGCTATCACCGGCAACAATCCGGACATCCGGATCTTCGTCAGAGGGGATAAGGCCATCAATTACGGACGTGTCATGGCGGTGATGGGGCAGATCAATGCGGCCGGCTACCGGCGCGTGGCGCTGATCGCGCAGGAACCGGGCAAGGCGGCGAAACGCCCGCCGGCCAAGAAGTAAGCCGGGGCCCCTTGCGGACCGCACTGATCACATCCGTCTCCCTGCACGTGGGTTTGGTGCTGGCCGCTTGGCTTGGCCTGCCGTTCAACAAGATCACGCCGTTGCAGGAAGAACAGCCGATCTTCGTCGAGATCGTCGATGTCGATGAGATGCGCAACGCGCCGCCGATGCCGGTCCAGGAAACGCCGAAAAAAGAGGCCAAGGCCGAACCGCCCAAACCGCCGACGCCGCCGAAGCCGAAACCGGCGCCGCCGACGCCTAAGCAGCCCGAGGTCGCGGCCCTGCCGCCCAAACCCGAGGCGGAGCCCGAACCTCTGCCCAAGGCGGAGCCGGAACCCAAGCCCGAGCCGGAGCCGAAAAAGGAAGCGGAGCCCAAGCCCGAGAAAAAGCCGGAGCCGCCCAAACCGAAACTGGCCCAGGTCGAGGTCCCAAAAAAGCCCAAGAAACCGCAGAAGCCGACCTTCGACACGGCGTCCGTGCTGAAGACGCTTGAGAAGATCAAGAAGCAGCCGACACCGAAGACCGAGGAAAAGCCGGAGAAGAAAGTGTCGGAAGCGCCCAAGGACGACACCATGGCGCGTATCCGGGCGGCGTTGCAGAACAATTCAAAGTCGATCAAGTACGATCCGGACAAGAAGGTATCGCAGCTTGAGATCGACCAGTGGCGCACGATGATCCGCAACCAAGTGTCCAAGTGCTGGTCGCCGCCCTATGGTGCACCGGGGGCGGAAAAGCTGAAACCGGAACTGAGCCTGACCCTGAACGCTGACGGCACCGTGCAGTCGGTCGAGGTCGAGGATAAGGGCCGCATGTTCACCGACCGCTATTTTCAGGTCGCCGTCGAGGCGGCCCGCCGCGCGGTCCAAGACCCGCGCTGCAACAAGTTCAACCTGCCGCCGGACAAGTATCATGTCTGGCGTGATCTGAAGTTCATATTTGACCCGAGCGGAATGCTGTGATGACCATTAGGCCGATGATTATGCCCGCTAAATTCGCAATGAAGACCTTTGCCCCGCTGATCGCGCTATTGGCGTTAGCGGCGGCCATCGCGGACGCCCGACCGGCGCGCGCCGAGATCACCATCGACATCACCCGGGGCAATGTCGAGCCGCTGCCCATCGCGGTCACCGACTTCGTCGGCAAATCCGGCGCCGCGGCCCGGGCAGGGCGCGACATCGCCGGCGTGATCGCCGCCAACCTGGAACGCTCCGGCCTGTTCAAGCCCATCGATCCCAAGGCCTTCATCCAATCGGCGGGGGCGCTCAACGCGCTGCCCCGGTTCGGCGATTGGCGCGTCATCAACGCCCAGGCCCTGGTTCAAGGCCGGACCGAGGTCGTGTCCGATGGGCGGCTGCGCGTCGAATTCCGCCTGTGGGACGTGTTCTCGGAACAGCAGATGATCGGCCTTGCCTATTTCACCGTGCCAGACAACTGGCGGCGCGTGGCGCATATCATTTCCGATGCGATCTACAAGCGCATCACCGGCGAAGACGGCTATTTTGACACGCGTATCGTCTATGTCGCCGAACAGCCCAAGGACGCCAAGGGGGTCGGGCGCAACCGCTTGAACCCGTTTGGCAAACGGCTGGCGATCATGGATCAGGACGGGGAGAACCACCGCTTCCTGACCGACGGCACGACCCTGGTGCTGACACCCCGGTTCTCGCCGACGTTGCAGGAAATCACCTACATGTCCTATTTCCGTAACAACCCGCGCGTCTACATCTTCAACATCGACACGGGACGCCAGGAAGTCCTGGGCGACTTTCCCGGCATGACCTTCGCGCCCCGGTTTTCGCCGGACGGCAAGAAAATCATCATGTCCATGGCCAAGGACGGGAACTCGGAAATCTACGTCATGGACCTGCGCACCCGCGTGGTGCGGCAACTGACGTTCCATTCCGCCATCGACACCTCACCCAGCTTTTCGCCCGACGCCGATCAGGTCGTCTTCAACTCCGACCGTGGCGGCAGCCAGCAGCTCTACATCATGGACGACCGCGGCAAGAGCGTGCGCCGCATCAGCTTCGGCAACGGCCGCTATGCCACGCCCGTGTGGTCGCCGCGCGGCGATCTGATCGCCTTCACCAAGTTGTCGGGCGGACGATTCTTCATCGGCGTCATGAAGCCGGACGGATCGGGTGAACGTCTTTTGGCCGAGGATTTCAAGATCGAAGGGCCGACCTGGTCGCCCAACGGCCGCGTGCTGATCTTCTATCGCAAGGGCAGGTCGGAAAAGGACGGCAGCGGCGGGCAGTCGAAGCTGTGGTCCATTGACTTGACCGGGCATAACGAACGCGAAATCCCGACGCCGATGGATGCGTCCGACCCAGCGTGGTCGCCACTTATTCCCTGACAGTGGGAAATGTTGTGACAGTGATCATACAAAAAGACATTTCGCGCATGCAAAAATGCAGGGTCTCGGAACGCCTTTGAACTTAAAAAGTACTTGGAATCAGAACGCTTAACCGTTAATACATCACACGAACGGCCTTTTTTTATAGGCCAAGCAGATTTCACCGTCGGCAGCCCCGGCGGATTTGCAATGCACTAAAACCCGACAAATGGGGGATTACATGCGCTTTAAAGTTCTCGGAATGGTCGCCGCTCTTGCTTTGGCAGTTTCGGCCTGCGAATCCACGTCAGGATCGGGCGCCGGCGCCTCCGGTTCTGGCCAATCGATCACACCGCTGCCGGCCGCCGCGCCGCTCGCGCTGAAGGATCAGTTCGTCGTTGACGTCGGTGACCGCGTGTTCTTCGCGTTCGACCGCTTCGATGTCGAGCAGGATCAGAAGAAGGTTCTGGACGTCCAGGCCGCTTGGCTCAAGAAATACAGCTCCGTAACCGTCACGATCGAAGGCCATGCCGACGAACGCGGCACGCGGGAATACAACTTGGCGCTCGGCGAACGCCGCGCCAATGCGGTGAAAGAATATCTGATCTATCTCGGCATCGACGCCAAGCGGATCAAGACCGTCTCCTACGGTGAGGAACGCCCCGTGGCGCTCGGCTCCGACGAAACCGCCTGGTCGCAGAACCGCCGTGGCGTGACCGTCGTGACGGGCCCCGGCTCCTGATCTTCGGGCTGACCGTCTAGCGTTTCTAGGGCGCTTGTCCGGCTGCGGATTGCGGTATGGGCAAGCGCCTTAGTTTTGCCTAAAATTCCTGGGATTACGGGCATTCAGCCTGCGGCCGCGAAACCGTCGTTTCGGATCGCCGCGTCCGTTTCAACCGCGACAACAGGGACACCCGACTTCCCATGCGTCTGATGACCTTCCCGACCGCCCTGACCGCGCTCTGCCTCGCCGCCGTTCTGACCGCCGCCGTTCCGGCCCGGGCTCAGGACGCGCAGGCCCTGTCGCAGCGTCTCGAACGGCTGGAGCGGGATATCCAGACCCTGTCGAAAATGGTCGTCCGCGGTCCGGGGGCGGTGCCTGCCGCCGACCTGCCGGCCGCCGCCAAGCCGGCCGAGCCGATGCCCAACCTGCCGCAGAACGCCGTGGCGCGCATCGGCGTGCGGCTCGACACGCTGGAAAACGAACTGCGCGACGTGACCGGCCGGATCGAGGAAATGACCTATAACGTGGATCAGCTGACGGCGCGGGTCGACCGTCTGGTCACCGATGTGGATTTCCGCCTGTCCGGTCTGGAACAGCAGGGCCGTGTTCCGGGGGCCTCTTCGGCCATGCAGCCCGGTGCGGCCGGCCCTCAGGCCAACGCGGCGCCGACGCCGGGCGAGGTCCGCATCATCGGCCGCCCCGCGGGCACCCTCGGTCAGATCGACCCCAACCTCGTCAAACCCACCACGCCGCCGGCCGAACCGGGGGCGGCCAGTGCCGCGCCGTCGGGCGTCGGCGGACCGGTTCAGACGGCCCCCATGCAGGCACCCGCCGGTGCCCCCAACCCGGCCGCCGTCACGCGCGTTCAGCCGCCGCAACAAGCCGCCGCCGTGCCCCAGACCGGCACGGTACAAGGCCCGGTGCTGCCGGACGGCACTGCCGAAGAGCAGTACAAATTCGCCTTCGACCTGTTGCGCAAGCATCAGTTCGATCAGGCGGAAGCGGCCTTCAAGGAATTTCTGGGCAAGCACGATGGCGGCAGTCTATCAGGCAATGCGCGCTATTGGCTGGGTGAAACCCATTACGCGCGGGCCGAATATGTGAAGGCGGCCGAAGTCTTCCTGCAGGGGTTCGAAAAGGACCCCAAGGGCGGCAAGGCGCCGGACAGCCTGCTGAAGCTGGCCATGTCGCTAGGCCAACTGGGCCAGAACAAGGAAGGCTGTGCCGCCATCGACAAGCTGTTCGCCGATTTCCCCAACGCCAACAGCTCCCTCAAGCGCACCGCTACCCGCCAGCAACGGCAAATGAACTGCAAGCAGTGACCGGCCCGGCCTGACGCCGCGCCAGGGTTCACGGACCTGCGCCCTCTGGAGACAGCCCGGACGGCAGACGATGACGGCGACCGCTCATCCTCTTTCAACTGACGATGCCGACGGCCTTGGCCGCCGGTTTGCCAAATTGATGGACCGTCTCGGTCCGTTCGAGACGGCCCCCCATCTGGCTGTCGCCGTTTCCGGGGGTGCCGACAGCACGGCCCTGGCCTTGCTGGCCCGGGATTGGACGGCAGAGCGGGGTGGGCGGGTGACGGCGCTGATCGTCGATCACGGGCTGCGGGAGGGCTCGGCGGCGGAAGCGGCGGGGACGGCGGTACGTCTCCAATCCCTCGGCATCGTGGCGCATACCCTGACCTGGGACGAGGCCAAGCCCGCCGCGTCGGTGCAGGCCGCGGCGCGGGCGGCGCGCTACGGGCTGTTGCGGAATTGGTGCCGGACCGCCGGGGTACTGCATCTTCTGGCCGGGCATCATGGCGATGATCAGGCGGAAACCCATGTGATGCGGCAAAGCCGGGGCGGCGGCTTCGGCGCCGCAGGGATGAGTGCCCTGGTGAGCTTTCCCGAACTGCGCCTGTTGCGCCCGCTTCTGGGCATCCGCCATGACGACCTGACGGCATATCTCAGGACGCAGGGCGCCGCCTGGATCGAAGACCCTTCCAATGCCAACACGGATTTCGAACGCGTGCGCACGCGACGGCGGCTTGTGGCCGATGCGGGGCTGGCCGCCCGGTCGCTTGTGGATGCGGCAAAGGCGGGTGTGACGCGCAAGGCGCTTGAGGATGCGGTCAACCGGGCGCTGGCGGAAACGGTTTCCCCGCACCCACTCGGCTTTGCCCACCTCGACCGCCGCGCGTTCGCCGGCCTGACCCCCGATGTGGCGGCGCGTCTGGTGGCCCGGCTGGCGCAGGTTCTGGGTGGAGCCGATCATGCTCCCCCAGTGGCGCGGGCGGACCGCCTGGCCCGGCGCATCGCGGGGGGCGGGGCCTTTCCCGGCGCGAGCCTGGGCCGCTGCAGGTTCCTGGCGGACAGGGCCGGGGGCATCGTTGTTTGCCGTGACGGACGCGGACTGCCCGCCCCGGTGGCGGCCTCTGCGGGCCGCGTGGCCGGCTGGGACGGCCGCTTCGTCATCGTTCTGCCGGCGGGCATCTCCCCGGGGGCGGTGCTCGCCCCCCTGGGGGCCGAGGGCTGGCGCCAGATTCCCAAGGATATGCGCCGCGCGTCCGGGCTGCCCCCCGCCGCCGCGCGCACGTTGCCGGCCCTGTTCGAAAACGGTAGTCTTCTGGCCCATGCGGTGCCCGGCGGCGGCGCGGGGGGGCTCTCCATCCGCTTCCGGTCAAAAAATACCTTGGCCTTTAACGGGTTTTGTATTGCGTGAGGGTTTCGGAGTACTATCTCTGAAAGAAGGGCCCTGCGGGCGTTGCATGCGGCGTCGATACGTCGTCCCTGCGGCCTTCGTCCAACCTCTTAAAAGGACTTAATCGTTGAATTTCAGCCGGAATTTCGCCCTCTGGGTCATCATCGCCTTGCTGGTTTTTGCCCTGTTCAATCTATTCCAGGGCACGCCGCAACGGGCCGTGCAGAACGAATTGGCCTTCACCGACTTCCTCAACAACGTGGAAAGCGGCGAAGTTCGTAATGTCGTCATCCAGGGGCAGTCGATTTCCGGCAACCTGCGCGACGGCCGCCATTTCACGACCTATGCGCCAGACGATCCCACGTTGGTGAGCCGCCTGCGCGAACAGGGCGTGAGCATCAAGGCCAAGCCGTCGGATGAAAATTCGCCGACGCTGTGGGGCATTCTGATTTCCTGGTTCCCCATGCTGCTGCTGATCGGGGTGTGGATTTTCTTCATGCGCCAGATGCAGTCGGGTGGCGGCAAGGCCATGGGTTTCGGCAAGTCGAAGGCCAAGCTGCTGACCGAGAAGGCGGGCCGCGTCACCTTCGAGGACGTGGCCGGTATCGACGAAGCCAAGCAGGAGCTTGAGGAAATCGTCGAATTCCTCAAGGACCCGCAGAAGTTCCAGCGCCTGGGCGGCAAGATCCCCAAGGGCTGCCTGCTCGTCGGCCCTCCGGGCACCGGTAAGACGCTGCTGGCCCGTGCCATCGCCGGCGAAGCCAATGTGCCGTTCTTCACCATTTCCGGCTCCGACTTCGTGGAAATGTTCGTCGGTGTGGGCGCGTCCCGTGTGCGAGACATGTTTGAACAGGGCAAGAAGAACGCGCCCTGCATCATCTTCATCGACGAAATCGACGCTGTCGGCCGCCATCGCGGCGCCGGGCTCGGCGGCGGTAACGACGAACGGGAACAGACCCTCAACCAGCTGCTGGTCGAAATGGACGGGTTCGAGGCCAACGAAGGTGTCATCCTGGTCGCCGCGACCAACCGGCCCGACGTTCTCGATCCGGCGCTGCTGCGTCCCGGCCGCTTCGACCGTCAGGTCGTGGTGCCCAATCCGGACATCCTGGGCCGTGAGAAGATTCTCAAGGTCCACATGAAAAAGGTGCCGCTGGCGCCCGACGTGGACGCCAAGATCATCGCCCGTGGGTCCCCCGGGTTTTCCGGCGCCGACCTTGCCAATCTGGTCAACGAGGCGGCCTTGCTGGCCGCCCGCGCCGGGCATCGCGTGGTCACCATGAGCGATTTTGAAAACGCCAAGGACAAGGTCCTGATGGGTGCGGAGCGCCGTTCCATGGTCATGACCGAGGAAGAAAAGCGCCTGACCGCTTATCACGAGGCTGGGCACGCCATCGTCGGCATCTACGTGCCCAAACACGACCCGATCCATAAGGTGACAATCATTCCGCGCGGCCGCGCGCTCGGCCTGACCATGTCTCTGCCGGAACGGGACCAGTTGAGCCAGTCCCAGGTGCAACTTGAATCCAAGCTGGCCATGGCTTTCGGCGGGCGCACCGCGGAAGAGCTGATCTTCGGCAAGGAAAACATCACCACCGGAGCCGGCGGCGACATTCAGCAGGCGACCTATATGGCGCGGCGCATGGTCACCGAGTTCGGATTCTCCGACAAGTTGGGCCGTCTGCGCTACGCCGACAACGAGGAAGAAGTGTTCCTGGGCCATTCCGTGGCGCGGCAGAAGAACGTGTCGGACGCCACGGCGGCGCTGATCGACGAGGAAGTGCGCCGGTTGATCGACGAGGCCGAACACCGGGCCAATAAGATTCTGACCGAACACATGGACGAACTCCACCGTCTGGCCGAGGCCTTGTTGGAATATGAAACCCTGACCGGCGACGAAGTCAAAAAGGCCATGCGCGGCGAAGCCATCACCCGCGAGGACGATGGTGGGTCGACGCCGACCGAAGGGTCCGGCCGCAAGGCGTCCGTGCCCGACGCCGGCAAGGGCCGCAAGCCCAAGGGAAGCCCGGGCGGGTTCGGGCCGGAACCGCAACCGGAATCGTGACGACGACCGTTTCGGCGGGCGAGGGGGTGCCGTTCGCGGCGCCCTCGTCGTTTGCGGGCCTGACCCTCGATCGACCGCGCCTGATGGCGGTCATCAACGCAACGCCCGACAGCTTTTCCGACGGCGGCGAGGCCTTCGCCCTTGAGGACGCCCTCAACCGCGGGCGGGCCTTCCTGGCCGAGGGGGCGGATATTTTGGACGTGGGCGGGGAATCGACCCGCCCCGGGGCGACGCGGGTCTCCGCCCAGGAGGAAATCCGCCGCGTCGTGCCGGTGATCGAGGCTCTGGCGGCCGAAGGCGCCCTGGTGTCCATCGACAGCCGCCGGGCCGAGGTCATGCGCGCCGCCGTGACGGCGGGGGCCCGCATCATCAACGACGTGTCGGCTTTGCGGGGCGAGGACGCCCTGGACGCGGCCGCGGAACTGGGCGTGCCGGTGATCCTCATGCATATGCAGGGCGAACCCGGCACCATGCAGGACAATCCCGCTTATGACGACGTGGTGGCCGAGGTACGGGACGGGCTGCTTGACCGCGCCCGGGCCTGCCGGGAGGCGGGCATCGCGGCCCAGGATATCGCGCTCGACCCCGGGATCGGGTTCGGCAAGACCGTGGCGCATAATCTCGCGCTGCTCGCTCATCTTGACCGTCTGACGGCGACCGTGCATCCCGTGGTTTTGGGCGTGTCGCGCAAAAGCTACATCGCCAAGGTCGACCGTGACGTGCCGCCCGGTGAACGGGTCGCGGGTTCCATCGCCACGGCACTGGCCGCCTGGGACCGGGGCGTGCGCATTTTCCGGGTCCATGATGTCGCCGAACATCGCCAGGCTTTGGCCGTTTACGGCGCTATTGCGGAGGCCGGCGGGAAGGGTTCATAAGGGGGCTGTTAACCAACGCTTTGGTACAAATCGAGTTATGACACGTAAATTATTCGGCACCGACGGCATCCGCGGCACCACTAATTCCGACCCCATGAACGCCGAAACGGCGCTGAAGGTCGGCATGGCGGCGGGCGCGCAGTTCATCCGCGGCGACCATCGCCACCGCGTGGTGATCGGGAAGGACACGCGGCTGTCGGGCTATCTGCTGGAACCGGCGCTGGTTGCCGGGTTCGTCTCCGTCGGCATGGACGTGATCATCGTCGGCCCGATCCCGACGCCTGCCATCGCCATGCTGACGCAGTCGCTGCGCGCCGATCTGGGCGTCATGCTGTCGGCCTCGCACAACCCCTACCACGACAACGGGATAAAACTGTTCGGGCCCGACGGCTACAAGCTGTCGGACGACATCGAGGTCGAGATCGAGGCCCGCATGGCCGGCGACCAGTCGGCCGATCTGGCGCCGCCGGACAAGCTGGGCCGGACCTGGCGTCTGGACAGCGCGCGCGGGCGTTACAACGATTACGTAAAACGCACGTTTCCCCGTGAGCATACGCTTGACGGGCTCAAGGTCGTGCTCGACTGCGCCAACGGCGCCGCCTACCGCGTGGCGCCCGAGGTGCTGTGGGAACTTGGTGCGGATGTCGTTACCGTCGGTGTCGATCCCGACGGCTTCAACATCAACAAGGACTGCGGGTCCACCAACACTGAGGCGATGCAGTCGCAAACCCTGGCCCATGGTGCCGATCTCGGCATCGCGCTGGATGGTGACGCCGACCGGGTGCTTGTCTGCGACGAAAAGGGCGACATGGTCGACGGCGATCAGATCCTCGGCCTGGTCGCGCGCAACTGGTTGGAACGCGGCATCCTGAAGGGCGGCGGCGTGGTCGCCACGGTGATGTCCAATCTGGGCCTGGAACGGTTTCTCAATGATAATCTGGGCCTGGGGCTTGAACGCACCCAGGTCGGCGACCGATACGTGGTCGAATACATGCGCGCCAAGGGCTTCAATCTGGGCGGTGAGCAGTCGGGCCATATCATCCTGGGCGATTATTCGACCACCGGCGACGGTCTGATCGCGGCCCTGCAGGTGATGTCCGTGGTCAAAAAGTCAGGCAAGCGGGCAAGCGAGGTCTGCCGTCCGTTCGAACCGATGCCGCAGCTGTTGAAGAACGTGCGGTTCGAGGGAGTCTCGCCCCTGGAGGCGGCAATCGTGCAGGACGCGATCAAAGACGCCCATGCCACGCTGAACGGCAAGGGGCGTTTGCTGGTCCGTCCGTCGGGCACGGAACCGCTGGTTCGTGTCATGGCCGAGGGGGAGGACGATGTGCTCATCACCCGAGTGGTGGACGAGCTGATCACCCTTCTGGAAACGGAAGTCCGGACCTAATCCCATGCAACTCAAAGGCCGCGTGCTGATCATCGCCGGCTCGGACTCCGGTGGTGGCGCCGGAATCCAGGCGGACATCAAGACCGTGTCGGCGCTGGGCGGCTACGCCATGACCGCGATCACCGCACTGACGGCCCAGAACACCCTGGGCGTCACGGGGATCCAGGCCGTGCCCGCTGATTTCGTTGCCCAGCAAATCCGCACGGTGATGGAAGATTTAGGCGCCGACTGCATCAAGATCGGCATGCTGCACCGGGCCGAGGTTGTTTTGGCCGTCGCCGATGCCCTGGCCGATACGGCGGCCGGCGTCCCGGTAGTTCTGGACACGGTGATGATTGCCAAGGGCGGCCACGCGCTGCTCGACGAAGACGCCGTCGACGCCTTGAAAACCCGCTTGCTGCCGGGGGCGGCCCTGGTCACCCCCAACCTGCCCGAGGCCGAGGCCCTGACGGGTCTGCCCGTGCGCACGGTCGAGGACATGATGGATGCAGGCCAGGACATTCTGGCGCTCGGCGCCAAGGCCGTACTGATGAAGGGCGGGCATCTGGACGGCGATTCCGTGACGGATCTTCTGGTCACGGGTGAGGAATGCGTCGGCTGGGAAAGCGTCCGCATCGACACACCCCATACCCACGGTACGGGTTGCACCCTGGCCAGCGCCTGCGCCGCCGGGATCGCCCAAGGTCTGGACCTGATCGACGCCGTCGCCCGCGCCCATGCCTATGTGGCGGCGGCGATCCGCACCGCGCCCGGCCTGGGCCGCGGTCACGGCCCCCTGAACCACGGGTTCACGGTCACGCCCTTTGATCCGAAAAACTAGCTGATTGTTTAGACGTAGGTCGGCTCGGCCGAGTGGCTGGTCGCGCCTGCCACCTCGGCGATGATGGCCAATGCCCGCTCCAGGCGCTGGCGGTCCTGCTCGGCGCCAAGGCAGATGCGTACATGCGGCCGGTCGGGGCGGTGGCGTTCGTCCATGACGAAGGCGTTGCCCGGAGTCACGGACACGCCGCGTTCCAGCAGCCGGGTGCGGAATTCGGGGCCGGTGAACCCCTGGGGCACCGGCAGCCAGGCATGCAGCGAGCGGGGATGGGTGCGGAGGTCAAGGTGACCCAGGCGGCGCAGCAATTCCTTCTGGCGGCTTTCGACTTCGCGGCGCTGCTGGGCCATCATCTCGTCGGCTTCGCCGCCACGGATCATCTCGCTGGCGATCTCGACGGCGAGCGGCGAGGCCATCAGGGTCGACGAGCGCAAGGCGTTCACGAACGAGACCATGAGGCCCTGGGGAACCAGGACATAGCCGACGCGCAAGCCCGGCGACACGGCCTTGGACAGGCTGGTCACATAAACGGTGACGTCCGGCGCAATGCTGTGAATGCGGGGTGGGGCGTCGTCCACAAGGAAGCCGTAGACATCGTCCTCGATCACGAACATGCCGTACTTGCGGGCGATCTCGGCGATCTGACGGCGGCGGTCTTCCGGCATGATGCTCGCCGTCGGGTTCTGCAACGTCGGCAGCAGGTAGAGTAGGCGGGGCGCCCGGTCGCGGCAGGCCTGCTCGAAGGCGTCCGGAATCAGGCCGTGTTCGTCCATGGCCAGACCTTCGACCCGCAGGCCGAGCGGCGCCGCCGTTACCTTGACGCCGGGCCAACTCAACGCTTCGGCGACGATCAGGTCGCCCGGTTTGGCCAAGGCCATCAGCGCCGTCTGGGTCGCGGCCTGTGCCCCCGGCGCGATCAGGATGTCTTCGGCGCGGGCATTCACACCCAGGCCGGTCAGCCATTCCGCGCTTGCCTCGAGATGCGGTCGCAGGCCGTTGTGCGCCTGATAGCGGGAAACCGCTTCCCAGACCGCTTCGTGGTTGACGCGGGCGATGGCGCGCTGGGTCAGGGCGCCGACACCGATGGTCACGGGATAGTTGGAGGCAAGCTCAAGCCCTTCCGAGCCCATGAAGTCCGTGCCGTACATGGCGTTGTACGGGGAGGCGACCAAATCGACGCTGTTGCGCAGCGCGTCGATGTTATCGTTCAGCGACGGCGCCGGGACACGGTCGGCGGGGGCGGTGATGAAGGTGCCGCGCCCGACCTCGCCGCGGGCCAGGCCGCTGCGTTCCAGTTCCTGGTAGGCGCGGGTCACGGTGCCCAACGTCACGCCCAGGTCATAGGCCAGATTGCGTTGCGGCGGCAGTTTGGTGCCCGGCGTCAGGTCGCCCGTTTCCAGAGCGTCGACGATGGCATCGACGATCGCCTGGTACTTGGGGCCGGCACGGCCGCGCAGCTCGGGCATCCAGATTGTCATGGTGCGATTTTAAGGATTGTATCGATTGTATGTCAATTGTATTGAGTTAATTCACCAATGTTCGGGTTTAATGTGAAATTGATAGGTGACAATATGCGGACAATGTCGGGAGACGCTTCATGGATTGGATGACGCTGCCGGAACTTATGTCCGCCCGCGAGATCGTGAGTACTCATGTGCCCCCGACGCCGACCCATAATTGGCCGCTGCTTGACCGGCGTGCCGGCGGCGAGGTTTGGGTCAAGCACGAGAACCACTCGCCCGTCGGCGCTTTTAAGGTCAGGGGTGGTCTGGTCTACCTCACGCGCCTGAAGGCCGAACATCCGAATCTTGCGGGGGTTATCACGGCGACTACGGGCAACCACGGGCAAAGCGTCGGCCGGGCGGCCCGCATGGTCGGCCTGCCGGCAACCATTGTCGTGCCGAAGGGGAACAATCCGGGCAAGAGTGCCGCCATGGCGGCGCAGGGCGTCGAACTGATCGAGCACGGCGATGATTTCCAGGCGGCAAAGGAATGTGCCGAGGGGCTCGCGGCGGCGCGCGGCCTGCATATGGTGCCGTCGTTCCATCCTTGGCTGGTTCAGGGGGTGGCGTCTTACGGATTGGAATTGTTCGAGGCACAGCCGGATATGGACACCGTTTATGTGCCCATCGGCCTGGGGTCCGGCATCTGCGGCGTCATCGCGGCGCGTGATGCGCTTGGCCTGAAGACCGAGGTCGTCGGCGTCGTTGCCGAAGGCGCGCCCTGTTACGCGCTGTCCTTTGCGGCCGGGCGGGTCGTCGCGACCAACGGCGTCGCGACCATTGCCGAGGGTCTTGCCGTGCGTCAGCCGGACGCCCAGGCGCTTGACATCATCCGCAAGGGTGCTGCGCGCATCGTTACGGTTTGCGATGATGAGATTTCCGCCGCCATGGCGGCCTATGTCACGGACACCCATAATCTGGCCGAAGGCGCGGGGGCCGCGACCTTGGCGGCCCGTCTTCAGGAACGCGATGCCATGGCCGGGAAGAAGACGGGCGTGGTGCTGTCGGGCGGCAACGTGGACAAGGATTTGCTGGTCCGCGTGCTTGCCGGAAAAGGGGCGGAGGGCTAAAACCGTTCTTCCGCTCGACCTGCGGCAGAAAGAACCAAAAAGGGAGCCATCCATGTCCACCAACGCCTACCGCATCGCCGTCATCCCCGGGGACGGCATCGGCAACGAAGTCATCCCCGAAGCGCTCCGCGTGCTCGAGGTGATCGGCCGCAAGCACGACCTGTCGTTCAAGTTCGATGAGTTCGACTGGAGCTGCGAGCGCTTCGCCAAGGAAGGCGCCATGATGCCGGAAGACGGATTGGAGACCATCAAGGGCCATGATTCGATCCTGCTGGGCGCCGTCGGCTTTCCCGGCGTGAAGGACCACGTCTCGCTCTGGGGGCTGCTGATCCCCATCCGCCGCCAGTTCCAACAATATCTGTCGCTGCGTCCGGTCAAACTCATGGAAGGCATGCCCTGTCCGTTGGCGAACCGCAAGCCGGGCGATATCGACTTCCTGGTCGTGCGCGAAAATAACGAAGGCGAATATTCCGACATCGGCGGGCGCGGCAACGTCGGCACGCCGGAAGAATTCGCGACGCAGCTGTCCGTGTTCACCAAGAAAGGCTGCGACCGCATCATCCGCGTGGCGTTCGAACTGGCCCGCACGCGCAAGCGCAAAAAGGTGACCTCGGCCACCAAATCCAACGGCATCAGCATCTCCATGCCCTATTGGGACGAACGTTTCGCGGCGATCGCATCAGAATACCCTGACGTCGAGACCGATCAGTTCCACATCGATATCCTGACGGCCCATTTCGTGCGCAACCCGGACTGGTTCGACGTGGTGGTCGGCTCCAACCTGTTCGGCGACATCCTGTCCGACTTGGGCCCCGCCTGCACCGGCACCATCGGCATCGCGCCCTCGGCCAACATCAACCCGGAACGGGATTATCCCTCCATGTTCGAGCCGGTCCACGGCTCCGCTCCCGACATTGCGGGCCAGAACATCGCCAACCCCATCGGCCAGATCTGGTCGGCGGCGATGATGCTGGAACATCTGGGCCAGAAGGATGCCGCCGACGAGATCGTGCGCGTCATCGAACAGGTGGTCGCCGGCGACGGCCCCAAGACCCGCGACATGGGCGGCACGGCCTCGACCCAGGAATTGGGTGCCGCCATCGCCGAGGCGCTGTCCTCTTAAGGGGTACGCGGGGATGCCGGACGCGGTCATTTCGACGGTCACCGGCGGCCCGGACCTTGATACGGTGCGGGAGATGTTGGCCGAATACGGGGCCGACGTTTCCCGCGCCTACTGCCTGAAAGGCTTCGACGCCGAACTGGCGGGGCTGCCCGGGGCTTACGGCCCGCCCCGGGGGGCGCTGTTGCTGCTGCGCGCCGACGGCACCGCCGCCGGCGCGGTCGGCATCCGTGCTCTGTCCGAAGATAGGGCGGAAATGAAACGTCTTTACGTTCGTCCGGTCTGGCAAGGTCAGGGCTTCGGCCGCGCCTTGGCGGGCGCCGCCGTGGATCACGCCTGCGCCACCGGCTTCCGTGCGCTCTGTCTGGATACCCTCGCTCACATGAAGGACGCGCAGGCCCTCTACCGCGCCATGGGATTCGCCGAAATCGCCGCTTATCACGGGTATACAGCCCCCGGCATGCGATTCATGGAATTGACCTTGTCGGCCGAGGGCGCCGGATCGCCCCGGAAATCCTAAGTCCACCTTAGGGGTGGCGAATGATTCCTCCTTTTTTACCAATTGTTTACCCCAATGGTTTTCACTATCCTTGAGTTGATCCAGACATGGCGCCGCCATCCTGGGTAATTTCCGACGTTTTCTTGGGAGTGAACGTCGGGGCGGCGCGCTGTCTTAGCTGCGGGAGAGGATCATGACCGGTCGACGTCTTATGGCGCGGTTTGCGTTTGTTGCGGTGGCAAGCATGGGCATTGGTGCCTGTGGTGCCTTGCAGGAATCGCAGATCTTCACGGATACCTTCTGGGCGGGAAGCCCCCTGAAGCAGAACGACGAGGCCGAACTGGGCATCGCCGAGCTGGCTAAGGGCAACTTCGTTACGGCCGAAAGCCATTTCCAGAAGGCCTTGCAGGCCAACCCGAAGGATGTCGATGCGCTGCTCGGCGCCGGCATCCTCTATCAGAACACGGGCCAGATCACGAAGTCGCGCCAGATGTACGAGGCCGTGCTGGCCCTGCGTCCGGAAGAATCTCAGCAGTTCGTGGTGTGGAACAATTTGGCGACGCGCCCGGCCTCACAGATCGCCAGCGTCAATCTGTCGTTGCTCGATTCCGGCGAAGTGCCCAGCGCCGTGCGCTTGGGCCAGGCCCCGGCCGGGTTCCCGGGTGCTCCCGCGACCGTTTCCGCGTCGCCCACGGGCCGTGCCCCGGCCGCCTCGTTCGGCGCGCCGCCGCCCATGGCGTCGGCCCAGCCGCAGCAGGCCATGGCCGCCCCCGCCATGCCGGTGACCACCATGGATTCCTACTCCGGCGGCGACCAGAACGTGATTTCGCGCTTCTCGACCATGCGCGCGCTGAAGGACCAGGGCCTCGTCACGCCGCAGGAATATGCGACCCGACGTCAGGCCAACGTCGGCGCCCTGTTGCCGCTGACCTCGCCGCCGTCGTCGGCAGGGCTGGACCGGCCCGTGCCGACCACGGAACAGATTTCCGGACGCCTGCGCGCCATCGGCCGCGCGCTGGAACTGCGCGCCATTTCCGTCTCGCAGCATGCGGCGGAACGCAACATGATCCTCGACGCCCTGATGCCGGCGGCACCCGTGCGCCTGGTCAATCCGGCGCCGCCGCCCCAGGGCCTGATGGAGGCCGCCGACATGGTGCGCCGCCTCGAACAGCTGCGCGACAGCGGCTACATCTCGTCCGACGAATACACCCGCGAACGCGCCGCGATTGAAAAGGCGATGCAGCCGGAAGCGCCCAAGATGGTGTCGGCCCAGGCCGCCCCCACCAGCCTTGTCGACAAGGACAAGGCCGAGAAGATGGAAAAGCCGAAGGGCCCGCAGCCGGGCGTGCATCTCGCGTCCTATCGCTCGGAAAAACAGGCCGAGGACGGCTGGAAGCTGATCCAGCGCCGCCACCGCACCGTGCTCAAGGACATGGAGCATGAGGTTTCCAAGGTCGATCTCGGCAAGAAGGGCGTCTATTACCGCCTCAAGGCCGGGCCGCTGAAATCGAGCGGCGAGGCCAAGGACATCTGCGTAGACCTGAAGAAGCGCCGCCAGTTCTGCGAGCCGACGACCGTCGGTGGCTGAGGGCCGCCTCAGACCGCTTTGGAATCTTCCGTCCTTAGGCTCTTTGTCAGTTCCGACAGCGCGCGGCGCTGATTGCCGTCTGCATCGAAATTGTCCGGGCTGAGCCAAATTTCCTGGGCGGCCTTGATGGCGGGCCAGTCCGCATCTGTGATCGCGAACCAGGCCGAATTGCGGCTGCGGCCCTTGACCACCATGTGGTTGCGGAAGAGACCTTCATAGGAAAAGCCCAGGCGTTGCGCCGCGCGCCGCGACGGCGCGTTGAACCCGTTGCACTTCCATTCATAGCGCCGATAGCCGAGCGTATCGAAGGCATGGGCCATCATCAGATACATCGCTTCCGTTGCCAGGACCGTACCCTGCAAGGCCGGGGAATAGGCGATGTTGCCGACCTCGATGACGCCGTTCTGGGGATCGATGCGCAGATAACTGGCGACGCCCAGGGCCTTGCCCGAGGTTTGGTCGATGATCGCGAAGAACAGGGGGTCGTCTCCGGCGGCGGCACCGGCAAGCCAGCTGCGGTAATCCGCGAAGTCGGCGAACGGGCCGCAGGACATGTAATCCCATATGCGCCCCTCCGTGTCGGCGGCGTTGGCCTGCCACAGGTCCTCGCCATGGGCGTCGGGGGATAGGGGTTCCAGGCGGCAGCGCGGTCCGCTCAGCGTGTCGCGGCCGGGGCGGGGGCGGGGCGTCCAGTGGGGAAGCGGAGGGCCGAGGGGGCGGTCGGTGGTATCGGTCATGGCCGGGAAAATCTCCTAAGCGTTGATTGGGCGCTTGTATCCCGCGCGCTTGCGCTAGAATAGGTCCATTCCCGGCCACGCGAGAGGACCAAGGTGAGCAAGGCATTCGTGAACGAGGACGCGGCGGCGGAAGTCGATCTTGAGGATGAGATCGATGACGGTCCCGCACTGCCGGCGGGCGCGCGCAATCTGCTGACGCCCGAAGGCCACGCGCGGCTGCAGGCGGAACTGAAACACCTGCGCCATGTCGAGCGGCCCAAGGTGGTCGACATCGTGTCCTGGGCGGCGGGCAACGGGGACCGGTCGGAAAACGGCGACTACATCTACGGCAAGAAACGCCTACGCGAGATCGACCGCCGCCTGCGCTATCTGATGAAGCGCCTGGAGATCGCCGAGGTCGTCGACCCGGCGCGCCAGACCAACCGCGATCAGGTGTTCTTCGGCGCCTGGGTGACCTTCGAGAATTCCCGGGGCGAGACGCCGACGGTGCGCATCGTCGGCGTCGATGAGGCGCGGCTCGAGGAAGGGGAGATCAGCTGGGTCTCGCCCATGGCGCGTGCCCTCATGAAGGCGGAGGAGGGGGATGTCGTCGCCGTGCGCACGCCCCAGGGCCTCGACGAGGTCGAGGTCATCCGTATTTCATATGAGGGATCCTGACGGCTATCCCGGTTATGGGTGATACACGTGCCCGTCCATGATGCGCCGGAAGGTGCGGTAGGCCGAGGTCGAGACCAGGTTCCACGAGCCGTCCGCGTTCTTCTGCGCATCCGCGCGGGTCGCCAGCACCCCTGACGGGTTGCCGATCTTCAGGTCCCCCTTGGTGTCCAGGTCGATCGCCATCTCGTTCAGCAACGTGCCCTCGACGACAAGGCCCGCGGAAATGCTCATGGCGCCGGTGACCTGAACCGCGCGGTGGATGTTCTCCATAGAGGCGACGCGAACCGCGATGTTGTAGTCCTCGGCGGCGATTTCGGTCCCGGCCAGGGTCTTGTAGGCGACCGGGGGGGCGATCAGGGCAACCCGGGGCGAGGCCTGGGCGGCGGCCTCCGGCGTCGCGGCTAAGCCGGCGCGCACGGCAGCGTCGCGGCGCACGTATTCCATGCCGGCCATGACCTCCTTCATGTCGTCGATGGCCATGGGGGATTCCGCGCAGGTCAGGCCGAAGGCGGCGGCGGGGACATAGACGCAGACCGAGGCCGCATCGACGATGGAGCCGGGAAATTCGCCGAACCCGGGGGCGGAAAAGGTTTCCTGCAGCTTTCCCGTTGGCAGCACGCCGCGCCCGGCGGTGCCGGCCGGATCCATCCAGTCGAGGCGCATGGGCGCCCCCGTTCCCGAAACGCCGGGGATTTCCATGTCGCCGGTGGAAACGGCGCGGCCGTCCTGAACGGTGAAATGCGCGTGCACGACCTTCCGGGTGTTGGTGTTGAACATGCGGACCATGGCGGGGCCGTCCGCGACGGGGAAAATACCTTCCTCGACGGCGAAGGGGGCGACGGCCGAGGTCATGTTGCCGCAGTTGGACGACATATCGACCACGTCGTCGCGGATGCCGATCTGCGCGAAGGTATAATCCACGTCGGCGTCGTTGCGGGTCGAGCGTTCGACCCACATAGCCTTGGACAGGGACGAGATGCCGCCGCCCAGGCCGTCGAGCTGCCGGCCATAGGGGTCGGGGCTGCCCATCACGGCGCGCAGCATGCGGTTGCGCTCCTCGATATCGGCGGGTACGTCCTCGGCGCGGAAGAACACGGCTTTCGAGGTGCCGCCGCGGAAAAACACGGCGGGGGTTTTGCGTTGCATGACGGTCATTCCTGGGCCTCCCGGGGCCGGGCTTGGTGGGCTTCGGCCGATTGTGGAAAAATTTTTGTGTTTCGCGCTGGACACGCGGTGCGGGTTCACCTATATCACCGGCCGGGCCACGCCGCTACACGGTGGTTTCCTCTTCGGGGGCGACGATTGGGGGCGGCAAAGGATTTCGGCGAAATCCGGTCTGGCAGCACTTGCCAGGGACGCCCGTTGCCGTTAGTATAGGAACTTCGGTTCCCTTTTCGACGACGCCGCGCCAGGCGCCATTTTCGGGATTTCCCGGTTATGCGCGTGTGGGCTTGTGCGTCTCCAAAGTCGTCTCGGGGATTTGGGTTTTGGCTGTTTGACATTGTGGTTAAGGAAGGGATACGCGGGCGGCGTTTA
>TARA_R110000772_G_scaffold99174_1_pt1 | contig 91702 bp, 133 predicted proteins | sample TARA_R110000772 | Tara Oceans TARA_R110000772 (sample SAMEA4397948) | marine metagenome | biome: Polar Biome; feature: [SRF] surface water layer (ENVO:00010504); material: water (ENVO:00002006), including particulate matter (ENVO:01000060) such as... | depth 5 m | reverse complement strand
ATAGGAAGAAATACAACCGAAAAGCCATGCAGAAATGCATGGCTGCTATGCGGAAATAACATGGCTGTGCCACTTGAATCCTCCGCTAGAATCATTATATTAGTAGTATGATGATGATGAATGAGAACATGATGAGCAATCTTTCGGAAGCCCTTCAGGAGATCAAGGCCGAAGTTCTGCAGGGTGCAGACTTTGAGGCCGTTCTACCTGAGATTGCAGAAGAATATGCCCTCAATCCGATCCTTGTTCGGCGGAAGTTCGAAGAAAGTTTCGGCACGGTCGAGGCCGTGGCCAAGAATGCTGCTGCGATGGACATCGAAGTTGTGATGACCAGGAAGGTTCAACTGGCGATTGAGGTCGCTAAAAAGTCCTACCGGGTCCCGGCTGATTATCCTTGCACAGATTATATGGTTGGGGATAAGCGTTATACGCTGATTTGTCGAGTCGCTGGGGCCAAGAAGAATCTTTATGTGGCCGTGTGTCATGAGAATGCGCGTCGATATCGCTTGAACAAATACAACGAATTCCAGAAGGTTGCCTAATGAATTATCCGAAACAGACCATCGCCGGAATCGAGTTTGAGCGCCTTGACATTGGCCGCGGCAAACCTCAGTTTTACTTTGCCGGATACAAGATTGCTGGTATATGCGACAAGAAAACAGCCGCAATCTGGTATGATGATGGAAAGCGGTGGGTTCTTGTCAAAAAGGGATTTCGTAGCGTTCACAACGCCGCACGGTACCTGAACAAAATCCTCAACAAGGATTTCGTGGCGTTCAAATGAGAGGCACTATGCAGACATATAAAGAGACCGTCCTTCGGTACCGTGTTCTTCGGCATGATGAGTTGCCTGAGGAACACAAGGTCGCGTATCGCGCCGAGGGTATCGATCCTGATGACAACTGGGCCCTGATCTGGTCTTTCACAACTAAGGAAGACGCAATCAAGGCTCTGATGGAAGAAAGGGAGAGGGCTCCCTGGTGGCAGACTTTCCGGTTCCGCGATGCGGGTGCCGAGGAAGTGATTGAACGTCCCGTTTACTAACCAAAGGAAAATACAATGGCTAATCTGACCGCGAAAGTTTCTGCAAAGGGTGCTGTATCTCTCTATGGGTTGCAGCGGTTTCCTGTGACGCTCTATGCAGAACAGTGGGCGCAGGTTTTCGAGAAGGCTCCTGCGATTCAGGCCTTCATCAAAGCCAATCAGGGCCAGCTTGCGACGAAGGCGAGTGCTGTTGCAGACAAGCCCGGCATGACGGTTCTTTGAGGTGAAATGATGTATATGGTCGAACTTTTGGATGAGGACACCCTCGACTGTCTCTATGAGGGCGGGCCCTTTGATCTTGATGAGGCACGGCTTGTGATGGCGCGCCTAACGAGTCGTATTCGTCCCGGTGAATATCTTCGGTTGAGTGAGCCGGATGTTTACAATCAGGATCCTTATGGGGACGAGGACGACGGCCAGCCTGATGAGGCTCAGGAATGGTATGACTATGATCCCGATTGTTGAGGTGATATGATGAAAGTTGCATGGAAGGTAAATCACTACGGCATCAATACTGATCGAACGCCGAAGCAGATCAAAAGGGGTCAGGCTTTCTGGAAACGACTTGGCATTCTCTTTTTCGCCGACAAGGAAAAGGCAGAGAAGTTTTGTGAGGACACTCAGAATAAGTTTTATGATCCCAATAGGGTGCAGATACCATATGGTGAAACCCTAAGAGTGCGTCCTGGTCAAGAGAATATTAGATATCGGGAAGCGACTGAGGGCCCAAAGCGGGTCACTTATCCGGAACCAGAGGAAATCATAACGTAATGTTTACTGCATGTGAGAATAAGGGTTTTCAAATGACCTTTCCTAATGGATGGACCGTGTCTGTCCAGTGGGGACCCTTCAACTATTGTGAGAATAAGAGTTATGAGTGTGCCTGGAATGAGCCATCCAAGCGGGATACGTGGAAGTGTCCTAATGCTGAGATCGCAGCCTGGGACAAGAATAAGGTATGGTATGAGTTTGAGAATGATACCGTGAAGGGTAGTGTCACTCCGGCTGAGGTGCTGGAGTTCATGAATGAGATCGCAGCAAAGGATGCATGATGTCAAGAATTTTTGACCACCCCAATCTTTCACTGGATTGGGTATGCCCGATCTGTAGGACGAATGAAGATATTCCGGTCATCCTGGTACCGATAAAGCAGGTTGATGAATGGAATGCTGAGGCCGAACAGATCCACTTGAAGTGTGCGGCTCTGGTTGCAGAAACAGCCCGGGAAGCAATAAATGAGGCTCTGTTTGCAGAAACATCCCGGGAAGCAATAAAGGATGCTGGCAGGTAGCTTAACGGTAGAGCCGACCGCTCATAACGGTCTCAGTGGGGGTTCAACTCCCTCCCTGCCAACCAACCAACACAAAGGAAATGAAATGAAAAAGGATGAATCAGTCGAGGAGTTCAAGGCGGACTTCGAAAAGTACGGTAAATATAACCCACGGCGATTGGAAACTTTCATAATCTTCGCTGTGATTATCGCAGTAATCTTTTTCATATCGGTGGTATCGTGATGTTTAGTCTTGTGATAACAGTTGTGACGGTCCTTGCATCAGGTGCTGTGGAGGTCGACCGACAAGTCGTGGAACCTTCTCTGAGTGCTGTCGCGTGTGTTCAACAGGCCAGAGAGATTCTGGAAGCATTTGATAGATATCCCACCCTCCTTGGTGAAGTATCTTGCGATGCGGTGCCAATTCCGAGGATGAAATGATGGCAAAGATCAAGGATCTTGGTGATTTCCAAAAGGAATCCATCAAGCTAATGAAAGAGTTGCAGTTACCTCAAGAACTTATCAAGGAATTCGAGAAACCTCTACCTGATTTCCTAAAGAATCTGAAACGGATCTCTTGACACTTCCTGAAAAATGCTGTATAATCTAACAATCAAAAATCGCTAAGGAATTTGTTATGCCGAGAATGAAAAGTTTGGGTGGTGTGAAGGGTGAGATCAAGGCTCTTGAAATCATCACGTTGAACAAGCCTGTCACACCCCAGGAAATTGAGGATTATGTAGGCACTGGACCCTATGCGTCCAAATACATATTCATCCTCCGTCGGAAGAATTTCATCTTTGACACGACAAAAGATGGTCGAGTCATAACCTCATACATTCTGGTTGCAGAACCTGAGAATGCAGCGGAGATTCGCGCAACGCAACCTAAGGTCCCAAAGGTCAAGGCTGCAGCCAAAAAGAAGGATTTCAAGGTACTTATTGGTGGCGACAAGTTGAAATATATTCCGTCGAAGGTCGTTGAGTTCAAGGCCAAGCCGACGAACAAATATGTACCTGAGTTTGATGGTGAAGTCGAGGAAGATTTCGACGCAATCGCCATCGAAAACATTCGTGCGCTGATTGGATAAACCATGGCAATTCTAAATAGAATACCCGACACTTCTGCCTTTCCGAATACCAATGGAACTGGTATGACAATGCGCCAGTGGTATAAGGGCCAGATTCTTGCTGGATTCAATTTTCCAGAAATGCCTTATATGCCATCGAAAGGTGATATTCGGTATTATACCAAAATCATAGGCCAGTTGGCTGATGCGCTGATCGAGGAAGATAATGCATAATTCGGTGAGAAATTCCTTGATTGGTGTTATAAATAGATGATCTCCTATCGTAGAAAAGTCGAGAATGTTTGTGTCTTACCTGTCGAAACGGTAATTGATGATATGACCGCGGATGGTCATCTTCTGCGGTATGCTAATCATTATTTTGGAACTGCATTAAGATTGAATGTGACGGCGACGAGAAGATTTGTGGTAGATGCTCTGGAATTGCATAGCAGATAGTCGAAAATAACATAGCTCCTTCTCTTGTAAATCAACCAAAAGGCATTATATTAGTAGAGTAAGATGAGTGCTTGTTTCGTTTGTGGCCATAGTCGAATGTGCACCAAGAGACGAAAGAGTGAATGTAGTTTAACGGAAAAATAGGGCCCCTTTGAGGACCTGTCGGCGAGTTTCGAGAATCGCCCATTCACTTTTGGCCACAAACGAAACAAACATTTGCTCCGTTACGCATCTGGTGAGGCGACCCGTCTGTCTAACGGGTGAGAGGGATTCGATTTCCCTACGGAGCGCCAGAATATGTTGGGTATGGCATAATGCCGTCAAGGGGAGTCATGACCCGGAGACGAATGTGGGGTAGAACCACGCCCGACGCCAGAATATGCTTCTGTAGCTCAGTGGACTAGAGCTTTGGTCTTCGAAACCAAGAGTCGTAGGTTCGAATCCTACCAGGAGCTCCAATTTATGCCCAGGTCTGGTGACCTGTCGTTTCGAGGGTTGCAGTCCTCGATTCACCTCCTGCAAGAGGTTAAGTGTGGGCTCGATTCCCACTCTGGGCTTTCGATTTTAGTTTAGGAATAAGAATATTCCTCGGTAGTCAAATAGTAAGGACGGCAAGCTGTTAACTTGTGTCGATGCAGGGGCGGAACCTGCCCGAGGAGCCAGATTAGAATAAGCCTCTTTCGTCCAACGGTCAGGACGCTGGGTTGTGGACTCAGAAATTATGGTTCAAATCCATGAAGAGGTACGTCCCCTTCGTCTAGTGGTAAGGATTCTGGACCTTCACTCCAGCAACGCCGGTTCGAATCCGGCAGGGGATACCAAACAATGCGGATGTAGCTCAATGGCAGAGCCACAGTCTTCCAAACTGAAGACGAGAGTTCGATTCTCTCCATCCGCTCCAAACACAAAAGGAAGATTGGGAGAGAGGCTTATTCCAACGCTTTGCTAAAGCGTCGTGCTTTGAGAAGTACCATTGGTTCGAATCCAATATCTTCCTCCAAAAACAGAAAGATACGAATGAAACCGCGAAAACGAAACAAAATAACATGGACCTGTAGCTGAATGGCTTAGCACTCGGCTCTTAACCGAAGGATGTCAGTTCGATTCTGACCGGGTCCACGGACCCGTAGTTCACTGGTAGAACAGGGGACTTTTAATCCCCGTGTACCCGGTTCGATTCCGGGCGGGTCCTCCAGTTTGAGGTAAGTAAAGTCGGATATTCTCATCCTAGGTGTGATAGGATATTCGAGGCGATTGATCATCGCTAAAAGGAGAATGGGACCGATGCCGGTAATACCGGTTCGGGGATACCTCACCTGCCTCAATTCGATCAGACCTCTAGCTCTAATGGTGAGAGCGTCCGTCTGATACGCGGAAGGTTCTTGGTTCAAGTCCAAGGAGGTCTACTTTCGGGGTGTCGCCTAATGGCAAGGCGGTAGATTTTGGTTCTACACATGTGGGTTCGATTCCTACCACCCCTGCCAAAAATACGGAAGAGTGGCCGAGTCTGGCTTATGGCGTCTGTCCTGAAAACAGAAGAACCGAGAGGTTCCGTGGGTTCGAATCCTACCTCTTCCGCCAATATTGCTCTTGTAGCTCAGTATGGCCAGAGCGTCCGTTTTGTAATCGGAGGGTCGTGGGTTCAAATCCTACCGGGAGCACCAAATTTGGGGAATGGGCAGGGTACCCAGGAAATCCTTGCAAGATTTCAGCTTGGTCGGTCCGAGTCCGACATTCTCCACCAAATACCTGTGTGTAGGAAAGTCTGGCTAATCCGCCTGGTTTGGGGCCAGGAAACCGCAAGTTCGAATCTTGCCACACAGACATTGAAATCTCCAGTTCACCAAATAATACAACCGTGAACTGGAGATTTCCTAATGTTCTATTTATGAAATCTGAGAGAAAGTGACGACATCATGGCAATAGATAATCTTGTGGTACCTGAAAAACTCTATGTGGGTGTGGAAGAAAAAAGGTCTTTCGATAAGACTGAATTTCCACTTGCTTTTTCAACTCCCTATGGGACAGATAAGGCATTCGAAAAACGCAAGGATACCGTCCTTCGATGGATGGGATCGGGGTTCAGACACGAGATTATGACAGATGATGATGGCAATACCGTTTATGAGGAAGAACTTACTCGATTTGGTCAAAAGTTGCCGAAATATACCAAGACCGTCATTGGTGAGACTGAACCTCAGGTGATCGATAATACACCGCTCCATGGCTTTACATTTGATAAGTCTGTATCGCGGTGGTCGACATCAAACAAATGGTTTAGGATTCAGGATCCGAGGGGGTTCACTCTCGAAATCTCGGCCGAGAATCTCGGTGAGATATTGCTGAATGGTGTAATAGATCATGGCACACTGATTGGTGCGTTTGTTTGGGCACGACAAGGTGCGAACAATCATCTTATCAATACCAAAAATGATCGATACATAAATGCCATAAAACCAAAGGTAAAGATTGGTAACCTTAAAATTGGTGATGTGATCGAAACGCGACAACACGGAAAGTTCATATATCAGGGCGATTATTATAGTGCGAATTGTTATTGGTCAGTTCACCACTATAAAGATAGTAATTCTGGAAGATGGCCCTTCGCCAGATATCCTGCCAGAGATCCTGTGTTTGCATGGAGCCTTGAGAACGAAACTAAACCATGGAAGGTTTTCACTTATCAGGACGAAAATGATTACCGCTATGATAGGCTTATCACGATGAGAAGTCTGCCTAAAAATTATGAGGTTGTTAGTCGCGGTAATGGTGAGTTGAGGAATGTTCTTGATGGTCCTCAAAAAATATCCAATGATTGGGGAAAATATTCATTTTTCTTTGAGACCAAGGATGAAGCGAAAGATTTCAGAATGACGGATGAAGTTCTGGAAGTTCTGAATAAAGCGAAAGGTATAGAATAAGTCCCTGTAGGCAAATTGGTAAAGTCGTCCGGTTTAGGTCCGGGAGTTTGCAGGTTCGATCCCTGCCAGGGACACCAATAGAAGCGGACGCGATGGTATTGCTGACGGGTTTTACATTCCTGTCGTTAGGGTTCGATCCCCTACGCTTCTACCACTTCAATAGAAAGGAGGCGTTATGAGTGACATATGGTTTATTTCTGACACACACTTTTAATCATGCCAACATCCTAAACTTCCTTGATAAAGACGGTAAGGCCTTTCGAGGCGATAGGTTCGAGAATGTGTCCCATATGAATGAGACCATGATCCTGAACTGGAATACCATGGTGAAGCCGCAAGATAAGGTCTATCATCTCGGTGATGTGTTCATGGGTAGTGATCATGACGCGAGAAGAATCCTCTCCAGGCTGAATGGCCATAAGAGACTGATTCTGGGTAACCATGACAAGCTCCATAGGCAGTCACCGCTGTATGAGTATTTCGACAAGATCATGCTCTGGTGGCCGTTCGAGGATTATATCTTCTCGCATGTCCCTCTCCGAGAGGACCAGATGCGGTTCAGGAGCGACACCGGTCGCGTGAATGTCCATGGGCATATACATCAGAACAAGTCGCCTGGTGACAGGTGGTTCAATATGTGCGTCGAGAGCATAGGATATGCACCCATGCACTATGATGAACTGAAGGCCATCACATAGTCAATTCCTGCATAGGTGCTATGCGGAAATAACATAGCTCCAGCACTTGTAATCTCCGCTAGAATCATTATATTAGTAGTATGAGATTCAATGAGGTAAAAATGTCGGATTTTCAGGTCAAGATCGCTGTCGAAAAGGTTTGGTACGATGAAGATGTCAAGGCCGGCGTGTTTCGATCCATCATTTTTGATGGTGAACCTGATGATGATGAAATCGTTCGCTGGCTTGTCGTGGATATCATCGAAAATGAGGATCTGGAAGGTCTTCGGAAGTTCACGCGAAAGCGGTTGGTGGATCTCGGCATGATCGATAAGATGAAGATGAGTTTCACGGCGGCCTGGAATCAGGTCATTCGAAACATGGCTATCAAGGAGATGGAAGCGCGATGAATAGCAAACAGATTATCAAGCGCAATGAAAGGCGCATGGTTATTAAAAAGGGTGGGATTTCCCTCAGGAAATTCTTTGCCCTTCGGAAAAGGTGTCGGAAATGATTTGTGAACAATGTCAGGGATCAGGTTCCCTTTTGGAGCCTGTTTCCGGGAGGTCAATATATCCAAGTCGTTTCTGACTTGTGATATTTGTGATGGCCGAGGCACGATGGAACTCCCATTTTGTGAACGTGAGATTTCCATCAGCAAGCCTCAGGTCAAGTTCCTGAAACCTGAATGTCTCATTGCGGATAGACCCGCGAAAAGGAAAAGATGATGCCTTTCTATGTGAACATGGTTGATAAATTTATGTCTGGGTGGGGTGAGGCCAAGAATGGTCGATCCATCTATATCGTGAAGTGCGACAATCTCGAGGAGGCTGATGCCATCGATAAGGCCGCACAGGATCGACCCGAGATGAAACATATCACATTGACTCTAACGCCGAGACGCGCTCGCGCCGGCGATCAGGTCACATATAGATATGTTTCAGAACTTGGTGGACCATGGTTGTCCTATATGCCCTCTACCTATACGATTGCGCGGAGAGCGAAATGAGGATCACCAAGCGCGAATGGTATCGGTTAGGTGGATTCAAGAATAGTCTGCTATATCGCAAACAGGACGCGAGTGGCAGATGGAGATATTATACGTCATGAGCAAGGACCGAAAACTGATTGAGCGGATGAAGTGGGAATTGGACATCGGTGACGTTTATGAGAAGTTAATGCCTGTTGATGTATTTCTGGAAAAGATCCAGGATGCAATCGACAAGGTCGAAATGGCCGTGATTCGGGATCGAGGCGTGTATTGCAGCGATCCAGATGCAGAACTTGTTTTTCAGATAATGACCGGATATGCGGGCTATGATGGCGGCACAGAGTTTTATGTCGTTGCATTGTCCAAAGAAGACGATGAAGAATATGCTCGGCGAATAGCCACGGAAGAAAAGTCCGAAAGAGCAAAGTTGGCACGAAAGCAGAAGGCTGCGATTCGCGCCAAGGAAAAGGCTGAACGTCTTGCGGCCGAAGAAAGAGCGCAGTATGAGAGATTGAAGGCCAAATACGGTTAAGGCGATTACCCCAATAGGCAGAGGGATTCGTTTCAAAAGCGAATAGTTGTCGGTTCAAGTCCGACATCGCCTACCAACATATAGGACGTTAGGATGATAAAGCGATATTACCAGTATGAACATACCAATGGTGCGATCATCACGAAGGTCGCTTATGTGGTAGACACTGGAGGTGGACCGCTTGAATATTTTGATAGTGATTTCTGCAAAAGCTGGTGGATGGTCGAGAAAAATACCGAAACTGGTGAAGTCAAGAATGTGGATCCGTTTGCAAAATAAAGTGTGGGCTGGGCATGAGTGAGCCCCGGAGCCTGTAAAGCTCCCGTTTCGGCTGTGAGGGTGCAAATCCTTCCCCACGCACCAAATTGAGGTTGATATGAAGTCTGTGAAAGGTATTGTCAGAAATACATGCCAGGTTTGGATGGATTCGTTCGTTGAACTTAATGTCCGGCGCGATGTGGATAAAAGGCTATGCGATCCAATCAGGCCTATCATAGCAGATCAAATGGCTCAGAATACATTCATAGGATTACTTCCGAAATGAAGTCGCGAAACATATCGTCCGATAAGCTAATCTAGTGAAAGCGCCGGCTTGAAGTACCGGAGAGTATGGGGCAGAACCATGATCGGACACCAAATAAAAATGAAATGAGTGATTGACATTCACCGCGATTTACTCTATAATAATTACATTGATCGAGAAACAAGGAAAAGATGTAGCATGAGCAAGATTGATAAACTTACCCCGGAACAGGAAGACCAACTAGAAGTCTTTGCCAACAAATGGCTAGAGATCGGTCTTTCGACTGAACCGGTCGACCTCGAGGCTGCGAAGGCTGCGACGATCAAGGCCTACCTGAATGTTGGACTCACTCCGCCTACCCAGTTTCATGTGGTGGATAGTCCTAATGCAGCCATCGATCTTATCCAGAAACTGGATCCCAAGAAGTCCAAGAAGGACATCTTCAACGAAATGGGTTATGGATGCCATGACGCTTCCTGGCTCGGATTTTATGAGTATTTCAAGGACGTGGTCAAACTCGATAATCTCGAAAAGATTGATGGTTTGATCGAACTGGCCAAGTCGTGTGGTTGGTATAACATGTATGAGGACGTGGTTGTCTTTCAGCACCGCCCTTGTCAGATCAAGTTCGATAACGAGAAGCGGCTCCATAATGATGTCGGTGCAGCAATTCTTTATCGCGACGGACTTTCGGTCTATGCATGGCACGGCACGGTGATTCCTTCGGAGTGGATCGAGGATCCGAAGTCTCTGACTGCTACCAAGGCCCTTACGTGGGAGAACATCGAACAGCGCCGATGTGCCTGTGAGATTCTTGGATGGGCGAAGATTCTGCAGGAGTTGGATGCAAAGGTCATCAACGAAGATGAGGATCCCGAGGTGGGTACCCTCCTTGAAGTTGAGATCCCTGATATCGGGCCCGAACGGTTCCTTCGTGTGATGTGCGGTACCAAGCGAGAGTTTGCCCTTCCGGTACCACCTGAAATGAAGACCGCACTGGAAGCTAATGCTTGGACTTTCGGATTTGATAAGGATGAGTTCCTTAAGCCTGAAGTTCGGACTTGACATATAAGTATAAGTAGTGTATAATACTAGTATAAATGGAAAACAAAGGAGACTATAATGAAGACTTTCAACAAAGTGTGCGCTCAGGGCGACATCTACATTCGCAAGGTCGATTCACTGCCTGAGAATGCAGTTGAAGTCAAGCCTGAGGGTGGGTTCCATATCGTGACCCATAGTGAAACTGGCCATCACCATGTGATGGAAGCAACGAAGACTCGGATGTTCACACTCCCCGATTCTGTGATGGACTGCCTTCTTGTGGTGAACGAGCCTACTACGCTCGACCATCTTCGGGACTTCGATACCCATGAACCTATCCTGTTCGATGAGGGTACGTACCATGTTCGTCGGCAGCGCGAATATACTCCCGAGGGATTTCGTCGAGTCGAAGACTAACCTCTGACCGGGTGAAAGGGAGCGGCTGGGTATTAAATGACTCAGCCGCTTTTTTTATGATCATGGAATCTGTAAAAGATCGAGTCAGAAATCAAGTCAAGGTTCAAGTCTGGCGTCAAGTCTGGGATCAAGTCGAGGATCAAATCTGGAATCAAGTCTGGAATCAAGTCTGGAATCAAGTCAGGAATCAAGTTGATCACCAAGTCAGGAATTCTTTATGAAGTCTGTAAAAGATCAAGTCTGGCGTCAAGTCAGGATTCAAGTCTGGGATCAAGTCGAGGTTCAAGTCAGGGATCAAGTCTGGCGTCAAGTCAGGATTCAAGTCTGGGATCAAGTCAGGAATCAAGTTGATCACCAAGTCAGGAATCGAGTCAGGAATTCTATATGAAGTCTATGACTCAACAAATTCGCGAGCATAATTTTTGGATTATAATCAAAAGAGATGTCAAATATATCTGGACTGATGTTTGGACAAAAATTGAAAATACTGTTTACCGTATTGAACAAATAAGGAACATTGTTCATGTCCGTAATCGACCTGAATGAGGAAAGAAATAAGCGGATAGGACCTGATCCAGAACATGTCTTCCTCGACGATCACGGCCAGAAATGGTATAAGTTTGTGATCGACTATGATGATGGAGATCGGACATATTCTTTCATCATATGGGCCCATGATATGGAAGATGCACAAAGACGGCTCGCCCTTATCAAGGATAATTCTGAGATTACCGGTCAGATATATAAGGTGATAGACGCATAAATATTAAACAAAAGGAAATGCCATGCGATATACTTTTGAAAACATCAAAACCGGCGATACATATGTGGAAGAAATGGCCATGGATAAGCGCGAGAAATACCTTGCAGACCATCCAGAAGTTACCCAAATCATAACGAGTGGTCAACCCACGCTTGATCCTGTAAGTCTGGGTGTGACTAAGCCTGATTCGACCTTTAGGAAATATGTGTTGGGGCGAATACAGGAATCAGTTCCAGGTGCGCCCAAGGGCAACTTTGAAAAGCGATGGTCGATACCCAAGGAGATTTGATGAAATACGTCCTCTCCATAATGATAGCAATCTTTATTCCTGACACAGGCAAATGGTCGCCCAATGTGGAAACTTATGTTCGGTATGAAACTGGTTATGATTGCAAAGACGGTGAGAAGGCTGTCAAGGCCGTTGTGCAGGCATTCGCCGCACAGGGTGCTAAGATACGGATTTCGACACGATGCAGGGAAAGAAAAAAGAAGGTAAAATGAAAACAAAAGTTGTCATAGTTACGGGGGGATGGGACCCACTCCACAGTGGGCATGTGGCATATCTTCAGTCGGCTGCACGACTCGGCAATTTTCTTGTTGCAGGAATCAATAGTGATGACTGGTTGACCAGAAAGAAGGGTAATTACTTCTTGCCTTTTCTTGAAAGGTATGTTATACTTTCTAATCTAAGAATGGTTGATAGAGCCATTGGCTTTAATGATAAAGACGAAACAGCCATTGACTGTATTCGACAAGTTCGAAACATGTTTCCCGAGGTTCCTATCATCTTCGCAAATGGTGGTGATAGAACATCCGAGAATATACCAGAACAGGTCATTGCGGATGAATTAAAAGTGAAGTTTGTGTTTGGTGTTGGTGGAAATACCAAAAGGAATTCGAGTAGTGACATTCTAAACCGATGGAAAAAGGAGAACTAAATGGAATTTGTAGTAGGAGTAATAGTCGGAGCAGTCATTGGTTATGTCTTCATTCATTATGTAATACCCCGGGTATATATATTGAATGAATGGTGGATGAAAATTACAGGACAGTAATGAAAACCTTTCGTCATTTACCCTCGCGACAGTTTCCTGAACTTCAAGTGGAAGAAACTGGCCATGGCCGATACTACACGGCACCGACTGGTGAGAAACTGCCTTCCATGACGACTGTGCTTGGTCACTTTGATCACGGTTGGTTGGAAGAATGGCAGGCTCGCGTGGGTGTAGAGGAAGCGAATCGACAGTCTGCATATGCCCGAAATCGAGGTAGCAAGCTCCATGATCTTGTGGAGAGATATGTCCGAAATGAGGATATCGATGTCAGGAAATTGATGCCACATCTTCAGCAGAGTTTTCGTGATATTCTACCTGCATTCGATGGTGTGGACAATGTCCAGTATCAAGAAACTCAGTTGTGGTCGACCGAATTGGGTGTAGCAGGCCGTTGTGATTTGATTGCTGATTATTATGGTATACCCGCCGTGATCGATACCAAGACCTCTGCACGACCAAAGACAGAGGATCAGATCCAGAGTTATTTCGAACAGACGACCGGATATGCATTGATGTATGAAGAACGGACTGGTGTACCTCTAGATACTATAGTCATTATAATGGTGAATGATGAGGATTCTAAGCCGCAGGCATTCGTCAAATACAAGTATCCATTCATATCGAACCTAATGGAAAAGATCAAAACCTACAAGAAGGAAAATCAATATGTATCTTGAAACATGGATGCTCACGGTCGCAGTTCTAGCCTATGGTGTATGTGCATATACAGTAGGCAAGAGGGCTAGACGACATGGCATATTATGCGGCATTGATGTGACTCTCACCGAACTGGTAAAGAATAAGATCATCGTGATAAACGAAAAAGGAATCTATGGTGGTAAGGGCAAGAAATCTATTATGTCCATACCACGTCCAAAATAGGAGATATCAATGGCCATAAAGGAACTATTCTCAAACAAATATCTGAAGTTTACTTCAATCTTTATGGCCACTACCGCATTATTGGGTTCGGTATGGGCAGCCGGTGATTATACGGGTGTTCGGCCCATCATAAAAAATGAGTTTATCCGGATATCAGAGGTTCAACAGCAAATATCACAATCAATTCTTCTGATGCGGTTCCAAATCATTCGGAATAAACGAGAGGTCACTGGCACACTCACCTTTGATGAACTTCAAGAGATGTGCCAGATAGCCCAGCAGTTGAACTATTTTGGTATTCCTGAATGTACCAGACTGGAAAGTTCTCGACCACCATTACAATAGGAGTGATTATGGACTACGGTCAATATAGAACCGCAATAGCCAAACAGATCAATGTTGCAGGATATTCATATACCGGATCTGCCATCTATATACTAGGCGATAAACGACAGGGCGTGGATGAATGGTGGGAAGAAAGAACAGACGAAGAAAGAACTACACTCATTCTCCAGGCACAAGCCGCCTTAGATGTCATGGCATCTATTGGTATGGATAATATTATAGGTACTGCTACGGAACAATATCTATCTGAAAAATAGGAGTGATTATGCCAAATAAGGAAGAGGTTGTGTCCTTTTCAATGACGATTGAGGAACTGGTCGAAGAAAAGAATATACCATATATGGATGCCATCATATTGCATTGTGAGAATGTTCAAATGGAAATTGAGGTTGGGGCCAAACTTCTGAGTGGTGCTATCAAGGCCAAACTGAAATCAGAGGCCGAGGAACTCAACTTTCTACCGAGATCAAACACGCTCAAACTGCCGCTATGAGACTATCCGCATTTGAGACATTCCAGATGTTTCATGCCCTGAGGTTGCACTTCACATCCTCATATGACTATGTGAAATATCATGGTAAGACCAATGTCGGGAAAGAGGCATTCTCGAAACGAAAGGATCGATACCAGTTCCAGAGGTTGTGTAGAAAGCACGATGCGGACGAAATGTTTGACTTCATTCTGGCCAATTTGATGCATGGTCAGATCAAATGGGTCGGCGAACTATTGGACGATGGTGCGGATGATGTCTATACAGACTTCAAGCGGCGAAAGGAATCTCAATCCTATGTCTTTGATAATGAGATAGGTGAGGTTCTGAACCAGGTTGAGGATGTCAAGGAACTATTCACCACGGCTGAGTTTCCCATCATTCTGACATGCCATATGCAGAGGTTAATATCTACTGAATCGATGATCATCCTGAATGAGTTTATACCATTCTTTGGGAAGTTCGATAAGGTATTATCCAAAGACTTTCTATGGCCGCGCATAAGGGATATCTGTATGAATGCACGACCCTTTATTACCTTTGATCGGGAGAAGATCAAAAAGATTCTGCTAAAAAGGATGAAAGGATGACATATGGAAATAACTAATGTTCTAACCATTCTCGCGACACTTCTATTAGGTGGTGTTCTCGGTATGGTTGGTCAAGCAATCCGATCTATTCTAGGAATACGGAAGGTGCTTGATAGTGGTGGGACTTTCAGTTGGTCTATCCTCCTATTCAGTCTTTTCATTGGGTTCATTGCAGGTATTCTGGCAATGCTGGGTGTGTATGGATTTTATGATACCCTGACAGTATCGACAATGCTCGGTGTAATGGCCTCAGGATATGCGGGTGCTGACTTCATCGAAGGATTCATGAAAACTCAAAGAATATAAATAAAGGTGTTGACAGGAAGAGATATTCCTGTTATACTACGAGCTTATATTATGTATATGTGGACAAGTAAACAGTAAAACCGAAATATATGGAGAACATACAATGGCTACATCTTTTACGACACTAAAGAAATCATCTGCAAATCTCGACCGACTAACCAAAGAAATCGAGAAACTGAATTCCCCCACAACCGAACGACAAGCTGATGATCGCCTCTGGCAACCAGAGGTGGATAAGGCAGGTAATGGTACAGCGGTGATCCGCTTTCTACCTTCGCCGGCTGTGGACGGTGATGACGCGCTACCTTGGGTTCGAGTGTTCTCTCATGGATTCAAGGGTCCAACCGGCAAGTGGTATATCGAAAACTCCCTGACGACTCTCAATCAAAAGGATCCAGTTTCAGAATATAACAGCCACTTGTGGAATCAGTCAAGTGATGATAACTCTCCTACCCGAAAACAGGCTCGAAACCAGAAGCGGAGACTCAATTATTACTCCAACATCATGGTAATATCAGACCCAAAGCATCCTGAAAATGATGGTCAGGTCTTTCTTTATCGGTATGGTAAGAAGATTTTCGACAAGATCAAGATGGCTATGGAACCTGAGTTTGAGGGCGACGAGCCTGTAAATCCCTTTGACTTCTGGACTGGAGCCAATCTCAAGCTTCGGATTCGAAATGTTGAGGGATATCGGAACTACGACCAATCAAACTTTGATGTTGTGTCACCACTCAGTGTGGATGATGCAAAGCTGGAAGAAATCTGGAACAAGGAATATTCTCTCAAGGAATTTCTGGATGCCAACAACTTCAAGCCTTATGATGAACTGAAAAAGAGATTGGATGAAGTTCTGGCCATAAATGCTGAGAATGCATATGCGGCTGCGCGACAGGCCGAACCTGTTGAGGAAGCTAAGGAGTGGTCGGCTCCAGCGGCTTCGACTGGAGATACCGATGTTGATGAAGACATGGAGTATTTCAAGAAATTGGCTGAAGACTAATAGTTGCTCAGGCCGATACCAACTGGGGCGCCAATGGCGCCCCTTTTTTTATGCTATGGCCGACTCTGGTGCTATATTCATAAGAGTTGAATGTTTATCAACAGCCCATAGAGTTCCATTATAATGTTTCGCCACACTACCCGTCATATTGCTACCGGGATTTGGTATGTCGGCTGATCTCAATCCGGGTTGTGACTGCCCTCGACCATTTGACATAGCCATCTGGACAGGGCTGGGTTGTTGCGACTGGGCCTGATCCTCTTGTTGAGATTGCGGTTCCGGTTGTGGTTCTGCGACGGCTTCCGGTATCGGGCCAGTGTCTTTTGAGGTGGACTCTCTGGGTCGATTAGGTCCTTCAAGTGGTGTTATCTTGACATGCTCCTTACCAGCTTCACCGGCGACGATTGGTGTCGCTTTATCAGTCACGAATTCAGCACCTTTAGCGGCCGTTATGACGGGTGCAACTTCGGATGCATCTATTTCATCTGCAATTCTAGCCTTTTTATTAAATTCTTCGAGTTTTCCTGGAAGACTCATATCAGTTCTTTTTTTAACTTTCCGTAACGACGCAAATTCATCTAAAGTTAAATCGCTAGGATTGTTTTCTGGTGCAGGCACTATAGGTTGTGTAGATGCTACATCGGCTGCGGGTGTGGCCCCCAAATCGGCGCGATCCCACTTTGATGGCGTGCTGGCATCCGCTTTGGCTGTTTTAGGAATAGAACCTATTTTTGATTCAGCGAGTTCTCGCTCTTTCTCTATATTTGCGAGAACACCACTTCTATATTCACCCACTTCCTTCTCAGACATATAATAATTGCCAAGTTTTGTAAACTCATGATTTTTATCCAATCCTGTTTCAGGATCATATCGCATACTTTGAGAACCAACACCTTTCTGTTTGATTTGGATATGCATTGGATCACCAGGACCAGCAGCCGAACTATTCCAGGCACCACCCCATAATGTTTCAACATCAGGATATAGTTCTTTACCCCTAACATTCACTGATTGGTAGAATTTCTCATATGTTTTCCAATCTGGGCCATATTTGTTATGACTCAACTGTTTACCCTTATCATCATAAATGATCCAGTCAGTAGCTAATCCCGAGGGGTGATTTTTTGTGCCCATGTCTCTACTATCTTTACCAGATATCATTTCTGCACGATATCCTGGAGGCAAATCTTTAGATCCCTCTTTGACCATATGTATCAATCTGGGATCGACACCCTCTAGAGTGCCACCACTAACAAAGAGTCTTTCTTCTCCGATCGGATATTTTTCTACTAAATTGCCTTGACCAGTGGATTTGTCACTTCTTTCCAATCCGCCCATTGCGGTAGCAGTTTCTCTGGCCTTCTCAGCGACAAGTTTCGGTATTTCTAATTCCTCGGCTTTTGCATCAAACTTTTCTGGTTCATATAGAAGGGTATGCTGTAATGCTGCCACTTGTTCGGCTGTTGCCCCACTCGCAATAAGAGTTGTTGCCATTGCAGTAGCAGCCTTTTCAGCATTAAGAGTTTTCTGATGCTCGACTTCCACAGCCGTAGCATACTGGTCTGGTGTACCATCAGGATTTTGTTTTTTCCATTCTTCAAATGATTTTCCTTCAACAGGGTTGGACATGGTTTGTGCATTCCAAATTTGATTAGCCGTAACTTCTGTCTGGTCTCTTAGTGTATCATAACCATTACGATTATAATCTTCGGCTCTTTCGATATCAGCCATGGCTCTTGCGCCATCTGCCAACGTTCCGGCTTCTTGTAAGGCCTTAAATCTAGGTTTTTCATAATCAACATTATTGCCTTCCCAAATAAAGGCATCTAATTGGTTAGTAACCGTACTACCTTCGCCTCTAATATTATGACCATTGGCTTCCAGAACCTTTACTCTATCTGAACCCCATTGCACAATTCCCCAATGACCTCCTCCCATATTATTTGAATCTGATGGGCCCTTGGGTGCTTCCCATCGCCATCTTGCGACGGCAGATGTGGCGCCCGCTCTAGAAATATTACCTTTTTCCATTAGATAGTTTATGGCAAATTTTTGGCGTTCTGGTGTCCAATAAGCATTGTTTGATTTATTACCTGAGACGGAACCAATACTACCTGAAGACCTCTCATCCAAGGATGATCTCACACCAGCCCCTTCCATTACCTTTTGGTATTCACTCTTAGGTATAGCCACGGATGCGGATTCTGAACCTCGACTCTTTCTATCTATATATTTTTGAACGTCCTCGCCCGTGTATCGTTTTACATCAGGTATGTTCCAACCACCAGATGATCTACCCGAAAGGATAGATTGCTGGTCAGCATCCAGATCCTTTCGATAATATCCCGGGAATAGTTCGATTCTCTTTGCAGGACTCAACTCCGAAAGCATTTCCTTGAATGCAGGCTTCTTTAGTATCTCGCGCTGAGCCTTTTGGTTCATGCCCATGATGTCGCGATAAGAAATCGTTAGGGATTTGTGTTTTTCATTTGGGTCGATTGACATTATCGGCGCTGCCTTTGTTGTGCTATTTTCTCATTCTGGATTCGGTCATTCTCTTTTTTAACATGATCCTTTAGGAGATCGATATAGAGGTGTCTCTCCCATGGTATCATATTTTCCAGATCACTTAGACTATATTTATGGAACTGCATCAGATTGAAGTTCGTCTTATACCAGTTGACCAGATTGTCATATCCGAACATCATAAAAAAAAACTATCAAGATTTCTGTACCGGATCTTGTGGTCGAATCCACACTTCTCGCACTTTTTTTCAGAGAGGATAACGAGGTGTGGTAGATTATCCGTCCAATTTTCCAGTTTATCGAACTGGGCCTGTGTCAGACCGTCAACAAACGTCGAGAATGCGGCATCATCCATATCCTTTGATGGATATATCTGGTTCGCATCAAAGAGATAGTCTACACACTTTTGGATGAACCGAATCTTCTGGTCCACGTCGGGTAGTGCAGAGATCGACTTCACATCCGCATAGGAGGGGTATTTCATCTTTGCACCAATGCCACCACCTAGTTCGATCTTCTCAACCATACCCTCATCCTTGACTAGCTCGGATGATAGAATGTCCAGTGTCACAGGAAAGACACTGCCGCATACTTCGCCCTCAACCACATTGTTACACTGGAAGTTGATATCAATCGTTTCTGAGACTGATTTGGCTCGAAGGACGACAAGCAGATAATCCACATCAAAGAATGGTATCTTGTCGATATCCAGATCATCATCAACCAGACAGTTGACTATCACTTGTCGAGTGGTATTGATCATGTCAAAGGGATCCTTCGATTCCACAGCCATCATGAGCATCTTTTCTTCCTTCACAAGGAATGGTCGCACTCGGTGTTTTTCATCATTTGATGGTAGTGTCACAATATAAGTCGGCACAGTTATTTTAGGTAGTTCCATGATATATTTCCTTCATTATCCTGTAGGTGATATTTTTTGTGATATACCAGATGTGGGTGTTACCAACTGGAACGGATCTTTATATTCCTCAATACCTCTGGTCCATCTCACATATGTAAATAGGACTTGCAGGCGCATATAGTCACCATCACTACCACTGAGTGGTTGTGCTAACACGGCCACTGGATATGCTTTTTCAAATACCATTCGATATACATGAGTGTCTTTGAGGGCCTGGTTTGTGAATAGAGGATTTGCTCTTGGTATAGGTAAACCTGTTGGATCAGTCGCGGGTGTCACTACAACCTCCCCCACATCAGACATTTGGAATACCTCAATCGTCGTGGCATATTTGTCCCTATAGTTGAACTCAAATGTGCCTATTGGCTGAATTGCATCCATCCAATCATCAAAGAGTTTGCGCTCACGGAACTTGTCACGACACAGGAAGGTCAACTGCAAGTCCTGATATTCAACAGCCGCAGGAGTCTTGAAAGTTGGTCCATAATATCGATTCTCATTCACCATGAACTGTCTGCCTGGCATCTCAGCCGCTTCGCAGAGAAATGATAAGTCTCTCCAGATCGCAATATTGCCTAGTAATGAAGGTATAGGTGGTGCATTGATTCTCACGATATATCTCGCGGCCTTTGCACCACCATCGCCTTCAGCCATGACGCCGCGAAATGCGTCGAGTGTCATACCATCAGGAGGATTTACATTAGTTGCCATGTGTTTTGTTCTTCTTTTTCTTGGTTACGAAATCCTGAACCTTAAGGACTGCTACCTTGTCCCATTCGTCCATGTGGATTTCTATGAAGCGACTTCTTACATGATTCATGAGGTACCTATGGATGGTAGGCTTGGCCAACTTCATCATGGTCATGCTCTTTAGAATGGTATAGGACATCTTGACTCGCGTAGTCTCATCATATTTCAGGTTTGTCGCATTCTCTTTCAACTGGTCGAGGAGTTTCTTTCGAAAGCCCTTGTTCTGGGGATAATCAAGGTAGTGAATATTCAGACCTAGAAAACCTCCCTTGTATCGTTCGATCGGTAATACCAAGGGGAATCGATCATAGATGGGTAGAACCTCCTTGAACTTGGGGTCATACCTAAAGAAATACATTCGACCCAGTGCTGCATGGCTTGTCGCTCTTTCCGTGCTATGAACTATGTTTTCACGAATGCCTTCGAGGGTTCTAGCTTTACCTATGAACCACTCATTGGCTTGTTCGGGTGATACTATGGGCGCCATATGTGTCCTATTCCTATGATCTATTTATGTCTTTATACCGAGTTCGGCTTCGGTAATCAGACGAAATTCCCACATCCTATCAGCACAATATTCATTAGCAGCCGCCCATTTTGATTGGTTCACACCCCATGTCATGACTTCGGTGATATACCTACGCGACATTCTCTTTTTCTCGGGTTCGCGTGTCTCCTTCTTGGGCTTGACCTCAAGAATCATGGTTTTTGTGGTGCCATCAGGCATTCTGGTTGTGACGAGGAAGTCCGGAAAGTATCTATGGATGCGATTGTCCACGGGTGAACGGTAGGGTATTGCGAGTTCTTCACTGGCCCATTCAAGAATGTTGGCATTGGTATCGAAATGCTTCATGGCCTTTAGTTCCCAGAGTGACCGATAGATGATCTTTGTCGGATCACCTCGATACTTTTTGGGGTTCTTGGGACTAAATCTACCTTTATAAGCCAAGGTATTCCTTTCAGTGTCGTATAAATATATATGTTATTTAGCAAAGGAATGAACGAATGGCAGATGGAAATGGTCAACCAACAAATGTGTTTGAACTTTGGAATCAACCACAAGATGGTATGGGTTTTGGTCCATTACCTGTGCCTGGGGCAATCCGCCCAGACGGCGAAGTGAATACAAATCCACTAACTGATCCTGATGACGATCCTCCCAGCGAAGGTTTATGGGCGGTAGATGATTGGAATCTAGGTCAGTCGGAATATGACTTCAGACAACTGGTATTCCCCTCGGATCTTGCCGATAGCGGCACCGGCACCAGTGTGAAGAATAGTTATCAGGGCCATTACATGGTCATCAATATCAGCGTGTCCGATAAATCCAATTATGAGAATGTTCAAGGACCCGGATTATTCGGCAATCAGTTCAATAAACTTCCAGGAGAAGTATCAAAGACAGACGCGCTAAGATTCAGGATCGATAATCAATATAAAGATATTTACGGGCAACAGTTGGGCCGCACATTCCTTGATCGGCCCAGATTTACCACAAGAATCAAGGAATCGATTGCTCTTGTGATGCCCAATGCACAGTTAGATTTTTCGGATGTCCATGATTATCAATCCGTATCACTTCTTGAGTTGGGACAGAGTTTTGCAAGTGGTGTTACAGGATTTGTTACTGGAACAATAGGTGCATTTGGAGGCAGAAGTGTTCGGAGGGCAATAGGTGGTTTTGGTTTTGGTGGTGCAGCAAGTTCTGCTGGCCAAGCAATTCGGACCGGCGCTGTAATTGCTGGTATACCTATCAATCCAAAGACGGAAGTTCTTTTCACTAATACAGCACAGAGGGAGTTTTCATTCGAATTTCTCCTTTCGCCAACGAATGCTGTTGAATCCTTGATTATCAAGAAAATTATTCGCACACTCCGATTCCATGCAGCACCAGAATTACAGGGAGGTAATGATATTACAGCAGCACCAAAGAGTTTCTTTTTCGTGCCACCATCTGAGTTCGATATCACTTTCTATCATAGAGGTGAAGAAAATACCAATATCAATCGAATAAATACCTGTGTTCTAGAGAGAATGGATGTCTCTTATGCGCCCATTGGTATATATTCAACATTCTCAAATGGATATCCAGTATCAGTTCGAATGATGCTCCACTTTAGAGAAGTTGAAATCACACACCGTCTTCGCGTCATGCAGGGATTCTAAGAAATGGGTTCATATTTCGACCACTTCCCACAAATACCATACCAAATCGATAAGAATGTTGATAACACAACCAATTTCACGGGTGCGACCAATGTGCTTGCGCGTGTCAAGATGCTTCAACAAGCACTCGATTCAGTATGGGCATATTATATCCATACGGTGAAGGACCATGAAACGCCCGAGATTCTTGCACAAAGAACGTATAATGATGTCGGCGCATATTGGATCATCCTATTGGCCAATAATATCACTGATCCACAGTATGACTGGCCTCTAGCCTATGATGCATTCAACAAGTTCATAATCGACAAGTATGGGTCACTCGCATCTGCAAAAACGACAATCCGAATGTGGCAGAAAAACTTCAAGAGTTTTGATATCACGACACAGACGACAACCACGAATACCACCGAGATCACAGAGGACGCTTATGATACGTCGGTACTACCCACATCCGAGGGTGCGCCGGTGAGTTATACGGTGGGTATTTCCGTGATCAATATATGGGAATGGAAAAGTATCGTCTATGTCTATGACTGGGAGAATGATTTGAATGAGGCCAAGAGACAGATCAAGTTAGTCAAGCCCTCATATATAGGCCAGATTCAGAGCGAATTCCGTGACCTTATGAGAATGGGTGCACCTAATCCAGTATTGAGAAGATTATAGAATGCCAGAATTTACGTCTCCGTCATGGTATAAAAATAGTAAATCACCACCTGCAGATCAGGCATCAACAGAGTGGTCTGTTGGTTTCGTGAATAATGACGGTTCGGCAGCCAGCGATCTAGAGGATGTTCTGAACCAGACGACTATGAAGGAAGTGACTCTCTCTGAGAGCCTTCTTACGCCCGGCGTGCAGACTACGATAAATATTGAAAGCGCGAATGATCTTGTCAGTTTACCAATGAAGAACCTGGATCTGTTCTATAACAAGACGATGCTAATATATGCAAAGCGGGAAATCCTCAAGAATGATCCGCAGGGTAATAAGAAGTTTGAGTTCTCGACAGCACAGAGGGTATATCGCTTATCAGATAGAAAACCCAAGAACTATCAGGCTGAGCAATTCAGCCTTCATGGGTGTGATCCAAGTCTCCTAGAAGATGTCAAGACATGGGTGAATGCTGGATGGAGATGTAGAACCCCCTCTGATATTACTAAGGACGTTTTTCTGAACTGTTTGGATGTTGGTCCGGATCAATATGATATTGAAAATAGTGGTCCAACAAGAGATTTCATGTCTGAGAACCTTCATCCATTTCAGGTCATTCGAAAACAAGCCGAAGCGGCGATTGCTGGTTCTAAAGATCCGTCATATGTTCACTTTATGACATACCAGAATCGTGGTCATGATGATATACCCACACATAACTTTCGATCCCTGACACGTATGGCAAAACAGGATCCTGAGTGGATATTCACATATTCTGCAAAAGCCAGTGATTCGGCCAACTATTCGCGCCCGGGTGATATTATGAAGTATAATAGCCCTTGCGATTTTGATTTGATATCAGACCTGATGAATGGATATGATGAAAATGGCAATAAAGATGGTAATATTCTTCAAACGTCATGGGATGACGCAAAGGCACTTTTCTTTGAACTGGTAAATGGTATACCTGAATGTGGGGGTGTGCCCAATATCATAAAAGATCAACAGGCGATGTTATCGATATATGAGGGGTGCCCCACGATTGATCCAGTGGCTGTCATTTATAGAGCATCACGAATGGCATTACTGGATAAGGATAAGGTCGCAATGCAGATCACTATACCATTCAATCCACAGATGAATGTGGGTCGAACAATAGATATTATGTTTTATGACAAGAACAACAAGGAAAACTATGGAAGTGGCCGATATCTGATAACGAACATGCTCCACAATCTGAAAGCAGGTGGATTTGGTGTGACTGTTCTGGATTGTGTTTCAGATACAGTGGCTGCAGGTAAAGCGGGAGACAGATAATGAGAATAGGAATAATAGAGGCTGATTCACAGGGCAAATATTTCAAAGTTGTGGGTGGTGCTATTCATCAGCGTGTTCGCATTATTGGTAAACATGGCAAATCTATCCCTGCTGATATATTCAAATGGATTCCTTTGATGGTAGCAGCGGGATTATCACATGCAAACACATGGAATGGAGCATTACCGCCCGGAACTCTTGTGAATGTTGACCAAGATAGTGGTCAAGGAGATAGTACCCTAGGTATTATAAACAATGTTTTACAGGGCATTATAACTCCCGATGGTTTCAAACATCTTCTCCAGAATGATCCGAGACTTGTAGAAATGTGGAACGTCCTATTGACCAAGGGTGTGGGAAAAACTACGGTGAATGGCGTTGAGATATATGAGATTTTCGAGGAAGTCAAAAATAAATTGATTGATCTAGCTGGTCTAAACTCACATGGTGCGATCCCACTTCTTATGAATAATCTCATACCAGATGTGAAGCGTATTGAGACAGCACTTCAATCGGCCGCATCGGCGATGACCGCCGATCTTCAATCTCTGATACCCGGCAACATATTCTCGCTTGGTCAACTCAAGGATTTATTGACTGATTCCATGAAGAAAGAGATATTCGATGCGGTTCCTGGTGATGTAGGTCAGGTTCTGAATACTCTCCTTAACAATATCCGTTCAACGAGTGGTGACATAAATGGTAAGAGGGTCAACCTACCGATCTTTCTCGCGAATGTGGTTGCTGAATTGAAGGATGCAAAGACTGTGGATGAGTTGGTTGAAAAGTTCATGAAGATTCTACAAGACGAAAGCCTCTCTGGAATGGATCTATTAGGAAACATAGAAACAGAAATTGAGGGGGCTTTCGGCACAATCAAACTCCAGATAGATAGTCTAGGCAATATTACCGAAATCGTGGATGATGTTGTCTCCCAGGCCATGTCAACTTTCAGTTCATTATTGGGTAGTTTACCTTCCGTTTCTGGTGCACTTTTCAGTAATTTCAATGATGTAGAGGCCGTAATGTCCAGAACGTCACTAGAAACACATGGAGCAATAAATGCCATGCTCGCTAAGATAAAACTAGCACCAACATAAGGAATTAACATAATGCCAACAGGTCAAGCCCCATATAAACCTGTATTACCAGTTCTAATAAACAAACCGACAATAGAAGGTATACCTTCTCCTATATTGCAATCGGGTGATGCATGTGCTAATCAATGCGTGACCAGATGGTCCAATGGTATGAAGATGGTTGTTGATTATAATGAAGACAATAGCCATGTGTCAGTTGAGGGACCCAAGGGTAGCTCAGTAACATTATGTCCTGATGGCTCACTAAAAATGGTTTCGGCGGCGGGTAAGATGGGCATTGAGATCAATGGTGAAGGATATATCAAGATTACGGGTGTGTATAACATCGAAGCGACTGGTGATATAGGCATCAAGACAGATGGTAAATGTGATTTCACGGTTGCAGGTGATATGAACTTTGCAGTCACAGGCGGATTTAATGTTGCAGCCAAAGATGCGAATTTTACCGTCGCAGAGAAGTTTGATGTGGGAGCAGAATCGATTAGCGTTTCAGGTGTGGACACTCTTATAACAAGTTCAGCCAGCACATCGGTCAAGTCACTCGGTCCCGTAAAGGTCCACTCAACAGGCAGCACACTTGATACATTTTCCTCTGGAGTCACAACAATAAAAGGCAGTACCATTGACCTCAACCCATAAAGGAATAACCAATGCCGGCAGCACATAGAAATGGTGATCTAAGAACGTGTGGGGCGACAACATCGGTAACAGGACAATCTACTGTTACAGTCAATGGTAAACTATGGGCTGTTCTGGGAGATAAAGATTCACATTGCACGGAGGGTGCCCTGGCGCCAACAGGAACCACAGTTAAAATAGAAGGCTCTCCTGTAACGGTGGTTACCAGCCCAGCCGCACCGGACAATACATGTAATGTTCCTACACATAATGATACTGATGCATCTTCTGGTTCTGGAGATGTCAATGCATACACATAAATAGAAAATAGAGGATAACACATGGCAACAGCTCGCGCATTAGACTATCAGGATCTAGATCTGGATTTCATTGCACATCCAGTCCGAAAGGATATTGTCAAGAAAACCGGACCTGATGCAGTCGCTCGGGCTATTCGCAATCTGGTTCTGACAAACTTCTATGATCGACCATTTCGGCCCTATATCGGTTCGAATGCACAGAAACTTCTCTTTGAGAATATTGGTGGATTGACTGCAAACCTTCTCCAAGATGCCATATCAGAGGTTGTGGTGAACTTCGAACCTCGAGCATCCCTGATTGGTGTGAATGTGGTCGCGCAACCCGACAGAAATGGGTATTATGCAAAGATCGCATTCGCAGTCAATAATCGACCAGAACCGTATGAAGTAACAGTATTCCTAGAAAGAGCAAGGTAAAAAATGGCATCGGCTAATAGCGCAATTCGGATAGCAGAACTGGACTTCGATTCTATCAAGTCCAATCTAAAGACGTTCCTTCAGAGCCAGAGTGAGTTCACGGATTATGACTTCGAAGGTTCTGGTATGTCTGTATTGCTGGATATTCTGGCCTATAATACGCATTATCAGGGCTTCTATTTGAATATGATTTCAAACGAAATGTTCCTGGACACAGCCCAACTCCGATCCTCTGTCGTTTCTCATGCAAAGCATCTGGATTATACACCCACATCCAAGCGTGGTGCGCGGGCTATTGTCAATCTCACCGTCACACCCGAGGGTAGTGAGGATAATGTGGCTACCACAGCGACAATTGCCCAATATACCCGTTTCATCTCAGAGCCTATTGATGGTGTGAGTTATGTCTTTAGCAATATCACCGCCAATACAGCAACAAAATCGGGTCTGACATTTACCTTCTCCAATCTTACTCTCCAAGAAGGTGAACCAGTCACTCAGCAATATACCGTATCATCAGGTAGTCGTCGATTCAATCTACCCTCATCTGATATCGATACAACATCATTGACTGTCACAATCCAAGAATCTGTATCCAATACCCATACAACCACATATACCCAAGCATCAGACATCACAGAGGTAACCCAAAACTCAGCGGTCTATTGGCTTGAAGAAAATACCTATGCAAACTCCACATATGCAATATATTTCGGTGATGGCGTTATAGGTAAACAGCCTGCTAACAATAACATCGTGATCGCAACATATCTGGATGTGCATGGATCAGCGGCAAACAAGGCCAATGCATTCACATCAATCGAGTCGATAGCAGCGGAATATTCTGCTAATGTTACCGTAACTCCAGTTTCGTCCGCCACAAGTGGTGCTGAGAAGCAGGGTATTGAGGGCATCCGCTTCATGGCCCCTCGGTGGTATACCACACAGAATCGGGCCGTAACTAAGAATGACTATGAAACACTCCTCCTCAAGGATTATCCTAATATCCAGTCGATCTCGGTATGGCCCGGTGAAGATAATGTACCGCCAGTCTATGGTAAGGTATTCATTTCAATGAAGCCAGTGACCAACTATATCATTACTCTCGCAGAAAAAGAGGCAATCAAGGCGGAGATTCTTGCTAACCGAAGCGTAATGACGGTATTTCCAGAAATCATTGATCCCAACTATACATACCTCAAAATCGATGCAGAGGTAAACTACAATTCCAGCAAGACGACACTTAGCCAGAATGAGTTAAAGCAGCTTGTCCGGCAATCAGTTCTGGAATATCGAGATGAAGACCTAAACACATTCAACTCAGCCGAATCAACTAAGGGTTCCCTGAGAGTGTCGAAGTTGCAAAGGTATATCGATAGGGCCCATTCCAGTATTCTAGGATCATCAGTGGTCATATATGCCCAGAAACGAATAGAGTTGACTCTAAATGCACTAGGAAATTATTCCATCGACTACCAGTTCCCTCTCCTCAAAGGTGGTTCACTCGACAATAGATTTTATTCATATCCGTCATATTCATCTGTGGATGGTGCAAGTGTGACTCGAAGCCTATTCATCGAAGAAACACCCAATTCCTTCACAGGACTGGATCGGATCGATATTCTAAGTGCAGGATCAGGATATACATCCGCACCAACAGTTACTATAACAGGAGATGGTAATGGTGCCACAGCAACGGCAAAGATCACTGGTGGTAGAATAACAACCATCACAGTCGATATCCGAGGTATTGATTATTCAGTAGCCACAGTCTCGATAACAGGTGGTGGTGGATCTGGTGGATCAGCATCAGCCGTTCTGCAAAATAGAAGAGGTACACTCCGTGCATTCTATTATAAAGCCTCAGGAGAGAAAGTTATTGTTAATCCATCGGGTAGAACAGATATCGGCACAATTGATTATAATACAGGACAGATCGAACTAATCGGATTAACACCAACGGATGTTCTGGATAATGATTATTATGATGATAATGTGGTCACATTGAATGTGGTACCAAAGAATTCCTTGATTGTGCCACAGAGGAATACGATCTTTGATATAGATGAGGATGATAGTTCATCAATAGAAATAACAATGATACCCGAAGCGTAATATGTCAAAAATGACAGATAACTCACGGAAACGCGCTTAATATGACAAATCCGACAGCTAATAACAAGACATCCCATTTAGTCAATAGCCAGGTCCCACATTTCGTAAGGAATGACCACAGAACGTTTGTCACCTTCCTAGAAAAGTATTATGAATATCTAGAACAATCGAGTGCTGCCCTTGAAGGTAAGGCTATAGAACGATCCAAGAACCTCATTGATTACTTTGATATCGACAAGACATTGGATGATCTGAGTGAACATCTCTATAATACATATCTTCGTGAGTATTTTCCAGATGATGCTGATATCGACAAAGCAATGGTTCTCAAAAACGTCAAGGAGTTCTATAGATCAAAGGGATCAGAAAACTCTATTCGATTCCTTATGCGAGCCATATACAACAAAGAGGTCGAGTTCTATTACCCTAAACAAGACATTCTCAGAGCCTCAGATGGTAAATGGTATATACAAAAGACTGTCAGAGTGGCCAATACCGTTGTTGGAGGAACTTCAAATAATACTCTGACAGGCCTTCAGAAGTTTACATCAACATCAATCACAGGAAACACATCAAACGCAACAGCAACCGTTGAGGGAGTCTCAAGATATCTTGATGGTGGCATCCAGATAGACGAACTAGAACTTTCCGCTATCGTTGGTTCCTTTGAAAATGGTGAGACCATTCGATCCAACTTTGTCGAAAATGGTACCGTTAAACTGATTACATCAAATGTATTTGGTGGTATTGTTAGTTCAATATCTATCGATAGTGTGGGTTCAGGATACCAAGTCGGCGATTCGTTGATATTCACTAGCACATCCGGAACTGGTGCCGCGGCCACTGTAAGTAAAGTCACTTCAGGCAACATTGCCTATATTTCAGTCTCCACTGGCGGCGCAGGATATCAAAATAGTGATATTGTTCTTATTTCTGGCGGCGGTGGTTCAGGTGCAAATGCATATGCGAATGTTGATGTGACATCCCAGACATATCACCCCAATACATATAATATTGTCGTTTCCTTAATAAGTGATGAGGCTAATACTGCAATAGGTAATACTTCATATGGCAATCTAGCCAATATCGGTGCAACATCTGATCCTGCCAATGACACCATTTCTAATAGTCTGGTTACATTCGCATATTCAAATACTGGCCCGGCTGCGACGATCACAGTAACATCAGCCGGCGCAGGATATATCACGAACCCCACTCTTGGTATTATCGCAAATACTCGCATTCAGGAACTTGGTATTCTAGGTAGATTGGATATCAATAGTGGCGGGTCATGGTATGAGATTGGTGATGTGATTGAGTTCATCAATATTACGGGTGGATACGGAACTGGTGCTATCGCGCAAGTCTCCAATGTTGATGTGGCCAACTCTAATACAATCACAGCCGTACAGTTTACGGAGATGACCGGGCATCTTGTTGGTGGTTCTGGATATAATGCCAACTTCCTACCAACAGCAAATATCATATCAGCCAATGTGACAGCATCCGGTGCTGATATTACTGTAAACTGTCTGTTAGGCTCCGGAGCAACCCTAGTTTCTGCAAATACTACGCTTGGCGCCATTCAAGAAATATCATTATCATCAGGCGGTTCTGGATATACCGAAGCGCCCACTATTGATATGACAGGCTCTGGTGATGGTACAGCAAATCTAACCGCGTCATTTATCACTGGTGTGAAGACATATGCAGGTAGATATCTTAATGATGATGGATTCATCAGTTCATTCAACTTCCTCGAAGATCGGGATTATTATCAGAACTATTCCTATGTGATTAGAATAAATGAGCCTATAGATAAATATAGAAAGGCCATAAAAGACCTGGTACATCCAGCAGGCATGAAACTCTTTGGGGAGTATACCTATGTTAGTGAGTTTGGTTCTTATGCTTCACCAGAAACATCAGATGTTTCCCACGCCTCGGATGCCAGCATGATATGGCTACCAAAAACTTATGTGAAAACTGGCAATACAATCAATGTGAGTTATGCTTCTCATGGTCTGTCCAACTCGGCGAATGTATTCCTTGAGTTTACAAGCGGTGGTGCCAATATAAATGTTGGTAATGGTATATTTACAGTGACGTCCAATGCCCTAACAAATTCCTTTGATGTCATTCAATACGGACCTATTGAGAGCATAACAATAAATCCGAGCGCGAATGGTGCACAATATAATGCCAATAGTTATCTGGTATTCTCAAATGAGGATACTGGAAGTGGTGCCAATGGTACCTTTGTGGCTAATACAGTCACCGGCAACATCGCATCTATCAATATCGCAAGTTATGGTATCAACTATTCTTCATCACCAACAGTCGCCGCCAACGGAACAAATTCGAGTGCGGCCCTATTCAATGTGACGATTGCATATGCAAATTCGACATCCGGTACTGTAAATGTTGGTATTTATATCACATAAATATAACAATAAGAGGATCACCAATATTCAATGAGCCATGTAATATTCAACAATTTACGGGTCAATGCAGCCGAACAGTTCAAGGAGCAGATTTCTGAACCCACTCCTAATACACAGTTGTATCTAACTTATGGTCGGACTGTAGAATGGCCTGATGAAACAACACCTCCTACTGCCAATACCTCAGGTACCACTACAAATGAGATTTGGCAGTATATGATTGGTGCCAAGAGAATATTGGGTAATGATATGGCTTTTGCGATTCCTCGCCATACATGGACAGCAAATACCAAATATATTGCTTATGATGACAGAAACACCGATTTATATAATACGGCCATGCCATTCTATTGTGTCACAAGCAATTTCGATGTCTATAAATGTCTGGCCAATAATGCATCAGCCAACTCGACAGTTGAACCAACGGCCATATCAACATCTAGTGCAACTCAAACAAGTGATGGTTATGTCTGGAAGTTCATGTATAATGTTTCTCGTGGAGATAGGCTGAGATTTCTCACAGATGAATATATTACAGTCAAGACATTATCCGTTGATGATGGTACGACTCAGTGGACAGTCCAGAATACGGCCACATCGGGTGCTATTCATTCAATCCAACTAATCGATTCGGGATCTGGATATATCAATACAGATAATATCGTGGTTGCAGTAACTGGTGACGGAACTACAACAGCAACCGCAACTGCTAATATCAATCTGGATTCTGGAATCGTAAACTCTATTACTATTACCGCACCAGGTACAGAATACTCGACAGCAAGTGTGGCAATAACAGGCGGCAAAGGTGCGAATGGCAATACGGCCACAGCCCATGCGATAATCGCGCCATTCGGTGGGCATGGATCTGATCCCCTTTATGAACTTGGTGGAAGCAATATTATTGCTTCTCCTCGTCTCATAGGCACAGAAGAAGGTGTATTTTCTGTAGGTAATGACTATAGACAGATTGCTATTATTCAGGACCCCTTTCTGATCGACACAACGACCGTAGCATCTGCATCCGCTATTCTACAAGCCAAGACAGTTACCACAACTGGTCTTGGTGATTATGATGTTGATGAAATAGTTTATCAAGGTGGTACAGTGGCTACAGCCACATATACGGGCACTGTTTATAACTGGAATGTCACAACCGGTATCGCAACTGTTATAAATACAACGGGGACACCTACTACTGGCGCACTTATAGGCGCTAATACAATAACAACAAGATTTGTAACAAGCACATCTGATCCAGGATTGCAGATCGGTTCAGGCAAAATCATATTCATGGATAATCTCAAAGCAATAACGAGATCAGCCGATCAGACTGAAAACTTCAAAATAGTGATCAAGTTTTAAGAGGAAGAAGAAAATATGGCCAACGTTGCCAACACAACACTAACGACCAACTTCAACGATACACCATATTATGACGATTATGATGTGGACAAAAACTTCTATAGGATTTTGTATCGTCCAGGTTATGCCGTGCAAGCCCGGGAACTTACGCAATCACAAACTCTGATGCAAAAGCAGATCGATCGGTTTGGTAAGCATGTGTTCAAAGAAGGCAGTATTGTTCTCCCAGGACAGTTTGGTATTGAGGCGAATGTAGCCTATGTCAAGATTCAAGACTCGGATGCAGCCAATAATGATGTGGATGTAGACGATCTCCTCAATCAACAAATCACAGGTGCTACGAATGGAGTCAAGGCTTATGTGATTGAAGTTGCTGATGGAGCGCAATCTGATGCAAATACAAAGACCCTTTTTGTTCGATATCAGTCTGCTGGATCATCCAACTCAGCCATCACAACATTCGAAGATAGTGAACCACTTGTGGCTAATACAGGAAATGCCGTTGTCCTCAGTTCATCATCAACAGGTTTTGGTTCACGCTTCATCATCAATGAAGGTGTTCTATTTGCCAAAGAGCATTTCATTCATTTTCCCAGTTCTTCAATCATTCTGGCCAGATATGACGCCACACCGACATGTCGAGTTGGTTTTGATCTAACAGAATCCATTGTCCGATATACACAGGATACATCCCTTCTTGATCCTGCACTGGAAGCGTCTAACTTCTCTGCACCTGGTGCGGATCGGTTAAGTATCACACCCAGTCTTCGGGTCATGGATATTGACGACACAACGGGTGCGCCCGACTTTGTTGGGTTATTCACGATTCGGGATGGTGTTATTGAGGAAATCTATGAAAGATCACAATACAACATCATACAGGATGAACTGGCCAAGAGAACTATGGACGAATCTGGTGATTACTATGTGAATGGATTGAATGTCCGTGTTCGCGAGAACTATAATGATGGCACAAACGACGGTCTTTTACTGACAGGAAATACTGCCAACCTATCTGTTGGTGTAGATCCGGGTGTAGCCTATGTCAAGGGATATGAAGTCGGCAAACTTGTAACCACATATGTAACAATACCGAAAAGCAATACATACAGTAATGTCAATGGTCAGTTGGCTTCAGCCACAATCGGCAACTACATCAAGGTAAATGAGTTTGTCGGCACAATACCTCTTGATGCAGCCAATCCAGTATGGTTGATGAATACGGCCGAGAATCGCGTCACAAATACTACATATTCCACTGGTGCACCCGCAACAGCCAATATTATTGGACAAGCCCGGGTAGCTTCTATTCAGTATGATAGTGGTGTTCTAGGTGCAGTCAGCGGTAATGTTCGTATGTACATCTTTGATGTGAAGATGAATGGCACAAACTCATTCGCAAACACAAAGGCCGTTTGGTATGATGATGCGTCTTCCGATCTTATCGGTGATGTGGTATTGAGCGCGAACAATCAAGCCGTTCTATATGATTCAGGCATCAATACCCTTCTCTATTCGCTGGGTCAACAGGGTGTCAGAACGGTTCGGGATTCTACCGGTACACCTGATATGACATTCACTTTCCGGAGAACAACTGATGTGACAGTCGGCACTACTCCCGGAGCCTCGCAAGTACCGCTCAACTTCACGACAGCGGATGTTTCTCCTTATGGCACCGCCACCCTCTCAACAGCACAAAAGCAGGATATTATCCTGACGTTGAATGCTGATGCGAATGTGGCCCTGCCGGCTGGCACAGTCTCAGGTGTGACGAGTCAAGCCAATATCACAGGATCTGGCACAACCTTCACCAATTTCAATGTCGGCGACAAGTTTGAAGTAACCGGTGATGCGACAACATATATCATTACGGTTATCGCGAGTACCACATCCATGAATCTTTCGCCAGTTCTCGCATCAAGTCCTTCAGGTGCGGTTGGATATAAGGCATACAAAGCAGGCGACATTATCGACTTGACAACCAAGGGCCTTGATGCGGGTACGGTTCGTGCTGTAACATCAACCGATGCCTCGCCGGACACGCTCGGCATCGATCTCAAAGAGACATATACTAGCACAATCTCCGCTACAATGACATATAAGGTTTCCAGATCGTCAGCCACTGAAGCCGCAAAAAATCTTAGAAACAATCGGTATGTTGCAATAAACTGCGCGACACACGGAACAGGTACATCCGGTCCCTTCACTCTGGGTGTGCCTGATCTATACAAGATTCATCAGATTAGGGTGGCCCAGGCTGAGTTTACTGCCAATACCGAAGGTACAGACAAGACATCTTTCTTCACAGTCAATGATGGTCAGAAGGATGCATTCTATGACTTCGCATCAATCACACCAAAATCCACAATAACTCTGACCACATCCGATAGGATTTTGGTTGAGTATAGTGCATTTCAACCCGCATTCACGACATCAGGCGTGGGGTATTTCTCAGTCGATTCTTATCCTGTTGATGATGACACAACACCAATCGCAGCGACAAATATCCGGACTGAAAATATTCCGATATTCACATCACCGAGAACAAAGAACCAATATGATCTCAGGGATTATCTGGATTTTCGTCCAGTCAAGGCCAATACCGCACCATACTCAACTACAGTGGCCGCGGCCGTCACAGACGAAAATCCATCAGCGAATGCTGAGTTCACTCAGGATTCAGAAGGATTGAGATTGCCTGTGCCTTCAAGCCAGTTGACCTTTGACTACTCATATTATAAGGCTCGACGGGATCTGGTTGTGATTGACAAGAATGGTGTTATCACGGTTCTTCAAGGCATACCAGATAGCAATCCCCGAACACCACCAGTACCTGGTAATGCAATGGGGCTTGCTACACTATACATCACACCATTCCCATCGATTGCGCCTAACTATGCCCAGACAATAAATCGGAAAGACCTCGCCGTTATCGTTAGAAAGATATCAAACCGGGGATTTACCATGAGAGATATTGGTGTTCTCCGGGATCGAATCGTCAATCTGGAATATTATGCGTCACTCACCGCACTTGAAAAGAGTGCCGTGGATATGACTGTTCTGGATGAAAACGGGCTGACTCGATTCAAGAATGGTATCTTTGTTGATACATTCCGCGACCACAGACTGGGTGATACGACCAGCCCAGATTACAAGATCGTTGTTGATCCCGAGGAGAAGAGTATTCGCCCACTATTCACTATGGATTCTATACCATATGAATATGTATCAGCATCAGGCACAACTAAGACGGGTGATCTTGTAACGCTACCATATACACAGAATGCCTTCATTACACAAGCCAAGGTGACTTCACAGAGAAATCTTGAAGTATCCAGTTATCGCTTCATCGGCAATATGTTTCTTACACCAGACCAGGATGTTTGGGTTGATACTGAATATGCGCCTGATAATGAAATCACCATAGGTCCGACTGGCAATAATGTGCCTCAAGGTACAGCAACCGAATGGAATAGTTGGCAGAAAAAGGTTGTTGGTTACACTCTCATCAAAAAGAGTACCGGACAAGTCATAGGAACTTTTGATGCCAATCAAAAGGACCTAGCCTATAATAACGCATACTGGTTAGCCCGAAATAGGGAGTTCGACAAAAACACACTCGGGCTCACGGGTTCCAAGTTTGAAACGATTGTTCAAACCAACTATAGTAATGATCGAACAGGCACAGAAACCTTTAATGGTATATCCGAATCATCAGAATCGGTTGGTGATAGAGTTATTGATGTTGCGCTAAGACCATATATTCGGCCGCAAACAATCAGAATTGATGGCCGCGGTCTGAAGGCTAATACAAACTTCTATACCTTCTTTGATAGAGAAGCCATGTCAAGTTATGTGACTCCTCTGACAGCCACAGAGTTTGCAAACTGGCCTGTTGGTGGTGCAGCCGCATCTGAGGGTGATACACCTACAGCAAATGCGACAGGACAACTATTTGCTGCTATCCGGCTTCCTGATGATAAAAGATTTACTGTTGGAACTAAAGAGGTCAAACTCACAGACAATCTAACGAATACTGACCTTGATGCATCATCAGCGGCCACAGCATATTTTGTGTCATCAGGCCTTGTCCAATACAAGCAAGATACTATTCTGACCACACGACAGGTCATTCAAATCGAGAAGGATGTTACCGAAACATCCACATCCACGACACAATATGTCCAGAAACTTCGGCCATCTTGTACCGCATATTCATTCTTACCTAAAGCGCCGATTGGTGAAGAAGGCATCTTCATGACATCAGCCGACATATATTTCCAAGCCAAGCATCCTACATTGGGTGTGTGGATTGAAATTCGTGAGATGAGTGCGGATGGAGGCATCACACGAAATGCGGTACCTTATAGTGAAGTGTGGGTCGAATCTGATGCCCTGACAGTTTCAACAGACGCATCAACACCACACAACTTCGTATTCCCAAGTCCCGTCTTTCTCTATAGTGATGTCCAATATGCGCTTGTTATTCATACCATCGGTCTCAACCCCGATACATATGTCTGGATATCACGCCTTGGTGAAGAGGATATCAATACAGGTGCGGTCATCACTTCACGACCACTGACCGGAACACTCTATACGACCAACAATAACCTAAACTGGGATATTGTTCCTGATGTTGATTTGCTCTGCACCCTCTATCGCGCAAAATTCACGACAGGCACTACAGGTACTGTTACACTCGGCAACAAGCCAGTCGAAAGACTCCGAGTCTCAGCCGAATCGACTCGACTCTCAACATATGGTGAAGGTCTGATTGGTCAAGACATTCTGACTCTATCTGGCATTTCAGGCACATTCTATGTCGGCGATGCAGTTCAAGGAAACACTTCGGCTGCAACTGGTGTTATCACGGCCATCAATGGAAGTGATTATTCAATCAACTCATACGGATTCCAATATAACGAAACACTAGCCAATACATCAAACGGCACGGAAGGCACTATATCTGTCCGAACACGAGCCGGCGGAACTCTCAACAAGTATATCACAAATGGCGCAAACTCAATCGTTGAAGTTCTATCTTCAAACGGCAACTTCACAACTGGTGATGTGATTACTGGTTCTATCTCAGGTACTACAGCAAATGTGGATGTCGTTCTGAACCATCGATACTCGGTAGTGGACTTTGAGCCTTCATATCTCAACTTCAATACTACGACAATCGGATTTGAGATGCAACCGACCTCCAATGCCAGTGTTCAAGGATCATTCTTCAATATCAATGTGAATGATAACTATTATTTCGCAACCGAGCAAGCAGTTCTTTCTCGGAGTAATGAAGTGGCGGACATTGCTGGTGCTCATTCTAATCAAGTTAGAATATCAATGATAACGCCTACCAACTACCTTTCACCTGTGTTGGATGTGAGTCGAACCCACTCAATCATCGTGGACAATATTATCAACTCAGATATTACCAGTGAGTTGCTTTCGACGGGTGGATTATTATCAAACAAGTATATCTCAACACCTGTCACACTGGCTGAAGGCCAAGATGCAGAGGATATGCTGGTCATTCTGACAACCTATCGACCGCCCAATACAGAAGTATATGTCTGGCTTCGACTTCTGAATAATGAAGATGGTACAGCCTTTAGTGATCTACCATGGCTACTTCTTGAGGCAGTGGATTCATCCATCTATTCATCAGCATCCGATCTTAGCGATTTCCGCGAAATGTCATATAAGATACCATCAGCAAATCTAACCGGTATCAACGGATCTGTCCAATACACAAACACAGACGGTTCTGTATATGATGGATTCAAGACATTCGCAGTCAAGATTGGTCTTGCTGATTCGAGTAATAGCGCAGTCGTACCAAGAGTGGCTGATCTGAGATGTATTGCCCTACAGAAATAGGATAGATTATGGACCAAAAGACTGAAATTCCTGGTATATATAAAGCGGGTGAGGGCATTCTCATAAATAAAGATAACACCGCTCTCGAAAAGTATAGATTACGGAGAGCAAAAGAGGTCAAGATAAACCTCTATGAGGAAAGACTGGATAATATGGAATCGAGTATAAATGAAATCAAAGAGTTGCTTAGAGGATTGGTAAAGTAATATGGCATTCGCAAACGTAGCATTATCAGATACCTTCGATACTTGGCGGGTTCGAACCAATCAACTGGTCATCTCACATAATGCACTGGAAATAACAGTACCCTCAGCATATGCCATGGCAAATGGTGCCAATACAAATGCTGAAACCAGGCTGCCTTTGGCTGGCGGAACAATCTCAGGCACGTTGAATGTGAATACATCACTATTCTTTGCCGCTACCTTCACCACCGCATCCGTCTCTGATCAAGAAATGGACTCATATGTCGTTCCTGGTGGTGCAGAATATGTGATTACTGCTAATAATGGAACAGATTTTCAAACATCAAAGTTGATTGTGACTAATGATGCAACAGCCGCATCCATGGTCGAATATGCATTAGTGACCACGGGCAATTCTGTGGCCAGTTTTAGTGCAAGGGTGAGCGGTAGCAATTGTGTATTGAATACAACACCGAAAATTGCAGGCACAACACGAATCAAATATCTTAGGGTCACTCAATAATGGCAGCATATGCAGAATTTTATATGGATCAAGGAGCAACTTTTAGCACCACAATCACTCTTGATGACGATACTACCAATAGCGTTCTAAATGTCGCTGGATATACGGCCGTATCATCCATGCGTAGGTCATATTATTCTGCAAACGTCACGGCCAATCTAACATGCACCTTCAGCGATGCCGCTAATGGTGTGTTAGTTCTATCTATGACAGCCGCCAATACGGCCAATATAACACCAAACCGATATCTATTTGATGTCAAGACAACCAGCCCAGCCAGTGAAGTGTCCAGAATACTCGAAGGTATCATAACGGTTTCACCACAAATAACAAAGGTGTAACATGGCAATCCGTGTATCATCGGTAACGGGTGGAAACAGTTCATCTCATGTCGTATCTGGAGTTTCTGGTGGTACATCCACAGCCGCACAAATCACAGTAAGAACGATTGGTGTAAGCCCAGATTCATTGGCTACGGTCACTGCCAATTTTGCCAACACTACAGCCATTGCTGCCAATACCGCAGCCGCACTTGCACTCGCAACAGCACAATCAGCCTTTGATAGTGCAAATAGTACGGCTGCCAGTTCAAATAGTATACCTGCCTATGACCAAGCAAATGCCGCTTATAATAAAGCCAACTCAGCAAATCTTCTAGCTTATACGTCTAATGTGACCAGTCTCGCTCTTGGTGCAGCCGCATTTGATAAGGCCAATAGTTCTAATATAACTGCTGGTGCTGCCTTTGATCATGCCAATGCAATCTCAGTTAGTGTGAATGCGTATGCTGTAACAGTTGGAACCTCAGGTAATACCTATGCTGACTTAGTTGGAACTAATGCAGGAACTGGTGCCAATGCTTATGCAACTACCGTAGGAACATCTAGTAATGCCTATGCAGTTGTTATTGGTTCCAGTTCTAATGCATATTCGGAAGTTCTATCTGGAGCAGCCTTCGACAAAGCCAACTCAGCAAATCTTCTAGCATTCACATCCAATGTTACCAGTCTAGCATTAGGTGCAGCAGCCTTCGGTCAAGCCAATGATGCACTAACGACTGCTGGTGCTGCCTTTGATCAAGCGAATACTGGTGGTGCTGATACATTAGCCAGAACATGGGCCAACACAGCCAATCTTACTGCCAACAACAATCTGATTACTGTTGGTGCAGCCTTCGATAAAGCAAATGCTGCAAATCTTCTAGCATTCACATCCAATGTTACCAGTCTCGCGCTTGGTTCCGCGGCCTTTGACCAGGCCAATACATCAAATAATATAGCGGTAGGAAATGTCGTCGCTGGTACATATACTGTCCAATCAACAAGAAACCGATTGAACTTCCTTGAAGGTTCCAATATTACGCTCACGATTGATGATGATTCTGCGGGAGATCGGGCTAATGTAACAATCGCTTCAACTGGAGGAAGTGCATCAGTAACGGTTGCCAATACCGCTCCAGGTGCGCCATCTGAAGGTGATCTATGGTGGAATGATGATACTGGTCGGTTGCTCGTCTATTATGATGATGGAGATTCTCAGCAATTCGTGGATGCATCACCCTCAAATATTCCTGGTCCAATAGGACCAACAGGACCGTTTGGTCCCAAATCTATGACGATTATAAATCCGACGGCATCGGAAGATGTAACCCTTTTCTACACAAACCAGAGTGTGGTAGTTAATAAAATATCATCTACCATAAAGCAATCAGCCACATCCAATGTGTCATTCACACTAAGATATAATGCAGATAGGGATGCTACTGGAACAGAAATCATCACTGGCGGCACATACTGCACATCAAACACTCTGGCCAATACCGTATATTCCTTTGATAGTGCGACCATTGCTGCGAATACATTCCTCTGGTTGGAAACAACCAGTATAACCGGCTCTGTTCAAGAGTTCCATGTTACTATTGACTTTACATAAGGAAAAATGAAGTGGCTAATGCAATCTACCCAAAATACAAAGAAGCTGCTATTGGTGGAGGCGCAAACACAAACTTGCTCACGGAGTCTGTAATCGTGTCTCTGGTGGATACAGCCACATATACATATAGTGCTGCCCATGAATTCATCTCTGAGGTTGCAGGTATCACGGCCAACTCAGCGGCTCTGGGTACAAAAACTGTAACATCAGGCACATTTGATGCGGCTAATGTAACATTTACGGCAGTATCTGGTGTGCAGTCCGAAGCACTTATCTTCTGGACTCAATCCGAGGCTGATGCGACATCACGACTTGTTGCATATATTGATACAAGTGTGACCAACCTTCCGGTTACACCCAACGGTGGTAATATAGATATCAACTGGAATGTGGACGGTATCTTCGTCATCTAAAAGTGCAGAATAATATAAATAAAAAGAACAAAGGAGAATGAAATATGGCTACCTATACCAAATATGAAACATATGTCGAACATTTGTCAAACTCGACAATTGATGCTTTTGGCACCACCGATCTATTCAAGGCTGCGATTACCACAGATGCGCCGGTAGTTGCGACCGATGATGCTCTTGTTAATACTACTCAGATCGCCGGGAATAACGGCTACACGACCGGTGGTGATGACATTCAAAATGACTCTACCCGAACTGGCCTGACCATAACATTTACCGCTGTTGATGTTGTCTGGACGGCAACGACCGGCAACCTTGGTACCTCGACTACAGGTCGGTATTTCGTGATTCATGATGATACGTCGATTACCGACAAACTGATGTGTTATTTTGATTATGGCGGGACATTTACCGTTGCCGTTGGCGAAACCATGACGCTGGACTTTGGGGCTAGCCTCTACACTTTGACGTAATAATGAAGGGTCCATGTCCTCTGTTGATAACGTCGGTGCCTCACTCTGGAACTCAGTTTTATCAGTGGGTTATTCGACCCAACAGGCTTGAGCATGTCAATTCACCGCGAGTTGATGCCCTTCTTGAAAGTTCCAAGGTTATTGCTTGCGCGATCCGAAGGCCGGAAGATGTATGGCAAAGCTGGTGGCACAGGCGCGAAGGTATGAACGCTGATAATACAGGACCGGGACCAGGATGGTTTTATGTTTGGCAGCGTTTTACCGAGGTCATTAATTATGGTCGAGAAATACATTTCCTTCCAATAGATCATCCAAGTCGGCAAGAACGATTATCTATATTATCAGATGCAGTTGGTAGGAAAATGGAAGCAGATTATAGTGATATTCGAGGAGCAAGGACGAGGGATAGAGGACTGGCTCCGGAGATAGATTTTGAGACTATATATAATATACCAATTATTAAGGAGCTTTATGATGGAGACATCTCAAAAACCCCACTCATTACAGACGATAACACTAAAACCTAGAGCCCCAGAGCCGACGGAAGCCTTTAAGCGACACGGCACTTATCCTAAAGGGACCATACTTCCGGAAACCAAGGTTCTGCATTGCCCTAAACGCAAGGTGTCAGATTTCAAACCAGGTTTTTTGAAACCAACCCATATTGAACATATGGAACATAATCAGAAGATTGCTTCATGTTGCCGTCATCCTGAGAATCATGAGGTCGAAGCCCATAAATCACACCCTGATGAACCGGCTGCTGACATTTATATTTTCTATTGTCAATGCGGCAAAACGCACAGATTCTTTTGTGTTGGTCAAGAAGATGTGCGACCAGAATGGAGATAAGGAATGATATGTGATGGCAACTCTGATGACCATTGCTGCTGGATTGAAGGTAAAGTTTGTCCCCATCTAAGAGAAAATGTAGTTGAGGTGCGACGATGGGCTTGTGGCCTATTGGTCGAACTAGGCTCATGGGATAAAGTTCACTCTGATGATAGGTATGTAAGGGATGTTCAACCTATGTGGACAAAACGTGGTAGTGGTGATTGCGGCAGTTATCCCGGAGTGGGTAACATCTGCGGTTCTTGCGGAAAAGGTGGCTAAATGGTAGCCTTTCCAGCCACATCAGGCGGCAATGCAGCAACCGCCCCGTCCATAGCAGAACTTGGCTATACCGCATTTGAATCCAATCCTAATGGTTCAATAGAAACCATTGCCCTGTTGGATGATGCTGACTTTGCAGCGGGTGGTTCATCCAATCCTACCGGCACGAATACCTTGGTGGCCGCGTGGGCATTGGACAATACGCCAACCGACTTCAGCGTTATGGTCGATTTATCGCACCGTATTCGCTATGCCAAAAGCGCCACCAACGCTGATACCACTTACACCGATCTGCGATGCCGAATAGTCACCTCTGATGGTCTCACGGTTCTTGCTGGTGCAACCTCAACTCTGGCGACAGCGTTCCAGGTTTTTGTAGCCAGTCCTCAGACCACGACAATAACTACATCGACGCTCACCGCATTCACTTATGTCAACACCACTGCGACTAAGACGCAATGGGATGGTGCCATTTTTGAACAGGCATATACCCGAAGCCGAAGCAAGGGTGGCGGCACCGATACACTGAATCTTTATGCTGGTGAAGTCAGCGGCAATTACACCGCCACCGCGGCTGCATTCTCGATTGATGCAACAGTCCCGGGAACATATGCCCTAACAGGAACTGTTGCAACATTTCTAAGAGGGTATAATCTTGATGCTACAACAGGTGGTTCATATGCTCTTACCGGCACCGCTGGCACCGGCGTCTATGGATATACTCTTGATGCCACGGTAGGTGGTTCATATGCTCTTACCGGCACTGATGCTACATTGACCTTTGGATATACTCTTGATGCTACAACAGGTGGGGCATATGCTCTAACAGGCACCGATGCCTCGCCAATGATTGGAAAGACTCTTGATGCCACGACTGGTGGTTCATACGCCATAACAGGCACTGATGCTACCCTGACCTTTGGATATACTCTTGATGCTACGACTGGTGGTTCATACGCCATTACCGGTACTGATGCTTCTCCCCTCCACGGGTATGTGGTCAGCGATCAGGTGGGTGGTTCATATGCACTAACAGGGACAGATGCGTCTCCTGAACTTGGCCGGTTGGTTAATGATCAGGTTGGCGGATCATATGTCATTACTGGTACAGACGCATTAGGTGTTGCCGCAGTGGGTATTACTGCGGGGGCAGGCTCATATGCCATTACCGGCACTGATGCTTCTCCTGAACATGGGTGGGTTGTCAGCGATCAAGTAGGCGGTTCTTATGCTCTTACCGGCACTGATGCTGCACTGACCTTTGGATATACTCTTGATGCTACGACAGGTGGTTCATACGCCCTAACTGGCACTGATGCTACACCATTTTATGGGTATGTGGTCAGCGATCAGGTGGGTGGTTCATATGCACTAACAGGGACAGATGCGTCCGTTGTTCTCGGACTACACCTTCATGCTCATGATGATGTTGGGGTATATTTATTAACAGGAACTGATGCATCTACCGAAAAGGGCCTGTTGGTTAGTGATCAAGTGGGTGGGTCATACGCCCTAACAGGTACAGACGCCACTCTTACTCTTGGGCAATTTCTTGATGCTACGACTGGAGGTTCATATGCTCTTACCGGCACTGATGCTACCCCATTTTATGGATTTGTGGTCAGCGATCAAGTAGGTGGTTCTTATGCTCTAACTGGAACTGATGCTAGTCCAGAACATGGATTTGTGGTCAGCGATCAAGTAGGCGGATCTTATGCTCTAACTGGAACTGATGCATCCGGACTTATTACAGTCGGGGTTCTTGCAGGAGGGGGTTCATATGCTCTAACAGGAACTGATGCTTCACCTAAACATGGGTTTATTGTCAGCGATCAAGTAGGAGGCTCTTATGCTCTAACTGGCACTGATGCCACATCAAATCTTGGGCAATTTCTTGATGTTACAACCGGTGGGTCATATGCTCTAACAGGAACTGATGCTTCACCACTTTATGGATATGTGGTCAGCGATCAAGTAGGAGGCTCTTATGCTCTAACTGGAACTGATGCATCACCACTTTATGGATATGTGGTCAGCGATCAGGTGGGTGGTTCTTATGTCATTACTGGCACAGATGCTACACTAACATATGTCCCTGCCTCCGGACAAGTACTGGTAGCACCATTGCTTGATGATAGTGCGGATGATTTATCACTGTTACATGCCATAAATCTCCAAAAAACAACCAGGTATGTGGCAATAACATAAATACATCGTATGGATAACCAGAAGAAATGAATAAATGGCTATAAATTTTCCAGGATCGCCTTCGGATGGGCAAACCCACACAGATTCCACTACCGGATCAGTCTGGGAATGGAATGCGACGTATGGTTATTGGCAATCCGTCGGAACAGGAAACTATTCAAATACAAATTTCACGCTCTATGAAACGGGATTTGCGAATACTAATGTGAATTTCAGTTTTGCCAATGTGACAATGGGTTCTGATTATATCATCTTCCTGTCAGACCAAAATATTGATCTAACACCAGATGTCACATATTCTAGTACGGGATCATTGGCGACTGTATTTGATAAAGCAAATACGGCCTGTACCCAATCAGATACAGCCGGAACTAATGCTAATACTGGTATTACTAATGCAGCGACAGCACAAGCACTAGGTGTCTCAGCATTCGGTAGAGCCAACACCGCGAATCTTACTGCCAACAATAATCTAATCACCGTTGGTGCTGCATTCACTCAGGCGAATAACTCTAATATTACCGCAAGGGCCGCATTCACTCGGGCGAATAACTCTAATATTACAGCAAGAGCCGCATTCTCGAAAGCAAACGCAGCCAATCTCCTAGCCTTTACATCCAATGTGACGAGTCTCGCGCTGGGTGCGGCTGCATTCGGTAGAGCCAATACTGCGAATCTTACTGCCAACAATAATCTAATCACCGTTGGTTCGGCCTATGACCATGCTAATGCAATTTCAGTCAGCATAAACTCATACGCAACATCCATAGGAACTTCTGGTAATGCCTATGCAACCTCTGTAGGAACATCAGGTAATGCCTATGCAGTTGTTATTGGTTCCAGTTCTAATGCATATTCGGAAGTTCTATCTGGAGCAGCCTTCGACAAAGCCAATACTGCATCACTGGAAGCAGGTGGTGCCCATGCTACTGCCAATGATGCATCATCAACCGCTGGTGCGGCCTTTGATCAAGCCAACTCTACAGTTTCAGGCACTTTCACCAAGTATCAGTATAATGCTGGTGCCCAAAACACTTATGCTGCCGTATATACAACAGGATATATTGATGTCTTTATCAACGGTGCGAAATTGGCGAATACTGATTTCACCGCAACATCAGGAACAGAGATCGTCCTAACTGAAGATACGATTGCTAATGATGTTGTGGAAATTATAGCATGGACGATTTCAAGTGTTACGGCTATTGCTGGTGGACCAATAACTCTTGCTTATGCATCTAAAACGTCCAACTATACGATTGTTCCTGTGGATGACTACCTGATTGATTGTTCTGCCAACTCCTTTCCTGTGACACTACCAACGGCGGCCGCAATAAGTGGACAGCACTTCATTGTGAAAAACTCCAATGATGTTGGTAGTGGAAACAATATCAATGTGATAACCACTTCATCCCAGACTATAGATGGTGATACGGATTATATAAACATAACACCAAAGAGTGCACTAACCTTTGCGAGTACCAATACCAATTGGATTTTGATCTAATAAATATAAGAGAAATAGAGGAACTCAATGTCATACCAATATAATCCTGGATCAATATTATCAAGTGTCAATAGTTCGACGGCAACTTTGGCTGCTGGCGCAGTATTTACAGGTGTCTGGGAAGATTGCACCAATTATAGTTCCGTGATAGTTTCTGTCAAAACAGATCAGAACGGCACATTCTCTGTTCAATATTCACCCGACGGCACAAATGTCGATTCGACCCTCACACGATATTACAGAACCACACAGATTGAGGCCCCCCATAGATTCACGAATACTCGACGGTATTTGAGAGTCGTCTTCACAAATACAAGTGCCTCAGGCCAGACGGAATTCAGATTGCAGACAACTATGGGCAGTCGAGAAGATTTGAATGCACCAGCCGATTCAACGCTTGCCCAAGACTTTGATGCTGTGGTTGTTCGACCAACGGATTTCCATTATGAAGTGGCCCAGGGAAGACGCCAAGGTGCGACCACATGGAATAAGTGGGGATATAATTCATCTGTGGCGATTGGCACAGAATATATCTGGGCACCCGGCGGTGATTTCACTTCAATGGATGTTGCAAATACCCTTACTGTTGCTTCCACAAGCATATATGATTCTGCGGCCTCCAACGGTGCCACAGGAATTGTTATCTATGGAGTGAATGCCAGTCGAAAATCAGTTATCGAAGTAGTGACATTAAATGGAACATCAAATGTCGAAACAACAAATTCATATCTAGGTGTCAATCGAATGGCATTATTTGCTTGTGGAGGTAGCAAGTTTAATGCCGGAACAATTACAGCAAAGGCGAATGTTTCATTGAATCTGCAAGCCTCAATTCCCGCTGGAGAAGGGTCAACTCAACAACTAATATTCTTCACACAATCCGGACATCAAGCAATGGTCGATTGGCTCCATATTAATGTATTGAAAACCGGGCCGAGTACCTCCCCTGTAGTAACGATCAAGATGTGGGTATATTCTGCGATTTCAGCAGCCACATATGAGGTCGCAAGATTCAGTTTGGATACTGCGGTAGAAAATAACATCGATATAAAACCTAGTCAGCCGTTGATTGTTGGTGCCAATTCGATAGTCTATTTGACATGCACAACGGATAAAGTCGATACCGTAGTTTCAGCAAGAATGTCATTGATTGAATTCAGGGATTCAAGCACAGAATGACATTAAATAGAATACTCAGTACCATACCGCAGAACTATTCGAATACCATTAACTCAGTTAGTGGTACTGCCAATGCCGCTTTCGATAAGGCCAATGCAGCAAATCTCCTAGCCTTTACATCCAATGTGACGAGTCTTGCTTTAGGTGCGGCCGCTTTTGATCAAGCCAATAGTGCCAATCTTACCGCTGGTGCTGCATATGACCACGCCAATGCAATCTCGGTTAGTGCCAATGCTTATGCTACATCCGTAGGAACATCGGGTAATACTTATGCCGATACTGTAGGAACTGGATCAGGAACTGGTGCTAATGCTTATGCGACATCTGTAGGAACTTCTGGTAATGCTTATTCAGTTGTGATGGGTTCAAGTTCTAATGCATATTCGGAAGTTCTGTCTGGTGCTGCCTTCGACAAAGCCAATACAGCCTGTACCCAGTCAGACACAGCCGGAACTAATGCCAATACTGGTATTACTGATGCAGGTCTTGCCAAGACATGGGCCAATACTGCCAATCTAACTGCTAATAACAACCTCATTACGGTTGGTACAGCATTTGGTAAGGCTAATACAGCATCTCTAGAAGCAGGTGGCGCCCATGGTACTGCCAATACTGCTGCCTCAGAAGCATCTCTGGCTAGAGGATCAAGTAACACCAATGCATCGGATATTACAGCAACAGAGGCCGAGACAGTTCTTGCCCGAAATCAAGCGAATACTGGTGTCACTGATGCAGCCACCGCACAAGCACTTGGTGTCTCAGCATATGGACAGGCCAATACCGCTAATCTTACAGCCAACAATAACCTGATTACGGTAGCATCAGCCTTTGATATAGCAAATACAGCATGTACCCAATCCGATACCGCTGGAACTAATGCCAATACTGGTATTACTGACGCAGCCGCCGCATTAGCAAGTTCTGGCGCAGCCTTTGGTAAAGCCAATACTGCATCTCTAGAAGCAGGTGGTGCCCATGGTACCGCGAATACTGGTGTCACTGATGCAGCCACCGCACAAGCACTTGGTGTCTCAGCCTTTGGTACAGCCAATAGTGCTGTATCAGCGGCCGCCACGGCCAATCTAACATCCGTATCAAATAACAATACCTATATTGGTAGTCAGCCTGGTGTAAACTTCATCAACGGCGCGAGTATAATAATAACCTCTAATAATAATACATCAAATAGTACCGTTGATATTATAATAGAATCGACCGCAGCTGGTGGTGCTTCTGTCTCGACTCAAAATACTGCACCAGCAGGCTCGTCCGATGGCGACCTATGGTATAATACCGACAACGGCAAAATATTGGTGTATTATGAAGACACAGATTCAAGCCAATGGGTTGAAGTTGTTGGTTCTGCATGGTCGAATAATGCCCTAGCCTATGATCTTTCTATTGCCGCATACGATCAATCAAATAATGCTATTGTTGATTCCTCAAATGCCTATGATCAATCAAATACTGCAATATCGGAATCTGGATTGGCCAGAGATACAGCTAATACTGCAAATGTTGATGGTCTGGCCAGAACATGGGCTAATACTGCAAATCTTACAGCCAACAACAATCTGATTACAGTTGGTTCAGCCTATGACCACGCCAATGCAATCTCGGTTAGTGCTAATGCCTATGCTGACACGGTTGGTACCAATGCTGGAACTGGAGCCAATGCATATGCCGTCACAGTTGGAACATCAGGTAATACATATGCAGCCACAGTCGGAACTTCTGGAAATACCTATGCAGACACAGTTGGCACTGGTGCCAATACATATGCGGCTGCAATCCTGACCACAGAGAATCAGACATTATCGGGTGGTGTCGCAGTAACCGTGAAAGATTTAGGCGTTCAATCATCCGGCACGCTAACACTTGATGTTGGGGATAGACCTCTACAGAAGGCCAATAATATGGGAGCGCACACATTTGCTCCAGGAACAATCAAGGGATCATGTCTTGTGACATATACCAATGGAACAACAGCAGGTGCTATAACGACATCTGGTTGGACAATAGTGGCTGGTGATGCATTTGATACGGTCGATACAAACAAGTTTCTTTGTCATTGCACCGTTGATGATGATTCCGCTTCGGTTCTTATCATAACAGCATATCAATAATGAGGATAAATTGATGCCCTATGCCATAATCAAAGTTTCGGATGAAAGTATTGTTCGCGAGTTTCCGAGCATACCGAAAGCCTTTCAAATCGGCAATAGAAGAATTGTAGCACCAGTTTCAGTGGGGAATGAGGGCATCATCGACGGCGAAACATATAGATTTGTGGAACTGGTTCGTGTGGGCTGGAATCGCCCCGGACCGTATTATACACAGGGCACAGACACACCCATACTGACAAGTACCTCAATGACTATTACCCGACAATGGACGGTCTGGACACAACAGGAAATAGATGACTATCTAGCTGCACAGGACGTAACCGAAGTGAATGAGATTATGGATCAAAGAACGACAAGAGCCCTATTTGCTATTGTAAATGAAATCCGTGTTCTCAAATCACAACCAGAACTTAGTAAAGCACAGTTTAGGACCTGGTTTGAAGGATTAGCAGAATGAGTTTATGGTCACCAAGCATGGGATGGTCGACAGGTGTTCCTCCACAAGACCTTGGTTTGTCTGCATCACTATTTAGTGCGTCAACAAGAAACGTAGCGTGGGTGCAGCAAACCATCGACCTTTCGGCCTATGCGACTCACACGATCCGGCTAGTTTGGAAAGTGGTCAATGTTGGTGGCAATTTTGCAAACGATCTGCAATTGGACACGATTGTCTTTGATGGCACTACCTATAATTTTGATACTGACATAGAAGGGTTCTCTTGCATGGACGCCGCTGCATCACTTGCCTATGATGGTGCATCATGGGTTGATGTCGCTGCCGATAATACTCAGGGGTTTTGGTGCCGAGATCAGGCCGGAACCACTTCAGGCGGAACCGGAACATTGACCGGGCAGAGTGGTGCGTTCTATATCTATACCGAAGCATCAGGTCCGGTGACAGGGGATGTCTTTTGGCTACGAAGCCCGCAGATAGTTTGTTCTGCATCGGCTGGAAACTGCACTTTCTATGAGGGCCGTGATGTCGTTGCCGGCACCACAATAGACTTCTATGTTGATGTTGATGCACAACCATAACATAAATATTACACAAAGGATATATAACAAGTGCCATTAGATTTTCCAACAGGACCAAGTGAAGGCCAGATTTATACCGACGCCACTTCTGGTGCCGTGTATGAATGGAACTCCGCATATGGCTATTGGTCAAAGTTAGAACCTCTCGGCGATGGTGTAGTATATGATCAAGCCAATGTAGCCTTAGCAACGGCTAGTGCGGCCTTTGATGCAGCCAATACTGGTGGTAGTGCAAAAATCACAGTAACAACCACAACCGCCGAACAACCAATAGATACCGTTGCAAACACTCTGGGATGGTCCATAGAATATACTATTACAGCCAATGTCGGCAATAGTTCTCATATGTCAAAGTTGCATATAGTCCATGATGACACGATTGCAACATATTCCGAATACGGTATAATATACAGCAATGTTTCCTTGTCAGCCTATACCACAAACTATGCTGCTGGAATAATCACAGTAAATGCTATTCCTACATTGGAAAATACCACATATAACATATACAAAAGGTCTTTGTAGTGTCAAGGTTTACTAAATACACATAATAAGGCATCGGGGAAAGGGAACCAATGGCTAATAAAAATTTTATAGTCCGACATGGACTAGAGACTAATAACAATGTTCTTGTGGCGAATACAGAAACTAATTCTGTTGGTATAGGCACTGCCGAACCAACATCCAATCTTCATGTTATAGGCACAGCCAATATCACAACAAGTCTTGTTGTTGGAACCACTGATGTTGTGACAGAATTAAGTGGAATTGGCGCCGGCGCTAACGCCTATTCCACTTCCGTTGGAACATCAGGAAACACTTATGCGACTTCAGTGGGCACCGGTGCTAACACCTATTCCACTTCCGTTGGAACATCAGGAAACACTTATGCGGCCTCAGTGGGCACCGGTGCCAACTCCTATGCAACCTCTGTAGGAACATCAGGAAACACTTATGCGACTGCGGTAGGTACTTCAGGTAATGCATATACAGTCAGCGTGGGAACATCAGGAAACACTTATGCGGCTGCGGTAGGTACCTCAGGTAATGCGGTTTCCGCTGCAATTCTGACCACTGAAAATCAAACCGTCTCAGGTGGTGCTGCCGTAACAGTAAAAGATTTGGGTGTTCAATCATCCGGTACACTTACATTGGATGTCGGCGACAGGCCACTACAAAAGGCTAATAATAATGGCGTCCATACATTTGCACCAGGAACAGTAAAGGGTTGCTGCCTGGTGACATATACAAATGGTCCAGCGGCTGGTGCTATCACTACATCAGGCTGGACATTCGTTGGTGGAGATTCTTTTGATACAACTAATGGTAATGATTTTCTTTGCCACTGTACCGTTGATGATCATGGATCCACACTATCAATACTGGCTCTCCAATAAAAATATTAATCTGAGGAAACACAAAAATGCCTTACGCCATTATCAAATTATCCGATGAGAGCATCTTCCGTAGGTTTGCTGCACTTCCCAAGAACCTCCAAATCGGTACCCGACGAATCGTCGCACCGGTCAATGTTGGGGATGAGGGAACTATCCAAGGCGAGACTTATCGCATGGTTGAGATCGTTGAGATAGGTTTTGATCGACCCGGCCCCTACTTTGATCGGAGTATAGACACGCCCGTTCTGACCGGCAACACACTCACTATTACCCGCACATGGAATGCATGGGATCAGCCAACTATTGATGCATATGAGGCCACACAACTTGAAGCAAAGGCAGGTCGTTTCGATCAAGTCGGCTCTGATACTCGGGCACTGGCCATCATCATGATGAGTGAGATTAATAATCTTCGCACAAATGCGGGACTAAGTCCTCGGACATCCAACCAATTCCGTACCGCATTCAAAAACGCATTGGAGCAGTAAGATGCCGAGTGGTATATTAACTCCGGCTGTTGGATGGAACGGAGGAGGTCTTACCTTGACTACTAGAGGATATGGATGGGAGGAAGGCGACCGGACACCCGGCTACGGTACAGTAGTGAGCGGCTCAGCGCCTTCGGCGGGCGACCTCGTGATATGGCACGGATTTACATACGACACGGACAGTATCGGTGGTGGTGGGTGGACTGTCTTAGGTACTGAATATGTCGCTTACAATAGGTGTGCGTTACTTTATAAAATTATTACAGCCTCTGATATATCCTCGCCTCCCACGCTATGCGTGGCGGGGTTTGACTGGGCATGGCAATGGCATGCTTTTGAGCCTAGTGTCCCTATATCAATCAGAAACACTGGTTTTACGTCAAGCGGTTCGGATGGAAATCCTTCATCAATGAACTTGAATGAAAGCGCAGAAGCATCACCGGGCGTCATCCTTTCTGGACATTCTTCGTATGATGGAACCCCGACTAGCGGAAATACTTCATGGTCAGGAGCAACCCCAGACACGACCACTACTGCGATAGGTACGCAATATGGCCCCGGAGAGGGGCTCACAAGATTTAAGCTTTACGGCGAGGAAGGAAGTTTTGGGGACAGCGTTACTGCCGACATGAACGATCTCGGCACCAACAATATTCAACTCATGTGCGCGATATGGGTGCAAGCGGCATAATAAAAAAAAGGAATATATCCTTAGTTGCCTGTTCATATAAATACTATGAACCATCAGATAAGGCAACCCAAATATGTCAATTCCAGCTTCCAGAGCAAATCTAATATCTTGGTGTAAGAGACAACTCGGCCATCCTGTCATTGAAATCAATGTAGATGACGACCAGGTAGAAGATCGGATTGATGAAGCCTTTCAGTATTTCCGAGATTTCCACTATGATGGTGTTGAAAGATGGTATACAGCACACCAAGTCACATCCACCGATGTCGCAAACAAGTACCTCACAATCTCAGATAATATCATAGGTATTACTCGAATCTTTCCACTAGGTTCGACTAATGCTAATGTCAACATGTTCGATCTGAGGTATCAACTTCGGCTCCATGAACTATATGATTTCACCTCAACATCCTATGTCAATTATGTTCTAACTCAACAGCATATTCGGACACTGGATCTCCTATTCTCAGGTGAACAGCCTATTCGTTATAATCGACATACCAACAAACTCTATATTGATTGGGACTGGGGTAGTGATATTCAGGTCGGTGAATATGTGATTTGTGAGGGATATATAGTCCTAGATCCAGACACATATACAGATGTCTATAATGATCGAATGCTCAAATCACTGGCCACAGCATATATCAAGAGACAGTGGGGAAATAACCTCAAGAAGTTTCAGGGTATGCAGTTACCCGGTGGTATCCAGATGAACGGCCAACAGATATTCGAGGAAGCACAGACGGAGATTACTCAACTGGAGAAAGACATTCGGGAACAATTCGAGGAGCCGCCCGCGTTTCTCGTGGGATGATACGTACGGTATTATAAAGGAATAACATGTCCGTAAATCACTACTTTCGCAATTTCTCCCCCGCCGTCATCAACGAACAGAGGGTCCTCGAGGATCTCATCGGTGAGTCCGTACAGATATACGGCCATGCATGTCAATATATGCCGAGGGAAACATATGATGCAATCGATCTTCTATTTGGTGAAGATCCGGTATCAAAGTTCACTCGCGCATATTCGATGGAAATATTCATTGCCAATGTCGAGGGGTTTGAGGGCGATGGTGATTTCTTCTCCAAGTTTGGTATGGAGATAAGGGACACATCGAATTTTGTATTGCCACGCCGCGCTTTTGAGAAATATACACCCGGATCCGTACGGACACGACCGCGGGAGGGTGATCTGGTATATGTGCCCGTCATGAGAAAGATATTTGAAATCAAGTTCGTGGAAGAAGAACTCCTATTCTTCTCCATAGGTAAGCGCGAACCCTATATGTATGAACTGCGGTGTGAGACATTCCGTTACAGCCAAGAAGACTTCGACACAGGAATACAAGATGTGGATAACATTGAGAAACAAGGGGCATATACCATTCAACTTACACTAGGATCAGGTTCCGGCAACTATGTTATTGATGAAACTGTATATCAGGGAGCTAGTCTCGCAACATCCACAGTCTCAGCAAAGGTCAAGGATTGGGATATTACAACAGGACTCATTGAGGTAATCAACATCAAGGGATCATTCACGAATGCAGGAACACTTATTGGTGTATCATCCAATACCCAATATACTCTAACCAGCAGCGATGGTCAGACAGACTTCTCGGATAATGACCAGTATGACAATAAAATCCTTCAGACGGAAGCGGATGTATTTATTCAAACCACAGAGACTAATCCTTTGGGTGTCTCGTATAATGATACGTAGGTAAAATGCTGAATTCCACCCACTACTACTATAAACTCAATAGGAAGTATGTGGTTCTCTTTGGGAGTATTTTCAATAATATTCTCTTGAAACGAACCAAACCTTCGGATTCAACTGAAGTCGAACGCTTCAAAGTGCCGATCATCTATGGCCCTAAGGAAAAGTATGTCACGCGCCTTCAGGCTGATGCAGAACTTGACCGGTCGATTAGTTCCATACTGCCTAGAATGTCATTTGAAATGACCAATATGCAGTATGATCCAACACGGAAGCAGAATTCGCTTCTCCGAGCATCAAAAGCAAATAGTTCGACGCGAACAACATCATCATATATGGGTGTGCCATATGATCTAACATTCGACCTGAATATCTATGCACGGAACATCGATGATGGTAACCAGATTATCGAACAGATTCTGCCGTATTTTGGGCCAGACTACACAGTATCAGTGGATAATCTGCCTGATATAGGTATTACTAAGGATATACCGATCATTCTCAACTCGGTACAGGAATCTACGGAGTATGAAGGCAACTTCGATGCGGTTCGATATGTCACATGGAATCTCAACTTCACGATGAAGGTATATTACTACGGTCCTATCACATATCCCAAGATCATCCGTACTGTTATAACCAACATCTATAATGATCCAGAACTACAGACGGGCTATATTGTTCGAATCAATACGGGTGGTGGTTCAGGTGTGTTTCGACCCGATGATTATGTATATCAGGGAGATTCATATCTCACAGCCAATGCGTATGGTATCGTGATTGGTTGGTCGGGTAATACAGGTAAACTCCAGATTGGTGGAACACAGGGATCATTCAAGGTGGGTCAGAATGTCCATGCAGTCTCAACGAATGGTGCCTATACGATATCCAGCTTTGATGCATCACCGCTGAAACTTGCAACGATCACGATCACACCTGATCCGAGTGATGCATTACCAAATTCCGACTTTGGGTATACCACAACCATCACTGAATGGCCGAATACGACATAATAAGGAAAAAATGATGCTAAGATTTTTCGATTACATAACAGAAATAACCAAATCGGAACAACACCTGATCGATCAGGCCAATAAACATCCTCAGGGACTCGTTAGTGTGACTCAAAAAATAGGTGGTACTGGAACACGACATGCAAAAGCTGCGGATAGATTGGTACAAAAAGGTATAATGAAACGTGTGGATACTGGTCAACAAGGAAATGATCGTGAAATAAACAAGAAAAGTGGTAAAACACATAGATATGTCACAGGATCATATAGGTTGAATAAGGAATAGATCATGGCTGACACAAATAAAACACTTAGCGAGGCCCTTGGTATAGAACATAAACCACATGAGGTGGAATATCTACCGCCTGTCGTTCAAGAAAAGCCTGTCAAGGAAGAAGAAACTGAGGATGCGAAGGATGATTATATTCTTTCGAGAGTTACATACCGGAAGCTCATAGAAAAGGGTAATGACGCACTGGATGGTATTGGTGGATTGGCTGTTGAGAGTGAAAGCCCTCGCGCATATGAGGTCATGGCCACACTCATGAAAACTATCGCAGACACGACAGGGCAGTTATATGACCTCCAGAAGAAGCATAAGGACCTTAGAACATCAAATAATACTCGCGTGGATGAGGGCAATATCAGCATTGATCGCGCAGTCTTTGTCGGTTCGACCGCGGATCTCCTAAAGAAACTCAAGGCTCAGAAGAAGGAAGAGACCGAGTAATGATCACATTCAAGCAATTCATGCTGGAGATGAAGAAGCCCAAATGGGAAATACCAGATGAACCTGGTACTAAACCCATACCTAGAGGCCATGTGAGACTGTATCATCAGACACAAAAAAAGAATCTGAGCAATATTCGGCGCAAGGGCATTCTACCACATCAACCAGTCGAGGGGCCTAGAGGCATATATGCAGATACCAAGGGGTTCTATGGTAAGCCCAGTGAAACTCCTACGGCCGAGTTTTCGGTTCATAAGAAAGATTGGCACGCACCCTTCGTTCATAGGGATAAGGTCGAGAAGAAAAAACTGATAGCCACTCATAAAGATTGGCACCAAACAGTTCGGTATATTGATCATCCTGAGAATGCCGAAACAAAGAAAAAGGTTCTGAGTGGTGAACATGATGACCTCATAACAAAGGGCAAGAGCGATAAGTTCGCCAAGGCTATTCGGTTCGTAAAAAGACGAGAGAGAGCAAAGAGTAATGCCAACACCTAATCTTGGATATCTAGGTAACCCCAAACTTCGCAGAGCCTTCACTCAGATTGCTATGACGCAACATGAGGTGGATGAATATGAAAAATGTATGAATGATCCTGTATACTTCATCAAAAACTACATGAAGATTGTGGTTCTTGGTAAAGGTATTCAGCCATTCTTACTCTATGATTTTCAGGAAGAAATGGTTCGGTCGTTCCAAAGGGAAAGGTTTGTGATCTGTAAGATACCTCGACAGTCAGGAAAAACTATCACAACCGTAGGATATCTTCTTCATACCATCCTTTTCAACGAGCAATACAATATAGCCATTCTCGCGCATAAGGGATCGGCCGCTAATGGTATTCTTGCGCGACTGAAATTGGCTTATGAAAATCTCCCACCTTGGTTGCAATCAGGTATTATTGAGTGGAACAAGGGAACTATAGAACTGGAGAATGGTTGCAAGATTGCAGCATTCGCGACAGCCGCTGATGGTCTCCGGTCTGGTTCATATGACATCATTCTCCTTGATGAGTTCGCCTTCGTGCCCAATACTATTGCAGAGGAGTTTTTCACATCTACATATCCCGTTATCACGGCTGGTACTGATACCAAGATCATCATCGTTTCAACACCCAAGGGTATGAATCATTTTTGTACCATGTGGATGAAGGCTGAGAAGGGATTGAACGACTATTTTCCCATCGAGGTTCATTGGTCGGCTGTACCTGGTCGCGATCAAGCATGGAAAGAACAGACTATCCGAAACACTTCAGCCGAACAGTTTCAACAAGAGTTTGAGACTGAGTTTATTGGATCTAGCCATACTCTTATCAATCCAGTGAAAATGCGCCAGTTGATATTGAATGTTGAAAATCCCATTGAATCCATCGAAAAACTGGACATATATGCACAACCAGAACCCGGCAAGACATATGCAATAACGGTGGACGTTGCAGAGGGACAAGGTCTTGATGCATCCGCATTCTCAGTCTTTGATGTGTCCAGCATACCGTATAAGCAAGTAGCCAAGTTCAAGAATAACAAGATATCATCATACTTATTTCCGACGACAATCTTCACGGCTGCGATGAAGTATAATGAGGCCTTCATTCTGGTTGAAATCAACTCAATCGGATTGATGGTGGCTGATACTCTCCATAACGAACTAGCCTATGAAAACCTAATCAAGATCAAGACTAAGGGTAGAATGGGTCAGCAAGTTAGTGGTGGATATCAAAAAGGATATGCTCTAGGTTTGAAACAAAGCACCCAGACAAAGAGAATTGGTTGTGCGAACCTTAAGGCTCTGATCGAAAACGATAGACTCATCCTTTGTGATTCTGATACGATCACAGAATTGACAACATTCTCGGCCAGCAAGCAATCATTTGCTGCGGAAGCGGGTAGTAATGATGATCTGGCCATGACAATGGTCATGTTTGCATGGATGACATCACAAAAGTTCTTCAAGGAAGCAGTAGCCTCTGATGTCCGACAATCTCTCCAAGAAGAACAGATGAACCTCATGGATCGCGACTTAGTTCCTTTTGGGATTATCGATAATGGCCTTGATGATAACAAGTATGAACAGGTGGGAGGCGATGTTTGGACTAAGGATAGACGAAATTACACACCATGGGATGATGTAAGCCATTTATGGAACAAGCTGTAAATCGTCAAAATGATAAATATGATAGAATAATAATAACCTTCTAAAGGAGTACCAACAAATGACCTTTCAGCTTTCACCGGGTGTTAATGTCTCGGAAATCGATCTAACGACTATAGTTCCTGCAGTGGGAACAACGGAAGCAGCTATTGCTGGTTCCTTCAACTGGGGTCCAATCAATGAGGTTCGCTCAATTTCGAGTGAAGTTCAATTGCTAGACACATTTGGCAAGCCGGATGCGAATACCTTCGTTGAATGGCTATGTGCAGCAAACTTCCTTACTTATGGTAGAAACCTAAAGGTCGTTCGGTCATCTGGTACAAGCACCCTTTTGAATGCTACTGCAAATAACGGTGGTATTCTTATTGAAAACGAAACTGACTATACCGAAAATCATAGTTCTGGTGCTAATACGAATAGCGTATGGGCAGCTAAGTGGGCAGGAGATAAAGGCAACTCACTCAAGGTATCGATGTTCGCCTCATCCAACTCAAACGGATTTGCTTCATGGGTATATAACGGCTACTTTGATGGCACACCCAATACATCCACATATGTTTCTAATCTCGGCGGCGCAGAAGATGAAATGCACGTAGCCGTGATTGATGAGGACGGCCTTTTCTCAGGAACTCAAAATACAGTCCTTGAGAGATTCTCATTCGTCTCTAAGGCATCAGATGCCAAGCGCGATGATGGTGGATCCAACTATTACGTTGATGTTATCAATGACACATCAAAGTATATCTGGTGGCTCTCACATCCCAACGGTCTAGAAACCAATGATACATATGCAAATACGGATAACTGGGGTTCTACAGCACAAGGAACAAGATTTGGTCTTGGCCTTGCATCTTCCAATGTAGCCCTGACACTCTCACTTTCAAGTGGTTCATATAATGTCTCAACAGATGCCGAAATTATCACATCATACAACAAGTTCAAGAATGCGGAAGAACAGGATGTTTCTCTGATTATCACAGCCGATCATGGTGATACCGTAGTTGACCACATCATCGACAATATTGCAGAATATCGTAAGGATTGTGTGGCCTTTGTTTCACCTCTCCGTGCAGACGTTGTGGATAATGCTGGTTCTGAGCAAACAGCCTCAGTCACAACCCGAAATACTTACTCAACTAGTTCATACTCAGTAATGGATTCTGGCTGGAAGTATATGTTTGACCGATACAATAACACATATCGCTGGGTGCCACTGAATGGTGACATCGCTGGACTATGTGTTCGAACCGACTTCGAACGTGATCCTTGGTTCTCACCTGCAGGATTCAATCGTGGTCAGATTCGAAACGTGGTCAAACTTTCCTGGAATCCAAACAAGACTGAAAGAGATGAACTTTACAAGTCTGGCATCAATCCAGTTGTTACATTCCCCGGTGAAGGAACCATCCTTTACGGTGATAAGACAATGCTATCCAAGCCTAGTGCTTTCGATCGGATCAATGTTCGGAGACTCTTTATCGTGCTTGAAAAAGCCATTGCTCGGGCGGCTAAGTATTCACTCTTTGAGTTCAATGACTCCTTCACAAGAGCGCAATTCGTGTCTTTGGTTGAGCCATTCCTGAGGGATGTTCAAGGTAGACGTGGTATCTTTGATTTCCGTGTGGTTTGTGACGAGACAAACAATACGGCTGAGGTCATCGATCGGAACGAGTTTGTCGGCGACATATATGTGAAGCCAGCTCGGAGTATAAATTTTATACAGCTTAATTTTGTCGCAGTTCGCACAGGGGTTAGCTTTGATGAGATTGTAGGTCAGTACTAGGTCGTAGGGTAATATTGAAATAGAAGGACATTTATTATGATTATACAGGAAGATGTGATAATAACGGTTACTTCTAACCAGATCTTTGATGCTATGAAATACTGGACGGAGAAAGGTTATACTAATCTCCGTCCAGGAACTGGCCAAAAACTAAAGGTAAAAGTTTCCGAACTACCAAAATTTAGTAGTGCTAAAGTGTTATTCAAATGTGATGATTGTGGTGTCGAATGGGAAAGACGGTACTCTAAGAAACATCAAAAAAATCGCTTATATAGTGAAGACCTTTGTAATAAATGTTCTAGACTAGCGGTTGGTAAAGTCACAGGTAGAGATAATGCTATCAAGGGCGGCAAGAAGAATTGTGGTCCAGCACACCATAACTGGAACCCAAACAAGAAAGAGTTTCAAGCCTATGCATATAAAGTCCGTAGGCTGTCCGAAAAAGTTTATGAGAAGAATAAGCACCTACTAAATCCTGATGATTTGCCACGAACTCTTTGTGGAATAGATGAGGGTTATCAATTGGACCATAAAATGTCAATAAAGAAAGCGTTTGATTTGGGTATACCAGAACATAAAGCAGCCTCAATCAATAATCTACAATTGCTGTCATGGACTGAAAATAGATCCAAGTCACATAAATAAATAGAATAAGAACCACGCTAAGGAGTAATAACAAATGGCTTTCAATATTCAACAATTCAGATCATCAATGGCCAATGATGGCGCGCGACCTAATCTTTTTGAGGTAGCATTCAACTTTCCTCAACTAGCCACGGCAGGTGTTCCAGCAACGGCCAGAGTTGGTTCTGATGGACTAGGTGTAGCAGAACAGTTCCGGTTTTTCTGTAAGGCCGCACAACTACCCGGTACACAAATCAATCCAGTTTCGGTCAACTATTTTGGTCGTGAATTGAAGTTTGCTGGTAACAGAACATTCCCCGAATGGACTGTCACACTTCTTAATGATGAAGATTTCAAGATTCGAAACGCATTCGAGTTATGGCTAAACGGAATTAATTCCCATAGAGGCAATCTCCGACATCCTTCTTTCCGATCACCAACATCTTATACGGTGCAAGCGACTGTTTCTCAGTTCGCGAAGACTGGAGAGGCACTAAAATCATACACTTTCATCGGAATGTTTCCGATCGAAGTGACTCCAATTGAAGTTGATTGGGCGGATAATGATCGTATTGAAGAATACGCCGTGACGCTCTCATATCAATGGTGGGAGTCTTCACCAAACGACACTGGTGTTACTGGTGCTGCGCCGCCCGTTCGGAACGTTCCCATATATTAAGATCATATATAGTATTGGGTCTGACAAGACCCTTTACTAGATTGGAGACATGATGTCGGTATTTAATGCACACAAGAAAAAGTTGGGAATATAGTTTTGGCGGTTCTGTTCGGATTTGAGATCAAGAAACGGGTAGATCCTGTAAAAGAAGCGGAGACCAATAAGTCTTTTGCTGCACCAGAAAGTGATGATGGTGCAGTAACGGTTCAATCAGGATCATACTATGGCGTCCATGTCGACATGGATGGTATTATTCGAAACGAAATCGAGCTTATCACTCGGTATCGAGAAATGGCAATGCAGCCAGAAATCGAATCTGCAATTGATGATATTGTCAATGAAGCCATTGTGACCGAGGATAATGGCAAATCTGTTGATTTGAATGTTGATGAACTAAAACAACCCGAAGCGGTCCGAAAAAAGATTACAGAAGAGTTTGGTAATATCCTAAGGATGTTGGGATTTGGCGCAAATGGTCATGACACATTCAAGAGATGGTATATTGATGGGCGACTATTCTATCATGTGGTCATTGATGAATCTAATCCTCAAAAGGGTATACAGGAAATACGATACATCGATCCTAGAAGGATCCGAAAGATTCGCGAAATTCAACGCAAGAAGGATCCTGCAACTTCAGTTGATGTGATAGTTCGAACAAATGAATACTACCTCTTTAATGAAAGAGGTATCATAGGTGCACATTCAAATATGGGCACCAAGATCGCAGTCGATTCTGTTGTGAATGTCAACTCAGGTCTTATGGATTCTCGCCGTGCAATGGTTCTTTCATATCTCCATAAAGCAATCAAACCCCTCAATCAAGTCCGAATGATTGAGGACGCGACTGTTATTTACAGACTTTCACGCGCACCCGAGCGCCGAATCTTCTATGTTGATGTGGGTAATATGCCCACGATTAAAGCCGATCAATATCTTCGTGATATCATGACCAAATACCGAAACAAACTCGTATATGATTCATCCACTGGTGAAATCCGAGATGACCGGAAGCATATGTCCATGCTCGAAGATTTTTGGCTACCAAGACGTGAAGGTTCGAGAGGAACCGAAATCACAACTCTACCTGGTGGTCAGAATCTGGGTGAAATGGAAGATGTGAAATATTTCGAAAAGAAACTCTATAAGGCACTAAGTGTTCCTATGAGCCGCCTTGAACCGAATCAAGGATTCTCGCTAGGTCGAACCACAGAAATTCAGCGCGATGAACTAAAGTTCGCGAAGTTCATCGCCCGCCTAAGAAGCAAGTTCTCCACACTCTTTGATGATCTCCTTCGAGTCCAACTAGTCCTGAAAAGGATTTGCACGGAAGAGGAATGGAATGAGTTCAAGGAAGATATCTGGTATGACTTCCTCAAGGACAATAACTTCGATGAAATGAAGGAAACGGAACTCCTAACAAATCGCGTTACAGTTCTTCAACTGATTGAACCCTTTGTTGGTCGATACTACTCAAAAGAATGGGTCCGGCGCGATCTTCTAAAACAGAGTGATGAGGATATTGAGGAAATTGATAGGCAAATGGAAGAGGAAGCTAAGGCTGATGCAGAGGATATGCAGTCACAAGGAATAGATCCAATGACAGGTCAACCTCAAGTCGACCAAAATGATCCTCAGCAACAGCAACAGTTGGGTGGACCTCAACAGGACCAAGCACAGTTACCTCCACCTCAGCAAGAAAAACCGCCGAAGTTTCAAGTGAAAAAAGAGGATATTGAGTTTGTAAAATGAAAAGTTATATAGACCATATTAGAGAAGATTTGAATGTTGCAAAGGCGGAAGTCAGTAGTAAGGCTGCAAAGCAGGCTAAGGATATGGGCCTTGAGTATGTAGGATTTGGTCGATATGCAGATTCGGAGACTGGTCAAGTATCCCACATCGTCAAGAATGACCAACTAGTACCATTCTCAAAGGCCATGAAGACGAATGATTATGCACAGAACAGGTCTGATGACTTCGGTAGCATGGCTAAAGCGCAGGGTAGTGATAATGAGGATATTCTAACCGAATTATCCAAAGCCTATGACGCGATGAAATATGATGAGAATGAACTAGATGCCATCAAATGGTGGACAGACACAGGCTATTATGAGGCAGGTGATATGCTAAGTGGTATGCCATCAGGTGTTGATTCAAAGCAGTTACAGCCTGGTGGACCTCAAGATGCATCTCCCGGAATGATTCAGGCTCTTGATAGTGCGATGAAGAAAGTTCTTACACCCTCTGAAATCATCGTCTTTTCATCCATTGATGCAGGAGAAGAACTGTCACCGGGCGTATCATTCATCACAAAGGGATTTAGATCGACCACACTCAGTATGGAACATGCATTAGCAACCGGTGCGCCCACCATTCTTCAAATCTATATTCCACCCAAGATGCCGGGTATATATGCGGATGACATGTCGGTTAATCCGGGCGAGCATGAGTTTATTCTACCGCGGGGATCTAAATTGAAAGTGACTGGTGGACCTAATAAACTGGTTGGTAGTGATGCACAGACTCCCGACCAGCATAAGGAAATCAACTATTACACTTGTTCCTTAGTATAAATAGAAAACAACACGGAGATTCAAATGTCCAGAGAAACAATAGATAATGCCATCCAGGATATTGTCAACAATCAGTTGGATGATATGCGTGATAAGTTTAATGCGACCCTATCAGCCAAGGCTGTCGAGGCTCTTGATGATCGGAAGATTGAGATCGCACAGAACTACTTCGGTCTTGATAGAGTGGATGAGGAATATAAGCATGATTACAAACCATGGATGCAAGGCAAACAAGATGATTATCTAATGAACGGCCAATCAAAACGAGACCAAAGAAAAGAAGTTCGGAAGAAGGCAAAGGCGGCTGCACATAAAGATTTGAAGTCCGGAAAAAATCAACTAGGCAGCAAAAGGTAGAGTAATGAAATCCCTAGCCCAAATCAGGAAGACATCAGAGGATGTGTTATTGGAAAATGCCGATAACACAGACATCAAAAAGTTAACCACACTTGTTCGGAGTGGGCTTTTTGATCCTACTAAACTGATGCTCCTGAAACGGGCACTCGCTAAAGAGAACATGAAGATGACCAAGGCCGAACGGCAGGTCCTTCTTGACCTTCTCGACAAGCTCCTTACTCTTGTGACGAATGACCGACAGATGTTTGGTCGGACGCGATCCCTAGTCCGTGAAGAAGCCGAAGACGGTGAGTTTGAGGATATTCCAATCAATGAAGTGTCAGCACTACCCGCTGTTGGTGAAAGAGGCATAGGACCAGGTGCGCTGGCCAGATCACTTTCTAATAGAAGATCGGGCAATAGAGGCAATGTGAAAGTGGGTGTTGATACGAATCAGATACCCGCGCTTATCGTCCTAAAGCGCCGAGCAATCCGAGTGTTTCCTGATGGTCAGAAGGTCGCTCTATACTGGGCTGATCGGATCAACAAATACATCTCCGTACCTTTCCAGTCAATAGGTATTAGTGAAGATTTGGATGAAGGGGCTGCAGCCGAGTTTGGAAAAAGTTTAATCCCCGGCCATGACGCATATCAAAGTTACAAGAAGGGCAACTATGCAGGGGCTGCTGGTAACCTCGCGCTTGATGCTGCAAGTCTGGTTGGTGTAGGTGTAGCAGCAAGAGTGGGTATTAAGGGTGTTTCGGCAGGTATCAAAGCCCTTCGCGCTACAAGAGCCGCAAGAGCCGTAGGTAAAGCATCGAAGTTGCGCGGAGCAGCAAAGTTGGGCGCTGCCGCTGCAGCCGGTTCTGCGGCAACCTCTAGTGATGATAAAAGCCCAGCAGAAAAGACAGCCGCAGAAAAGTCTACCGCAAGATCACTCAAAAAGGATGGTCCAGCATTTGGTGGTACTAAGATCAAGGCATATTCGGCTGTAAGAGCAAAGCAACAGCGCGATCAGAAGGCCAAGCTGGATAAACTCTATTCAACACCAGATGAGAAGCCAGACAAGAAAGACGACATCTCCGAAGAATATATCACAAAGGCAGCGAGGTTCTATAATCTCAACATCAATTCAACATCCGCGAGTAAAATATTCGCTACCTACAATTCCTTGAATGAAAATAACAAGGTTGTGTTTCAGGAAATGATAAATAGAAATAAGGAATCTTTCACCCAAGTGCTTAACTTTACGCTAAAGAACTAGGAAAACCACATGGCAAACGTACTAAAAGAACACAAGATTATTGACACCCAGAACAGGTCACTTGTCAAGTATGTATGGATCTCAGACGGTACGGCTGAAGCCAATACAACACTTATTGATGTTTCTGCTCTCGCATACTCATTGAATGCCAATAGTGTGATTATGGTTGGTGGAGCAGACCCCAAACCATCATATAAGACAACTATTCGACGAATCTATGGAACGGTAAAAGCCAATACATATGTATCGTTGCTATGGCACGGCGCGGGGGGACTGACTAATAACGAAATCATAGCCATCAATTCAGGTAATATTGATCTTCGACCAGACTATCCTGGACATCCAGGCACACTACCAAATCCAAATGTTGGTGATCCTGCAAATACTAATGGTGATATCGTCTTCTCAGTGCCTACACCAAATTCGGGTGATAACTTTACACTGATGATTGATATCAGGAAAGATAACCATGATTATGACGCGGGTCAAACAGCCGATCCTAGCGCATTCAATAGAGGCGTATCGGCAGGTCCCCTATAATGGATAGTCTGATACAAGCCATCTTCGAAAAGAAGTTCAAAGAAGCCAAGTATGCTTTGGATGAACGGATATCAGATGTGGTTAGCCGGAAACTATTTGAAGTCAAGAAGTCTATTCTGGCTAAGATCAGTGAAGCGGAGATTCTTGAATACCAGACAGTAGGTCGGCGAATGTCTACCAATGTCATAGATAATCGAAACAAAATAGGTCCTGATATTGGACAAAAAAGTGTGATGCAGGGCGCAATCTCCAAGCCAGTCTCATCATCACTCCAGAAACCACTTCCTCCATCTGATCCAAAATTAGATTGGATCAAGAAAAAAGTGCAAGAAGAAACGCGGGCTGAGAAGTATGCAGATAAAAAGGCTGAATGGGAAGCCAAAGAGAAGCCTTACAAAAAGCAAAAGATGACTGATAAGCGCCTTGAAGACCTCAAAGCCAAACTTGGTATTACGACTAGGAAGTTTGATGCTGATATGCATTCCAAGGTCGCAAAGATCGGTCAACATGCGCGCGGTTCACTTGAGGAATCAACGGACTATATGAAGCGACGAAAATCTATGGATGCCATGCCTAAGTTGGTAAGACCTAAACCAACTAAAGTCGATGCCGCCAAAACGGATTATATGAAGCGGCGGAAAGCGATGTCCGAAGAGGAACTTCAAGAGGCTTCATTCAAGATCGTTCGTGCGCGAGTGCGTGGTGGTAAGATCCAGAGACGAAAGAAAGTTTCGACACGACCAGGATATACCTTCCGAGGTGGTAAACTGGTTAGAATGTCACCATCTGAAAGACGCAAGAGAAAAATGGGTGCGCGGCGCGGTAAGATCAAGCGTCGGAGCAAGATGAATAGAGCCAACATGAAACGGGCCAGATCAAATCGCAAGAGAAATGCACTAGGTCTCAACAGAAAACCGGGGAAAAGATAAAATGACCAGAGAAGAAAAACTAGTACTCTATGGAGAGATCATTTCTGAGGCTATTCAGTTGCAGGAGATATCCATAAAAAAGTCAATCGATGCTTATCGAAGGGCAGATAGCAACGAAAAAGATTTCTATGGAAAGGACAGGACGGTCCTAAAAAGTAAGTTGATATCATCTATCCGCAAAAAGGGTGGACCTAAGGCTGTTGCCGGTGCTGAAAAGGCCGCAAAAGTTGATGATGTTGGTCGCCGCCCGGGCGCGATCCGTCAGAAAGACGATCCCCTAAAAACTCGACAGGAAGTTATTGGTCGTGAAAAGAAGAAGGGTGGCAGATGGTATACGCCTACTAAAGGTAAGAATAAGGGTAAAATGCCAAACTCAAAAGAGTTGACAAAATATCTGAAGGTTTTCCATAGAGACGAGGACTAAGAAATGAAACTGATTAAGGAAGAACTCCAGGATGTTGAGTTCATCACCGAAGAAAAGAACGGTGTCAAGGAGCATTACATAACGGGCATCTTTATGCAGTCCGAGCAAAAGAATCGCAATGGTCGAGTATATCCCAAAGCGATCCTTGAAAGAGAAGTTGGACGCTATAATGAGAACTATGTAAAGAAGAACCGTGCATTCGGTGAACTGGGTCATCCCGATTCACCATCAATCAATTTGGATCGTGTCTCGCACATGATAACCAAACTATATCCAGATGGCAATAACTTCATTGGTAAAGCCAAGATCGTGGATACTCCCAATGGTAAGATAGTGAAAAGTCTATTAGATGGCGGTGCTTGTCTAGGTGTGTCAACAAGAGGCGTAGGGTCTCTCAAACCAGCTAACGGGTACCAATTAGTACAAGACGATTTTAGATTGGCTACAGCGGCCGATATCGTCGCGGATCCTTCCGCACCCGATGCATTCGTGCAGGGGATCATGGAAGGAACAAACTGGATTCTAACCAACCAAGGTTGGAAGGAAGTTGATTATGAAAATGCTAAAAAGCAACTAACAGAGGCATCTAGGCATGATATCGAAGACGTGGCCTTGAGACTGTTTAGCAATTTCATCTCAAAATTGTAGGAATTATAAATAATACAGAATAAAGGAGTATTCTAATATGGCTAAGTCACTAACAGAAACAGCCGGAGCCGTTCTACGAAATCAGGCTCTAACCGAGTCACTACCGGATGTGCCGTCAAAGCCCGATCCAGATCGTGGTGCAAACAGTTCGAATCCGAACATGGCAACTCTCAAACCGAAGTCTAAGACTTCCGAGGGACGCTTCTCTAATCCCAATTCAAATTCGCCAAACACAGCGGAAATCCAGGATCTTGGCCCTGCCCTTGTGACACCTACGGGTGAATCAGGACCTGCTAAGGCCGGTAAAGTCACAAAGAAAGCTCCTGCTCGACGGGCTGATAAACAAGGCGGCGATAATGCTTCGAGAAAACTTTCCGAAGATGAAGATTTTGAAATCTCTGAGGAACTGGAAGCTTTCATTGATGAGTTAGTGGCCGAAGGTCTTGATGAAGACGAAATTGCCGAAGCCATTGCCGAAAACTTCGAGTTTGGTGGAGACGATGATGATGGAGAAGAAGAAATCTCTGAGGAACTGGAAGCTTTCATCGATGCTCTAGTGGCCGAAGGTCTTGATGAAGACGAAATCGCCGAAGCCATCGCCGAAAACTTTGAGCTACAGGAAGATACAGATGAAGACGAAGAGGAAGAAGCACCTGAATATGAAATCGATATGTCAGAACATGTCGAGGCCCTCCTAGAAGGTGAAGACCTCTCCGAAGAATTCCGTGAAAAGGCTACTACAATTTTCGAGGCAGCCGTTAAGGATCGCCTAGAGCATGAACTATCTGAAATCACAGAAGCCTATGATAATGCTCTGGCCGAAGAAATCCAGAAGATCCATGCTCAACTATCCGAAAGCGTGGACGACTACCTGAATTATGTGGTCGAACAGTGGGTTTCTGATAATGAAGTGGCTATCGAATCTAGTCTCCGAAACGAACTAACCGAAGACTTCATCTCGGGCCTAAAGAACCTCTTCTCTGAAAACTACATCGACATTCCTGAGGAAAAGATCGATGTCGTGGAAGAACTATCTGCAAAAGTTGATGAACTAGAATCAAAACTTGATGAGGAAATAGACAATAATGTCCAACTTTCAAAGATGCTTAATGAAAGTCGGAAGACTGAAATCCTCAGCCAAGCAACAGATGGTTTAACTGATACACAGGCTGAAAAGATCAAGACACTGGCTGAGGGTGTTGAATATACATCCGACGACAAGTTTGAATCTAAGGTCAAGACTCTGCGGGAAAGTTACTTTCCGAATACGGTAAAACCCGCAAAGACAACTGATTCAGAGGAAGAATTCGTTGACGGAAGAAATCTGATTAATGAAGAACTAACTGGTGCTATGGGCAAGTATGTTAAGGTCCTAGGCAAAAAGCTTCCAAACTAAGAATTTACTATCATATGATGCTATGAAAGCAGTTGCATATAATATCCAGAATAGGAAACAGCACAAAGGTTTTTGTGTCAAGAAAAAAGAAGAAGGAATAAAACTATGTATTTAACAGAGCAACTCGAAAACAAATGGGGACCCGTCCTTGATCATCCAGGCCTGCCTGAAATTAAGGATCCTTATAAGAGAGCCGTTACTGCACTTGTTCTCGAGAACGAGGAAAGAGCCCTTGCTGAGGAACGCGGACAAGATCCCCGCTCACTAAACGAAGCTGCGCCCACTAATGCGACTGGTTCAGCAATCGATAACTACGACCCCATTCTTATCAGTCTGGTTCGTCGCGCACTACCTAACTTGATTGCGTATGATATCTGCGGCGTTCAGCCAATGACAGGTCCTACCGGACTTATCTTCGCGATGAAGTCGACCTATGCTTCACAGACTGGTGCGGAAGCCCTGTTCAATGAAGCTAATACCGGTTTCTCGTCAACATCTGCGGCGGGTGCTAACGGTAATATCAGCCTATCACTCACAAATACAAACCCCGTGTTTGCAACATCCGACTCAACAGTCTATGGTGTTGGTGCTGGTATGACGACTGCTAAGGCCGAAGCTCTGGGCGATGACTCAGGAAATGCTTTTGCTGAAATGGCATTCACCATCGATAAGGTGACTGTTACTGCCCGAAGCCGTGCGCTCAAGGCAGAATACACCATGGAACTCGCACAGGATCTTAAGGCTGTTCACGGACTAGATGCCGAAACAGAACTATCGAACATCCTGTCCAGCGAAATCCTTGCTGAAATCAACCGTGAAGTTGTTCGCACAATCTATCGGTCAGCCACACTGGGTGCAGCATATGGTGTTACGACAGCGGGTACCTTCGATCTTGATACCGATTCTAACGGTCGTTGGATGGTTGAAAAGTTCAAGGGTCTTGTGTTCCAGATCGAACGCGAAGCTCATGCGATTGCCAAGGCTACCCGTCGAGGCAAGGGAAATATCATCATCGTGTCTTCGGATATCGCCTCTGCGCTTTCGATGGCCGGTGTTCTTGATTACACTCCCGCACTCCAAGCCAACCTAAACGTTGACGACACTGGAAATACCTTTGTTGGTATGCTTCATGGTCGCATCAAAGTTTACATCGATCCTTACTTCGGTGGTTCTGCGGTTGGTGACGAACTCGCGACAGTCGGCTATAAGGGTTCTTCACCCTATGATGCCGGGTTGTTCTACTGCCCATACGTGCCACTCCAAATGGTTCGTGCAGTTGGACAAGATACGTTCCAGCCTAAGATCGGCTTCAAAACCAGATATGGAATGGTAGCGAATCCGTTTGCGACGACAGCTGGTGACGGTGTTGTTGGAGATCGTAATAATGCGGCACAAGCGAATATTTATTACAGAATTTTCCGCGTGAGAAACCTAATGTGATATATTTGTCACATTGACAATAAGAATAGAAAGAGGGGCGAAAGCTCCTCTTTTTTTTATGTGCTTGACATTCATGGAAATACCAGATATACTATATATATAGTAGGAAAAGGATTTGCTCATGAAACATAGACATCATATCATACCTAGACATATGAAAGGAACTGATGATCCATCAAATATTGCGATGCTCACAGTTCAAGAACATGCCGAAGCCCACCGAGTGTTATATGAGGAACATGGCCGAGAACAGGACAAGATTGCTTGGTTAGCCCTTAGTGGTACTATAGGCCAAGAAGAAGTTATCCGAATGAAACTGTCTATGGCAGGCAAACTTGGAGGACTGATGAAACCCAGTGAAGAAGCGAAAAGGAAAAATAGTATGTCACATAAAGGAATAGATCCTTGGAATAAAGGAATGAAAGGTATTGAGAACTATACCAACCATGTATCAACTCAACTCAAAGGAAAACCTCGAACAGATGAGGCCAAAAAGAAAATATCCGAAGGTACCAAGTTGGGCATGATGAAAACTAACAAGAAACTTGGCACACCCAAAGGAACTGTTCCTTGGAACAAAGGAAAAAGTGTCGGACCCCACACCGATGATCACAAGAAAAAGATTGGTGCTGGTGTAAAGGCCTCTAAACTCCCAATCATATAAATACATTCAAGATCAATAATAATCAACTACCAAACTTAGGGGCGCCTTCGGGCGTCCCTTTTTTTATGAGCCAATCATCATAAATATACATTATGCGGTATAGCGCATATTATCGCACATAATCTGCGGTCAAGAGCATAAGGAGTTCCCATGATCCTAAGGTCTATAGTTATCGTTGAGGTGAACTATTTTCGACCCGATTATAGAAGCCTACTCCAACAGTTCATCTGGCAGACCGATGACATCATACCCGAGATACCCCGTGTCCATGAGTTCCTAAACTACTGGAAGAACCATATTGATGCGGTCATCCAAGAGGTTCTTGTCTGCACCCACGGAACTAATCATACTCAGCACGCAATATTCCATGAAAAATTGAACTAGACCTTGACAATATAGGCAATCTATGATACACTTACTGTTCATTATAGGTGTAAATAGGAATTCTTCATGAAATCAGTAATATCCATTGTGAGAGTTAATATGTGGCATCATGATAGATATCATGTATGGGATCAGGTGTGGGATCGCGTCGGCGATCATGTATGGGAACAAGTCCGAAATCGGATTTGGAATAATGTATGGATAACTGTTGGATCACAGATATATGACATACTATCCATTCATTATAGGGATAAATAGGAATTCTTTATGAACTCAGTTAGAGATATAGTCACCACCCAATCTTCCTCTAGAGGAATGAATCATATTTATTACCTCATAACAGATGAACTTTGGAAAATATCTAAAGATTTATTGATACGCCCACCGATTATGAACTTCAAATACGCTATAGATGAAAAAATGGACATGATCATATGAAATCGGTGAAGTATACGATCAGAAATCAAGTCTTGGATCAAGTCTGGAATCAAGTCTGGAATCAACTCTGGGATCAACTCTGGGATCAACTCTGGAATCAAGTCTGGGATCAAGTCTGGGTTCAAGTCGGGAATCAAGTCTGTGATCAAGTCTGGGTTCAAGTCGGGAATCAAGTCGGGGATCAAGTTAGGAATTCTCCATGAAATCTATGACGCTTAAAATATTGGTTGAAACACAAGATCTGGTTGAACCAGGAACACACTCACAAGCGATGGGTAATTTGCTTAGGATTGTCAATCATAAATTTTCATCTAACCAGAAATACGTCCACGAGACTAGATGGCTTATTGTCAATCAATGGCAAAGATGGGAAAATCGATGAACTCAGTTACCACAAAGGTTGTAAATAAAACCAATCTAGATTGCTGGCAGATTATTTGGGCGGCCACAGACACTCCTTACCAATCGTATTTTGATAGTATCAGATCAAGGATTCAACGAGAAACACGCCATGAATGTCTCAGGTGTTTCTCTGTAATAGGATCAGATCCACCGAAGGGATGGTTGGAATGAAATCGGTTATGGAAAGAATCGATCTTGATATACATCTATCGCGTCAAATCGAAGATATTGTGACAGTGGTATTGAGAGATCATATCCACGACAATCTATGGGATGTAATCGAAGAAGGTGTATATGAATCCATGGCATCTCTGATAGTGGATGATCGGGAATTCATGTATGCTGCCGAGTTGATAGATGTTCAACATATCATTAAAGGTGGTAGATGAAATCGGTGATAAGTCTTGTTTCGGAAGACAATAATACTTTTCGTGCAGTAACAGATACCTGTGCAGATTGGATTAAAGTTGCGAGGATGATAAAATGGTCAAAGGAAAGACTATTATATGAGATAAAAGGTCGAGTGCATGAGGCCATGGAATTATGAAATCGGTTAAGGAATGGGTTCGGCCCCCTCTTGATAATATTGTTATAGACCAAATAGATGTTGATATCTGGTATCATGTCGTGAATGAAAGCACAATACATAGTCCTATTGTCGAAGCAATATTTGATGAAATATACCATGCATGGTTTTCCCAATGAAATCCGTCAAAAACCATATCGTGGATCAAATAGAATCTACCACTCGATGGCATACCAAGCACGGTGCATGGGGAGATGCAGTGGATGTTCCCCTAAGAACCATAAAGCATGTCATAGAAGATGGTGGCATTGAAGATATCAAATGGGCGGTTAGTGGTCAAGTGGTCTTGAAATGAAATCCGTGCATAGTCGTGTGGTGTATGAAGTCAATAGAGAACTGAGCATTCATATTATGAACGACCAATTTCGTCATTGGGAACAAATCGCACTAGGTATCAAATGGCCACTAGAGGAAACATTCGATCCGATAGTATTGGCGTTGCATAAATAGTTCATCCACAAAGGAACTATTATGGCACAAGAATCACTCCTCACATCCATTCCCGATAATGGGAACTTTCTTCAACAGACCAAATATACCTTCACGATACCTTCCTTACCGTTCGCAAAGTATTTTTGTCAGACTGTCCTTATGCCGGGTATTGCCACAAATGAAGTTCTTGTTCCCACACCATTCTCTGATACCTATCGACATGGTGATAAACTCATGTATGATGCCCTGACATTAACATTCCTTGTCGATGAGGATTTGAGAACATGGGAGGACACATATATATGGTTGATAACCCTGACCAATCCATTCAAGTTCAAGCAGTATGCGAATAGGTTTACCGAAAAGTATTATGATGGTTACCTGGAAATCAAGACGAACTCAAACGTGCCTAATATCCGAGTGAAGTTCACCGAATGCCATCCTACACAATTGGGTGCAATCCAGTTCGATCACACGGTCACCGCGGATATAACGCCCATTTGTGATATGACGATTCGGTATGATCAAATGGTGATTGAACGCCTATAAACTACTTGACAAACACCATACTAACGTGTATAATGAACACTAACCATAGGAATGTTAGTATCATGAAACATGTAAATTGTTATGATTTTGGTTGGGGTAAAAATATTCTTGACCAACTCAAATATGGAGCGAAGTCGCATTTATCTACTTTTGATCCACCATATAGAAAAATAAAAGCACCATTGGAAGGCATTTTTGTCCATGGAATAATAAGATCGATTGAGGTTGTAATGCCATGAAAGTCGTGTAAATCCATAACCATAACCATGACCATATAGATATTATCATGGAACAATGCGTCACCGCTTTCGATAAAGATAGTCCATGGCATAAAGCAGTATCAGTTCTTTCATGGCCGATGCCGTTTCATCACATCAGAACCGGAATCGAGAGGGGATTAAATGTTGAGTAGCGTAAGAAATGGTGTGGTTCCCATATGGGAGGGGGATCTAGAAGTAAAGAGGCAGATTTACAATCAGTTATATATCGATCTGAGTGACCGATATAACGGAAATTTCTTGGTATCTAGGATAGACAATATAATCGAAAACGTAAATGTAGGAATGAAATATGAAGCCTCCTGTAACTATTGAACAACTCACGGAGATGTGGAGTAAGGATTCTATCATGGACGAGACAGAGCCTGGTAGGGAACTCATGAAGATACCCATACTCCACTCTAAATACCTAACCATTATGTCATACCACAACATGATCGTTAGAAAATTGATGGGTGATTATAACAAGAAGCGACTACTCCTGACACAATATTGGTGTGGTGATCTCAATAATGATGAGGATTTGGCCACAATAGGCCGAGAGCCAGTTATGAAAAAGATTCTCCGACAGGACATTCCCATGTATCTGGATTCCGATCAGGAGTTGATAGACATTCTCCTGAGGAAGATATACAATGAGGAAATAGTGGCCTACTGCACATCAGTTCTTAGGGAACTCAACAGTCGTACTTATCAATTGAGAGCATTCGTGGATTGGGAAAAGTTCACAGGTGGACCCGGTAACGGATGAGTGATGAGTTAGTCATAACCAATGTTGATGAGGTCTATATTCATATAGCATGTGAGGATGGGATCGCATACGAACTTCGGGAGTATTTCACCTTTGAAGTTCCTGGCTTTCGTTTTACGCCTGCATATAAGAATCGCCTTTGGGACGGGAAGATTCGCATTTTCGACCTAAGGTCCCATAGGATATATCGTGGCCTTGCAAATGAGATTATGTCCTTTTGCAGGCAACGGGGATATAAATACGAGTATGATGAGAGGTCTGATGAGTTTTCTTTAGTCGAAGCAGAGGCCTTTATCAAGTCATTGAATCTGCCTATTGTGCCGAGAGATTATCAAATCTCGGCTTTTGCTCATGCAATACGGAATAAAAGAAGTCTGTTGGTATCGCCGACAGCATCTGGAAAATCACTAATCATTTACCTAATACTGAGATATCTCCATGATAGCAAAATTACGAACAAGTCTCTTGTGGTTGTCCCTACCACTAGCCTGGTTAGCCAGCTAGCTGGCGATTTTGCTACATATGGTTTCGACAGTGATTCTAATGTCCACACTATTACTGCTGGTAAAGATAAGTCATCGGATAAGCCCATCACAATCTCGACCTGGCAGTCCATATACAAAATGGATAAATCATATTTCAGAGTCTATGACACCGTAGTTGGTGATGAGTGCCATCTATTCAAGGCCAATTCGCTAAAGGATATCATGACGGGCCTAACAAAGGCCCATCATCGTATTGGCACGACAGGAACACTCGACGGCACAAAGACGCACAAGCTGGTTCTGGAAGGTCTATTCGGTCCTGTCAATAAGGTGACGACGACCAAGATCCTCATGGATCAGAAGCATGTGGCCGACTTTAGAATCAAGTGCCTAGTTCTAAAGCATCCTCCTGAAAAGTGTAAGGCCCTTCGCAAGGCCACCTATCAGGAGGAACTCAACTATATAGTAATGAGCGATGCACGGAATAGGTTCATCAAGAACCTCACCCTATCGCTCGAAGGCAATACCCTAATCCTATACCAGTTTGTTGATAAGCACGGTCGGATCCTCCTTGATAGTTTCAAGGACGAATTCAAAACACGGAAGGTATTCTTCGTTCATGGCGGTGTTTCGGGTAATGACAGAGAGGATATTCGTGCTATTGTGGAGAAAGAGACCAATGCTATCATCGTTGCTTCATATGGTACATTCTCCACAGGCATCAATATCAAACAACTAAATAACATCATATTTGCCTCACCGTCTAAATCAAGGATTAGGAACCTCCAGTCGATCGGCAGGGGGCTGAGAGTGTCGGAGACCAAGACAGAGGCCACACTATTTGATATAGCAGATGATCTCCGAGTAGGTAAAAAGGAAAACTACACCCTAAAACACTTCATGGAGAGACTGCGGATATATAGTGATGAGAAATTCCGATTCAAGATATACCAAATCCAGTTGAAAGGATGACCATGGAAGTATCACAACCAGAGGTAATGTTCTTTCGTCTTGTGACAGGTGAGGATATCATATCCCTTTCCCAGGAAATAACAAAGGGGGATGAAAATGATGCTTATTTCCTCATGAAGAATCCCATGAAGATTATCTATATGCAGAATCCTATGATACCATCTAAGATGGCTATATCGCTCATGCAATGGGTATTTGGCCGCATATGCGAAACACAGGAATTCAAGATATTTGAAACGGATGTTATAACCATTTCACAACCATCACCATCTCTGATGGAGTATTATCATGAGGCCGTTACAGCAATGGAAACTAAACCACAAATGGAAATAGCAGAACCTGATGTGGATCTAATCGATGAGGATGATCTAGAAGATGATTCAGAAATGCTTAAATCTATACTGGATCATATTGAACCGTCCAAGAAGACTATCCATTGATTCACGCTTCGCGTGAAGTTCGCTTACGCTCATGTTCTATCTATTATTGAAAGTTTATATTATGTTTGTTATATATTATCAAAGGCAGGGCATAGCCTATTATACACCAATTGGCCACTGTGTCAAGCACAAAATGAAGGAATACTATGAAAAAAGTAAAAAAGCCACACTATGTGGACAACAAAGAGTTTTACCGAGCAATAGTCGAATACCGAGAGGCTTGTGAGGTAAATATAGCAAAAGGAATAGAAACACCCAGAATGAGTAACTACATAGGTGATTGTATCCAGAAGATTGCCGTCAAGTTATCTCACAAGCCATGTTTCATCAACTATTCCTTTAGAGAAGAAATGATCGATGACGGTATAGAAAACTGCATCATGTATTTTAAGGACTTTGATCCTAACAAAACTAAGAACCCATTCGCATATTTTACCACGATCATCTATTATGCATTCCTTAGGCGGATAGCAAAAGAGGAGAGGGTTCGGTATACGACATACAAATATTTCAATGATGTTATTCTAACCAATGTTGGATTTGATATTCTTGTTGATAGTAATGATAATCACTTGCTTCCTACTCAAATGTATGATAATATAAATCATTTCATGGATAAGTTTGAGTCGAAGGAGAGAACAAAGAAAGAAAAGCGCAAGGCCGCTAAAGACCTTGCCAGATTTTATGAGGATGAAAATGAACCAGAACGTACCGTTCCAGATCGAGTCGATAATAAAGAACCTGCTTGATCCAAAGGAAAATATCTATATTCGCTCAAACTATCGTCAACGGTTGGATATCATTCGAGGAGAAATATCCAAAGCCATGGAGATGTATGATAAGGAATTCAATGTCGACCAGGCTATAAATAGACACAAGAAAAGGCAGGGATAATGGCTAAAATAGCGGTGATTGCTGACACTCACTGGGGAGTCCGAAATGACTCCTCAGTTTTCTATGACTACTTCAAACGATCTCTGGAGGGATTCTATAAGGAGATTCGCGACCAGAATATCCAGCATGTCATTCATGTTGGCGATCTCTTTGATCGGAGAAAATACCTCAACTACCTGACAGCCAAGAGATGTCGTGAAGACTTTCTAGAGGTCATAAATAGCATGGGAGTCGAGACACATATCATAGCGGGGAATCATGATATCTATTATAAGAATACCCTTGAAGTCAATTGTCTGGATGAAATCATTGGTGATAGATATCCGAACATTCATACATACATCAATCCTAAGGAGATTACCATCGATGGGTTCGATATTCTCCTACTGCCATGGATTACTGAGAGTAATTCAAAACAATCTTTCGACCTTATTTCATCAACAAAAGCATCTCATGTTTTTGGACATCTGGAGATGCAGGGATTCGAATATCTTAAAGGTATTATTAGTGCGGCGGGCCAAGATGCTCATGTGTTTTCTCGGTTCGATGGCGTATATACTGGCCACTATCATCATCGTTCTAGTGTTGGTAATATCCACTACATTGGTGCTCTTGCTGAATACACTTGGTCTGATTATAATGATCCTCGTGGATTTAGTGTGTTTGATACCGAAACACGCGAAATGGAGTTTTATCAGAATCCAATATCTCTTTTCAAGATGATCGGCTATGATGATGATGTCAATCCCGAAATGTTTAAGGTTGATATGTCACATCTTGCAGATTCCTATGTGAAGGTCGTTGTCCAGAACAAGGATCCCTATCTGTTCGACCTATTTATAGAGGAACTCTATAAGGTATCTCCAATCAATATAACCATCATAGAGGACATGTCCATATTTAGTGATGATGAGGAGTTTGAAGGAATAGATCAAGCAGAATCAACCTCAGTCATTCTTGATAAATACATCTCAGGTCTGACATTGCCTGTAGATACTGATAGATTGAAGGATTTTATGCGAGGAATACACAACGAAGCTATTGCATTAGGCAGTGAATTGTAGTATAATGGTATAACTGAAAAGGAACCTAAGATGGCATACAATACAAAATATGAAAATGTGAGGAGAGATTCCCTGCGATATGCAGAGGATTTGAAACAGTCTATTGTTGATGGAACATTGAATGATTCAGCCTGTGAGGATTTGCTGGAATCATTCATCGTATCTAAACTATCATCACAATCAGCCCGTTCCAAGATCATGGATGAATCCCTAACGGTTATCAGATCGAGAAAGTTCCTGAGCGATTGAAATGCTGAAAAATGTGAACATCAAATTGCTTAAGGAATGTATTGAGAAGATATATTCGGACAAACAGATGGTTGAAGATGCTGGTGTGATAATGGGTTTTGATCGGGACGAAATTTTGTTGGAATGTGCTATAGATGAATATAATGACCGTTATGAAAATCATCCACATCAATAAGAACACCATTCAACGAAATGCCAAGCGAGGCGAATCGAGCCCTGTCTGTCGTGTCGAGGAAAATGGTGTTGTTCGGTACTGCATGGAAGTGGATATCAAGGGCCCTTCGCGCATGATCTATAGACCAGACGCACCTCGACCATGCGGTGCCAAGTTGTGGATCGAAACGGATAGTGAGATTGAAATGATTGGAGAGAAGTGATGAGTGACGAGAAAGTTTACACACGACTGCATGAGATAGCAGACCGTTGGTGTGACCGCGCCGAAAAAGCCGAGGCCGAGGTTGAGCGCCTTCGGTCCGACCTAGATGAATGGAAAACAGTTGCTAAGGATCAACGGGCCCGGGCGGATCATCTTGATTCTGTAGTGGACCGACTAAATCGTGATCTCGCCGACGCCAAGGGCTGGCTAAAACAAGGCGACTCAGATAGAGCCGCAGAAGAGGCTGAGCGCCGAGCAAAGATCGACCTCTATTCATCCTCATTCCTTAATGAGGATCCCAATCCATGAGTGACTTCACCAGATCAGTTGATGACAGCATACCAAGCCCAATGCTCAATTCCCAGTATTGGGAATGGAAAGCCAAGGGGTTTGAGGATGAGATCACCCGCCTCAAGGCAGAGGTAGAGCGATTGAATAGCCTGCTGGAAAAATATCGCTATTCGGTCGTGGTGAACACGAAAATGAGCGGGCCAGAATTTCAAGGCTGCAATTACTCCTCACTCAAGCGGGCGTGGGAAGCAGACAAGGAACCCAAGACATGACCGATAAAAAGAAAGTCACATATGGGTTTTCTTTCAGGTATGGCCTTCTGTTTTGGAGGGTTATTGATGAACCCAATGAAGCAGACATAGTTATTATAACTATTTGGGGAATTGGGCATTATGGTTTCTTCGGTTTTGTGTGGCCCTGGCGCCCCCTAAGAATTGATTTTTGAGAGTAATACATGCTAACATTCAAGAATATCAAATGGAAAAACATACTTTCCACAGGCGATACCTTCACAGAAATACCTCTAAATGAAAGAGATTCGGCCCTAATCATTGGTGACAATGGTTCGGGTAAATCCACTATTCTGGATGCTCTCACATTCGTCCTGTTCGGTAAGCCCTTTCGCAAGATAAATAAACCCCAACTGATAAACTCCATCAACAATAAGGATTGTGTGGTGGAGATTGAGTTTGATACCAATGGTAAATCCTATAGGATTGTCCGTGGCATCAAGCCCAACATCTTTGAGATATATTCGGGTGGTGTGATGATCAATCAAGACTCATCCATGCGTGATTACCAGGAGCACCTTGAGAAATACATCCTCAAGATGAACTATAAGTCATTCACTCAGATTGTTATTCTGGGTTCAGCATCCTTCACTCCATTCATGCAACTAACCCCCGCAGACCGAAGGGTCATTATCGAGGACCTTCTGGATATCCAGATATTCTCGGTGATGAGTATGCTAGTCAAAATCAAGTTCCAGACTAACCGGGAGGAGATGGAGAAGACTCGAATCGCCATCAACCTCAAGAATGAGAAGAAGGGGGTTATCACGCATAACATAAAGGGGCTGGTATCCAATAGGGATGCACGGCTCAAGGAACTGACTAATCGAAAGGAATCTCTGGATAAGGAACTAGAGGATCTCCGTACACTTCTAATCACGCAGGAAGGCCGTAGGGAGAAGATGATCGATGAGGTTGTGGATACCAAGACGCACCGTGATCGCCATAAGAAACTCATCCAGTTTCAATCCAAGATGGAAGGAAATCTATCCCGAATCGATAAGGAAATCCATTTCTACCATGAGAATGATAACTGCCCCACCTGCCAGCAGGAGATAGATGGTCAATTTAAGGCAGATTCAGTCATAAAATTGACATCAAGAGGTGATACTATACGAGATGGTATGGTAAAGATAAGGTCTGATATAGGAATATGTGTGGATCAAATCACGGAGTTGGATAAGAAATCCAGTGTCATTGCCGAGTTGAAGTCTGAGATCACATCCAACAAGAACCGAGAACAGCACCTGGTCGATACCATTCAAGAAATCTATACCGAGATCGACAGAATGGTAAATTCCGACTCACTCATGGAGAGTAATGTCTCGGCCCTAAATTTGGTGAATGAGGAACTTTCATCTCTTGAAAAGACGCGGGTTGAGTTGATTGACTCACGGAGATATATTGACACAGCCGGTAATCTCCTCAAGGATGGTGGCATCAAGACCAAAATCATCAAGCAGTACCTACCGATCATCAACAAGTTGGTCAATAAATACCTGACGCAAATGGGGTTCCTGATCAACTTCAATATCAATGAGAACTTCCTGGAAACTATCAAGTCGCGGTATCATGATGTGTTTTCATATCAAAACTTTAGTGAGGGCGAGAAGATGCGGATCGATCTCAGCCTCCTGTTCGCATGGAGAGCCATTGCGCGAATGAGAAACTCCGTGAACACGAACCTCCTTATTTTGGATGAGGTGTTTGATGGCTCTCTGGATGCCAATGGCACAGAGGATTTCATCAAGATCATGAAGACCCTGGTTGGTGATGTGAATATGTTTGTGATATCGCACAAGCAGGAACAGATGGTGGATAACTTTGATAAGGTTATCCGATTTGAGAAGTATAAGAACTATAGCAGAATAGTATAGGAGATAATAATGCCGAAATATAAAAAGATGCCTATTATTATTGATGCGACACAATGGTTCAAAAATGGAGATCATCCAGAGGATTATAGTAATGATACTGAGGGATTCGAGAATGGTGAGTTGAGAACATTCTCTGGTGATTATCGCCGAGAGGGGGGATGGGAAGGTTCTGTTGTACGATATTTTCGTCGACCAGATGTGTCAGCCGATCATAGGTGTTCGCATTGCTCCGATCTAATGCATAATCATGGATGGATTGACACATTTGAAGGCGGGCATATCGTCTGTCCCGGTGATTGGATTATTACTGGAGTGGCGGGTGAACAATATCCTTGTAAACCCAACATTTTTGACGCGACATATGAAATATGCGAGGGAGAAGATAATAATGCCGATTGAAGAAAGTGGTGAATATGATAACTTCCTAGATCAAAAGACTGAGGTTGAAAAACCCAATACTCTTTTTGAGGTCGAGGGAGATGATGATAGCGAAAAGGAAAAACTCTGGAGAGGTATGCCCGAGTTTATTCAAGACGACAAGAAGGCCTTCAAGACCGTCTATCTCCATTTTCGAACGGAAGAGGACTATAAGGAGTTTGTCCAGAAATACAAGGCCGTCGATACCGACCAGTTTTTTAGCGACAAGACAAAATCATTCTGGTATCCTCATTTGGAGAAGGATAAGAACTATTTGAAAAGATGGCTTGAAGAATGAAAATCCTTCTGCCATTCAAGGTTCAGCACAATCTTGACATAGATTCTAGGATCGTCTTTGGTGGTATTGAGAGTTTCTCCAAGAGGCTCTATGATACCATCCCGGGTATTATTCCAGTCCAGATCACGAAGGAAGATCGGAACAACCATCTCACAGAGGCCGTTCTAAGAAAGGCCATCATAGAGCATGATCCAGATATCATCATCACGAATGAGGTTGACCCGACATGCTCCGTAGGATTGCAGGCTCTTGCACCAAATGTGCCGTTCATATCCATAGTCCATGAACCAAGAAGTCGTGACATACGCTTTCTTGATTTGGGTAAAAATCTGACCACAATCCACAATCGAGGTGGGCATATATATTTCGTGAGCGAATACCAGTATGATTTCCATAATGCGATGTGTATAAGACTCCATGGTCACTCACTACCTCCAGCGACTGGGTTGGTTGTTCCGTCACACTCATATCCTGAATGGAAGGTATCGGATGATATCGTCTATGATTGCATAACTGTTGGTCGTACCGATCCACTAAAGGATCCTTACTGGCTTCATAGAAAATTGGTGGGGTGCCCTGATACGATAAGTGCGGTCATAACATCCGATTCTGGTTCGATGAAAGATGCACAGAAAAAATATAGGGACAAGAATGATTTCTGGGGGCATCCAAGGGTTGTCTGGAAAAATATGGAGCATGATAGGGTTCTTTGGACTATGGCTAGAAGCAAGACATATGTGTCCACCTGTTCTTTCGAGTCATGGGGCATCACGGCCATGGAAGCACTTTGCCATGGGCTGCCATTGATACTCCTTGTTCCTAATATGGATGATTCCCATTCAAGCGAGTCTATACCAGCCGATAGGTTTCAGTATACCAAGGTTCTGCGAACTATAAAGCCTGGTGATTTCCAAGATATTGTTCGAAATGTGGGCAACATTTCCTATGAAAGGCGTGTGGAAATATCCGAGATCAATAAGGAAAAATATAGCGAGGCCAACTTCAAGAAAGGAATAGAGGAAATGATCGCGAGGCGTCTTGACAAATCTCTCAGGAGAGTGTATAATACTAACACACTGGAAAACTTTATATGAAATCACAACGGGAAGATATAAGAGACCCCATTTTGGCTCAGATTTGGTGTCGTGCTAATGGTGAAATGGAAGATGTTGTTTGGCGCAAAATTCAGGAAGTTACTAACTTCTATCCATTTTGCCTTGTTGATATGGTGAGTTGTATTAGGAGTTTTTATAGGTGAAATCACAACTGGAAGATATAAGAGATCATGTTTTGGACATGATCTGGTATCATACCAATCATGAAATCCCTGAGGATATTTGGCGCAAAGTTCAGGATGATGATATATTCTATCCATTCCGCCTTGTTGATATTGTGGATAGCATCAGGAGTTTGAGGTCATGAAAAATGTGGCTTGGAAAATGGATGAACCCTTCGATGGTATAGTTTCCAGAGTAACAGGTAAACTTGATGCACACGTAACATTACAATTACTTGCACCCATGCCGCAGGTTTATGATGTCCAAGAAGAAGTGATTCGAAAAGTGTCCGAGGCGACATTCTTTGTTGAACGCCTTGCAGAAATCGAGGGAGCTAAAGGATTGTGAAATCAGTAAAATCTAATGTTACGAAAGTTGAATATGCGCGGTATTTTGGTCGGGTCGATTTGGATTTGTATTGGAAAATTTATAGAAAGTTGATCAATAGTTTTTTTGATAGGTCATTTATTCTGGTAATAAAGGAACGAAAATGACAAATCCATCTAATCCAGTCTATATCATATCCAAGGGTCGTCATGAAAGTATGGGCACTTCACGGTCGCTTGCGCGAATGAAGGTGCCTCATTATATTACCATTGAGCCTCAGGATGAGGCCCTGTATGAAAAGGCACTCGACACCTTTGGCATTCGCGATTATGTGACACTCCTCATTGCTCCCTTCTCCAATCACGGTGATGGTCCTGGTCGAGCGCGAAACTGGTGCTGGGATCATGCGATCTCAATCGGTGCTGAGAAGCATTGGGTCATGGATGATAACATCGATGATTTCTATCGCCTCCATTTGAATGAGAGGATTCGAGTGGAGTCAGGTGTTGCATTCAAGGCCGCTGAGGATTTCATAAACCGTTTTGAGAATGTGCCGATCTCAGGATTTCAGTATCGGTTCTTTTGTGCGCCCAACCAGCATTACCCACCTTTCGTGATTAATACCCGAATCTATTCCTGTCTCCTGATTTCCAATGATTGTAAGCACCGCTGGAGAGGTCGATACAATGAAGACACGGATATATGCCTTCGAGTCCTAAAAGACGGTGATTGCACGATCCAGTTCAATGCCTTCCTTCAAGGCAAAGCAGCCACACAAACGGTGGCTGGTGGAAATACCAGCGAATTCTATCATGCAGAGGGTGAGACTGATAAGACGAAATGGAAAGAGGGTATCAACGCAACAGGTACCATCAACAAATCCCAGATGCTGGTTGATATGCATCCTGATGTTGCGAGAATGGTATGGCGATATAAGAGATGGCACCACTATGTGGATTACACACCATTCCAAAAGCGCGAGTCTGATATGACACCTCGCCAGATAGAGATTCGTCGCAATCTAGGTTTGACTGAGGATGACAATATTCTGAGATTGAAGCCGGACGTGGATCTAAATAACCTACCTGCATATGACAACTATGGGATGAAACTACGGAAGTTTACACCCGAGGAACTACCAAAGGAACTGAACCTATGAAATATTCTGATGTTCAAAATCTGGATCATGGTCTCTATAGAATCTGGTGGAAAGATGGTGGATCATCACTTGCATCAGTGGGTTCGGATCAACATGGTTTCAGATGGCTTGCACCAACGAACTGGATATCTGGTTCATCGACATCAACTGTCTGTTGGGATGCAGTCGATCACATTACCCCAATCTGGGATCGCGACACTGATATTAATGACATCTTCAATTTCAAAGGCGCGGTGCCATCTGAACCGGAGTGGTTCGATTGGTCTCAAAGTGAGTTCTGGGAAGATCCGGATAACACAATACCCCAAGCCCTTATCGATCTCATGAGAAGGAAAGCAGCATGGGACAACTCCTGAAGATGCTGGAAGACACCAGGCGCGATCGGGAGTGGTTCAGATACGAAGCTAGGGCCAATGGCCGAAAGGGTCTCCTGATCGATGCTGCCGCTTGCGCGATCCGCGAGCAGGCCCTTCTAGATGCAATCACCGCGATTAAATCTGAGATGTAACAATTCTGCATACCTGCTATGCGGAAATAACATGGCTGTGCCACTTGAATCCACCGCTAGAATCATTATATTTAGTATATGACAAACTCACAAATCAACAGCGGCTCCCGCTCAACACTGGCCAAGCTTCTCGCGAAGGAAGATATTTCTGTTCGCCATAGCGCGGTAGTGAAAACGGCCCACTTTGAACTGAAATCGCGTGTCCTGATGCTTCCGATCTGGGATGGAATTTCCCCGGAGCTTTATGACATGCTGGTTATTCATGAAGTCGGCCATGCCCTTGAAACTCCCATGGACGCCTGGATCGAGGCGATTGATCGAATTTCGGCCAAGTATTGTAAGAATTCTCTGGGCCGTGGTAACGTCAAGGACTTCCTGAACGTGGTGGAAGACCCTCGAATCGACAAGCTCCAAATGCGTCGATACCCGGGATCAAAGCGCGACTATGCTTTCGGCTACCAGGAGCTCCATGAACGAGATTTCTTTGGTCTGGCCAAGATCAAGGCCAAGCACGGTAAATCGATCAATGATTTGACCTTTATCGACCGAGCCAACATTTATTGGAAGGGCGGTAAAAAACTCAATATTCGATTCTCCAAGGAAGAAATGGCATTCATCGATCGGATAGGTCTGACCGAGACGTTTGATGATGTGGAACTTTTGGCCGAAGAAATCTATGTCTGGTCGCAAAAGCAGACTAAGAAAAAAAAGAAGGAGCCAAAATCAAAGGTCGAGCAGGCCATCGAGGATCTGATGGAAGACCTTGATGCTGTTGAACCTCTCATTCCCAGTGAAGTTCCTCCGATGGAAGATGCCGAATCTGAACCTGAGGACGAGACTGAGGGTGATGTCCCGGACGAGGACGAGGACGAGGACGAGCCTGACGGTGATGCTCCGGATGAGGATGAGGATGAGGACGAGGATGAGGAAGATAATGCCTTTCGTCCTTCAAGCCCTACCTCCGACATCGATTCTGAGGAATTTGAGGAAGACGAGGACGAAGCCGAAGACGAGGAAGACGAGGACGAGGAACCCGAATCACTGACTTCACAAGCGGCTGAGGAAAACGCAGGCAGTCTTGTCAAGACCGGTGTTAGGGATTATGCCTATGCCCAAACGCCTACCATGAACCTCGGTAGCATCATCGATGATTATAAGAAGGTTCTGGTCGAGCAAGATATTCACTACCAGAACATGGTAGCCGGAACTGTTGATTCTTACTCCTCCAAAAACTATTGGATAGATTTTCTGAAACGTGCCGATGATGAACTGATAAAGTTTCGCATGGCTGAAAATCCCACGATCTCTTATATGGTCAAGGAGTTCGAACTGAGGAAGTCGGCAGCCGTTTATTCTCGCTCGGCTCAATCCAAGACTGGTGTTCTGGATACCAACAAGCTCCACTCTTACCGATACAATGATGATGTTTTTAAGAAACTCACCGTCATTCCCGAGGGTAAGAACCACGGCTTTGTGATGTTCCTTGACTGGTCGGGTTCGATGCATGGAAATCTCCAAGACACGGTTCGCCAGCTTTTGTCGCTTGTCTGGTTCTGCAAGCGAGTTGCAATTCCCTTTGAGGTCTTCACCTTCCGTGATGCCCGTTCGGGTAAAAAGGAAGACCAGTTCTCGACTAATCACGGCGATATCGTGCCTCAGGTTTTCACGCTTCGGAATATCTTTTCCTCGCGGATGAATCAGAAGGATTTCAATACAGCCGTTCGCAATATGTGGCTCCAGAGTTACCGTCAGTTTCCTTGTGATCCTCTGGGCTTCACGCCGCTTTACCAGACTATGATGGTTTCCAGCAAAATCGTGAATGATTTCCGGAAACGAAATGGTGTTGAGGTCGTGAATACGATCTTCCTTACCGACGGTGATGGGGATGGTCTGGGACGTCCGGTTGGTGATACGAGTTTCGGTGGTTATGGGACGAACAAAGAATGCCTGATTACCGATAGTGTGACCAAGAAAGTTTACAGGGTCAACGGAATGGGTGGCAAGGACGTCCAGAAGACTTTTCTCCAGATGTTGAAGGATCAGACTGGTTCGAATATCATGGGGTTCTACCTTACGAATAGCGTTTATCGGAATCTCCCCTGGAAATATAAGGATAACGATAAGCGGACCGAGGAAATGAAGTCCTATCGTGACTGTGGGTTCTTTGCAGCCAAGGATGTCGGGTATGATGAATTTTATGTGATCAATCCGAAAACCCTCAGCGGCAAGAAAAATGAAAGTATGAAGGTCAACCCCGACCTCGATAAAAAGAAGGCCCAAAAGGAGTTTATGCGATCCCTGACCCAAAAGAATAATAATCGAATCCTGTTGAAAGCGTTTATGGCTAAGGTATGTCAGGCCGCATAGCAGATAGTCGAAATGAACATGGCTCAGGGTCTTGAATCCTGAGCCGGAGGCATTATATCTATAGTATGACACAATGTGGAAGGATTTAGCATGAGCGGTGAAAGACAGGTCTTTTTTGATGCTTTCAAAAAGGACTACGGTGATATCGATGTGGTGTCCCGTCTGCAAGTCGATGAGGTCGCTGCCAAGCTCGGTATCAAGGCCCCGTCATGGTTGATCAACTATCGCGAGAATCGCGCTGGCCGCGGTCTCTATTCGTTGTCAGCCGCCAAAGAATTCTGGGAGCAGAAGGATGCTGGTACCACCCCGCGAGCCGAGCGTGTTGCACGACCCAAGGTTGTGCCGCCTAAGGCACCAATCGCGAGTGTCGTGCCGTCATCTAATGTGACGGTCACTGATGCATCTGATGCTCCGGCCATGACTGGCACATATGACAACTCAGAGGAACCCAATCTGGTTCCCGAGCGAGCCGAGGGATATGTTCCCTTTGGTAACTTCAATGATATCCGTGCCGTCATTCGGTCGATCCAGTTCTACCCAGCCTTCGTGACCGGTCTTTCTGGTAACGGTAAGACTATGATGATCGAGCAGGTATGCGCCGCGCTCGGTCGTGAATGTATCCGGGTGAATATCACGATTGAAACTGATGAAGATGATCTAATCGGTGGTTTTCGATTGATCAACGGCCATACTGTGTGGCAGAACGGTCCTGTTGTGATCGCGATGGAACGCGGTGCGATTCTCCTCCTCGATGAGGTCGATCTGGGATCGAACAAGTTAATGTGTCTTCAGCCTGTCCTTGAGGGTCGACCGATCTTTCTAAAAAAGATCAATAAGATGATATATCCTAAAGATGGGTTTAACATCTTTGCTACCGCGAACACCAAGGGTAAGGGTTCTGAGGACGGTCGCTTCATCGGAACTAATGTTCTGAATGAGGCATTTCTGGAACGATTCTCTATCACGGTGGAACAAGAGTACCCCAATGTTTCCATCGAGAAAAAAATCCTTACCAACGATCTTGCCAAGCTCGGCCTTGAGAATGCTGAATTTGTCTCCGATCTTGTTGATTGGGCCAACGCGACCCGCGAAGCCTTCTATCAGGGCATTCTGCAGGATCTGATTTCGACTCGCCGTCTTGTCTCCATTATCAAGGCTTACCAGATTTTTGGCCAGAACGAAATGAAGGCAATTGGTATGTGTCTGAATCGATTCGATGAGGACACCAAGCGGTCGCTCCTTGATTACTACACCAAGCGGACTGATCGTGATTTGTCGGCTCCTGCTGAAACTGATGATGTGGAGGAGGCTGCCTAGAGCAGCCTTACTCCTATGAAATCTGTAAAGGATCAAGTCCAGTATCAAGTTGGGGTTCAAGTCTGGCGTCAAGTCTTCGATCAAGTCGGGATTCAAGTCAGGA
>TARA_R110000772_G_scaffold48089_4_pt1 | contig 92051 bp, 109 predicted proteins | sample TARA_R110000772 | Tara Oceans TARA_R110000772 (sample SAMEA4397948) | marine metagenome | biome: Polar Biome; feature: [SRF] surface water layer (ENVO:00010504); material: water (ENVO:00002006), including particulate matter (ENVO:01000060) such as... | depth 5 m | reverse complement strand
GTTTGGCCGCTGAGTTCGTTCAGGCCCTGAATGCGGCCCGCCAGCGCATCGTATTGCTTGATCAGATCCTGTAGCCGACGCTGATTCTCCGTGGTAGCGTCACGGGCGAATTCAGCCTGGGCTGCCTTGATGAGAGGTACCAGAGCAGACAGCTCATTGCGCAGCCCTGCTTGCTTGAGCGCGAGCGACTCGGTACCAGTGGCCGCATCATCTGCAGAGCCTTTCAGGCTATCCAGCATGCCTGTTAGATCGGCGATCTCGTTGGATGCCTCGCCTGCTGAGTCTGCTGCAGACTTACCCGCATCGTCGGCTTTGCCAAACGCCGTGGCTGCGGCGCTGCCGGCCTCAATCATCTGGCGCTTGTAGCCTTCCGACTTCGCCTCTAGATCGAGAACTGTCTGGCCAAGGTTTGCCAGGCGGGCGTTCGCGCGCTCAACAGATTCATCAGACGCCAACCCAACCTTGTTCGCCAGGGATAGCGCTTCTGCATATAGGTTGTTGACGCTGTAGATGACCCGGGCGAACACCTCCGCGCTGCCAGCAGCGAATGCCTGAACCCCCCTGAATAGAGCAATGAAGGTTTGAGATAACCCGCTCGCAGAACTGCCCAGCGTGCCGAACATCCCGGTGATTCGGGCGCCCTGGCTAAGCAGCGGGCCGGCCCACTCCTTTGTGGCAGCCACCAACCCCTTGAACGCTTCAACAACCTTCTCAATCAGCTGAGGATTGCGCAGCAGGAAAGCATCGATCTCGTCGGCTATCTTGGTGAACGTGGGTGCAAGCTCACCCGTGACGCGCTTCACGAACCCGTCCAACTGGACCGCTATCCGGTCGAACGCCCGGTCGGCATCGGCGAGCTTCTTCAGCTCGTCATCGGTCAGGATGGCCTTGCGCTTATCGGCCTCCTCGGATAGCTCTCGCAGGGCCTGGGCGTTGTTCTCCAGAAGGGGGAGCAACAGCGCTGCATCACCGGCCAGTGACTCAAGTATCTGAACCTGTGCAGCCTTCGGCAGCCCGTTCAGACCTTCGGCAATTTTCAGCAACTGCTCGTCGGGCCGCAGGTTTACCAGCTCTTCCAGGTCGAGGTTAAGCTGTTCGATAACATCAATGGCAGCACCGGAGCCATTCAGGAAGGCATCGCCGATCTTGTCGGCTACGTCCTTCATGATGTCCGCGACTTTATCGCCCTGGAGCCCTACTGACTCCCCAGCGTAGCGCCACTCCTGTAGGGCCTTTGTCGAGATCCCGAACGCCTGTGCTGCCGCCAGCGTTTGTCGCGCAAGGTCGGCCTGGTTGGCGGTCATCCGAGCAAGTAGCGCTGTGCCAGCCGCTGCACCCGCCGCTACCGCTGCAGCACCCCAGGCCGCAAAGCTGGCAGCGCCAGACGCAAGGCTCTTGCCGAACGCCTTTAAGCGCCCATCGCCTGCCGCCAGCTCAGTGTTGTAGTCCTCGATGGCGCGCTTGGCTGCGGTGGTCTGCTGCCGGTTATCGCGTTGGGCATCTGACAGGTTCGCAACATCAATCCCGGCCTTGTCGGCTTCCACCGCCAGCTTGCCGAGGGTGCCCTCAGCATCACGGTAGGCTTTTCCGGCACGATCAACGGCATCCTGAGCTGCGGTAAATTCACGCGCCTGGCGCTCGGTGAGTGGTCCCGTGGTGCCCAGCTTGGCAGAGAGTTTATCGAGCTTGATCTGGGCGCGGTCGTAGGCCCCTGCGGTTCGATCGACTGCCTTCGAGGCGCGATCAAACTGGGTAATGAGGCCGGATTGATCCTCGAGCTGGCGCAGCTTCTCCTGCAAACCCTCGGCGTTACCGGCGAGTTCTTCAACGGATTTCGATGCGGCGTCTGTCTCGCCCGACAGCATGTTCTTAGCACGCAGGACAAGCTCGACAACCTGGTCTTTAAACGCCATTTCGCATCCGCCAGAGAGGGTAAGCCCGGCAGGACACCGGGCTGGTAGGGGTTAAGGCTTCTCGCCTCAGATCATTGCGGTTTCGAGGTATTTGGACAGCCCGCTGCCTTCGCGGGTCTCATCCGCCAGCACAGTGCCGGAAAGTGCCAGCGAGCTGAAATCATCACCACCGTGGCGACCGAAGCCGCTGGTGGGCGAGAATTTCACGCGGAAGTAGCGGCTGGTGATCGGGTTGCCACCGTCTACCGCGTTCAGGCCGTGCCACACGATCTCGAACTGGTCACCGGCGTCCACCAGCGCCTGAATCAGGTACTGCGGGTTGCGGGTGTACGAAACCGTCAGGGGGATGGGCAGCTCATCGTGGAACCGGTCAGCGGTGGCGGTGAGCATCCGCAGGCCGTGCGGAGTCCGCTCGAAGTCGGTATCCAGCACCAGCGCGATGGGCCCGAGGTCTTTCCAGGTGACATCGCCATCCGTTACAGTGCCGAGGTTTGTCGGCCAGGTGGGCTCTGAGACTCCGGAATCACCACCAACCACTGCCAAATACGCACGGGTGCCGTCCACGATGGTGTCGCCCACGGCTACCGAGGCGGATGAGGACCACGAACCGGATGCGTCGATAGCCACCGTGATCGTCTCATCGGGATCGGGCAGATAGCGGAATGCAATGCGATGGCCTACCCATGCGCTCTGTGGCTCGTCCGCGATCGATGCAGAGGGAAGCTGCACGGAAGACCCACGAAATGCCAGCGCGATGTTCTGCGGACTGATGTCGTCTACAGTCGCCTCAAAGGTGAATGAGGTGACTGTCTCCTCAACGTCCAGCTCACCACCAGCGGCGTCTTGGTAGTTCTGGCGACCGGTGCGATCCACCTCGATGGACTCGCTGAGCTCCACCACGTTACCAAGCTCGAATGGGCGACCACCGGACAGCGGACGCAGCGTGAATCGGCCGCGGCCCTTGTAGCCGCGTGAAGTGCTGACTCGTGACATAAAGTACTCCTTGGTTTCAGGTCAGGTAGGTTTCAACGATGGATATACCCACCGCCATTGCCACGAGGGCAAATTTAGATTCTTCAGACAGAATCGGCTCTGCCGGCCCTATCTGAAAGCTGTCATGCTGGCCAAGCTGAGAGAGATCATCTCGCGCCAGAATCAAGGCGCGGCGCACGTCTGCCGTACAGGCCCGCAGGAGGTCGTAGCATTGCGCATCCGGGCTTACCTCTACCGCAACAACCAGCGGCAAGCTGAGTGTCACGAAGGCCTTTGTGCCAGAGCTGTGTATCGTTCCCAGCGTTTCCGGGCCGGGGTGGATGACAACCGCAGGGAAAGCGGTGCTTCTGGCATTGAGCACATGGGCATAAAATCCGCGGTGCACAGATAAACCGATGTCCGTGCGGTATCCGTTGTCCTTGGTAATGCCGGCCAGAGTCGCCTGGAGGCCATCGACAAACAGCGTTGATATGGGTGTGCTCACAATCCGCGCTCCAGTTCTTCCATGAATCGACGCTGCGCCAGCGCCATGGCTTCGGGGGCAACTTCATCGCGCACACCCTTCCATGCTTGGGCGACGCTGAGCGAATTGATAACCTTCAGGTTCTGCTCCCAGTCTTTCTTCTTCGACATGCCAGGCGTCCACTTACCAACGCGAGCCACCATTGCCCACGCTCCGCTGGTCTTCAGGTGCACGAAGAACGTATTTGCCCATGCCTTCTTGTTGCCATTACGCAGAACGGACCAAGCCGTAGACCCGGCGTCTTTCATGCCGGGCGCTATGCCGCGATAGGGGTCGCCTTTTTTCTTTCCCCTGCTCGTGGTCGGCACAAGCAGCTGATCAGCGCCATAGCGCGGTGCAAGCACGGAGCGGTGATTGGCCGTGATCCGCGCGACCAGATCGGTGCGCTTGACCTTGTCGTTCACCACCAGGTATTTCTGGATGTAGGGCTTGTCCAGGTTGTAACGCTCCCGGATCAGATCGACACCCTGCTCCCGAGCCAGACTGGCGGCCTCAGTCAGCGCCACCGCAGCGGCGTCCATGGCAACCACCGGCGCACGCTTCAGCGCTTCAGAGAAATCCTGAAGTGCCTGCAAGTCAGTACTGGTCATGCTATGACCTCGTTGCTGTCCACCGCGACTCCCACCCATCGTTGCCGATAGGTTCCTGCAGGCGCCACGAGTCGTCGGAGCGACCGGTGTCCACCCGGGCTCCACGCTCACCCTCCCCGATCTCAGAAACGATCAGAGATATTTCACACCGGTCTTCCATCACAAGACCGCGTTCATCCAGCTGCTGGGCGCTGCGGTCGATGTCGATGTGGACGGGCGTCGAGACACCACCGGGAGGCGTATAGGTTGCGGGGATAAAGCGCAGGTCGAAGTGGGCCGCGTTAGCGGCCGCCTCGATTTGGGTGATGTCCACCTTAGCCGTTGTGCTCGTTCAGCTCGATGACAGCCTGCGGACGGGTACACAGGTGGATCGGGTTGGACTGCGCTTCGAGTTCGACACCCTTGTCGTGGCGCATCGGCTCAGAGCTGGAGTACATGGGCAGGCCCAGGGTATTCACAGTGCTGGCGTAGTTCGCGGGGGCGAACCGGCTGATGAACAGATCCTCTGCACCAGTGGGGATGGCGTAGGCCTTGGCCGCAGGCACGAAGGGAGTTCCGCCAACACCACCGCGGTACCGCTCCCACGTGATACCACCGAAGCTGAAGGACTCACGGCCGTCCGCACGCAGACGATCTGACTGCTGGTACATGTAGGCTTCTTTGACCATGGCGTGGCCAATAAGCTTCCGCCAGAAGGACGAGCCACACAGAGCCGTGACACCGGAGAACATCATGTCACCCAGGCCCGTCTCGATCTTCTCGAGCACATCCAGAGACTTCTCTTGGACCTTGGTGGTGCCGGTGTCGAGCACGAAGTTGACCGACTGCTGCGTGATGCCAAAGGCGGTGAAAAGGTTCACTAGCACCGTAGAGCCATCGGCATCAAGGATCTGGCCCTTGATGGCCCCGATGCGCTGGTACTCGTTGGTCACCTCAAGGCGCTGAGCCATCTTGCCCAGGCGCTTATTGACCACGGCCTGAATGGCTTGCGCTTGGTCTTCAGTGCCGAACTCTCGCACGTTCTGCACCTCATCGGCCATGATGGCGGCAACGGTCGGCAGGTGGACTGCGGTGAAGGTGACGCCGGTACGCTTGTCAGCACCAACCACCTGGCCGGGGCCGCCGCGCTCTTTGGCCGGCACCAGACCGAGTTGGCGACCTTCCTTCTCGATCACGACCGTGGTGGTCGCGATGCCCTCTTCGTCGAAAATGCCCATCTCACCCAGGCGGCGAGGAGCGTATTCGGCCTCATTGATGGCCGCGGTCAGAGACTGCAGCGTGAAAATATCCGAATCGAACGGTCCCATAACAGGTACTCCTGAATTGAAAAATGTGACGCCTGGTGGCGACGGGTGGTTGGTTAGCGGACGATAATGCCCAGGGCGCTCAGCGCAGCGATCGCGGCTGTCTTCTCGCCAGCCTCAATGTCTGACGGCCAGGTCAGTGCAGCGCCATCGACCTCACAGTCTCGAACATGCACAACGCAGGCGGCATCAGCTGACGTTGCATCGACCGCGGCGTACAGAATTGCCGAAGCATCTTCCGCACCGGTTTCTGCGTCCTGATCCAACGCGACATACTCCCCACCCACGATGCCGAGAACGGCGCCAGCTGGGAGGTTATTTCCCGACGCCAACACCCCTTGCTCACGAGAGCGAGAGCCGTTTGCTTCGGACACGATGTGTTCCCCCGGATGCCGGGATTCAGTGACGATACTCATAGGATTTCTCCGTTAGTGGCTTGCTTTGGATTTGCGCCGGGCGTAGATGGAGCTGCTATTGATCGCCGGCTGGTGCCCGCCTTCCGGCGAATGCGAGTTATGGATGCGCGGATCCGATGCGGAGGCCACATCCATGATGTACTCGGAGGCCTGCTCCTCCGCCATGCCATTGGTGATCAGCTTTTCCATCAGCTGCACCTGGCCGGTCGTCTCGCAGGCCTTGACGATGGCCATGACCCGCTTGCGTTCACCGGCGACGACCTCGCTGACATCAGGGGCTGGCCCTACTCGTGCCAGCGCAGCGGCCTCGATGGACGCAACCATTTCTGGGTGACTCTCGGCCAGCGCTTCCGGTGTGAACTCGAAGCCCTCGATGCTGCCGGGCTGCGCCGTGCGCAGCGCGATAATCTGGTCCGCCAGGTCAGCCAGCTGCGGCTCTACCTCTTCAGCCTCCAAGTCGAAGGCCAGCGCCAGCGCCTCGGTGGCGGTCATTGGTGACGGGTCCTGTTTTTCGAAGATGGCGCGGGCTTGGCTCTTCGCCATTGCCAGCGCCTCGGTCATCTCGGTGACAGATGCCGCGGCACGCACCTCCATCATGGAATCGGCGAGGCCCAGCTCCAGAGCCATCTCGGCAGACAGGAGAGTGCCGTCGCCATCGGAACCCTTGATCAGCGCTTCCATTTCCTCGCGCTTGTCTTCGCCCACCTTGGCGATGTAGACATCGAGTATCCCGGTGCTGATGGTGTCCAGGTCCATGGCCAGGGCGCGGAGCTGATCGGCGTTGCCGCAGGCGCAGGTCCAGGGGTTGTGCACGAACATGTAGGCACCGATGCCCATGTTCACTTCATCAGCTGCCGAGGTGATGACGGACGCCACGCTGGAGGCCTGCCCCAGGACGTTCACGACCACCTTCGCTTCATGCTGGCGCAGGTAGTTGGCAATGGTCAGGCCGTCCGATACAGAGCCGCCAGGGCTGTTCATGTCGATGTGGATCTCGGTGACCTCACCCAGCGCCTTGACCGCATTCATGAATGCGGCGCTGGACATACCGGAGCCGTCCCACCAATCCACGCCAATCTGGCCGTCAATGGTGATCTTCGCGACACCTGATGCCGCCAGTGCCTTGAACCATTTATTGGGCATTTTCTGCCTCCTCGTCTTCGGTTTGATCGCCGGCAGTCATATCCTTCGCTGGAGAAAGACCAGCCCTGGTGGTCCGTCGTGGATCGGAATCCAACACAAGACTATGGTCGTCGGCGCTTTGGTTGCTCTCGGAGATTGCGTTATCCAGATCGGCAAGCGACCACTGCCGCTCAGCGGCCTTCTCGCTACGTGGCGTAAAGCCGGCTCGGACTTCCAGAATGTCGGCGGTGATCTCCTTGAGCGGGTCAACCCAGATCCACTTCGGCGCGGTCCAATCGATCGCCAGATAAGCGGTGCGCAGCTTCCAGTAGTCGGGCAGCTGCACTTTTCCGGTCATCACCGCGACATCGAGCCACTTGGCTGCGACAGGTCGGCAGAGCTGGTTGATCAGCATGTGCGCCTGCAGGGCCTCGGCCCGGCGGCGGAACTCCAGCAGGCCAGCCCGGATGCTCGAATAATTGACGCCCTTCAGGTCGCCGGTCAGCTGCTCATGGGTCAGGCCTGCACCCTTGGCAACCGCGTGCAGTTCGCCACGGATCCATTCTGAATAAGCAGTCTCGATCCCGGGCGGTGACGAGAAGGTGACCTCCTCGCCGTCCTCCAGGTAATGGATTGCCCCGGGCACGAACTCGGTGAGCTGCTCGCCCCCGTCGCCCATCGATACCTGGGTACCGAAGAACGGGCCGTCCTCCTCGATGTCTGCATCCGGCTTACGCTTCACGAACGCGCCAAACAGCTGGCCCAGCTTTTGCCGAGCGAGCAGCGCGTCCTGCATCTCGTCGATTTCGTACAGGCGCAGGATCACCGAAGTGAGCTCAGGCACCCCCCGCATCTGGCCCGGGCGTGTGCGGCGGAACATGTGCACCACGTCCCGGGCCGGTACCGGCACCCGGGAGTTGATCTCCATGGTCAACTTCTCGTGCGGATGGAAGCGCCAGAAGTGATAGGCCCGGCGCTGGCCGATGCCGTCGAACTCAATGCCCATCTTGATCAGGCGGTCGCCATTCACGCGCGAGAAGGCTGGGTCCAGGTGTTCCGATTCCAGCACCTGGAACTGCAGGGGCACCGACAGGCCATCCTCGACACGGCGGTACCGGAAGCGCCCGAAGGCTTCGCCCCCGGCGAACTGGCCGGCCGTGGCCAGGGCCTGCAGGGAGTAGAACGAGTCGACGCCGTCGGCGTCTGCCTCCAGCACCCAGCGATCCCACAGCTTCTGGATTTGCTCGTTGCCCCACTTCGGCCTGATTCCGGTGCCCACCAGGTTGGCGACGTAGGCATCCAGCGCGCCCCAGGCGTAGGCGTTATTCCGAATGATGTTGTGGCTTCGCGACTGCAGCAGCGGCAGCGACCGCGCGATCGGTGTATTTGGCCCGGTCGCGAACGCGCCCTTCGAACGAATCCGCGGTGCACTTGACCCACCCTCGTACTGGGCATTCATGTGCACAAGCTTTCCATCCGCGGTCACTCGGACGCGGGGCTTGGCAGCAACTTTCATCAGAGCCCCTTCGAGGTAATAACGCGGCGGGTTCGGGTCAGGGTCCGGCCCTGCTGGCGCTTCATGCGCAGAATCATGCCCTGCAGCGCCGGCATATCGCCCGGGCCATAGGTGACTGTCTTGCCATTGGGCGAACGGAATGACACAACGTTCTGGCCTGTGGCCAGCCTCGCATAGGCGTCTTCCAGTTGTTCCAGCGTGAGCGACATATCAGATCCGTGCCTTGACGACTTTCCGGCGGGGCTTCCGCCGCAGTTGGATATCTTTCGCCGCAGGCTTGTCGCCACCCGGCTCCATAATCAGTGGGTTCGCGTCCCAGTCCTCCGCCCAGGGTGGCGGCTTGGACCAGTTGATCTTCTCGAAGCCGATCGCGACCAGGACTGCCAGGGCGTAGGCCACCAGGTCGAAGGCCTCGTTCGGCTTCTTCCCGGGCTTCGCCCATTTGCCGGTTGCAGGGTCGCGGACCTCGTAGGTCAATTCCTCATACCACCAGCGGCCCAGCCAGGTGGGGAGGTGCATGTACCCAGCGCCCGGATCGTCCCGGTCCATCATGGCCGCGACTGCGTCCTTCAGCTGGTCGGTGCCGAGGATGTAGAGGGGAACATCACCCTTGGCGCCGGACTTTCTGGATTTGCGGCCGGTGTTATCCGGGTAGGTCTTGCGGATCCGATTCGCGGTTTGCGTGCTGCCACCCTTCAGCAGCCGCACCCGATCAGCAAGGCCCAGCTTTACCAGCCGGCGGTGCCATGCGTAGGCTTGGGATGTCACCGATTCGGTGCCCTTACTGCCCTTCTGGCCACCCTCCCCGCCGGTATCCACCCCCACAGCGAGGATAGGCATCCGGCGGTCAGAGCCATCGGCAAGCCTGTAGCTTCTGCAGAGCACATCACGGGTTAGCAGATCCCAGTCCTCCGGATGGGTGACTGGATTGATCTGCCGCGGCGTCTGGTCGTTGTTCGGGCCCTTGTCCTCGGCAATGTTGAAGCGGTCAACCAGCCACATTTCCTTGTTCGGTCCGAAGCCGTGCACCTGCACAACAAAGCGCCGGTGCTCGCCGCCCTGTACGTCGACGGTAGCAATCAGGAAGCGGACGCCCACCGGTACCGCGCGGCGCTCGGTGTTTTCAGCCCTGTCCATCAGCCGGATGCTTGAGCGCTGCGTGGTGTTCACGCGGTTGCTGTAGGGCAGACCCCAGTCGGTGTTGATCACCGTGCGCAGGGTCTTCTGGCTGCCCGTCAGCCTGAAAGTCTCTTCAGCACGTTCCAGCTTGTCGGCCAGGCTGTCCCAGCTCTGGAATGCCGCCGCAGGGCCCTCCATCCAGAAGGTGGCAATGCGGCTCCGCCGGGGCTCACCGATCAACTCACCATCGGTGGTTAATTGGCAGCCTTCCGGTACCCATCGCCCGGCCGCGTTCAGTGCGCGCTTGTCTTCCGGGTCCAGCTCGACCGCGCAGTGCGGGCAGAAGACTCGGCGGGTATCAGTATTGAAGTGGTCCTTGGTCGGCTGGAACCACTCGCGGCACTTATTCTGCGGGCACTGCCAGTACCAGCGCCGGCGGTCGCCTTGGTTGTACAGGTCGAGTATCCCGGTGGTGGGCGGAGCCATGTGCGGGTGATCGGCTGGACGCTCCCAGTCCACCTCGGTCACCTCGCGCCCTGGGGAGCTCTCCGCCAGCGTCATGCCGGTGGAACCGAATGTCTGGGTGCGCTTGCTGGCCAGGGTAAAACCGTCGCCCTCGCCGTCGATGTCGGCCGATATGCGGTCATAGTCGGTCAACAAGACGAACTGGAAGTCCGAGCTGGCCATCACATTCTTGGAGGGCCACTTAATCCCCAGGTAATTTCCCGCTCTGAATATCTTGTCGTGGACGTTGTTGTCGTGCCCTCGAGGGCTGAGCCTTGCCGCCAGCACCGGCGAGTGAAGAAGCATGCGATCGATGCGCTTCTTGCTGAACTCCCGTGCTTTCTCTTCGCTGATCTGGATGATCAGGCCGTCGCCCAGGTCGCACTCGATCTTGTAGGCGACATAACCGTCTACCAGCGCTTGTGTCTTTCCGGTCCTGGCGGGTCCCACGAAGATCACTGCGTCATATAGGCGTCGCCCCATGCAGTCCAGGGGCTCCACCATGTAGGGCGTGGCGCGGGGGCTCCAATCCCGGATCGTGCCGTCGCCGGCCACCACCTTCATGTACTTGGCCGCGGCCTCACTGGGCGGAATTCGTCTGGGCGGGCGGATAAGCTCGGCGACATCCCGGCGTATTGATGCCGCGCTGGCGTAGCTACTCATCGGAGTCGGGCTCATCCTCGACGACCAGGTTGTAGATCTGCTCGCGCAGGGCGTCGGTGGAATCCTGGACCACCTCGATCACCTCGGGCGACAGGCCCGCATCGCGCTCAAGGATGTCGGAGAGCGTATCCAGCCCGCCGGCAACCGATCGGGCCAGCCTACTCATTTCGCGGTGGACCTCTTCCACCGGCACAAGGAGTCTCATTTCCTTTTCGAGCTTGATCCGCTCGTTCTCCGACTGGTACCAGGCCTTCCGATCCGTGGGGATCATGTCCTCGGGGCCAGCGCCGTTGGCTGAAATCACCTCGCCGAACAAGGCCGGACCGATGTCCCTCAGGGCGTACACGCTGACCCCATTGCGCGTACCGGCCGGGAGCACCCCCGCATCACGGATGCGCCGACGGACTGTTCCCCGGTCCATATTGAAGGCGTCAGCAATGCGGGTGATGTTCCAGTTGTAGACGTCAGCGAGTCGATTGACCTCCCCCACCTTCACCACCCACGATCACAGCAATGGCGCGGGTTATCTCCGCCTGGTGGTGGAGGCCCAGAATCGCCGAAATTTTGTCGCGCACCGCGATTCCTCGACCCCGTGGCCACCTCATCTCCACAAGGAAGGACCCGCGGCCTCGCGAGACCAGCTCAGTCCTGATCCCCATACCGCCGCTGGTATGCCTTGAGTTTCCGGTGCTGGTAGTACCAGCCAACCCCCAGCCCCACCAGCGCGATGATCAGGCCGCCCACCGCACACATGGCCGCGACCGCCGCGTGGTTCTCATTCATCCAGGTGACCGCGCCACCCGTGACCGCAACGGCTGAGCCTGCCTGCTCTCCGAGCTTCGCTACCTTCTCGATGGCCTGCTGTCTCATTCTCGCTCCATGCAATGAAAAACGTCCGCCAGCACATTCCGAGAAGCCTGCCTCGCGTGAGGGGTGAATGGTGGCGGACGATCCGACCGATGGAATGCAATCACCGATCGAACCTGGTTGCGGGGACGGCCAGCTGTGAGGCTATGAGCCTCGTGCCGTGCCAACACTCCCGCGTGAATTTGGGACACAAAAAAACCCGCTCGGGGCGGGTTCGTGGGTTACCGACAGAAACGGCAACAATATAGATTTGAGGCTGCTAGGTTGACATATTGTCGCCTTAAGTCAACCCCCCTTGTAGGTCTGCATGAAACTGGAGTTTCACACCCACCTTAAACAGGGCGGCTTCATCGATGCGGTCGAGGTCATTGCAGATGGATATCCAGTGGGGTCGATAGCCTTTCGCCCACACCTGCCTCGACATGGCGCCATTGATCGATTCGAACTGGGCGGATAGCGGAATATCCCCAACGGCCTGACGCATGCGGAATGCCGCCATCTCTCTGACGACGGCCCGCGTACCTGGTCGGCAGTTCTTAAGGTGCAGTTCGGCGAACTGGTCGCTGTAGGCGCGCAGGAACTTATGACCCGCCTCGTCGCGCTTGTGGCAGGGCTGGCGGTACCGGAAGTGAATCCAGTTCTGCTCCAGAGGATTCAGCTCTCCAATACAGCGATGCACAAAGCCCAGCAGCGGCTGTTGGCCTGACAGGTTCGGCCTACTATATCCAGCTGCGCGGGATGGCGTCGCGTGAACCCGATGCGTCGTCGTCCGCCTCTTGCGCCCGCTCCGCTTGGTGGTAGGCTTCTGCCCCCCGGAGAAGTACGCCGTTGGTGATTCGCCAGGCACGAAGATAAAACCGAACGCCGCGCGAACCGCCGACCTGCCCTCGTCCACAACGACCGTCCTGTTCTGCATCAACGCACCTCCCGGATCTGATACCCCATCGTTTCCATGATCGCTTTCTTGAGCTTGTACACCGGCGTGGACATGCCCTTGACGTCTTCGATGATCGTCTCGCCGTCCTGGTCATAAACGAAGTCAGCGATGTACGTCGCACGGCGGCCGTTTGGGAAACTCTCCGACTTGATCAGCAGTGGCTGGTCGCCGCACTTGAGCGGATAGCGCAGTTGCATGCAAAGGTTGGATATCTTGCCGTGCCGCTGCAGGATCTTCAGCTCTGAATATCGATAGGCCTCGCGCTTGGAATCAAACTTGTACCCGTCCAGCTCCACCGGCTGTGCCTTGTACTTGTTGGGCTTGCGGTAAGTCCTCTTCACGCCGTGACCTCTGCAATCAATCTGTCCAGGTGCTCGCCGCAACGATACAGCCCGCTGACCTGCCGGTTATGGGCCCAGAAGTAAATCCGGCGCACCACCTCTGCCTCCAGCGGGCCCAGCTCGTTTGCGGTGCAATACTGATCGGCGGTGATGGCGGGATCAAAGGGCGCCCGGCTCTCGCGTATCGCCACCAGCCCAGGGGCCGACTCGATCAAGAACTCCAGGCTGTGGCGCGACTTCCGGATATCGTCCACCCCGCCCTTCTCACGCCACCGGCTGACATACTTCACGATAGTGTGCTCGATGCCGCCCAGGTCATTGGCGGCGGTGAACTCGAACGGCTGGATCCGCATCTTGCTGTAGTGGTTGCCGCCCACCTGGTAGTTCCTTGCCTTCAAAGCATCCCCCTGACTTTCTCCAGCAGCTCGATCTCGGTGCCGAACTGCGCCTCCCATGTTTTCTTCCCGGCGTGGATCGCCACCCCGTGCCCGCCGTGCTGGTGGTGATCGGCACACAGCGGGATGGTCTCGAAGTGGCTGGCGCGCTGCCCCATGCCCACCCCGGTGGTGATGTGGTGAATCCCAGCCGGGCGGCCACATACGATGCACCCCAGACCGGCAACCCGGTCGAGGTGTTCCCGCTCAGCCTTGTTCGCCCGCTTCTTTGCCATGCCTCTCCACCAGGTGTTGAACCGACTTATCTGCCGCGGCTGCTGCCTTGGCCGGCGCCGGCGTGTTGTGCAAGGCAACCAGGTACGCCAGCTGCCAGAACTCCCTTTCCGTCACCGGTCCTGCACGGCGCTCATGGCGCGCGGGCTCCAGTTCGGGTTCGCGTTGTGAAAGCTGGTCGCCTGGGTGATCTTTCCGCCAGCTCTCAGGAATGCTTCAACGTCCCGCTCGATTTTCTGGCGCTGCAGCTGCTTTGCGGTAACGGGCTTTAGGGTGGGGCTGGCTGTTTTTTGCTGCGTGTTTGTGTCCATGGTGCTGAACCTCATAGATGTCTCGTTGTATTGAAATGGGCGGAAGTCCTACCGAATCGCGGTGCACGTTGAATGCACAACCAATCACGGAGATGAAAAACCTTTCGAATGTCCGAGGCTCTGAGATACCGCACAGCTCCGCCAGAAATGATGGCGTAGATCCGGGGGCGTCCTCGATGGCCTCTCGCAGGCGCCGCACGCGCTCCGACTGCTTCATCTTGTAAAGGGTCGTACCTTCAGCCTTCAGGCTCCGAGTGAACGTGTTTGGAGAGAAGCCCAGCAGAGCCGCCGCCTGATGCGTGGTGAGTGACAGATCCTGACGCTCCAGCAGGTGGGCGAGGTCTCTTATCAGGTTATCAACGCGGATCCTTGGCCTCGCCATCAGTCGCACCCCCCGCCGATTCTGATTCCTGTTCGATCCGTGAACAGCAGCCAGTGCACCCAGCGGCTACCACACCAGAAGCCCCACTCGCGGCGAACCGGTCCCGTGATGAATAGGGTCCATGCCGGCCTATCCACCAGCTCCAGCCGATGCGCGAACTGCGCTGATCGCCCAACAGGGCGCAGCCAAGGCACCCAGCGTGAGACCTGCGTCTGAGGCTCACCCGGGCGCAGCCAGTAGTGCTCGAGCATCCGGCCGCGCACCAGGAAGGAAACGGACCACCACGGGTGGTCGTGCGGCGCACGCGGGTCATCGCTGCCAGTGAACTTGTGCAGGTAGATGTTGAACCACGGGTTCCGCGGGATAACGTGCCACCGGCTCAGGTAGTTGTCCCCGATGACGCGGCTGGACTTGATCATGCCACCCGGTCCTCGAGGTATGCGTGCTGCAACCGAACAAGGCCCCGGCCAGTAATCATCGGCGTGATCGACTTCTGCAGGCCGTGCTCCGGATGCTCGAACTGATGCACCTTGACCTGCAACAACCCTCGCTCGATCAGCTCCTGGTATGGCTCGTTCTTCCGGTTCAGCCAGCGCATCTGTCTCAGACGATTCATCAGGCGGTTCTGGCCGGTGCCGATAATCTGGGCTGCCTGCTTGACTGTGATGCAATCCTCCGAGGCAGCGACCCGGTCATGGAATGCGACCTTGGGGGCATCCTCCGCGGCACGCTGCTCCAGCGCGATAACCTTCTCGCTGTAACCCAGCAGGAGCTCACGCATGGCGGCCGGATCGCGCAGCAGTGCCATGGGGTCCTGACGGCGTGCGCCGTGCGCCAGATGGTAAAACTCACGCACCAGGCGTTTTTTGAAAGCTCTCACGACCTGGTTGTTCCGCATGTACGTCATCAGGAGGGTGGCCTGCTGTTCGTTCAGCAGAGCGATCTCCCGGTTCTGTGTACCGCCGGCAGTCTCGAAGGGTCGCATTTGAAATGGCACCCTTCCGAACTCCTCGAGGTCGGCCTGGTGCTGGCGGACCAGCTGGATAACCGACTTGTGCGGATTACCGACACCCTCGGCAATCGCCGCGCTGGTGGTGACGGCCTCGCCGTTCTCGATCAGGACGATGTTGCTCATGCGGGTTCCCTCCAGGCTTGCTGATACTCAAGGCCGGCACTCGCCGCCAGCCGTTGCAGGTATGCGTTTCGGTGCCCCTCGGCGCGCTCCCAGTCTCGGCGGCACCAGGCGACGAACAGGCCGTTGAAGTTCGAGTGACGCACCCCGTTCTCGCGGAGCCAGATCACGAAAATGTCCCTGGCCTTGGTAATCACATCGTCAGGAACGCCCAGCCCAGCGAGCTCCGCCAGCACGGATTCAGGCGGCACCCAGTCCTTCGGGATCTCCTGCCCCGTCTTCGAGGCCACCGCCAGCAGGTAGGGTTTCGGGTCGGTGGGCTGGCACATCATCGCGGTGACCAGCGCATCCAGCGTGCGGCCGGTGCCGAACTTCTTGACCAGCATCCCCAGCACCGCCCGGGCGCCTTGCTCGGTATTCCCGTGACTGGTCAGCCAGGGAACTCCAGCATCGAAAATCGACTTGTCGGTGTCCGGTGCCGAGTAAATCGTTTTTAGCGCCGCCAGCGAATTATCCACATGCGTCGCCGCCTTGGCGGCTGTTGCGTAAGCAACAGAACTCTGTTCCTTGGTCTGTTCCCTACTGGTCTGTTCTGGATCGTGTTGGGTAGTTTGCCCAAGTTGGGAGTTGGGCATTCTTTCCAAGTTGGGCGGTGCAGTTTTGCCAACTTGGGCGGTTTGCCCAACTTGGAGAACCTCGCCCGTGGCTATGCATATCTCTTCCTGTTCGCTCTTTCCAACTTGGGAACTCTTTCCAAGTTGGGCATCACTTCCAGATTGGGTCTTTTCCTCAACTTGGGCGCGCGCAGAGGCAATCACCAGCCGGTCAGGAATGCTCAGCCGGTACACCTTCGGGCCGTGGAAACTCTTCTTCGTGGCCTTGGTCAGCCAGCCCTTCGCCTCCAGCCGCGTGGTGATCTTCGAGATCTGGGTCTTGTCGGCATACCCTGCCCGGGCCGCCAGTGCCTCCAGCTTCGGAAACACCGTGTCGAAGTTCTTGTCGCGGAACGAGTACAGCGCCACCAGCACCTTGAACTCCGAAGGGGTGAGCTCCTCATCAGAGATCGCCTCGTTCGGCACCATCGCGAACTTGCCCGTCATGAAGCGCTCCCACAGGCTCCAGCCATGATCGTCGCCAGAAACTGAATCACGCGGGCTGCCTCCGCCGGGGTCAGCAGGACCAGATTCGGATTGTCGAGAATGTCGTTGTGAACGCGGAACAAGGTGCTCATGTAAAACTCCGGGGATAAAGGCCAGCTGCGGCAACCCTCTCACGCCAGCGGTAGTGTTCTTCTGGGCTCAGGCCCAACACGGCCTCGAGGCCGCGTTCCTTTACCTCTTCCAGCTGCGTGATGAAGGCGAGGTAGTACCAGCGGTCGGATGGCGCCAGGGATAGCACGCGCGGATCCTGAATCATCTCTTTCACTGCGCACCCCCACGGCGGATGAGAGCGTCTTGCAGCGCAGTGAGAATGCGGCGCTCGATGTCCAGAGCTTCATGCTGGGTCGAGAACAGCGGCGTGGTGCCCTTCTTGATCCGGGTCAGACGCTCGCCGGTTCGTTCAATGGCCCGCATGATCGTTTCCTTTTCCGCCAGCTGCGTGATCTGCATGGTCTATGCGCCTCGTTGTTAGTGATGCGGTGGCCGGACGCTACGCCGGCTCGGTAAAGGGCTTCTGGCCGGCCGTCTCCACAACCATTCGATCCGGCTTTTGAATCCGGTGGTTAGCGTTACCCCGATTCGCCTCAGCGCGTGTCTGCTTTCCACGCCGCACCGCATTGGGGTGGCGGCTGTCCGGTCGTCACCAGGCACTCCCAGCAACCAACCGCCACCCCAATGCCCACCAGATCACGCCCTGGTGGGCCGGCGTTGCGCTCTCAAAAAAAGATCATCTCGAAACCCTCCCCTTTGCAGTTCTCCGCAGCCACTGCCCCGCGGATGGCGGTCCCCTATGCCACCCCCTTCAGAGTGCCTGCCGCTTCACACTCCAAAGTAGCGATAGCGTCGTCATGGGCGGCTCGGGATTCCTTGAGCTCCCGCAAAACCTCGTTGCGTCGGGCGTGGTCTCCCCCGTGGCTCAGCAGTGCGAGCTGGGCCTCTGAACCCTCTTTGATCAGGCTCGTGGCGAGCTGCTGCAGTGAAGGCTGCTGGTGGCCGGACTCACAGGAATAAATTGATACGTCGGCACCCAGGTATACCTCGGTCAGATAGCTCAGCCGAATACACTGGGGCATTGCCGCCACCAGCGCCTGCTCTACGAAGAACAGCCGCGCCGGGCTACGCTTCTGCCCGTCATCCAGCCAACCCAGCCACCGGAACAGCTTTTGCCTATTGGTGTTGGCATCAGCGACCGCATCACCGGTGCGCATGAAGAAGATGTCCTCCACCTGGAGATCGATGTTCAGCCCCAGGCGCTCGAAGTGCTCCACTACCAGCATCGTCAGCGTCGTCTGACTCATGCCTGGCTGCTCAAGCCAGCGAGTGATGTGTTTGTTGAGAATCACCAATCGGTGGTTACTGTTGCTCATGTCGCGCTCGCTAGGTTGTTGGCTAACATTGGGTTGTATGACTAAGCCGTCGGCATCAGTTGCTACTAGGCCGGGGTTTCACAAAAGATGTCGGGGCGAAGTTGTTTCCTAGTTACTTTCCCAGCGGTCGCCACTTCAATTCGTCGACACAGCTTTGGAGGAACCGGCCTCAACCCATTCACGAGCTGGTTTACAAAGCTGGGAGACACACCAATAGATGCGGCAAGCGCACTCTGGCTGCCGAGAATCTCCACCGCGTTCTGGATAGCTGGCACGTTGAACCTCCTGTTGGTTTGGCTCGATATTAAGCAATGCTGTTCTTATGGTCAAGCATTGCTGTATGCAATTCACAAGCATTGCTTATAAAGTGATAACCATGGTTAAGAGACGAGAGCTGACGTCAGAGGAGAAAGCCTGCGCAGAGCGGGCAAATGCCTTATGGCGGAAGAAAAGCAGGTTGGAAAAAATATCTCAGGCGGCTGCGGCTGCAGAGCTTGGCTTCACCACCAGTGCGTTTAATCAGTACATCAACGGCAAAATCCCGATGAACACCGATGCCACTGCGAAAATTGCCGCGTACCTGGCTGTAAGCCCTCGTGAGATAAACCCAAAATGGCTTGTGGAAAAGACTTCGGGTGGCGCGGGCTTGGAGTCAGAGCTAATGGAGCTTCTAGACGCGTCAAAACCCAGCGACTGGGTGGCCGGATTCAAGCAGGCCGCCGGCAGGGTTTCTCCAAAAGACGCTATGAAGATCGCGAGGTTTTTCCTGGATCGCGCTGAATCTGGTCTTTAAGAGCGGCAATCACTGCTTTTTTGCCGTCTTCTGACAACGTGCGAAACAACGCCAGCAACCCGCTTTTAAGTTCTCGCTCCTCGATTGTCACTGCGGCGCTCCCATGCCATCTGAAATCCGTCGAGAATGAATCTACTGTATGAAAAAACAGTGTTCAAGGCACAGCGTACGGACCTGTACACAATATGTACATGACGGCATTTAAGGCAATCCGAATCAGAGACCTGGTTCACAGTCCAGTACCGCCGTGCTTGAGCCCAACGCCAGCACGGACCATGATCAGCGCCAAACCAACAAGAAGAACGGGTGGAATGCATGGCACTGATCGCATGCCCAGATTGCGGAAAAGAGGTCTCAGACCGAGCTGCGGCCTGCAACGGTTGCGGAGCACCGATAGGGATAGACACGGAAGCGAAAGGCAGCGGGGTCCGGACCCTGGCTACAACCCAGCTCACCAGCAAGTCCCTCAAGCTCCAGTCCCTGATCGCCGGGATATTGTTCATCGTGGGCATGTTCATGGTGATCGGCTCAGATCCTGCACCCGATGACAACGGTGCGGGGATTGGCAGCCTGCTTCTGATCGTGGGAGTGCTCTGGTACATCGTCACCCGTTTCCGGATATGGTGGCACCACAAGTGAAGAGCCTAACGGCTTCGAGACATTCGGTGGCTTCCCCATTCAGCAGAGCGTGCGGAGGCATGCACCTCCCCCAGCTCCATATCCTGGGGAGAGCTGTGTGGGTGGGTGGGAAGTTGCACTGATGAATAAAAACTCAAGTGATAAACAAGGCTTGTGAATGTCTGAATTGTTTGAAGTCACGACCAGTTACTCGGTCAAATTTACAAACAAAAACCCGGTGCCGATTGAGGTAATCGTCGAGAGTCTAATCTCCTACGAGAAGCTGCTTAAGCGAACGGCTAGATTCATAGAAAAGGCGTATGATGGAATTGAAGTCGTTGACACAGAGATTCTAGTTAAACAGGTCGAGAGCGGAAGCCTTCGAGAAGAGTTCCTGATTCGCCACGTTTTCAAGAGCAAGGAAAATTATGAAAACGCTAAGGAGGTTGTCCATAAAATCATCGAGGACAATGCGGGCGTGAAGCTGATAGTTGCAATGAGCGTGGGGGCCATCATCGGCGCCGCAGTTGTCGGATGGGCTTCGTCTGACGCCGGGAAAACTCATGTTGAGGCCTATAACAACACCATAATAAATATCGGCGGCGACATGGAATTCACAGCTGATGATGTCCACTCGGTGCTGAAAGGCATGGGTGACAAGACCAGGATATCCAAAGAGGTTATTGGAGCAATGGCACCCGCGCAGCTTGACCCAGCGGCGACGCTGGAGGTCGAAGGACAGCCATCGATTACCATACCCGCACAGGTGCTCAACCAGATACCCGAGAGCTATGAAAGGCCACTGCCTTCTGAGAAGGAATATCACTACGACGATATCGTAATTGAGATATTCGCCAGCGATCGCGACAAGACAGAATCAGGGTGGGCAGGAACAGTTCCTGGTGTTGCCGAGCAACGAGTAAAATTTTCGTTATCGGACGAGGTTTTGCCAAATCAGCTGCACGGAAAAACAAAAGCCAAGGCGAACATCACGGTCGTTAAAAAGTTGCGTGACCGCAGCTATGTGCCAGTGCTTGTTGAAGTACACCAAATCACCCAATACTGAACAACCCCCTATGCTTGCCTTCCCCCCCCTGTTGCCAGAACATCGGGAGTAGGCAACGCAATTGGAGTTTACATGCCTCTGTAATGCCCGCGGAAACTCTGAGAATAATAAGGAATGAAAATGGCTCTACACGAATTCGGTGGTGGCTGGACGGAAATAAAACTAGGTCTCTTGCAGCGATATCTTGAGGCGTGGCTTAACGTCATGCGAAACCAAACCTTTGATCTGATTTACGTTGACGCGTTCGCGGGGTCAGGAAAATGTAGCCTGAAGGGATCGGACGGAGAGGTCGATGGATCTGCTTTGCGCGCACTAAGCCTAGGCGGATTTGATCGGTACTACTTTTTTGAGCGAGACAAAGGGCGAGCACAAGAACTCAGAAACCTGTGCAGTGACCCAAGATACTCTACGAAAACAATTATCGTTGAGGAAGGCGATGGGAACTCCCTTGTTCAGAAGTTGCTTTCCGGGCAAGACTGGAGCGCTACACGTGCAGTTCTATTTTTAGACCCCTATGGTATGGAGGTGGCGTGGGACACGCTGAAGGCTATATCGCACACCCAAGCAATAGATTTATGGTACTTGTTTAGTATCAGCGGTCTTTTCAGGAATGCTGCCCTGCAATATTCCGCAGTGGATAAAGGCAAAGAGGCAATTCTAACCAGGGCACTGGGAACCGATGAGTGGAAGCACGCGCTTTACACCCAGCATCCACAGAGTGGACTTTTTGATGCCGAGCCGAACATGGAACGAACCATGGAGGTCAATGATCTAGAGCTCTACGTGAAGGGTCGATTAGGCGACATTTTCCCTTTGGTGCTGGAACCAAAAAGGCTGGTGAACAAAAAAAACGCGCCGCTATTTTCGCTATTTTTTGCTGTATCAAACCCAAGTGTTCGGGCGCAAGGGATCGCAAAGAATATCGCCGATCATCTTTTACATAAACTTAAGTAGCAACCGCAATCAGGTTCGGCATGGCGTCCCAAGTGGAGCCGTCCAGCTGCCGCCCGTTTTGCTTTTTTGACCGCTTCACCCCGTCCGGCCCCCAGGCTCCCCATTGCTTAAAGAAGAAATCGACACCTGCAGCTTCACACTGTCGCCGAACAGACTGCGCCCACACCTCTTCCATCGGTCTGGCTTTAGGGCCTGACTCACCACCAACAATTACCCAGCTTATTCCGTTCAAATCCATCTTCCCCACATCTTCGAGTAGGGGCTCCACAGAAAGAAACCTGGTCTTAGCTGCGATACCTTGAAGATGAGGGATCCTTGGAAGTCCATATCGTCGATCCTCGACGGAAACACCCAGCCAGGCATTTTCCGGCACGCCCCGAGAGGCAAAGTACTTTGCCATACGCCCAGCGCGCTTCGTCAGTATCTGATACGTGTGCCGCGGTGTTGCCGCAATTACAGCCATCACTTTATCGATGAATTCAAAGGGCACCGCTTCCTGGAATAGATCACTCATGGAGTTGACGAAGTACACAGTCGGCTTGCGGCGACGCAGGGGCTGCTCAAGACGCTCGGGCATCAACGTCACGGTGCGGAACCCATCCTTGTAACCGGGGGCGCCCATGGCCTGCAGGCGCTTCGCCAGGGTCTCGGCGTAACAATGCTTGCACCCTCGAGACACCTTCAGGCATCCGGTAACTGGATTCCAGGTCTGCTCGGTCCACTCAATGTTGCTTTGCGTCGCCATGGAAAATTCCTATCGCCCACTTACTGCGCAATCTTATCACTGTATAAACATACATATACAGACCATGTGGAACGACTCATGCGCGAAATAGTGACAGTAGCCAAGGGATACTGGAAGCCATCGCGCCTCATGCTTGCCTTCCCTCCCCCGTTGATACAACTGGTTTCCAATGATAGCGCACGTCCAAGACGAGCCGGCTGGCCGATCTTTAGCCTATCCATCTAGATGATAGGGCTATAAATCTGCCAAGCGGGGATCGGTGAGACTACCAACGACAAGCCTCGCGCAGAGGCCTTATTGCATGACTGAGGCCGCGGGTGTCGAAAATCGCGGTGACCGGATTCTCATTATAGGGGGTGGTTCTGGCAACGAAGCTGTCCGCCAACATGAGCTGTTTTGCAAAGGCGTGCCCGTCACCGGGGTAGAACGATGCAGTCTTGTCAGTAGATGACGGCCAAATCTTTTTTTCGGGTTTGTTTTTGTCGAGCCTGTGAGTGACGACGGACTCATCGGTAATATAATCATGCCAGTTGATAAAGACACTTGTCTTGTTGCTGCTACACCGAATTATGAGGTGGACCGGTTCTCTCTCCAACCCGGACCGCCCAGAGTCGGCCTTCAGCGAGAGCACGACAACCCTTGAATCGTCAATTGGATCCGGGTCCCCCTCGCGAACAAGCCATTTTCCAGTACCGTAAGCAGCTCTCTTTTCAACATCCGCCGCCCACGCCGCCCTCTCTCTTTTTGCTTCGGCTTCGGCCTCGGCTTCCGCTATCGCCCTTTGCTGAGCGATACGCTCACGCTCAATTTTTTGCTCTGGTGTTTCGTGGCCTTTTTCCTTCAGACATCGCTCTTCATTATCAGGCTTTGAGCACTCCAGCGTGATCTTCGCTTCCTTCTGGCAGACCGCACGCTGTTTCGGTGTATCAATTGAATTGCATGCCGAATAGTCGCGCGCGTAATCCGCGTACGTATACGCCAAAGCTGCATGAGACAGCGGCGACAACGTTATAACTGCCAACAAGGAGGAAAAGGTTCGGTTGAAAAAAAACTTTGTTGTCACGCTACACCCCATAATATTCTTCGTCCTTGACCCTTGCCTCTACCGCCCCTTTTTTCTGGGCTGGGCGATAGGCTCGACTTCTTGCATTTTTGCTGTCTCGGGTCACGGTGTTGTCATTGGCCGATGCTCTTGATTAACGGACACACGATACACTTCCTCGCCCCTACCCTCCAGAAGCTACTTGATCATACACGTGCCACGGTTGGTGCAGATCAGGAGACGGACTCAAGTTACGGCTCCATGATTTGCTCGAATTTTCACATGGAGAATGCACTCCCCGTGTCCCTCTTCTTTTGCCGGAAGATTGGCAGTCTAATGACAACTGACTGGCGTCGATCTATCTCGAAAATCTGAGTCTGAGCTGCTCAAGAGTCGCCGGGGCATCCCCTAATACACTTTCGGATCCCGGAGGCCTGCTGATCGCGTCACCATCCAGCATCATCATTCCATCTTCCACCCCCAAAATTACATACCAGTCGGCAAGATTTCCCCTTGGGTCGACGTACCGAGAGAGGAACAAAACAACCCTTGTGTCGGGCAACAAATGTGAGACACCCACGGGGTCAGCATTGAATACCCCATGCCCCGCTCCGCCAAACTGCATCACATCGACGCGTTGGCCTGCGAGCTCTGCTCTTCCTTTCAACACATCATCTGCCATAACGCCGGTCACCGAAATCGGCATTGAAACGCTACTCAACCTTTCGCGCTGCTCGTCGTTCAGCTCATCGCTGAGTGATGGCTTTAACCGCAAGTGTGAAACTTCACTCGAAACTGTGCCCACAATCACCAGGTCGGCTGATTGAGCCAAATCATCCACGGTTCTAAACGCTTCAGCCTTGTCGACTTGAAAGCCCGATGTAACCGATTCGCCATGCACTGTAGTCCCGACGGCCATCAGGACCATAAATGTACCGAATATCCGCACCATAACTTGGTTCATGCTCTACTCGCGACCGATTAATCGTGTCATAACTGCTTGGCCCTAAATGACTGACAAGTGAAGACCAACTTGGCGTCTACGTCACGCCGGCCATAAAAATCTACTTGTTGAAGAACGCACTACTTGCTGGAGCGTTTAATGGTCGAGTGTATGCCAATGACCTCTCCCGTGTGCGCATTGATCCTAATGCGCTTGAAGTCGTACACGGCTCCATAAATTACCTGGATAGTTTTTTCGTCGACGTCTTGATAATCTCCTCTATAAGCTGGCTGCTCTTGCACTAGCTCTTCGTGGAATGGACCATGCTCAGCCTCTAAAGCCGATATCATATTAGAATACAATCGTTTTTCTTCGATCAATGATGATCGATCAAAAGTAGGATCATTTGGCGCGGTGGTCACAAGCTCGATCGCCTCAACTTCTCCATCTCGATTCAAGCGCACCATAGAGTCTGGCAGCGCGATGTTATTCAGTACTTGATGGAATCGGATGTAGCGCCTATCCGCTCGACCCATACGACGCTCGATTACAAAATACCTTCCCTCAAGATCTCCGAGCACGTCTGCTCGACGCTTAAGGAAGGTATTTAGGTCTTTCTCTAGCTCATCAGTTGGAGAATCTCTCCCGTCAGAATTAATTGTTCCAGCATTACCGAGTTCTAAATGCACCCATGATGAAAACCCATTTTGCTGTCTCGTTTCGGAATGGACAACCGGTCCTTGATTACCTTTTTCGTAAGGGCTCACATACTCAGAGACTACAACACCGCCACCCGCTGCCAAACATGTTGAAAGCGAGACAGTGATCACACCGAGTATTATTCTTTTCATGAATTACCTCAAAAGGACACGCCATGCTCGTACATGGAACAATCTTTGGTATCACCACTGCGAAAGCAAAATCAAGCATAACGTGTGGCCCGCAGTGTGATTATCCTCGCGTTGCTACTGAAAGCGATTCATGGCTGTTTAGCAAAACGATCTTGCGATAGCCGAGTGGGTGAGGATCAGGGCACGCTCTCCGGCTACGGCATCATGGTTTTTTGAAAACCGAGAAATCATCTGATGAGTCAAACTACAACTAGGCAGACGGTTCACTCAAGATCCGCCGATCGAGATAATCAAGCGCTTCCTGCTCCTTCTGGGTAATCTTTCCATCAGCCTCGATCACCTCTCGGCAACACCCAGCCAGCAGTATGGGGTTGATAGCGCCGGCATTCACCACCCGCCCGACCGCACCCTTAAATCCGCGTAACGTGGTCTTTCCGACCAGGGCCGAAGCATGAACGACTATCGAAGGGGTTACATCCTCATCCCCAGATAATCGAGAAACATAGGCGGCGACGATTCTGCTGGTGGAATCATCGAAAGGCCCATCAACTCGCGCAACATACCCGAGCACGCGTATTACATCGCGATACTTACGCATCAGCATCTCAAGCACCCGGCTGGGGGACTTTTCATGCTTACCACACAAGTGCTTTGCAGTGTCCTTAACGATCTCGCCCGTCTCAAGGTCGATGCACTTCCTCACTCTATCTGTCCGGAAGCTGCGGTAATCGTGTCGAAGGTGGCAAAAAGCGTTAATCATTCCATGTGATCTGCCGGGGGTGAAGCGTCGAACACGGATGCGCCTATGAGTTCGAGCGCCTTTTACATCGCGATAGTCAATTTCGAGATGCGCCAGCACTGGAATTGTATCGCCGGCGGAACTGAATAACCGTTCGACGTCAGCGTCCCTCGTCAAATTGCTGGAGTAGTTCTCCCTGGATCGTTTACCCCACCAATATGCGCCATAGCAAGACGCCGCGACAAAAATTATTAGCTCCATAGGCACCCGCCCATTTTCTACAAAGTGATCTCTTGGAAATCCTCTCCAATTCTTGCACACAGCGCAAACATGCGGTGCGGATCTGGATAAACCGTGTGCGGAATTTAATTAAGCATTGCTGTTGACTTATAAAATAGCATTGCTTAATCTCGGCCATGCACACCCAAACAGGAGCATGGCAATGCAAGCGAACCTCCGACAGAGGCCCACACAGGTACCCGCCATTCGGGTGCAGCCGAGGCGTACGTTTACCCGGCGCAGCGCTTGCTCAGAGCCAGCTCTGGAACCAGGCGCCAAAGAACGCAATGGCCACGCCGCCAGCAAAAGCACACGCATGGCTCACAACCATCAGAACGCGGTATTGCCAACTGACGCGCCAGAGCTGCTCTGCGAGCTCGTCGGCCTTCAACAACCCACGGAAAGTAGCGCCGCCCCAGATCAGATCCTTGATGCCACCCTCGGGACCGTAATTCACCTGATAGACGCCGTTGGCAAGCTTCTCATCGATCAGGTCTACCGCCAGCTGCCAGTCGCTGCTGTCTCTGATCCCGGAGTTGAGTATGCGCACTGATGAAATTTTCCAGCTCTGCTGCTTCATGGCCACGATAGCCCTCGGTTACCTGGTGGGTGTCGTGTGGATCATCCCATTTTTCTCCAAATGATAGCTGACGGCCATTATGCACCGGCAAGGAGTACAGCAATGCACGACGTCAAACACCTCTGCAATCGTTCCCAGGACGAATTCCCCACGCCCACCATTGCACACGTGGCCTATCTGGCCGGACTGCTGTCGGGCGCGTTGATCAGCGTCATGATCGCATCCATGTACCTGGTGGCCACGTCATGAGCGCCAAATCGGTAGAGCAACTTCAGAAAAGCGTCGACCGGCTTGAGGATGCGCTGCAACTCATTCTTGACGCGCGAAGTCGTGGTCATGGCATTCACTACTGTGAAGGCGTTGCCGGGTCGGCGCTCGAGCATCTGCAAAAGGCGCAGGAGAAGACATCATGAGGGGCCTCGTATACCGGCGGGTCAACGCGCACTGGCACCAATTACGCACCCCGGCTGGAATGTATTTCGCCACCAGCAGGGAAGAGGTCTTCCGCAAGGCAGGGCTGACCGAGCCAGTATCGGGCGGCCACCGGCTTGCCAAGCAGGTATCTGACCGCCAGCGGGATCTGCAGGAGTTCATGCAGCAGGAGCAGGCGGCCGCTCTGCGGGCTTCTGAAGTGCAGCGCGGGGCTCGGCATGTTCTTTCGTAACGCTCAGCGTAAACCAACCTACAGAAAGGTAACCAACCATGGAAATTGAAGTATCCGAAGACGGCTTCATCAACGTGATTCGCTGCATAAGCGGCGGCGCTCTTGTTGAGGAGCTCGACCGAGAAATGATCAAAGGCGTCCAGGCCATATTCGACCATGGCGGTAAATCTGAAATCACGCTCAAGATCAAAATTGACCGGGTAGCGAACCTCGAGACGGCTGTGAACATATCTCACGACGTCACCGCAAAGCACCCCAAGGAGGCGCGCGGCAAAAAAGCAATGTTTATCACCAAGGGCTCAGGTCTGTCTGATCAGTATCAGGAGCAAGGCGGCCTGCCACTTGGAACCCCTACCGAGGCGAAGCGCCCGAACTTGAGCCCGGTATCACACTTCAAAGGAGATAGCGCGTAATGGCAGACCAAACCGAATACCAGGCGGCATTCACTGCCGGCATGGGGCAGAGCATCATTTCCGATGTCATCGAGGGCATCGAGCACGTCCTGGTGCCGCCCGGCTGCTCGCTGCAGTCCATGGAGAAGCTGCTGCCGGCCCCGACCCGGATCAAAGCAAGCCCAGAGTTCAATGACTGCGCCGGGTTCGTCGACTACACCGGGGAGTTCGCGGAGGAAGGCTCCCGCATTTTCGTTGACCAGAGCGACCGCCGATTCTTCACCGTCTTCGACTCGCACGCCAAGGACAAGCCAGCCTGGGGCGACCATTCCGCCTCCCTGCAGATGAAGCTTTCCCCGGAGTGGAAGCGATTTAAGTCCGTTGACAGCCAGAAGATGGCGCCCATGGAGCTGGCAGAATTCATTGAAGAGAACCTGTCCTATTTCCTCGGCCCAATCGAAGGCGCAGAGCTACTAACGATGGCACAGAACCTGAAGGTGCAGCTGAAGGGCGACCTGCAGGTGGATCACAGCACCCAGTCTGGTCTCCGGCATCTTCAGATCAAAGACGACAGCGTGCTGACCGGGAAGTCTGGAGCGAAGCAGCTGGCATTCCCCGAGAGGATCGAGCTGGGGCTGCGCGTTTTCGACAACCACTCCGTCTACCCGATCAACGTGTTTTTGCGCTACCGGGCATCCAAAGAAGGCATCACGTTCTGGTTAAAGATACCTGACCCCCTGGGTATCGAGGAGGAGGCATTCAACCAGGTCATCGACGAGGTTCGAGCGAAAACCGGGCTGAAGACCTTGAAGGGCCGCTTCGAGGGGCCGCGGCACAAATAATCGCCCCATTCACTGAGAGGAACGATCGATGAACCGAGAGTATTACGCAAAGGGCGTGGCAGCAGCCACCGCGGCAGTAGTGGCCGGCAAGCGACCGAAACAACGGCTGGAGATATTCGACCGGGTGCTGACCAAGGTGCGCAGCCAGGGTATCAGCGCCGAGGCCCTGACCAAAGCGGTGGAGCGCAGCGAGAAGAACGCGGCACGCCGCAAACAGTAGGAGACTCGCCCGCCGGTATGGGGGCGCTTTTTGATTCGAAGAGGGTGTGCACTTGAAGGCAATTGATTTGTTTGCTGGTGGTGGCGGGTTTTCAACCGCGGCGCGCATGGCCGGCTGTGATGTGGTCTGGGCCGCGAACCATTGGCCTGAAGCTGTCGAGTGGCACGCGCTAAACCACCCAGACACGCAGCATCTTTGTCAGGATTTGCATCAAGCGGACTGGTCGAAAGTCCCAGAGCATGACGTGATGCTGGCCAGCCCATGCTGTCAGGGCCACAGCAAGGCACGAGGGAAAGGCAAAGGAAACCCCCAGCACGACGCCAGCCGCAGCACTGCTTGGGCCGTTGTTTCTGCTGCTGAATATCACCGGCCCGACGTCTGCATCGTGGAGAACGTGCCAGAGTTTCTCCATTGGCAGCTCTACCGCCCGTGGGAGCTAGCCATGAATGCGCTCGGGTACACGGTGAGCCCGCATGTCATCGATGCAGCGGATCTCGGGGCACCACAGAATCGCATCAGGATGTTCCTTATTTTGACTAAAACCGCCGCGCCTCTGGTGCTCGACCTGCCGGCGCTAAGCCATCGCGCAGCCGCCACCTTTATCGATTTTGGCGCCGGCAATTGGCAGCCCGTGGAAAAGCCAGGGCGTGCGGCCCCAACTCTCGAGCGAGTAAAGGCGGGTCGTGCCGCATTCGGTGATCGCTTTCTGATTTCGTACTACGGCAACACGAAGATCGGCCGCAGCCTCGACCGCCCTATCGGCACAATCACCACCCGCGATCGGTGGGCGATAGTCGATGGCGGCAGAATGCGGATGCTTTCGCGCTGGGAGTGCCGTGCTGCAATGTCATTCCCGGACACCTACCAGCTGCCCGACAACCACCGGCTTGCGGTGCACCTTATGGGCAACGCGGTATGCCCAGAGCCAGCAGCGAGAATCATTGAAGCAGTGAGGGCGGCCGCATGATGGGATTTCTGCAACACCGCTCCAGGCGCGGGGGATATGACGGCTGGGCACTCAAGATGCCAGGCGCGCCCCGCCCGCTGCAATGGACTGTCTCCACCACCAGGGAAGAGGTGCGCGAACTCCGGAAGCTGAGAGGCGATCTTTTCGAGCGTGGCGCGGAAATCGTGAAGGTGAAGATCAGTGTGGAGGTGGTGGAGCGATGAGCAGTAAATTCAAACGGCTGGGAATGTCAGTGGCCGTGATGGCGGCAGTGCTGGCCGGAGGCGCGCCGGGGCCAGGACGCGACAGAAGGCAGAAGCCGACCAAGGAGTGCCTGCACTGCGGCGGCCTGCACAGCCACAACAACGCTTACTGCTGCTCGGCTTGCTGCGAACTCCACAGGTCGGCTCGTTCACTAGGTGCGGAGACACAGCAGTGAGTACTTGGCTCAGTGACAAAGAAGTGGCCCGGCTGACGCGCAAGAAGCGACCCACCGCGCAGATCAGGGTGTTGGAGGAGTCCCGCATCCAGTTTCGTGTGGTCGATGGACGCCCCATTGTCCCGAGGTCTGAAATAGACCAGAATCCGGCGTCCTACCAGCCAAAACTGAGGCTTGCCCGGTGAGACGCGACCCGCACGGCAACCCGCTTCACGTCAGGATGCACTACAAGCATTCGGCCTACTGGTATGTGCACCAGGGGAAGTGGCGGATGCTGGGAAAAGAATACCCGGCAGCCATGCAAGCCTATGCTGCCATGATCTCACCTGCCAGCGGGATGCTCAGGCTGATCGAGGAGACTTACCGCAGCTATGAGCTGAAGGTGAAGAACGGGAAAATGTCCCAGCGGTCGCTGAACCAGTACAGAACCGTGCGCGCGAAGATCGACACCGCCTTCATGGAGTTCTCCCCCAGCCAGGTGAAGCCCAACCACATCGCCGAGTTTCTGGATTTCCACTATGAGCAAAGCCCGGGTACCGGCAACTGCGCGCTGACCGTGCTGCGCGCCGCCTTTGACAAGGCCGTGCGCTGGGGGCAGTGTGAGTACAACCCGGCCAGCGCCATCAAGCGGTTCGAGGAGCACAAGCGCGACCGGTACCTGACTGACGCTGAATGGCTCGCAATCCGCACGCATGCCCCTGAGTGGCTCCGGCTGATCATCGATATGTGCTACCTCACGGCCCAGCGGATCGGTGACGTGCTGGCCATCAAGCAGTCAGACATCACCGCCGAAGGCATCCAGTTCAAGCAGCAAAAGACCAACAAGCGCATCCTGGTGGAATCTACCCCTGAGCTCGATGAGATCGTGCGCAGCGCCAGGGCGCTATCCAAGGTGGCGGGGGTTTACCTGTTCAGCCGGTCGGCATCCAAGCCGCAGAGCTACACCACCACCAACCGCTACTGGCACAAGGCCCGAAAGGCAGCCGGGGTGGAGGATGCCCGAATACACGACCTCCGGGCGAAGGCCATCACGGACGCAGACGCTGAAGGAATGGACGCACAGAAACTGGCCGGTCACGCCAGCCGATCCATGACAGAGAGATACTTGAGATTGATGCGCACAGACCGGGTGCAGTCGCCTGCCAAGCTGCGCGGGATTGGAAAACCTTAGACAATTCGTAGACTTGTAGACAGTGGCAACTGAAAACCGTAGTGCAATCAGTTGCTTGGCGTCGCCGCCAAGCCTTGGCGTATAAGGGTACAGAATATTGCCGCTCGGGGGCCCTGCTGATACCATTCGCGCCTTCCCTGACACCCTGCTGCCACGCCCGCCCCGGAGCTGCCATGACTCGTCTTTCGCTGTCCGAACTGGAACACTCTCAGGAATTCGTTGGGCGCCATATCGGGCCCACGCCGGCGCAGCAGGCAGAGATGGCGCGCCTGCTCGGCTTCGACAGCCTCGACGCCCTGATTGACGCCACCGTGCCCGCGCGCATCCGCAATCAGGCGCCCATGGACCTCGCCGCGCCGCAAACCGAACAGGCCGTGCTGGCGCGCCTGCGTGCCATTGCCGGCAAGAACCGCGTGCTCAAATCCTACATCGGCACTGGCTACCACGACACCTATACCCCCGCTGTCATCCAGCGCAATGTGCTGGAAAACCCGGGTTGGTACACCGCGTATACACCCTACCAGCCGGAGATCTCCCAGGGTCGCCTGGAAGCCCTGCTCACCTTCCAGCAGGCCATCATGGACCTGACCGGCATGGAACTGGCCAATGCCTCCATGCTGGACGAAGGCACCGCCGCGGCGGAGGCCATGACCCTTATGCAGCGGGTCAACAAGAAGAATCGCAGCAGCACATTGATTGTCGCGGAAGACTGCCATCCACAGACCATTGCCGTGGTGCGTACCCGCGCCGAGGCGCTGGATATCGAGGTGGTGGTCGGTGACCCCGCCCAACTCGCGGGCAGCACAGAGGCCTTCGGCCTGCTACTGCAGTACCCCGGCACCTACGGCCATGTGCATGACCTGGAACCGCTGATTGCGAAAGCGCATGCTGCCGGCACCCTGGTGACCGTGGCCGCCGACCTTATGTCGCTGCTGCTGCTGAAGTCACCCGGTGCCCAGGGCGCCGATGTGGTGGTGGGCAATTCCCAGCGTTTTGGGGTACCCATGGGTTTTGGCGGCCCACATGCCGCCTTCTTTGCCACACGCGACGCCTACAAGCGCTCCACCCCCGGGCGCATTATCGGTGTGTCTATCGACCGCCACGGCAACGAAGCCCTGCGCATGGCCATGCAGACCCGCGAGCAACACATCCGCCGGGAGAAAGCCACCAGCAACATCTGCACCGCCCAGGCGCTGCTTTCCATCATGGCGGCCTTCTACGCCATGTATCACGGGCCGGTGGGCCTGCGGCGCATCGCCGAACGTGTGCACTACCTCACCGGCCTGCTGGCCACGGGCCTGCAGGCGGCCGGCATGACGGCGGAGAACACGGCCTACTTCGACACGCTCACACTGAACGTGGGTGACCAGCAGCAGGCCATTGTCGAACGCGCGCTGGCGGCGGGCATGAACCTGCGCATTATCGGCACCCACAAACTGGGCATTGCCCTGGACGAGACCACCACGGCGGAAGATGTCGACCAGCTGCTGACAGCCATCACGGGCAAAGCGGCGGGAACACCCTGTCGGGATCAGGCCGCTCCGGCCACGGCGATACCCCAGCCACTGCAGCGCAGCGTGGATTACCTGCAACACCCGCTGTTCAACGACTACCACTCGGAAACGGAGATGCTGCGCTACATGCGCCGGCTGGAAACCCGCGACATCGCCCTCAACCAGGCCATGATACCGCTGGGCAGTTGCACCATGAAGCTCAACGCCACCACGGAGATGCTGCCCGTGACCTGGGCCGAATTCGCCGGCATCCACCCGTTCGCCCCGGCCAACCAGACCGAGGGCTACCGCGAGATGCTGGCGGAGCTGGAGCACATGCTCAGGGAGTGCACCGGTTACGACGCCATTTCACTGCAACCCAACGCCGGTTCCCAGGGCGAATATGCCGGCCTGTTGGCGATCCGCCGTTACCACGAGAGCCGCGGTGACGACCAGCGCGACGTGTGCCTGATCCCCTCCTCTGCCCACGGCACCAACCCCGCCAGCGCCGCGCTGGCCGGCATGCGGGTGGTCATTGTGGATTGCGACGCCGACGGCAACGTTGACCTCACCGACCTCACAGCTCGGGCCGAACAGTACAGTAACGAACTCGCGGCGATCATGATCACCTACCCCTCCACCCACGGCGTGTTCGAAGAGACCGTGGTCGATGTGTGCGATATCGTGCACCATCATGGCGGGCAGGTGTATGTGGACGGCGCCAACCTCAACGCACTGGTGGGGCTCGCTTCTCCCGGCAAGTTCGGCGCGGACGTGTCGCACCTGAACCTGCACAAAACCTTCTGTATTCCGCACGGTGGTGGCGGCCCCGGTATGGGCCCCATCGGCGTGGGCGCACACCTGCAGCCTTTCCTGCCGTCGCACCCGGTGGTGCCGGTGCCGGGCCTGCCGGAAAGCAACGACGTGGTGTCCGCCGCCCCCTGGGGCAGCGCCTCCATTCTGCCTATCAGTTGGGCCTACATTGCGCTCATGGGCGCTGCAGGCCTCACCCAGGCCACACGCGTGGCGATCCTCAGCGCCAACTACATCGCCCACCGTCTGCAGAGCCACTACCCGGTGCTCTATACCGGGCGCAACGGCACGGTGGCACACGAGTGCATTGTCGACATCCGCCCGCTGAAAGAAGCCAGCGGCATCTCCGAAGAGGACATTGCCAAGCGCCTGGTAGACTTCGGCTTCCACGCACCCACCATGTCATTCCCGGTTGCAGGCACACTGATGATAGAGCCGACTGAATCGGAGTCACTCGCCGAGTTGGACCGCTTCTGCGACGCCATGATCGCCATCCGCGAGGAAATCCGCGCGGTGGAAGAAGGCCGCCTGGACGCCACCGACAACCCCCTGCGCAACGCCCCGCATACCCTGCAGGATGTGACGGCCGAGCATTGGGAGCACGCCTACACGCGGGAACAGGCCGCCTACCCCCTGTCCTCCCTGCGTCAGCGCAAGTACTGGCCGCCGGTGAACCGGGTAGACAACGTGTACGGCGACCGCAACCTGGTGTGTTCCTGCCCGAGCATTGATGCGTATCGGGAGCCGGTGGGGGTGTAGACGAGCGGAGCGGGAATGGAGGCGGCTCGCAATGCATAGTGCTCAACTTTCGTTGGCCGCCGCGCTCAAACCAGTAGAAAAACCGCAACCACCAGCACCAAAACAGCCACAGCAACCCAGCGAGTATGCCGGCGGAATAACGCCTCAGCCTGATCACCCGCCCAGTAAACCAGCAGGGCGAGCCCGAAGTAGCGCAGTCCCCGCGCCAGCGCAGAGGCCAGCATAAACAGCGCGAAGGAGTAACCGGTGGCGCCGGCGACCAGCATTGCGGTCTGGAAAGGCACCGGCGTTACGCCCACACTCAACACAAACCAGAAGCCATGGTCCGCCATGGCCGTTCGTGCGCGTTCAAACTGCTCCGGGTTGGCAAACCACTCAAGCAGCTGATTACCGAAAGCATCGAAGAGCCACAAGCCAGCGCCATACCCCACACTGGCGCCCAGCAAACAGCCGAGCAAAGCCAGTGTGGCCAACAGGAAGAGCTGCCGGCGCCTGGCCTGCATCAGCGGGATCAGCAGCGCCTCCAGCGGAATGGGCACCACGGTGGATTCCAGAAATGACGCCAGAGTTAGCCCCCACAGGGCATGGCGCGAATGCACCAGGCGGTAACCAAAGCGCTGTAGCCAGGAGCCTTCCGGTGGCGCAGATATATCGCTCATGGCTCCGGCCGCCACCACAACCACGTCAACACGATGACGAACACCGTGCTGATAACGGCTGCAAGCACTGTCGGCGCACTGGAGAGCCACAATATGCTGGTGCTGCCGCCAAGCATGACTGTGGCCAACCATTTGGCACGGCGTGACACCGCGCCATTCTCCTGCCAGGCACTGATATGCGGCCCGTATTCGGGGTGATTGAGCAGCCAGTCATTCAGCTCCGGCCAGCCGCGGGAGGCAGCCCAGGTGGCGACCAGCAGGAAGGGCACGGTGGGCATGATGGGCAGTAGTATGCCCACGCCCGCCAGTAACAGGGCCGTGATTGCAATAAGGCGCCATACAAGACTGTGCATTAGGCATCCCTGCCGGCAGGGAATATTAACCGACCGCCGCTGCCGCCAGCTCAAAAGAGCGCAGCCGCTTCTGATGGTCGTGGATGGAGGACATCAGCATCAGCTCATCGGCCCCGGTAGAAGCGACAAACGCGTGCATGGCGGTCGCCACGGTGTCCGGGTCACCCACCGCCGAGCAGCGCAGCATGGCGCCCAACATCTGCTGCTCCTGCGGGCCCAAGGTGTCCCAATAGCCCGCCTGGGGCGGCGGCATCTTGCCCGGTGTACCCCGCCACAGACGCACAAAGGTTTGCATCATCGACGTTTGCAGTAGCTGTGCTTCCTCGTCGGTATCCGCGGCGAACACGTTGTAGCCGAGCATAACGTAGGGTTTGTCCAACTGTGCGGAGGGCTGGAATTGTTCCCGGTAGATATCTATCGCCTGCTCCATGTGCGCGGGGGCAAAGTGGGAAGCAAACGCAAACGGCAGGCCCAGCATCGCCGCCAGCCCTGCGCCATACAGGCTGGACCCTAGAATCCACAGCGGCACTTCGGTACCCGCACCGGGTGTGGCCACCACAGCCTGGCCCGGCTGCGCCGGCTTTAGATAGTGTTGCAGCTCCAGCACATCGTTGGGAAAGTCGTCCACGCTACCGCTCAAGTTGCGCCGCAAAGCACGTGCCGTTACCTGATCGGTGCCGGGTGCGCGCCCCAGCCCCAGATCGATACGGCCGGGGAACAGGGTTGCCAGCGTGCCGAACTGTTCCGCAATAATCAGCGGGGCATGGTTGGGCAACATGATGCCACCCGACCCCAGGCGGATCGAGGTGGTCGCGTTGGCCAGGTGTGCAATGACGATGGAGGTGGCTGCGCTGGCAATGCTCTGCATGTTGTGATGCTCGGCAACCCACAGGCGGTGATACCCCAGACGCTCCGCATGCCGCGCCAGGTCCCGGGCGTTCTCCAACGCCTGCGCGGTGGTGCTGCCCTCGGGAACAGCGGTAACATCTAGTATGGATAATGGAATCATCGCCGGAGTATACCGACACTCCAGACCCCGCGTCATTATCGCGGGGGGTCGTGTGGCACTCCGTTGCGGACATTCCTCTGGTGACAACGCCAATCGTCAGTCCGTCAAACCACGCCGCCAAAGGGAAACGCCATGCCTGCCAGCAAGGAACTACGCGCCATCATCGACGCCATACCGCCCGATTTCGCCGACCCCGCCGCCGACTATCTCGCCGTACGCGCGATGTTCGCCCCCTTCCACAGCCGGCCCGTCAGCGAGCACCTGCAAGTCCGGCTGCTGGAATACGGCGGGGTTCGCTGCGGGGACTACGCACTGGAAGCCCACAGCAGTCACCGGGTGGCCTTTCACTGCCACGGCGGCGCCTTCGTCTCCACCCCGCTGGACGAATACCATTTCTACGCGGAAATGATTGCCCGCCATACCGATTGCCGGGTCGTCATGCCGGATTACCGGCTCGCGCCGGAACACCCCTACCCCGCCGCCCACGACGATTGCTTTAACGCCTATTGCGGGTTGGTGGAATCCGGCGTCGAGCCGCAGAACATTGTTCTTATCGGCGAGTCCTGTGGCGGCAGTCTCGCCGTGGGCCTGCTGCTGCGACTGCGCGATGCCGGGCTGCCCATGCCAGCGTGCTTTGTGTCACTGACCGGATGGTTCGATCTGTCGGTATCGGAAGAAACCGGCGAGCGGGGAGACCCGTTCCTGACCCCCGAATGGGTCCGTAACCGGGGCCGGGACTACGTGGCGGGAAAAATCGCCCTGGACGACCCGCGCGTGTCACCGGCCTTCGCCGACCTCACCGGCCTGCCGCCGCTTTATCTGCAAGTCGGCCAGTTCGATACCGTGGGCAATGGTGCCGCGAGGCTCGCAGTCAACGCGCTGCACTGTGGCGTGGAGGCCACGATGGAAAGTTGGCCGGGGATGATTCAGGGCTGGCACGGGCTGGTGAATGAACAGGTGCCCGAGGCCGCTGCCGCCTGGGAGCGCATTCGTGCCTACATTGTGCACAATGCCGGATAACCGCCAGCGCCCTCGACACTCAAGGCCCAAGCCCGTATAGTGCCGCCCCGCTCACGCCGCCACTGTGGCCACACCACCACGACGACCACGCCGGCACATCCACGCCCCATTCGCTCGCTCGCAGGAATACGCTCTTGATTACCACCGCGAACATCACCATGCAGTTCGGTGCCAAGCCGCTGTTTGAAAACATCTCGGCCAAATTTGGCAACGGCAACCGCTACGGCCTGATCGGGGCCAACGGCTGCGGCAAGTCCACGTTCATGAAAATTCTGAGTGGCGCACTCACCCCCACTGCCGGCAACGTGTCGGTTGAACCGGGCTGCTCCCTGGGTATATTGAGTCAGGACCAATTCGCCTTCGAAAACTACAGCGTGGTAGACGCTGTCATCATGGGCGACGCGGCACTGTGGAAAGTGAAGCAGGAGCGGGAGCGTATTTACGCGCTGCCGGAAATGAGCGAAGACGACGGCATGCGCGTGGCCGAACTGGAAGTCCAGTTCGCGGAGATGGACGGCTATACCGCCGAGAGCCGCGCTGGCGAACTGCTGCTGGAAGCGGGTATCGAGGAATCCCTGCACTTCGGTTTGATGAAGCAGGTAGCGCCGGGCTGGAAGCTGCGTGTATTGCTCGCCCAGGCACTCTTTGCGGACCCGGACATCCTGCTGCTGGATGAACCGACCAACAACCTGGACATCCACAGCATCAACTGGCTGGCCGGGGTGTTGAACCAGCGCAAGAGCACCATGATCATCATTTCCCACGATCGCCATTTCCTGAACGCGGTATGCACCCACATGGCGGATATCGACTACGGTGAGCTGCGCATCTACCCGGGCAACTACGAAGCCTTCGTGGCCGCGTCCACGTTGATACAGGACCAGTTGCAGGCCGGCAACGCGAAAAAGACCGCGGAGCTGGAAGAATTGCAGAGCTTTGTGAACCGTTTTTCTGCCAACGCCTCCAAGGCGAAACAGGCCAGCTCCCGCGCCAAGAAAATGGAGAAGATCAAGCTGGACGAGATCAAACCGTCCAGCCGGGTCTCCCCCTACATCACCTTCAAACAACACAAGAAGCTGCATCGCCAGGCGCTGGTGCTTGAGAATCTCGCTCACGGGTTCGACGACGGCCCGCTGTTCAGCGGTGGCCAGATGATTCTGGAGGCCGGCGCACGGCTCGCCGTTATCGGCGAAAACGGCGCGGGTAAAACCACCTTTTTGCGCTGCCTGATTGAAGAAATCAGCGCCAACCGCGGTGAAGTCAAATGGTCCGAGAATGCGGCCATCGGCTACTGCCCGCAGGACAGCAGCGCTGACTTCGACGGGGACCTCACCATCTTCGAATGGATGACCCAGTGGCGCATGCCCCGACACGACGATCTCGCCGTGCGCGGCATGCTCGGCCGCCTGCTGTTCACCGCAGACGATGCCAACAAGAAAGCCAGCGTCTGCTCGGGCGGCGAGAAAAACCGCCTGATGTTCGGCAAGTTGATGATGATGGATATCAATGTGCTCATCATGGACGAGCCCACGAACCACATGGATATGGAATCCATTGAGGCGCTGAACAAGGCCCTGGCCAACTACGATGGCACGCTGATCTTCGTCAGCCACGACCGGCAGTTCGTCTCATCCCTGGCAACCCGTATCGTGGAAATCAAAGACAACAGCCTGATTGACTTCCAGGGTACCTACGACGAATACCTGGTCGACCGTGCGCGCGCGGAGGCGAAGGCCGCCTGACAGAACCGACAAACCTCGTTCCACCACCGCTAGCAGACGCAGGCACAGCCAATGAGAACCATCGATATCACGCGTGAACCGGTAGAGCTCTATAAAATCCTCAAGTTCGAGGGGCTGGTGACGACCGGTGGCGAGGCCAAGCTACTTATTGGTGACGGCCAGGTTCGCGTGAACGGCGAGGTGGAATTACGCAAACGCCGGCAGATGCGCGACGGGGATACCATTGAGTTCCGGGGAGAGCACATTACACTGCGTTTGGTTTAGCGGCGGCCGCATTGCGCCAAGGCTTCAGTGTTGCACGCGCCGCTTGACGCTCCCATCGGTGATGGTTGCTCCGTTGTCGATTATCATCTCGGACCCGTTCATCCATACCGACTCATCCGAAGCCAGATAAACAACGGCATGCGCGATGTCGTCCGGATGGCCTGACGGGTTGCCCTCTTCCACGGCCTCGGTTCCGGACAGCAACTCGCGTTCTTCTCTACAGGCACGCACCATCGGTGTCTCGATTCGCCCCGGGTGAATTGAGTTGCAGCGTATCGGCTCGCCAACTGCAGACGTGCCCGCCGCGATCGATTTGGTCATGGAGCGTATTGCGCCCTTGGCCGCGGCATAAGCGAATACGTAAGGGAACCCGCCAATTGCAGTGACAGATGACATGTTGATGATTGACCCGCTCCCCGCGCCCGTCCCTCTCATGGCCGGCAAGGCGAATTTGCAACCTAGGAACGTGCCTTCGCTATGCACCTGCTGTACCCGCCGAAAATCCTCTAGCGAGGTTTCCTCAACCGAGCCGGCTATCACTATGCCGGCGTTATTCACCAGCACGTCAAGACTGCCGTACCTGGCAAGCGTCTTCTCCATCACTTCTTTCCACGAGCTCTCGCTGGCGACATCGTGACACTGGGTCATGCAGCGCTCGCCGACTGCTTCCTGATACTTGCTTAAACTCTGCTCATTGATATCCGTGGCAACTACTGTGGCACCTTCTGCCAACAATCTGCGCACAATTGCCTCACCCAGCCCTCCTGCAGCCCCGGTAACAATCGCAACTTTTCCTTCAACTCTACCCATTACCCGCTCCGAATGTTGTGCATGCTCTTCACCAAACGACCAGCGCTGAAATCACCTGCATTGCAGGTGATTTCAGCGGCAATTACCTAGTCAATACTAGAACGTGTAGCCGATGCTAACACCGTAGGTTTTCGGCGGCAGGTAGCTTGTGAATGACGGCGTACCCAAAGCGACAATCGTTGTATAACCGGATGACTTCACCAGTTCATCACTGGCGTTGCGCATAAACGCGCCGACCCGCACCCCGCTGGGATGATTGTAGTTCAGGAACACGTTATACATCTCATAGGACCCCTGATAGTCGGGATTTTCGTTGAAACTGGTCAGGTAATAGTCGTCGGAATGGACCATTTCGCCGCGCAGCGTTAGATCACCCAACCCCACGTCCCAGCTGTATTCTGCGGCCACAGTAACGCTCAAATCAGGCGCCTGCGGAAGCTGGTTCCCCGCGAGATTCTGAGGTGGGGTGCCGGGGAAACTCGGGTTTTGCGACTCGAATTCGTCAAACTCCGCGTCGAGCACACCAACCGCAACGTCAACCTGGAACCTTTCCGTCATGAGCAGCTTCGCCTCAAGTTCGAGGCCCTGAATCGACGCGGTTGCCGCATTTTCAGTGAGTGCACTGGCGTCAAGCACCTTGGTTACTTGCAAGTCGTCGTAGTCGTAATCAAACCCCGTCACAGCCAATTGCAGGCGTTCGTTCATGAGTGTGGCCTTGGCACCCAGCTCGATACTCCTGATCGTCTCCTCATCAAACGAGGGGCTCTTTGCACCCACCGAGAAACCGCCACTCTTGAACCCGTCAGAGACGCTTGCATACAGCATCCAGTCGTCCGTTGGTCGGTATTGCAGGATAAGCCGTGGCGAGACGTTGTCGAAGTCCAGGTCGCACTCGAGTGCATTACAGTCTCGCAATGCTGTGCGCAGGGGAGAATACTCGTCAGTGATTTCGACCTCCTCATAGGTGTATCGAACGCCAGCGGTGGCTGACCAAGCGTCTGAGAAGTTGTAGGTTGCTTCGCCGAAAACAGCATAGGATGTTGTTTCCACGTTAGCTCCGTTCACAAAGAACAGGGTTGAGCCTACGCCGTCGGCTGGCGGATAGAACGGCGCCGAACTGTTCGGCAAGAAATACCCATCTCTGGCGACTGTAGCTATATCGTTGGATTCGTTGAAGTAAAATGCACCGGCAAGCCAGCTCAGTTTGTCGCTGTCATAGGAGAGCTGAAACTCTTGGCTATATTGCTCCGCGTCTTCCTCGCGGTTAGGTCCTGAAAACACTACAACGTTGGTCGCATCAATATCAGACTCAACGTTAACCTTGGTGTCCCGGTAGGCACTGATGGACTTGAAAGTCAGCTCTTCACCAACCCAAGTCGCCGTGACATCGGTAGCAAAAATGTCACGTTTGTTCAAAATATCCCGTTCTGTGTTGACGTCACGGCTGCCCACTGGAAAGGCCTCTCCACCGAGCAAAACACCTGCCAATTCGGCGTCCGGGTTGGTACTGCCATTAAATTTCATGCCGTACATACTATCGTTCTGGTGGTACTTTTCGGCTACCCAGTCCACAGTCCATTCATCGGATACTAAAAATCGGACAGTGGAGCGAAACGCCTGGAGATCCTGAGCATCCACATCGTTCCCGGTAAACAGGTTGGTGCCCCAGCCGTCATGACGGTCTGTACGCAGTGCAATTCGTGCCAGTACCTTGTCTTTCACCACAGGGCCGCTGATAGCTGCCTCTACAGTTGCGGTATCATAGTTGCCAAGGCTAGCGTCGATGTATCCCGACAACTCCTCAGTAGGTGAGTTGGTGATAATATTGACGGCGCCACCTGTTGCATTACGTCCGTAGAGCGTGCCCTGTGGTCCGCGCACAACTTCAAGCCTTGATACATCAAAAAAACTGGAAGCGACTGCCATTGGCCTACCGATATAGACGCCATTGACATGCATCGCAACGTTCGCAGTTGTGCCATTATTCAAAATGGAAAAACCTACGCCACGTATGGTTGGTACTGCCGAACCCAGCCTGACGGCAAAGTTGACGTTGGCCATACCCTGCTGAGCATCTTCCATGCTGCTGACCATGGTCTCACGCATGGACTGCCCAGTGACGGCGGTAACCGATAGTGGGATGTCCTGCAGCGATTCCTCTTTCTTTCGCGCCGTAACCACCACCTCCTCCAGCGCTCCGCTTCTCTCGGCAGCGTAGACCGAGGTAGAAACGAGTATGGGTGCAATAGCCAATGCCAACTTAGTCTTCGAAGTAAATTTCATAGCGATAATCCTTATTTTATTTCAGATACTGTCACAACGTATTACGCCGTGTTTTGGTGAAAACCTCTATTGCTCAAGAGCCATCGTTTGTAGTATCAAAAACACCTCCTTGGGACCTGCCGATTAATTTATCGGGTAGCATGCCAACTGGTTAGTTGATCATGCCTTCTACCTTTAGCATTCTCTCCAATTCGTTTCTGACGACTTTTCCGCTTGTATTACGACCAAGCTTCTCCAAAGGAATAACGAGAATTTCTTTCGGGCATTTGTAACTGGCGAGTTGTGCGCGACAAGCTGCCAGCAAATCTTCCAATAATCCTGAATCGTGAGCTTGATCAGTTGCGATAACGGCGACGGGTACCTCTCCCCATTTCTCATCACGCGAGGACACGACTACAGCTTCCAGCACCCTGTGATCCGCGAGCAGAATCGTTTCTATTTCGACCGGATAAATGTTCTCACCGCCAGATTTTATGAGGTACTTTGCCCTGCCGTAAAAATCCAAGGATCCATCGGCGTTCTGCGTAAACAGATCTCCCATGCGAAACCAGCCATCGAAAAAATCCTTGGCGTTGGCCTTCTCGTCACCCCAGTAGCCGCTAAAGAGAGTTGGTCCTTTCACAGCCGCCTCTCCCACGTTACCCGCCGGTACATCGTTGCCTGCGTCGTCAACCAGTCGGAACGCACAGTTCGAGTTGAGCTGCTTTGAGAGCTTTTCAGGTTCAACGCCAGCCGGAATCGCGTGCCCTGAAGCAGGTGCAATACCCGTCTCTGTCGCACCAAACGTGTTGAGAAAAGGCGAATTGAGGCGAGCGCTGATCCTCGCCAGCTGTTTCTTGGGAATCAGATCCGCCATCGCGCCGACACGCTTTACGCCGACTGGCGTAACATCCTGGCAGTCAAGCGCGTCGATCAGCCGATCAATGGTCGCAGGAACCAGCAACAGCCAACCCAGTTTTTCCTTGCCGATCACCTGCGCAATGTAGTCAACGTCAAAGCCATCGGCCACAAACACCGTGCCACCGATCAGCAAAGTCGACAGACTGTGCTCGGCCCCCCCCATGTGAAACATGGGGGACCAGGCGATAAACCCGTCATCACGCGTTACGTCCAGATCGGTGCGCAGCAGGTTCATTCGTGCAATCAGCGCGCGCTGGCTTATCAGTGCTGCTTTGGCGGGCCCTGTGGTGCCGCTTGTATACAAAATGAGTAGGCCGGACTCAGCATCGATTGCTGGCGGGGCCACGGCGTCCCGGCTTTTCTTCACCCAAGAATCAATGCCGACCTGCAGACAGACTGAATCCAAGGGCACGTCCTGCAGGAGTGCATCGGCAGTATCGACAAAGCGCGACGAGTACACGAGCAACGATGGCGACACCAGCTCTATACACTGGCGGATTTCTTGCGGGGTCAACCTCCAGTTCTGGCAGGCCACAATGGCTCCCAACCTGGCTGCTGCAAGGTGGAGCTCGATATATCCTATACAGTTCTCCGCCAAAACGGCGATTCGATCACCCTGCCGGATACCCCTGTCGAGCAAAGCTGCCGCAATCGCTGTCACGCGATCATGGGTCTGACGGTAGGTGTAGGCCTGCGTGCGATCCACCAACGAGCGCGCGTCGGGCCTGCGCGATGCCGTTTCGTTGAATATGTCGTAAAGACTAAGGGAGCCTGCCTGCCTCACCAGTGGCGTGGGGGAATATTCGTGCGTCATACGCGGGCGTCCCTGATTCCGGCCCACGCTCTGCGCAAAAAAGGTGATAACCCACCCGCAGCAACGCAACCGCCTGAGCCATCATACGCCAAACACCGCTGTTCAAGCTGCACAGCAAAGCTCCTATTCATTATATTTGTTTGCATCAAGCAATTTAATGGAGCGTACCCGATAGCAAAGGGCATGGCAACCCAGAGGCGTCGGAAAAAAGGAGTCTCGGTGACCGAGGTCCAAAGACGCGGCTCAGGAGGTGACCGAGCGCTCCTGGCGTTTCAGCATTACGCTCAAGGGCTTCAGTGCGCGCCCGATGAGCACCAGTCCTATCCCGCAGGCTGCGGTGCCAACCAGGGCCAGCGAATACCCCACCGCCTGCCGATCGGCAAAAATATAGTCAGTGCAAAAAGCAACCAAGGTCGGCCCCAAAGCCAACCCAATCACGTTCACCGTGACCACGTGAGTCCCGACCAGAACGCCGCGCATTTGGTTCGGAGTAACACTCTGGATACACGTAGCCACTAACGCCAACGGCATAGGCACAAGAAAGCTGACCACCGCAATACACATCAGGGCGCTGCCCTGCGTTGGTGCCAACGCCAGACCAATCAAGGAAGGTGCGATCAGCAGCAGAGATATCATCGCGACCCGCAGCTGGAAATCGTAGTAGCCACGGCGCAAAAGAAAATTGCCCGCCACCGGGCCTGACAACACGCCCAGCGAACCGCTGACCAGGGCGATGACACCGTACTGCGTGCCGGCTTCCACCAGGCTCATCTCCTGCACTCGCAACAAATAGGTCGGAATCCAAGCCTGCAGGCCATAGAGCACGAGGGTGACGCAGGGTATGCCCAGCATCAAGGCAGTATAAATCCGTCCGTTTGCGCGCACCCAGGAAACAATTTCACGAAGTGGAGCCGCAACTGGCGTCGCGGTCGCCAAGCCTTTCCGCGCCGGCTCGCGCACAAAAAATACAATCACAGAGAGCAGCAAACCCGGCGCGGCCACGACCATGAAGGTGGCTTGCCACGCCGCAACCGAACCCAGCAAGGGGAGCTGCAAATCGTCGTGGGCCAGCAGCGCCTCCATAACAAGGCCACCAAGTATCATGGCGATACCGGCACCGAGATAAGGCCCGGTGAGGAAGATACTGAAGGGCAGTATGCGTCGTTTGGGCGGAAAATAATCAGCCAACAGAGACCAGCTCGCGGGCGTCAGTGTCGCCTCCCCCATACCGACTCCAGCTCGCGCGATAAACAAGCCGCCAAAGCTTTTAGCTGCGCCACATGCGGCAGTCGCCAGACTCCAGAAAGCAATACCGCCAGCCAGAATCGACACCCGGCGCCGGGTGTCCACCAGACGCCCAATAGGCACACTGAGCAGTACGTAGGTGGACACGAAAGCAAACCCCTGAAGCAGGCTGACTTGCGTGTCCGTGAGATTCAGATCCTCCTGAATAGGCCCGACGAGCAGATTGAGAATCTGCCGATCAATAAACGAAAAAACAAACGCAATCGTCAGCAGCAGCGTAACGGCCCATGCTCTGCGGGCCGATGGGTAGCCGTCCTCACCAAGAGCCGCGTTGTTCAGGTCTTTTTTATTCAAGCAAGTCACCAGTCGATTCTTTATACAAGTTGTTACTCTGAGAAAGCACAGCAGATTCCACCGCAGGCCTTACCGTGAGGAATCTTCAGGCACCACCAGATAGCGGTGTATCAAGCCATCTGATAGCTCAATCCAACCCAAAAAACCCAGGCTGCGGCCGGAGGGGTCCAGCACGCTGGCGCGGAAAGCACCGCGATCGCCCTGCACGATCACTTCGTCAACCCGGTGTCTGATGCGGATGACCTGCATTTCCTTCACCCTGGTCTGCATAAACTCGAGCAATGCAGCGCGCCCGTGCAGATGATCCGTATGCCGTGAATCGTGGCCGTCGTGTGGCCAGACCTGGGTGTGCTGCCAGTGCATGTCGCGGGTAAAAGCGAGCACGGCGCCAGCGGGGTTGGCTGTGTCGACATTGTCGAAATACACATGCTGCAGATGAGCATGGAGCTCTTCGGGGGTCATCTAGAATACTCCTTGGCCAGCGGCGCCATTCAATTACGCGTGAACCTCAGCCCACATCGCTTCTGGGGTAAACGTCTTAGCGCGTAAAAATTCCACCTGTGCAGCGCACCAAGCAACATACCGAAGAGCACAAAAATTCGCCTCAAACGTACAGGCACTGCGCTGACAACGGGTCATATCGACCATGCTACCGCCGTATTATGTGTTTTGACTTGCCAGGAGAGGTAAGGTGGACTACATTCTTGCTCGCGTCAAGCAAGTTTAGCAATGCGTCCGGGAGTGCCATGAACGTTAACAAAACACAGATTATGGCGATCGCTACGGACATCCTGAAGGCCGTCGACACGCCGGGTGAGACGGCACTGAGGGTCGTGCAATCATTGACCCTTGCCGACGTCCGCGGCGTACCCACACACGGCGTTGGCCTACTGCCCCTGTACTGCCAGATGGCGGCAGCGGGCGTTATCAAGGTAGGCGCCGAGCCCCAAACCAACGCTATCAGCGACAGTATGGTCTGGGTCGACGGCGGTGGCGCCTTTGGCCAATTAACCGGTAGGCTCGCCGTAGATCTGGGTGTTGGGCTAATGCAGAACCATGGCATTGCCGCTGTGGGAATCGCTGACGGCACCCATCTGGGACGACTGGGAGAATGGGCCGAGCGCGCCTGCGACGCGGATGCTGCTTTCCTTGCCTTCGCCAACACCGGCGGGGGCGCACTCAACGTCGCCGGCGCAGACGGTGCCCACCGCGTGCTGGCACCAAACCCGATCGCTTTTGGTATCCCGACCTGCGGCAGCCTTGCCCAGCATGTGATTGTCGACTTTGCGACATCACAGGTGGCAGGCTCCCGTATCCGCGAGGTAGCCAACGCGGGTGGCCGTTTAAATCCGGACTGGGTGATCGCCCAGAACGGCAGCAGCACGGATGATCCGCAGTCGTTTCTGGACGGCCTCGCAGCATTGCGCCCACTGGGCGGGGCCTCTGCAGGGCACAAGGGTTTTGGTCTGATGGTGGCTGCAGAGATGCTCTCAGCACTCGCGGGGGGGCTCATGGCGGGAGAGCGCGACGCACCCTGGTTCAGCAACGGAGCATTGTTTCTCCTACTGGATATTCGCCGCTTTGTACCCCGGGAGGACTGGGGCAGGCGCGTAAAAGCGTTTGCCGAGTACGTAGACAAAAGCGGCTACCGGTTGCCCGGGACTGGCAGAAGCTCAACCGTGGAGGATCGTCTTGAGCTTGCCGAGCATACCGTTGCGGCGCTGCTGCAGCTTGCCGCTGAGCTCTCGGTAAACTCTCACGGCCTGTCTGCTCCGGTTAACAGCCGCACCGTGACGCAAAGTTGGTGACCCTGTGGGAACGGGGTTCCCGATTCCCGGCTATCTGCGTCCACCCGTTCTGCAACGCCGGAGTGCGATCAAGAATGACATGCCACACGGCAACACGCCTACCTGCTGTGTCACCACGAGTTCGAGCGGCGGCAGGCAAGAATATCCACTGCCGGACAACCGCGTTGTCAAGAGCAGTGACGCACCAAGCGCAAAACAGGAGGCTGTAAATGCCCATTGATACTCAGCGTCTGCACCAGTTGATGGACTACGAGGCAGCGCGGGACACCCCGCCGACAAACTTTCCCGCCCTGCCGCCAATACCCTCCGCACGCTACACCGATGCGGGGTTCTACGAGCTTGAGCGGCAAGTCATGTTCCGCAAGACGTGGCTATTGGCCGGGCATCTCGACGAGATGCCTGAACCCGGCGACTTCCACCGCTGGGACATGGCGGGACTGCCGGTCGTGCTGGTACATACAGAAGATGGCAGCGTGAATGCCTTGCTCAACCGCTGCAGCCATCGGGGTGCACCGGTCGCCATGGCGAACAAGGGCAAAAAGAAGCGTTTTACCTGCCCCTATCACGGCTGGAGTTATGCCCATGACGGAAAATTGCTGGCGGTGCGTGACGCGCGTGATTTTCGCGATCTCGACATGAGCGCCAGCGGCTTGCGGCGCTTGCGCTGTGAGCGCCTGGGCAAGCTGATTTTCGTTAACTTCGACCTTCACACACCAAGTCTGCGGGAGTGCCTCGGTGCACTCGTGGACGAATGGGCAGAATTTGACCTGGAAAACTGCCGCTTGTCGCGAAGAGACCGCTTCACCGTGCGATGCAACTGGAAAATTGCCATGGAGGCCAATCTGGAGGTCTACCATGTGCCCAGCATTCACGGCCGCACAGTTGCGCCAGTGCTCGATTCGCGGCGCAACGTGAATACTTTCTACCCGGGAGGGCACAGCAGGATGGTCGCACCGATTCCGGCGGGACACGCAAACCCTGCATGGCAATCCAGGTGGCCGGAAATTAGCAGCGCAGGAGAGATCGCCAGAACCTGCACGCAGTCCTACAGCGTGTTCCCGAATCTCGTCATGCCACTGAATCAGTTCGTGATTCCCCCCATCCAGTTCTGGCCAGACGGGCCTGACCAGTGCATTGTCGAAACCTGGACCATGGCACCGGATTGGGGCTCAACCGCGAAAAACGGGCCGGATATGTGGACCGAAGACGCGGGTGCGCGACCCAGCCTCGTGCTGCGTGAGGACATCGAGATGTCGGAGGCAATACAGGAGACCCTGGACGCTACCCAGTCGACCGGCATTCCGCTGAGCTACCAAGAGGCGCGAATCTACCACGCACATCAGTCGGCCGATGCGGCCATCGGACGCGAGCACATTCCGCCAGAGCTGCAAGTTCAAGCTGTTTTGAATGAAGCCTGGTGGCACCCCAATGAACCTCGCCTGGCGTGAATTCACCGCCTCGTCGAACCGATACAGCACCGAGCCTGCAAACGCATCGCGCTGCAGGTAACACAAACCGTGAGGCAAGGGACATTTCACCATGACAGACTTGAGCGCCATGTTGCAAAGAATACAAAGGCTGGAGGATCGCGAGGAAATTTACGCGCTGGTCGCACGCTATGGGCTTGTCATGGATGACCGCGACATTGCTGGCATGCCGCAGTTGTTCACGCCGGATGTGCGGGTACGCTCCCTCGATGGAGTGATGGACGCACACGGTCGAGATGAGGTGGTGGCGATGTTTCGCGGCCGTTTTGAGGTACTAGGGCCAAGCAATCACTTTACCCACGACAAGATAATCAGTTTTGGCGATGATCCCGACGTAGCAACGGGCACGGTGTTGTCGCACGCGGAAATGAACCGCAAAGGCAAGCCAATGCTCGCCGCGATCCGCTATACCGATCGCTATGCCCGCCATGAGGGTGCATGGAAAATTGCAGAGCGCGTGTTTGCTTTCTTCTACTACATCGCAACCGAAGAATACCTGGATGCGCTTGGCGAGGGCAAAGACTTGCGTATGCGCGCGTACGACACACACACGGCTGCGGATATACCGGAGGGACTAGATTCTTGGAAAAGCTATTACCGTTGAGTTAACTCAAGCCGCGAAGCTATAGCGGTAAGCCACGCCAGCTATGCGCAACCGCCGGATCGGGGAGAACCTGCTTGCTCTTCTCACACACCGTCTTAACACGCGCCACCGACAGTCCTGTGTGAGCGGCAATGGCATCGACATGATGATGATCCGGCGCGCCCTCCTCCCGCGCGTCGCGCAGAAACTGCAGAATCACGCCCTCCTGAATCTTGAATTTTACCCAACGGTAGAGAACCACATGGGCGGCCACTGCGATGATCACTACCAGCGCCACAATGATCTTTGCATCCATCCCTGAACCTACCCGGTAATCAGCATCCAACACGTTGCTTCAAGCTGTGTATAGCTCATGCGACGCCTCACCCCTTCGGGTCGCGCACATACATCGCCGTCCCGTTCCGCATTTCTATCTGGAACAACTCCGTGGTACGAATCAGGTCGCTGATCTTCTTGTAGCCGTAGTTGATGGAGGAAAATGAACTGTTGTTGTTGGAGATATAGCTCGCCACCATCCCCATATTGGCCCATCCATCGTCGTCAGAGGCTTGCTCCACGGCAGTTCTGAGTAGCTTCACCAATGCAGTGTCCTGCCGCAACTGCGCCCTGCCCTTCCTCGCTGGCACCTTGTCGCTTTCCGTCTTGTCGTCACCGGCGGCCAGCAGGTTCTCGATGTAGATGAAGGGCGAGCAGGAGTCGACAAAAGGCAGCGGCGTTTTCGTTTCGCCAAAGCCATACACCGGAAAGCCGTTCTCCAGAATGCGCAGCACCAGTGGGGTGAAGTCACTGTCGCTGGTCATGAGCGCGAAGGCATTCACATTGCCACTGTAGAGCAGGTCCATGGCATCGATAATCATCGCCGAATCGGTCGCGTTCTTGCCCTTGGTATAGGCAAACTGCTGCATGGGGCGAATGGCATGAGGGTGCAGCTTTTCCGCCCAGCCGGACAGAGAGGGGCTGTTCCAGTTACCATGGGCATGACGCACGTTGACCGTGCCGTGTTTTGCCAGCTCCTGCAGCACACCCTCAATCGCGGTGTGACTGACATTGTCGCAGTCGATCAACAGGGCAATTCTCTTGGTTTCCTGCACACTTGCTCCCTTTGCGCTGCCCAGGCGCCGCTTTTACCGCCTGGGTGTTTACGTGTATTGTTAAGCCACATAAGGCAGTCTCTTTCAGGAGTGTGGTACATGCAAGACTATATCCCGCCAAAACTCGACTGGGTGCGCGAACACGTTGAGCTGTACGAAGGCAGCGGTGGCACCGAAGGCACCACGCTACTCGACACCGGCATGCCCTGCATCATCGTCACCCATACCGGGCACAAAAGCGGCGGCATTCGCAAGATTCCGCTGATGCGCGTAGCCGTGAATGGCAACTATGTGCTCATCGGCTCCATGGGCGGTCAACCGCAGAACCCGGCCTGGGTCGCCAATTTGAGGGCCAACCCGAACGTGCAGATACGCGATAAAACAGAGGTTTTCGACATGCGCGTGCGCGAGGTGACCGACGACGACGAGCGCGCCCGGCTGTGGGCAGCGAGCGTTGCCGCCTACCCGCCCTACGACGACTATCAGGCGAAGACGGAGCGCAAGATTCCGGTGTTCATTGCGGAACCCCGTTAGGTTCCGCAGTCAGGGAGCTGCGCGGAAGCAGGTACCGGACGGTGCGGATTTGGAGCGTCAGGGCTTTTTAGCGACGCGCACGCCCTCTTTGCCCTTGGCTTCATACATCGCTTCATCGGCGCGCGCCAGAGCACTTTCGAGCGTATCACCTTCATTGATAGCCGTAATACCCAGTGAAATCGAGACATCCAGCGGTTTGCCGTTATCGTTAAAGCCGGCATCGAGTACCTCGTTGAATGCGCTGGTTGCATAAGCTTCGGCGCCGTCAACGTCCGTATCCGGCAACAGAATCACGAACTCGTCACCGCCAAACCGGCACACCACATCGGTCACACGAGCACGGGACTGCAATATGTCCGCGACCTTGACCAACACGAGGTCACCCGCGGCGTGGCCATAGGTATCGTTGATGTGCTTGAACTTGTTGCAGTCGACGAACACGATGGAAAGCTTCGCCGCGTTGCGCTCCCAGCGCGCGAACAATTCCGCCGCGCGTTCGTCAAAGCCGTTGCGATTGTATACGCCCGTGAGTTGGTCCTTTATCGCCAGGTCGGTTTTGTTACGGATCTCCGTGCGCAGCACTTCGGCCTCGGTTTCCAGCCGTGTCAACTGCTCGGACAGCGCATCGACTTTTTCCTGCGCCTCCCGGTGCTGCTGGCGCTCCGCTTCCACGTGCTCCGCCATGTGCTGCGAAATATTCTGCAGGGTCTCCTCGAACGCCTTGCGCATGGTTTCCAGGTCGCCACTGCGGCTGGCTGTGCCCAGCACATCGACGTCGGCCGCAACTTGCGTTTGCAGTGATTCGGACCGCTCCACGGAGCGCTCACCACCGCGGGTCACGTCAACAACCAGCTCTTCGAAGCCACCGAGACGCTCGCGCAGTGTGTCGAGGAAGTCGCTGGTTTGCAGGCGCTCTTGGCGAATGCGACTGTCGATACTGTCCATTTCGCGGGTGACTTCGCGCATCAGCGCCTGTGCCTGGTCGACCACGGTGATCTCCGGCAGCGCGTCGCGCAGGGCCTTGCTGCGCACCTGGGAGCCGTTGATGACGTCGATATGGTCCACCAACCTGTGTACAAGATTGGTGAACAACTCGAGGAAATGGTCGTAGTCGACACTGTCGCTGGCGCGACGTTTGAACAGGCCGCGCACGCCGCCCTCGGAACGTGATTGCCGTGCCGCCACTTCTTTCAGCGCTTCGGTGGCCGATGCGAGCAGTTCACCCAATGCCTGCTGGCGCGCCCCCTGTGAAGTTTCGCCGGAAATCTTGCGCACCAGATCGGTCATCCGCTGGTGATCTTCTGTGCGCAGCGGCATGGCCTTGATAATAGAGGACAGGCCCGAGAGGTCGTGTGTGGCCGGTAACGTGCTGCCGTTGTCGGGCGAATCACCAGTGACCGCCATCACCACCTTGGCCAGCTGGTCGGACGCAGCAGCCAGTTCGCGTCCATCGGCGTTGTCGTGAATCAGGCGTCTGATGCGCGCCAGAACTTCGTCAATCGTGTCGCTGTTGCCCTCCGCCATGCGCGCCAGGCGAAGTGTAAGACGTGTAAGAGCTTCTGTGCGCTGCATACCTGTTTCCGTTCGGCGTTTCTCGTTACACGCTTTCGTCGAGCGCGATGTCCAGATAATAAACAAAAGCGAGAATCTCAGCGACTGCAATATAAAGACTTTCTGGTATTTCGTCACCTACCGGTATCTGGCAGAGCAGCTCGACCAGCTTCTGATTCTCGTACAGTGGAATATTATGCTCGCTGGCCAGGGCGCGAATACGCTCTGCGAGCACGCCCTCTCCGCTCGCAACAACGGTCGGCGCGCCTATGCCGGTGTAGCGCAAGGCGGCGGCGCGCGCCGGCGGCAGGTTGTCGCGTGTATCACTCATGCGCGCACGTCCAGAGCAGAGGACGGCGCATCAGGCACATCGGATAGCGAGCTCGGTGCGCGGCTGACCAGCCCGGCGAGCGTCAGCCCCCGGTTCGCCAGCGCTTTCTCTAGCAGTACACCGCTTGCCTGCACCAGAGTGCGCACCGCTGGCTGCTCACTGATCACTTCCACCGCCAACTGCCCCTGTGCCAGCCGCGCCTCCACCGCCAGTGCACCCAGCCGCGGTAATTCGATATTCAACTGCAGCCGCCAGCGCTCCTGCCCATCTGCCTCTTCGCCTTGCTGCGCTTCGCGCTCAAGCCGCAGTTGCAGCTGCCTGGGTTCATCCTGCCACAGGAAAGGCAGGCTAAACACCCAGTTGCGTGCGCTGCCTGTGTCGGCAGGCAACGACGCCAGTTGATTCGTGGTGATGGCGGTGAGTGCGGTTTCAAGCTCCTGGCGCAGCCCGAGCAGCGCGGCGGCATCGGTGGCGCGCGTGGGGATGGCATTGACCTGTTCAAGGCGTGCATCAACCTGCGCCAGCACCCGGGCAAGGCTGGTTTTCATATCGGCGGGAGGCGGTGCAGCGCCTGGCGGCCTGCTCGCCGTGTGCATCAGCTGCGCCTCACTGAACGTGCCCGAGGCGGCGACGGCGGCGCGCACGCCGGCCGGGCTTGCCAACTGAGTTGCACTGCTCACCCCCCGCAACACCTGCCGCACCAGTGGCAGGCTCTCCGCCGGCAGCGTGCGCACCGCGCCTTCGGCGGGCTGCAGCAGGCTGACCACGCGTGCGAGTGCATTGACCGTCTCCACGCCCGGCGCGGCCGCACCCAGCAGACGCACATTCCCGCCGGGCTCCGCCGAAGCAGGACTGGCGGGGTTGCCGATAATGCGCAACACGGCCTGCGGCTGCAGCTGGCGCACTTCCAGCAGCAAACGCGCTCCCTGCTGCACCGGAATATCCGCCGTTGCGGTAATTTGCAGCCCACCGACCCGCAGCACCAACTCTCCCGTGGGACGCTGCCCCGAAACCAGCGCCGAGAGGGTTTGCCCCACCTGCCAGTTCTTCAGCCACAGGCCAAAGTTTTTCTGGTCGGTGCGGGCGGCGGTCAGGGCCAGCTGGATTTCTTCCACGACAACGCTTTCCCGTACAGAATAGCTCGAATGTAGCATGAAAGCCGGCGGGCCCGCATCGCAGGGTGCTGACGCACCACGAAGGTTGTCTGTATACTGCGGTTACACAGCGAGCTTGGCGTTACAAACGGCATTGAGGCGGTTCGCCTCCAGAAGACCCCGGAGATACGGCTTTATGGATCTGGCAACACTGCTCGGATTGGTGGGCGCCATGGGCGTGGTGATGGCGGCCATCATCACCGGCGGCTCTCCGATCATTTTCATGAACGTTCCCTCCATTCTCATCGTCCTCGGTGGTACGGCTCTCGTGGTGATGATGAAGTTCACCCTGGGTCAGTTCTTCGGCGCCTTCAAGGTGGCAGCGCGCGCCTTCATGTTCAAACTGGACGAGCCTGAAGACCTGATCACACAAGTGGTTGAGCTGGCCACAATTGCCCGCAAGGAAGGCATGCTGGCGTTGGAAAACGCGGAGATCAACAACGAGTTCCTGCGCGACGGCGTGCGTATGCTGATCGACGGCAATAACCGCGAGGTGGTGAGTGCGGTCATGAGCAAAGACCTGCAACAAACCATCGATCGCCACAAATGGGGCTCCAAGGTGTTCTCTGCCACCGGCGATGTCGCCCCGGCGATGGGCATGATCGGTACCCTCATCGGCCTGGTGCAAATGCTCTCCTCCATGGATGACCCCAAGTCCATCGGCCCCGCCATGGCCGTAGCCCTGCTCACCACGCTCTATGGCGCGGTGCTCGCCAACATGGTTGCCATTCCCATTGCCGACAAACTGGACCTGCGCAAGGCCCAGGAAGGGCGTATCAAGGCCATGTGCATCGACGGCGTGCTCGCAATTCAGGAAGGCCAGAACCCGCGCATCATCGAATCCATGCTGAAAGCCTACCTGGAGCCCAAGGAGCGCAACAAGGAAGCCGAAGCGGCATGATCGACTTCGAGGAAGAAGAAGAGTCCAAACCGGGCGCACCCATGTGGATGGCGACCTTCGCCGACCTCATGTCACTGCTGATGTGCTTCTTCGTCCTGTTGCTGTCGTTCTCCGAAATGGACGTGCAAAAGTACAAACAGATTGCCGGCTCAATGAAAAACGCCTTCGGTGTACAACAACAGGTGAAGGTGGAGGACATCCCGAAAGGCACCAGTATCATCGCCCAGGAGTTCAGCCCCGGCAAACCGGACCCCAGTCCGGTGGATACCATTCAGCAAGTCACCGCGGATACCACCAAGCCTTCACTGCAGGTCGGGAACCCGGACGCCCCGCCGCGCGACCTCAGCGAGGAGGAAGCCCGTGAGATCGTACAGCAAGAGATGGAATCCCTACTGCTGGAGACGCAGGAGGACGCGGATCAGCTGCGTGAGACACTGCAGGAAGAACTCAACACCGGCAAGATCGATATCGAGACCAACCAGCGGTCTATCATCGTGCGGATACGCGAGAACGGCTCCTTCCCCTCGGGTTCGGCCGTGCTCAATGCAGACTTTCTGCCCGTAATGGCGCGTCTGCGGGATGCACTGGCGACGATTCCCGGCAAGATTTCCGTGGAGGGGCACACCGATGACGTACCCATCAGCCGAGGGCAGTTTCGCTCCAACTGGGACCTGTCAGCCTCTCGCGCGCTGTCGGTCACGCATGAATTGCTCGAGGGTGGGGTTCTCTCGGATGAGCGTATCGTGGTGGTTGGGTACGCCGACACACGGCCATTCACCTTCAATGACAACCCCGCCGGGCGCGCACTCAATCGTCGTGTGGAACTGGTTATCCGCCAGGGAGGCGAAACCGAGTCGGAAACCGGCCTGGACAGCATCCTCGACGGCAACTCGGAAATCCTGGATATACTCGGCGTTGGCGCAGGGCGCTGAGCCGGATCAATGATTCATGCGGACCCAAAAACCATGACGACACCCAGCATTGAGCGCAGAAAGTACTACCGGATAAACGATGAAATCCTGCTGCACTACCGCGTAGAGGCCGGCAGCGAGGACGAGGATTCGCGTGGGGTTGGCGTTGAGCTCGCCGCGGGCGCCATACTCGCCGAGATCGACCGCGAGCTGAACCAGACGATCAATCGCGTGTGGTCGGCCGACCCCGACGTTGCCCGGGCGCTCGGCCTGCTCAATCGCAAGATTTCTGTTCTGGGCTCACTGGCCGGGGAGACAGAAAGCGGCACGGGGCCGGTGTCCTACCAGCATATGCAGGTCAGCCTGAGCGGCACGGGTATTGCCTTTGAGGCGCGCGAGCTGCTGCCGGAGAATACGGCCGTGACAATCGAGATTCGCCTGCTGCCATCGCACGCCCCCCTGCGTCTCCTGGGAAAGGTTGTGGCAACGCCGGAGCCGGTTGCCGAAGGCCAGGGCTATTGGACGCGGGTAGAATTTCGCGAGGACACCGACCAGCAGGAAGAACTCATCCGCCACGTGGTGCAGAAACAGGGCATGTTACTCGCCGATAATCACTGACTAGGCGCGCTCATCGATATTTCCGCCGAGACGCTTCTTGCGTGAGCCGGTTTTTGGTGCGGCTGGCGCCTCATCCTCTGCAGCGGGTTGTGCGGGTTGCTTGCGCGGCTTGTCGTCGCGCTTGACCGGGCGTATCCGCGTCAGGGGGGTAAGCCCCCGGTCGTCCACCGGCTCTACCATGGGACCTCCCGCTGACCGCAGCCCCGGGCTAGCGGGCCTGCGTTCGCTCGTCGTTAACACCTGTGTTCAACGCCAGCACCACCAATACCACACGCCGATTTTCGGCTCTTCCGGCCTCGGTCTCATTGCTTGCCGACGGATTCTGCTCGCCGAAGGCTACCGCAGAGAGGCGCGCGGGATCAATGCCGCTGCTTTCGAACAGGCGCACCACCGAGGACGCCCGCGCGGCGGACAATTCCCAATTGGAAGGAAACAGGTCATTGCGGATGGGCACGTTGTCGGTATAGCCCTCTACGCGTACGCGGTTGGGGATGGGAGCCAGTACACCGGCAATACGGCTCAGCACGGGCACCGCGCGCGCCAGCAGCACGCCACTGCCACTGGGAAACAGCAGCGTCGAATCGATTTCCAGCTCCACCCAGGCATCGTCCACGGCCACACGCACTTGCTGGGAGGCTACTTCGCTTTCCACCTCGCCGCTCAGGGTGCCCGCCAGGGCATTGAGGTCGGCGCCACCCTGCTCAGCCTCATCCGTGCCGGAAGGCACGCGCAGCGGTACGGAAATGGAATTCTGCGCCAGGTTCGCCGGCACCTGTTCCGCCGGCACCGAGCTGCGCACCAGCTCGCCGACCTGGATGGGGTCCAATGAACGCTGGGGAGCACCAAACGCGGTAACAATCGAGTCCGACAATACCCGGTAGCTGCCCTCATTGGCCGTGGACAGGGAGTACATCACCACGAAAAAGGCGAACAACAGGGTGATGAAGTCCGCATACGACACCAGCCAGCGGTCCTGGCTATCGGATATCTCGGGCGGACGGCGGCGGCGCATAAGCTACTGCAAATACCCTTCAAGCTTGCTGCTGATCGCGCGCGGGTTGTCGCCATCGGCAATCATGACGATCCCGTCGATCACCATCTCCTGGTACTGCAGCTGCTCCGCCGCGATCGATTTCAGCTTGTTGGCAATGGGCAGGAAAAACAGGTTGGCAAAGCCGACCCCGTAGATGGTGGCAACAAAAGCCACCGCAATACCCGCACCCAGCTCTTCGGGGTCAGAGAGGTTCTGCATGACGTGGATAAGCCCGAGCACGGCGCCGAGAATACCGATGGTTGGGGAGTAGCCGCCCATGGCTTCGTATACACGCGCCGCACGCGCCTCGCGCACATGGGCGTTGTCGACCTGCACCTCAAGCACCCCGCGAATCACATCCGGATCAAAGCCGTCCACCAACAGGCCCAGGCCCTTGTTGACGAAGGCGTCGGTGCCACCGGCAGTGAGCTTTTCCAGCGCCAGCAGACCGTCGCGGCGCGCGGTGCGGCTCCAGCCCAGCACCTCCTCCATCAGCGCCTCGCGCGGGAACTTCGGCGGAAATACAATCCAGCGCAGGCGCTGCAAGGCCAGCGCGAAGTCGGCCAGAGGTGTTTGCACCATTACCGCACCCAAGGTGCCCCCCGCGACAATCATGAAGGCGGTCAGCTGCATGAGGGCGCCGACCTCGCCGCCCTCCAGCATGTTGCCAACCACAATCACGCCCACCGCCAGGGTAACACCCAGCAGGGTAAGCATGTCGAAGGACACGCGCGAACCGGGCTTCCCAGCCACTAGCCTCTCCTCACTCTTTCCACGCTTCCAGGGTTACACGCAGGCGGGCTACCGCCTGACCGTGCAACTGCGATACCCGCGACTCGGAGACACCGAGCACGAGGCCGATTTCCTTCAGGTTCAAGCCATCGCCATAATACAGCGACATCATCAATTGTTCTTTTTCCGGAAGTTGCGCCACCGCCTGCTGCAGGGCCTCATGAAAGCCCGCCTCGCCCACCTGGCGCAGGGGGTCGACCTGCTCATCCCCGGCGGACAGGGCGACATCATCATCCAGCTGGCACATGCGGGCACAGGCCAGCTCCCCCGCCAGATTCTGGTACTCGGCCAGCGACAGCGACAATTCCGCGGCGATTTCCGCCTCCCGGGCCGGCCTGCCCTCGCGCAGGCTCACGCTGTTGATGGCCTGCGCCACCCGGCTCAGGTTGCTCTGTACGCTGCGTGGCAGCCAGTCGCTGCCGCGCAGCTCATCCAGCATGGCGCCCTTGATGCGTATGCCAGCGTAGGTGGCAAAGCTCGCCCCCTGTTCCGGGTCGTGCTGCTCACGCGCCTGCAGCAGGCCGATAAGCCCCGCCTGCATCAGGTCATCCAGCTCGATACTGGCCGGCAGTTTTGCCGCCAGACGCAGGGCGATCTGCTTGACCAGCGGCAAATACTCGCGCACGAGCCCATCGACACCGGTCTGCGCTACATGTTGATAGGCGGCTGTGCGATCCATGAGCCGGCGTCAGCCTGTTTTTTCCCTGGCGGCAAGCATACGCTCAATAAAGAATGCCATCCCGCCCCCCATGGGCTGCGGCGGCTCCGCACTGATGCGCGCAGCAATCTCGAGCAGGGCACGCGCCGAAGACGAGCGCGGGTACTCCAGCACCACCGCGCGCTGTGCCTGTACCGCCTTGCGCAGGTATTCATCTCGCGGCACGCTGCCCAGCCAGCGCACATTCACGTCGAGGTAGGTATCGGTGGCATTGCACAGTTTGGCCAGCAGCTGCCGGCCCTGCCACTCGGAGTCCATCATGTTGGCCAGGATGTCGAAGCGTTTGACGCCGCAATCGCGGTTGAGCACCTTGATCAGGGCGTAGGCGTCGGTCAGCGAGGTGGGTTCGTCGCATACCACCACAATCACGCGCTGACAGGCGCTGGTGAAGGTCAGCACGGTGGGGTCGATGCCGGCGCCGGTGTCCACGATCAGCGTATCCACCGGTTGCTCCAGCTCACTGAAGGCCTGCACCAGACCCGCCTGCTCGGCTGGGGCCAGGTTGGCCATACGCGCTACGCCGGAGCTCGCGGGCACCACGGTAATGCCGCCGGGGCCGGGAAGAAGAATTTCCTGCAGGGTTTTCTCGCCGGACAGCACATGGCTGATATCCCACTTGGGGCGCAGGCCCAGCGCGACATCGACATTGGCCAGGCTCAGGTCGGCGTCAAATAACAGAACTGACTGTCCCTGCCGGGCGAGCGCCGCAGCAAGGTTCACGGAGACGTTGGTCTTGCCCACACCCCCTTTACCACTGGTTACTGCAATAACATTCGTGGGGGCCTGCTCGCCCATGTCAGGTTTTCCTGTTGTTCATTCAACTTGCCATGGCTGTCATGCCAGCCCGTAAGGGCGGCACCGCATCCGCTCGCCGCCGCTGTCGCAGCCAATCTGCTGCCAGCGCGATCAGCTCCCCGGCCCTGGCGGGCTGCAGGTCATCCGGCACACGCTGCCCGCTGCTGGTATACGCCACCGGCAACTGGGCGCGGATCAGGGTGTCCAGAGTACCACCCACACCCGCTGCCTCGTCCAGCTTGGTGATGATAGCACCGCTCAAGCCCTGCCTTCCAAGGGAATGCATCAGCTCGCGTGTGGGCGCCACACCGGCAGAGGCCGACAGCACGCCCAGCACCGTCACCGGGATGGGGCTGTGGCGCAGGACCTCGATCTGTTGCAGCAGGCGGGGGTCGCGCTGGCCCATGCCGGCGGTGTCGACAAAAATGTGGCGACGATTGCGGAAGTCGCGCAGCGCGGCATAGAGCTCGGGGCCATCGCTGACGCTCTGCAGCGGCACATCCAGCAGTGTCGCGAACGTTGCCAGTTGCTCCTGGCCGCCTATGCGGTACTGATCCATGGTAATGAGGCCCACCTGCTCGCGGCCGTGGCTGAGTACCGCGCGGCCCGCCAGCTTGGCGATGGTAGAGGTTTTCCCCACGCCGGTGGTGCCCACGCAGGCCACCACGCGGGTGCCACCGGGCAGGCCGTCCGGCAGCGTGAGCAAGCGTGCCTCGAGTGCGGCCAGGGTGCGCTGCCAGAGCGCCTCCAGCCCGCCGCTGGTCGGCAGGGCATCGGTAATGCCCTCGCTGAGCGCGCGGGAGAAACCCATGCGCGCCAGCCGCTGGTTGAGCGTGGCGCGAACCGGTGCCTTGGCGGCGCTGTCGCGCCAGTTGCGTTGCTGCAGCTCGGTTTCCAGCAGAGAGCGCAGGTTGGCCAGCTCGTTTTGCAGTTGCACCATGCCGAGTTCGTTCTCTACCGGTGGCGCCACCACCGCAGCGGGCTGTTCGCTCCCGGCCGCGGCCTGCTCAACCGCTTCCAGGTTGCAGGCCGCCACCACTTCAACACCATCGGCAACGCGACGGTTGCTCAAGATCACCGCCTCCGCGCCGAGCTCTTCGCGCACCAGCGCCAACGCGCTGCGGCTGTCCCGGGCATTGAATCGTCGTATGTTCATCATTTCGCTCCCTGTAGGGCACCGGCACTACCGCCGATGGTGGCAACCACCTTGATCGTCTTGGTCGACGGTATCTCGTCGTAGGCCAGTATGTAGAAATTCGCCATGCGTCCGCGCAGCAGTCGCGACAGGAACAAACGGATATTGCCCGCCACCAGCAGCACAGGATTCTTGCCCTCGGCTTCCAGCTTCGCGGACGCCTCCAGCACCTGGCGAATCACACTGTCCAGCAGGGACGGCTCAAGCCCGCCCGCACCTTGATGAATAGAGCCCAGCAAGATCTGTTCCAGTTTCGAGTCCAGCGCCATCACCGACATCTCATCCGCGGTACCATTGATGTTCTGGAAGATGGAGGGCCCCAGGGCAATACGGACTTTAGCGGTCAAAGCGTCAGAATCCTGACCCTTGCCCGACTGATCCGCCAAAGCTTCGGCGATTGTGCGCATATCACGCACCGGAATCCCCTCCTCCAGCAGGTTCTGCAATACCCGCGTCATCTCGCCCAGCGACATGGCACTGGGCACCAGGTTTTCGACCAGCTTGGGCGAGGAGCGGGCCAGTTTGTCCAGCAGCTGCTGCACGCCGTCCTGGCCAATCAGCTCGCGCGCGTGATTTTTCAGCAGCTGGCTCAGGTGTGTGGCGATAACGGTGCTGCTGTCGACGACGGTATAGCCCTTGGTCTGGGCGTCGCCGCGCTGGCCCGGATCGATCCACACGGCATCCAGACCGAATGTCGGGTCGCGCGTGGCCACACCCTCGAGGTCGCCAAACGTCTGCCCCGGGTTGATGGCCAGCTCACGGCCGGGAAATACCTCGCCCTCCCCCACCACCACGTCGTGCAGGCTGATGCGGTAGGCATTGGGAGACAGGTCGAGGTTGTCGCGTATGTGCACGGAATGCACCAGGAAACCCAGCTCTTGAGACAGCTTTTTACGCACGCCCTTGATACGACTGAGCAGATCACCACCCTGGTTGCGATCAACCAGGGAAATGAGCCGGTAGCCCACCTCCAGGCCGATTTCATCCACCTCGGCCACGTCATCCCAGCTAAGCTCCGTATTTTCCGGGCTGCGCTCGGGTCGCACCGGCTCAGGTTCCACTGCGCCCACCTGCTGTGACTGCCAGCGCAGATAGCCCATGACACCCAGCAATGCGGCGATCGGTACGAAGACCACGCCGGGCATGCCTGGCACGAAACCGATGAGGCCGATAATACCCGCGGCCACAAAGAGAATACGCGGGTTGGAGGTGAGCTGCAGTGTCACCTCGGCCCCCATGTCCTGGGCGCTGGACACGCGGGTGACGATGATCGCCGCCGCCGTGGAGAGCAGCATGGAGGGAATTTGCGCCACCAGGCCATCGCCAATGGTCAGCAGGGTGTAGTTCTGCGCCGCATCCGTGGCACTCAGGTTGTGCTGCAGCATGCCAATGGCGATACCGCCGAGCACGTTGATCAGCAGAATGAGAATGCCGGCTATGGCGTCGCCGCGCACGAACTTGCTGGCACCGTCCATGGCCCCGTAGAAATCGGCCTCCTGCGACACTTCCTCGCGACGGCGCAGGGCCTCGTCCTGACTGATCAGGCCGGCATTCAGGTCGGCGTCAATCGCCATCTGCTTGCCGGGCATGGCGTCCAGGGTAAAGCGCGCGGTGACTTCCGAAATCCGCCCTGCACCCTTGGTCACCACCACGAAGTTGATGACCACGAGAATGGTAAACAGCACCAGACCCACCGCGTAGCTGCCGCCCACCACGAATTCACCGAAGGCTTCAATCACCCGGCCCGCAGCGGCGGTACCGGTGTGCCCTTCAAGCAGAACCACCCGGGTGGATGCCACGTTCAGGCCCAAGCGCAACAGGGTCGCAATCAACAGCACCGTGGGGAAGGACGCGAAATCCAGCGGTCGCGAGGAATACACCGCGGCCATCAGCACAATAATTGCCAGGGCGATATTGAAGGTGAACAACAGGTCGAGTACCAACGGCGCCAGCGGTAATACGATCATCACCAGCATCAGCATCAGCACAATTGGCGTGCCGGCACCAGTCAGTACAGTCTGCCAGGACAATCCCGGGGCGCCCGGCGCTACTGCGGCGGCGTTGTCATTCGCCATCGGTGGCATCCTCGTTCATCAGGTCTTCATACTCCGGGGGAATTTCCAGTGCCGTGGGGCGTGGTACGTAGTCCGTGGGCCCCGCGCGACGCAACTGGAACAGGTAGGCCAGCACTCGGGCCACAGCCAGATACAGCCCGCGCGGGATTTCCGCTCCGATGTCCGTGGAGGCATACAGTGCCCGCGCCAACAGGGGCGCTTCGTACATCGGCACCTGGTGCGCACCGGCCACGCTGCGGATGTGCAGCGCGATCAGGTCGCGCCCCTTGGCCACCACCCGCGGTGCGCCGCTGCCCTCGGCACTGTAGGCAATGGCGACCGCGTAGTGCGTAGGGTTGGTGATGACCACATCGGCGGTGGGCACATCGGCCATCATGCGCCGCTGGGAGACCTCGCGCTGCAGCGTGCGGATGCGCTGCTTGATCTCGGGCCGACCGTCGGTCTCTTTCATCTCGTCGCGTATTTCCTGCCGCGTCATACGCAACTTGCGGTGGAAGTCCCACAGTTCGAAGGGCACGTCGAACAGGGCAATCAGTGCCATGGAGGCGCTAAGCAGCAGCAGGCTCCAGGCCAGCAGGGCCGCCGTCGACTGGCTGGCAGCACCGGGCGACAGGCTGCTGAGCTGGAGGATGTCCCGCTGCAGCAGGCCGAACAGGGCAAAGGTCACCGCCAGAATGAGCAGGAACTTGATCAGCGCCTTGGCCAGTTCCAACAGGCCCTTGAGCGAGAACACGCGCGCCAGCCCCTTGACCGGGTTGATCTTGTCGAAGCTGAAGGTCATCGATTCAGCGGAGAACGCCCAGCCCCCCATCAACAGCGGCCCGGCGAAGGCGGCCACCAGCGACACGAGCAGGAAAGGCGCCAGCAACACTACCGCTGAGGACATCATGTGCATGAAGTGTACCGGCAGGTGCACCGCGTTGAACGCCAGCTCCCGGTCTGCCGCAAACGCCTCCGCGGCCAAGCGAAACAGGCCGTCCACCATGGCCGGGCCGAGGGTCAACAGGCTGGCGGCGGCGGCCAGTAGCGTGATGGTCGTGTTGAGTTCCTTGGAGCGCGGCACCTGCCCCTTGCGCCGCGCTTCCTGTTTGCGGCGCTCGGTGGGTTCTTCTGTGCGCTCCTGACCGGACTGCTGCTCGTCTGCCATCAGAACACCATCAGCGTCTGTTCAATGCCGGCTTCCAGAAAACGGCGCATGGCCGCGATAAATGCCGGCATACCGAGCAGTAGAAAAGTGAAGCCGACCAGAATGGTGACTGGAAAGCCGACCGCGAAGATATTCAACTGCGGCGCGGCTCGAGTGATCACACCCAGCGCTATATTGGTCATCAGCACGGCGGTCAGCGCCGGCAACGCGAGCACCAGCGCGCTGGCGAAAATGCCACCACCCAATCCCGCCAGGTTGGCAAAGGTACCGGGGTCAAATCCCGGCTGCCCGGGCGGCAACAGCACCAGGCTGTCGCCGAACGCCGAGAGCAGTAACAGGTGACCGTCGATCGCCAGAAACAGCAGAATGGAGAGGATAGTATTAAACTGGCTGACCACCGGCACCTGTACGCCGTTCTGTGGGTCAACCGACATGGCAAAACCCAGGCCCATGCTCATGGCCAGGGTCTCCCCCGCCACCACCACCGAGGCAAATACCATTTGCATCACGAAACCCATGGCGGCACCAATCGCCACCTCTCGCGCGGCAAGCAGAATTCCCGCACCGCTGAGCGGATCTGTCACGGGCGCCACCGGCATCAGCGGTGCCACCAGCGCGGCTATCAATACTGCCAAAAGCACGCGTACACGCACGGTGACATTGGCGGCGCTGAATATCGGTGCCACCAGCATGAGTGCTGACACACGCAGGAACGGCCAGTAGTAGAGCTGCATGGCGGCCAGCACCTGATCGATATCGAGCGGCAGGCCACTCACCCCAACATCCCCGGGATCTCGGTGTAAAGGCGCTGGGTAAAGGTGATGGCCACCTGCAGCATCCAGGGACCGGCGACAAACAGCGCCACCACCAGCGCGATCAGTTTGGGAATGAAGCTCAGAGTCATTTCCTGGATTTGTGTCGCCGCCTGGAAAATACCGATCAGCAGGCCCACCGCGAGGGCAGACAAGAGCAGCGGCGCCGCCAGCAGCACCGCCAGCCACAACGCATCCATGCCGACATCCAGTACTGTTTCCGGGGACACAGCGCCTCCTACACCACGAAACTGTTGACCAGGGTGGACGCCACCAGCGTCCAGCCGTCGATCAGCACAAACAGCATGAGTTTAAAGGGCAGCGATACCAGCATCGGCGACAGCATCAGCATACCCATTGACATCAGCACGGAGGCCACCACCAGGTCGATGATCAAAAACGGCACAAACAGCAGGAAACCGATCTGGAAGGCGGTTTTCAATTCGCTGGTCAGAAACGAGGGCAACAACACCACCATCGGCACATCATCCGGCGTCTGGAAGGGCCCGTAGCCTCCCAGCTCGGCAAACAACATCAGGTCGTTTTCGCGCGTCTGGCCGAACATGAACTCACGGAACGGGCCTCGCGCCGCCGCCAGCGCCTGGTCGAAGTCGATGGTCTCGTTCATGTAGGGCAACAGGGCATTCTGGTAGGCCACATCGAATACCGGCGCCATGATGAACAGGCTGAGAAACAGGGCGAGGCCGAGAATGATCTGGTTGGAAGGCGTCTGCGCCGTGCCCAGCGCCTGGCGCAGAATGGCCAGCACGATGAGAATCCGGGTGAACGAGGTCATGGTGATCAGCGCCGCCGGCAACAGCGTGAGCACCGTCATCAGCAGCAGGATCTGGATGTTCATGGAGTAGTTGCTGCCACCCCCCGGCGTGGGGTTGACCGACACCAGCGGAATGCTCGCCTGGGCCTGCGCCAGGCCCGGCAGCAGCAGCACGCCCAGCAACACAGCCAGCGCCGCGCAAGCGGTACGCAGCGGCGCGCTCATTTGCGTGGCCCAAGCGGGTTGACGCTGTTGAGGATGGTGGCGAAGTCGGGGCGCTGGGGTGTGCTGGCGGCTTCGACGATCACCGGCTCCGCAAACACATGCAGTGTTCTCACACTGCCGGGGGCCACACCGAGCAGAATCTGTTCCTCACCGGCGCGCAACAGCACCACACGCTCGCGGCTGCCCACACTGGCGCTGGCCAACACCGCCAGCCGCGCGCTGCTGCCGCTGCCGCCGCGGCTGAAGCGACGCATCAGGTAGAGCATGCCGAGAATGCAGCAAAATACCAGCAGCAGTGAGCCAAGCACCTGCACCAGATAACCTGCGCTGAACAGTTCCGGACTTTTCACCGGACTTTCTTCAGTCGTTCGGAGGGGCTGACCACGTCAATCAGGCGCAGGCCGAAGCGTCCTTCCAGTTCTACCACTTCGCCACGCGCGATCAGTGTGCCGTTGACCATCAGGTCCAGCGGTGCATTGACCTCGCGGTCCAGTTCCACTAACGCCCCCTGATTCAACGCCAGCAGGTCCTTGATGGACATCCGCGTGCGCCCAATTTCCACCGACAACGTCACCGGTACATCGAGTAGCAGATCAAAGTTGATCTCGCCACCCGTGCCCCCGGCTGCGCCCGGCGAAAGCTGTTGCAGTGCCTCGCCTGACGGTTCGCCCGTGCCCTGTTCGTCCTGTTCGCTCATGCTTCTATCCTGTGCTTTTGCCCGTCGGCCCGTCGGGGCCGACAAAACCTGTGATCTTTATGGCCTTTTGGCCCTCGTAGGCGCCATAGCGTCCACTGGCCAGGCGCACGCCTTCCACGCAGAGGTCGACTTCATCCGGCACGGCCAGGTCGATCACCGAGCCCACCTTCAGACTCAGTACTTCACCCAGAGTCAGCTCGCGGCTGGCAAGCATCACGGCCACATCCACCTTGACCGCGGGCAGTTCGCGCCGCAGATGCGGCCCCCAACCCTGCCCGACTTCCTCGGTGGCAGACTTGCGCGGCGCACTGAAGCGCTGTTTCCAGGGCTCCAGCGCCGCAAACGGCAACAACAGGGCCACCTCGGATGTCAGCTCGTTCAAGCTCACTGCAAACACCATCTGCACCAGCTTGTCGGCGCGCGGCAGCGACGCAATGGCGTCGACATGCGGGACGGTGAGGAGCGGGCCAGGTTCCAGCGGCAACTTGTCGGCCCAGGCGGCCACCAGCGCAGCAACCACCTGCTCGGCCACACGTTCCGCCAGCCGCAGTTCACTGGGCGTGAGCGTGGCGCGCTGCACGTTGGCAACGCTGTCGCCACGGACTCCGCCGAAATAATCATTGACCAACTGAGACAATAACGGTGCGGGGCACACCACATGGCAATGCCCCGCCAGCGGCGGCAAATCGAGCGTGGTGACCGCCACGCTTTCCGCCAGGGATACCAGTACTTCTTCACAGGCGAGCACGCGCAATCCCGCAGCGCTTACCTCGAACTCACTACTGAACACGTCCTCAAGGCCGTGTGCCAGTTGTTCGGCGTGTCGCTCCTGCAGCGGTGGCAGCAGCGTCAGCTGGTTGAGCAGCGATTGCTCGCGGGCGGTGAAGTCGAAGGCACGATAGCCACCGCTCGCTGCGGTGCCGTCGCCAGTCAGTGCATCCAGTTCGCCTTCCGAAAGCAGATCGCTGCCAGCCATACGCTACCTACTGCAGCACAAAGGAGGTGAAATAAACGTCCTGCACTGAATCCGGGCCGGACATCTTGAGCACTTCATTCACGGCGTTCAACACGTCCTGACGCAGTGCCTCCTTGCCTTCTACCGTGCGTAACGCGTCGAAATCCTGGTCGCTGAGCAACATGATCAGGCGATTGCGCACGGCGGGCGTGTTGCGCTGGGCTTTTTCCAGCACTTCCGGTGCATAGGCCATCAGCTGAATGTCGGTCTGGATATAGCGCATGCCGCCCTTGTGGTCGAAGTTGACCAGAAATTTCTCCAGCGGCATGTAGACCGCTTCGCGCTCCTCTTCCTTGGGTGCCGCGGGCTCGGCACCGGCCACATCGGCGGCGGCCTCGTCATTGCTACCCAGCAGCATGAAGGCTGCCCCGGCACCACCACCGAGCAACACCACAACCACCGCGATGATGGCGATCAGTTTGCCCTTGCCACCACCGGATGCCTTGCCGGCATCGTCCGCGCCATTACCCTTGCCGAGATTGAGATCGTCTTTTGCAGCCATGCTTGCTCCTCGCAACTGACCGGCAGCCCTGCCGAATGCCGCCAACTGTCAGCAACATCCCTGAAAGCAAAAGCTATACCAGAATAAAAAAATCTATTAGATACAGAATGTTAAGGCGCAGAGTGTGCGGCGAGTGCCAGTATTTTGACACCCCGCGCCCGCGTGGCTGCCGGGGCAGCCTGCAGGCATACTAGACTGAAAATCGGGGGAAGTTAAATGTAGTAGTCGACCAGGCGAACGCCGGCGGACGCAAGCGCAGCGCCGGGTTCGGCCGTACCGGGCACGGGTCCGTCAGCCAGGCTGTCCGCCCCTGCGGTGCGCGGCAGGCCGGGGGCATCACGCTGGCTGTCGGCACCGCCCTGGAACTGGCTGGAAACGTCGCTGTGGGAGAGTTGCAGGCCGCTCTGGGCCAGCATTTCACGCAGCCGCGGCATGGACTGTTCGATGGCATCCCGAGCGGCTGCGGAATCCGCCACAAACAGCACGCGGGCCTGGTCGCCATCGGTGGTGATGGAGACCTGCAAACGACCCAGATCAGCCGGGTGCAGTTGCAGCGTTGCTTCGTGGCCACCGTTGCGGGCAAATACCTGGAGGCGGTTGGCCAGTTCGCCGGCGAATTCAGCGTCCTGTGGCGCATGGGTCATGGCCAGGTGCGCGGGTGTGCGTGGCGCCGTCGGGGCGGACATGTCTGCCGTGGCGTTGGCGCCCTGGGTAGCGCTCATCGCTGTCGTAGAGGTCGTGGACTCGCTACCTCCCGCAGCCAATGCCGCACGCAGCGGCTCAAGGCCACCCTCAGGTGCGCGCTGGCGGGCCGCCTGCAGGGCAGTGGCTTCCTCGCCGCGCAGGCGCTCGGCGGCCGCCAGCATACCGGCTTCTTCCGTGCTGGCCGCGGTTGGTTCTGCGGCCGCTAGTGCCTCCGCGCGTGCGGTGGCCGCTTGCGCAGCAGCTTGCCCAGCTGACGGTACACCGGTTTGCAAGGCGGCTTGTCCTGCCTTGGCGGGCCCATCAGCGAGCTCACCTGGGATCACTGGCACAGCGCCGGGCGCGCCGGCAGCCGTTTCCCCTGTCAGCATCGCGCTACCGGTGGCGGCTGCGCCGGTGCCAAGTACCCCGGTATCAGGCGGGGCCAGGGAGTTGGCAGCCGCGTCGGCTGTTGTCTCGGCGAGCGTTAGCGGTGTCACCGGGGAAGCGCCCACAGCCTTTTCAGCTGCGGTTGCATCCGTCGAGCCGGTCAGGGGGCTGGGTAGCGCCGTATCCGCGGTAGCGGCCGCACCATCCGGGTTGGGTTCAGCAAGCCCCTCGAGAGCAAGCGTGAAGGGTTGCCTGACGCCCGAACCGGCCTCACCCCCTTCCACGCCGGGGGTATTGCCCGGCACCAGCGGCAAACTACTGCCGCCGGGCGACGCCGCATTGCCGCCCTTGCCATCGCGCGAGGTATTGCCCCCGCCGGCCGGCCGGTCGGAAGCGCCTGCTCTCGCGGCGGCAAACAACTGCGAAAATCCATTTTCAGCCCCGTCCTGCGCCGTATTCCCGGGCGCAACGTTGGCGTCCGAGCTGGCGACAGGCAGCGTTTGCAGTACCGTAATCATGGTGGGTCTCCCGTGTCAGGGGAGAAAAAGCAATTTACGTGCCAGTACCCGGCGGTTCTTGCCCGGGCGGCACAAAACCGGCGTTGAAGCGCTCGTCAACAGCGCGCTGTTCAAGGCGTTCGGCGTGGTCTTTGGCGACGATGCGTCGACGCGCGACGAAGTCTTCCAGGGTGGAGGTCTGCAAAGACTTCTGCATCCAGTCGTCGCGCTGTTGCTGGAGCTTTTCGGTGCTCTCGGCCACGGTGCTCAACTGCAGGCGGATGGCGTCATTCAGATTGGAGAGAAACTGGCGATAGTCCTGCAGCTGCGCGGCCGCCATACCAGAGGCCGACATGTCGCGCAGTTGCTGCTCGTATTCCTCGGCAAAGCGCTGCAACTGGTTGAGCTGGTCGTTGTTGCGGCTGTGGTGGGCCTGCTGTTCCTGCAGGTTGCGCGCCGCGCCGGCCTGATCAGCGCGGGCCACGGTAACGACCTTGTCGAGCTTGTCTACCGCGCTCATGACTGGCCTCCGAGGCCGGCGGCACGAGCGGTTTCAAGCATGGCGTTGAGGCTGTGTTGCATATCCCGTTTCTCGTTCCAGGGTTGGCTTATCAGCGCTCGCAGTGGGCCAATCGCGCTCAGCGCCCGGTCGATTGCCGGGTCGGTGCCTCGCTCGTAGGCGCCGATGGTTATCAGGTCGCGATTCTCCCGCCACACAGCATACAACTCCTTGAGCTGGCGTGCCAGCTGCAGCTGGGCGGGGTCCACCACGTTGACCATGGAGCGGCTGATGGACGCTTCGATATCAAACGCCGGAAACAGTCCCGAGTCCGCCAGCTGGCGCGAGAGCACGATGTGGCCATCGAGAATGGCGCGCGCGGAATCGGCGATCGGATCGCCCAGGTCATCGCCCTCCACCAGTACGGTGTAGATCGCGGTGATCGAACCCTCCTGCGTGTTGCCCGCGCGCTCAACCAGCGCCGGCAGCAGCGAGAACACCGACGGCGGATAGCCTTTGGCCACCGGCGGCTCACCGGCCGCGAGGCCGATCTCACGCTGGGCCTGGGCAAAGCGGGTCAGGGAGTCCAGCAATAACAGGACGTTTTTGCCCTGGCGGCGGAAATGTTCGGCAATGGCCGTGGCCCGCCAGGCACCGTGCACCCGCATCAGCGGTGGATCGTCTGCCGGAGTAGCCACCACCACGGCGCGGCGCAGGCCTTCCGGCCCCAGAATTTCATCCACGAACTCGCGGACCTCACGCCCGCGCTCGCCGACCAGCCCCACCACAATGACATCGGCCGCGGTGTGCCGTGTCATCATGCCCAGCAAGGTACTTTTGCCGACGCCGCTACCCGCAAACAAGCCGAGGCGCTGCCCACGGCCGATGGTGGCGAGGGCATTGATCGCCTGTACACCCACGTCCAGGGGTTCGCGCACCGAACCGCGCGCGAGGGGATTGATGGAGGGGCCGCGCAGGGGCGCGTAGTCGCGAAACATCACGGTGGGGCCGCCATCCAGCAGATGCCCGGCACCATTGATGACGCGGCCCAGCAAGTTCTCGTCCACCCCGACTCGGTGGCTGAAGCCCAGCGGGCGCACCCGCGCACCGAGCATTACACCGTGCAGGTTACCTTCCGGCATGAGGATCAGGCGCCCTTCAGAGAACCCCACGACCTCGGCCTCCACGCTGCGCTCTTCTTCCGCCTGGATACTACAGCGGCTGCCCACCGCGCCGGTACACCCGGCCACCTCCAGCCGTGTACCGACCATGCGCACCAACCGGCCTTCGCGGATGGGCGTATTGGCCTGCACCTGCGCTCCCAGGCTGCTGATCTGCTGCCGCAGGCGAGCCGCCCGCTCAACACCCAGCTGTTCTGCCGCGCTCAAGACTCCGCTCCGCCGACTGCGCCGCGACTCTCGCGCAACCCGCGCACCACCTCGTCGAGACGGCGCTCAGTGGAGGCGTCGACGTAACTTTCCGCGGTGGCCACGCGGCAACCCCCGCGCAGGAGGGCCGCATCCGTGTGCAAGGTGACCGCCAGCTTGGGCAGGTTGTCCGCCAGCCACTCACGCACCAGCGCAGCATCGGCGGGATGCAGATGCACGTCAACCGGCCCCTCCACCGCTTCGAGCAGTTCCAGCGCCTCGGCCAGCACGGCCTCGATGGCGCCGGACGACGTTTCCAGCTCGCGCTGGACCACTGCCGTGGCCACCTGCACCACCAGCTCCGACAGCTCACGCAGCAGGCCGGATTCCTGTTGTCGAAACGGCGTTGCCATATTCTGCAGCAGGGCCGCGAGGTCCCGTGCCGAGCCTTCGGCTTTGGCTCGCCCTGCGGCCAGACCTTCCGCATGGCCCGCGGCATAGCCCTCAACGCGCGCACGCTCGGCGATTGCCGCGGTATCCGGCGGCGCCGCCGCTGCAGGCGCTGCATCCCGCAGCGGCGGGGGTTGCCAGCTGTGCGGGCGACCAGCGTCAGACAAAATCGTCGCCCCCTTTGCCCAGCGTGATCTCGCCCTCGTCTGACAGGCGGCTCGCTACCGCGAGAATTTCCTTCTGAGCCGCTTCAACTTCGGCCAGTTTCACCGGACCCTTGGCCTCAAGGTCCTCACGCAGCATATCTGCAGCGCGCGACGACATGTTGTTGAAAAACTTGTCCTGCAACTGATCATCAACGCCTTTCAGGGCAATCACCAGGCTATCGACCGCGATTTCCCGAATCAGGCGCTGCATGCCGCGGTCATCCAGCTCTGTGAGGTTGTCAAACACGAACATCAGCTCACCCACTTTCTCCCCGAGGTCGGCATCGGCCTCCTTCAGAGAGCCGAGCAACTCCGACTCGATATCCGCCTTCACGTTGTTGAGAATGGCCGCCGCACTGGTCATGCCGTTGACCGAACGCGGCGGCGTTTTGCGCACCTTGCCCAGCTGCTTTTCCAGCACTTTATCCAGCTCTTCCATCGCCGCCGGATCAATCACCTGCAAGCGGGCCACGCGCAGCAGCGCCTCGCTGCGCACGGGTTCGGGGATATTGACCAGCACCTGGGCTGACTGTTCCTCGTCCAGCGAGGCCAGCACAATGGCAATGATCTGCGGGTGCTCGTCTTCCAGCAGTTCCGCCACCGCACCCGGGTCCATCCACTTCAGCGCTTCAATGCCTGAGGTCTGCTGCTTGCCCGGCATGACTTTCGCGAGCATGGAGCGCGCCTTGCTTTCACCCAGCGCGTTAGTCAGCACACGCCGGGTAAATTCCGAGGCACCCAGCCCCAGCGGGTTCAGCGCACTGGCGTCTTCGTGGAACGCTGCCAGCACCGTCTCAACCTGCTCGTTGGAGATAGACGACAGCGACGCCATGGCCTCGCCTATGCGCTGCACTTCACGCGGCTCCATGTGGCGCATGATGGCGGTGGCCGACTCCTCGCCCACCCCCAACAGGAATACCGCCGCACGCTGCGCGCCGCTCAAACCTGCTCCTGCAGCATCAGCCATCGCCCGCCACCCACTGTTTCATCACATGTGCAGCCCGCTGCGGCTCGCCCTCGGCCACATTGCGCGCCATTTGTAATTGCTGCTGGTACCCGGTGTTGCCGGGCAGGCCGCGCCGGTCACCCGCCAGGGTCACCTGGTCGTCGCTCATCAGTTCACCACCACCCTGGGCATATCCCGCATCACCGTAGCCGTCGTTGCCCAGGGCCCGCTGCCCCGATGGGCCGATTGCTGCCGGCACCGGCGCCACTGAAAACTGCATCAGGGGGCGCAGCACGAAGAACAGCAGCGCCGCCAATCCCGCCGCCACGCCCAGGCCTTTCAGTACGCGCCACAGCCAGTCTTCCTCGAGCAGCGAAGGCTCCGGTGGGGCTTCCAGGACGGGCGGCTCCACGAAGGACGCGTTGATCACGCTCACGGTATCACCACGTGCTTCGCTGAAGCCGACGGCCTCCCGCGCCAGGCGGGTAATCTCGTCCACCCGTTCCGGTGCCAGCGGCGCCCGTGCCACCGAGCCGTCCTCGGCGGTGGTTTCCACATGGTCCAGCACCAGCGCAATGGACAGCTTCCGCAGCGTTCCCGGCGTTTCGCGAATGTGGCTGATGGTCTTGTCCATTTCATAGTTGCGCGTTTCGCGGCGCGTAGACCGCGTTGGCGCCGTGTTCTCCACCAGCCCGGCCTCTGGCGGTTGGGCCAGCACGTCCGGGTCTTCCGGTGGCTGGTTGGCCAGCGTACCCGGCACACCACCCTCCAGCATCCGGGTGGTCATCTCCTCCGAGGTTTGTTCGCTGCGCAATACCGTATCCGGCGCGTACACCTCGCTGGTGCGCTCGATACGGGTGAAGTCTATATCCGCCGACACCTGCGCGTGCACGCGCCCGGGCCCCAGAATGGGCTCAAGAATATCGACGATCCGCTGGCTGTAGCGCTGCTCCAGCTGCTGTGCCATCTGGAACTGTTCCTTGCTGTAGCCGAAATCATCCGGGTTGCCCTGCGTCGACAACAGCCGGCCCTGCTGGTCAACCACGGAGACGGACTCCGGTTGCAGGTTGGGCACACTGGCGGACACCAGGTGCACGATGCCCGCCAACTGCCGGTCAGACAGCACCTGGCCACCGTACAGGTGCAACACGACCGAGGCGGCCGGCTGCTCTCGCTGGCGCAGGAAAGCGCTCTGTTTGGCCATGGCCAGGTGCACGCGGGCACCGCGCACACCATCCAGAGCGCTGATGGTGCGAGACAGCTCCTGCTCCAGGGAACGGTGATAACGCGCCTGCTCCATAAAGCTGCTGACACCGATCTCCTGCTCCTGATAGATTTTGTCGAAGCCGATGTCGCCAGAGCGCGGGAAGCCCTCAGTCGCCAGCAGGAGCCGCGCACGGTGCACCTGGTCGGAGGCCACGGTAACCATGCCGGTGCGATTGTCGAGCCGGTAGTCGATGCCGTTGGCATCCAGCGTTGTCATCGCCGCTGTGGTGTCTTCGGCGGCCATGCTGCCGAACAGGGGCTTGTACTCGGGCACCAGCACCCATTGCACCAGGCCAATGCCCAGCGCAATGCTGGCCGCCAGGCCCACCAATAATGCCAGCTGGCGGGAAATGGGCTGCCGACTGTAACCGTTGAAGCGCGCGACAAGTCCGCCGCTATTCTCTGCCATGGGTCAACTCACTCCTCGGGGCACATGATAAACCAGCAGGGCTCAGACCTGCATACTCATGACTTCGCGGTAGGCGGTGAGCAGCTTGTTGCGCACCTCGCTCAGCGCCTGGAATTCCAGGCTGGCTTTCTGCGCCGTCACCATCAACTCCGCCAGCGACACACCCGGGTCACCCGCCTCGAAGGCCGTGGCCATCTCGCGGGAACTCTGCATCGCCTGGTTGACGTCGTCGATGGACTGTTTCATGAAGCTGGAAAAGTCGGCGCCGCCGGCAGCCGCGGCAGATTCGCTGCCCGCCTCCGCGGCCATGCTGCGCATCTGTGCCAGCACCTGATTGATTGCCATTTCGCTCATAGCCTGTCCTCTCTCAATGTGCGCGGGGTACAGCCAACCCCAGTTCACGGAAGCGCGCCAGTTTGTAGCGCAGCGTGCGCGGGCTGATGCCCAGGCGCTCCGCGGCTTCTTTGCGGTTGCCATCCACGGCCGACAGCGCGGCCACGATCAGCTCGCGCTCGCGCTCCTTCAGGTCACCCTCCAGCAGCGGTTCAGCCGAAGCAGCGGCTTCTACTGCAGACGGCGCCGCAGGGGCTGCAGCGGCAGGCACCATGGCCGCAACGAAGTCGATATCTTCCGGACCGATCTCCGGCCCCGGTGCCAGCAGGCTGGCACGCTGCACGCAGTTTTCAAGTTCCCGTACGTTGCCGCGCCAGTTGTGCGCGGCGAGGCGCTGCAGGGCGGCCTTACTGAAAGCGAGCCCACTGCGCGGTGGCGCGTAACGCTGCAGGAAGCGCTGTGCCAGCGGCAGGATATCCGCCGGGCGATCGCGCAGGGCGGGCACCTCCAGCGGCACAACACTCAGGCGATAATAGAGGTCTTCCCGGAACCGGCCAGCGGCAACGGCTTCAGCGAGGTTGCGGTTACTGGTGGCAATCACCCGCACATCCAGCGCGATCACCTTGTTGCCGCCCAGGCGCTCCACTTCACGTTCCTGCAGCACACGCAACAGCTTGGCCTGCAGGCCCAGGTCCATCTCGGAGATTTCATCCAGCAGCAATGTGCCGCCGTTGGCCTGTTCGAATTTGCCGGGCCGCGACTGGTGGGCGCCGGTGTAGGCACCTTTTTCATACCCAAACAGCATGGATTCCAGCATGTTCTCGGGAATGGCGGCGCAGTTGATGGCAACCATGGGCCGCTCGGCACGGCTGGAGCAGGCGTGCAGATAACGCGCAATCACTTCCTTGCCGGTGCCGGATTCACCGGTGACCAACACCGTGGCATCGCTGTGCGCCAGGCGCTCTGCCAGGCGACACACCCGTTGCATGGCGGGGTCTTCTGCCACCATGGCCACACCCGGCTCCGGCACCGGCTCGAACCGGGCCAGCATTTCCAGCAGCACTTCCGCGGCGAAGGGCTTTAACAGATAATCGGTGGCGCCATCGCGCATCGCAGACACCGCATGCTGCACCGAGCCGTGGGCGGTGATCATGACAAACGGCAGCTCCGGGCTGCGGGCGCGCACCTCGCGTAACAAGCGCTCGCCGTCCATCCCGGCCATCTGCACGTCGCTGATGATCAGGTCGACCGGCTGGCGCTCCAGCTGCTGCAATGCCGCCGCGCCGTCACAGGCGCTCCACACGCGGTAGCCCCCGTACTCAATGGTGTCACACAGCGCTTCCCGCAGCGTACTGTCGTCTTCAACCACCAGAACTTTCAACGCGGCTCCCACAGTCAAACCTCTCCTTCTGCGACCGGAAATTCCAGAATGAATTCGGCGCCACCCTGCGGGCTGTCGCCCAGGCGGATCTCGCCCCCCAGCTCGTTCACCGTGCGCGCCACCACCGCCAGGCCTAGGCCGGTGCCGGTAGATCGGGTGGTAAAGAAGGGGTCGAAAATACGCTCGCGCAGCTCCTGTGCCACGCCAGGGCCGTTGTCCCGTACCCGCAACAGCATGCGCTCGCGATTGAGGGCACCCGCCCATACATCCACATGCACCGCTGCCCCGCCGGCTTCAATGGCATTCACCACCAGGTTGGCCAGCGCGCCGGCCAGTGCGTCGCGATCACCACGCAGGGCCAGAGTGCGATCCACCGGCGTCACCGAGAGCGTGGCGCCGGCGGCCTGCAGCCGCGCCTGCACATGCGCCTGAAAGTCACCGAGTACGTCCTGCAGGCAGATCAGCTCCGTGCGTGGGGGCGCACCGCGCACAAAACCCAGCATGCTTTCTATCAAGCCTTCCATATGCACCAGGCGCTCGGCGAGCCGGTCGCAAATACGCTCCCGCTGCGCGACCGCGAGGTCCGGTCGGCGCAGTTGCGCCAGATACAGCGTGGTGGACGACAGGGGCGTGCGAATCTGGTGCGCCAGTCGCGCCGCCATTTCACCCAGCGCGCTCAGGCGCTGTTCGCGGCCCACTTGCGCTTGCAGGTCGTGCAGTTCGGTGGTGTCGGTCACCAGCACCAGCGTCTCGCCCTGCTGCGCCAGACGGCGGCTATGCAGCGAGAGGTGCCGCTCCGGCTCGCGCTCGCGTATGCGCGCCTGTACGGCGGGCCAGTCTTCACCCAGCAGCGGCTCGCCAAACAGCGCCACCGCTTCCGGGTTGGCGTCGCGCACCTGTTGCCGTTCATCAACCAGCAAGACACCGCCCGGCAACATGGCCATCAGGGATGCCAGCCGCTCCAGCAGACGCTCCTTCTCGGCCAACTCATCCAGCCGCGCCGAGCGCGAGGCCGCGAGCTCCTCGTTGAGGCGCGCTACCCGCGATTCAAGGTCGCGGTAGGAGGCATCCAGTTGATGTGAGACCTCGGCAAGACTGCGAAAGGCCGCTTCCAGGTCGTGTTTTTCGAGGGGTACTGCCTGCTGCATGATCGAGTTCCACCGAGCGCTATCACGCCAATGCGGCAGTGAAAGCAAAAGCCATGCCCAAGGTGGAATTTATTTATTTTTCAGGATGTTAGAAAGAGAACCAGAAGGCCTGACAGCTGTCGGCGTCAGGAATCTGACGGCGCCGAATCGCGCTGTAATTCAAACTTGCGCATCTTCTCCACCAGGGTGGTGCGCTGCAAGCCGAGCAACTGCGCCGCGCGCGCAACCACCCAGCCACTGCGCTCCAGCGCCTGCAGCAGCAGGGTGCGCTCGGTGTCCGCAAGGTGCTGTTTGAGGTCCAAGCCGTCTGGCCCCAGTGTCAGGGTTTCAGCCTGTGAGGCGGCTACCGGCACTTCGCGGGACACACCAGGGGCCGGCGCGCGCGGCTCGCCGTCGTCCGGCGCTTCACCCTCGACAACATGCGCGGGCGCCGGGGGCGGTTGAGCGGGGTCGAAGCCTTCGCAAAACTTCGGCGGCAGGTCGGCAAAACCCACCTCGGCACCGGGAAACAGGATGGCCAAACGCTCCACCAGATTATTCAGTTCACGCACGTTGCCCGGCCACGCGTACTGCTGCAGGGCCGCCATGGCATCCGCCGCAATCGCCACGCTGTCGCGCTGTTCGCGCGCCAACTGGACCAGAAAGTGCTGCACCAGCACCGGCACATCTTCCGGCCGGGCCCGCAACGCCGGCACGTCAATAGGAAACACATTGAGGCGGTAGTAAAGGTCGGCGCGAAAACGGCCATCCTCAACGCGCTGCTCAAGATCCTGGTGGGTGGCGGCAATCACCCGCACGTCGGTGGGCTGCGAACTGGCACTGCCCACCCGTTCAAAGCAGCGCTCCTGCAATACCCGCAGCAGCTTCACCTGCATGGGCAGAGGCATGTCGCCGATCTCATCCAGAAACAGTGTGCCGCCCGCTGCCAACTCGAAACGGCCACGCCGGGTGCTGATGGCGCCGGTGAATGCGCCCTTTTCATGCCCGAACAACTCGGACTCCAGCAGCTCCGCCGGAATGGCACCACAGTTCACCGGCACAAACGGCCCCTGGGCGCGCGGCGAGGCGCTATGAATGCCGCGGGCAACCACTTCCTTGCCGGTACCGGATTCACCCAGAATGAGGACCGTGGCATCACTGCCCGCCACCTGCGCCACCAGCCGGCGAATCGCATGCATCGCGGCACTGGGACCCACAATGGGCGTCGAATTGTCAGGGTACTGAGGCAACCGCATCAATCCATGTACACAGCGAAAAGGGAAAACCACCAACGGCGCAGAGTCTGCGCAGCCGGGCGCGCACTGTCAACTTATTGACGGCGAAAAGCGCGATTAATCCCCGCTGTGGGCACGGCGATAGGCGACCTCACGGCGGTGATGGCGGAAAATAAGCTTTTCCAGCCACACCCGGGCGGCGCCCGCCAGGCCAACGAAACGCACCGTGTTGCTACCGGCCGCCAATTCTTCCGGGCTGCTGATGACTTCACCATAGCAACACAATGGTTTGGGCAAGCCGCGTTGAATATACAGTTCCAGAAAAATGCGTGCGCCCGCCGGGGGGCCCTCGCCTTTCCAGCTCACCTGCTCGGCAGACACCTGCACCGCGCTCACCGGCGGGATATCCAGCTCGTGGTACACCAGCGCGCTGACCAGATCGAGCACCAGGTTCAGCTTCAGGTCGAGCCGGGCAATGTCCTGCTGAATGCCGGGCGGCGCGTCCGTATCGTCCTTGGTATTGAGCCCATCGCCAACCGCAGACACGGCACGCAGGAAACTCTCGTTGGACGCGTTGACCATGGCCAGGTGCGTCTGCTCCGGCTCGTAGTCAACAGGTTTCCATGACAGCGCAATATTATCGCTATAGACAAGGCCGTTCACGGCGTTCTTGCTGCTCATGCCCAATGCTCCGCAAAAGCATTACGATAACACAGGGCGCAGGGTACGGAACGCCCCTGCCGGAGGCTTGGGTCAGGGTTGTGACTTCACCCGCTCATAGTGACCGATCGCCGAGCGCGTGCGCACCTGTGCGACACCCTGTTGCAACACCGCATCGCGCGCCTTGCTCAGGTGGGCCATCATTTCTTCGTTGAGGTGGAGGATGGCCGCCAGCGCCTCGGCCACCAGTTCTGCGTGTTCGGTCGAGACCGCTTCCTTGAAGCAGCGCGCCAGATCGTCGCGGCGGTCCTGCTCACGGGCGGCCACGGCGTCCCAGTCGCCCGCTTCGGCAAGGGCGACCATTTCGCGGGTGACCGTCAGCACACGAGCCAGGCGGCGGCACTGGCTGAGCGCGGCTTCAGAGCCTTCAGCGGCAAAAAGAGAGCCCTCGGCGGATGAGAGAGAGCCCTCGGCGGCTGCGAGAGAGCCTTCAGTGGCTGCGAGAGAGTCTTCAGCGGACGAAAGAGAGCTCTCAGCCGCCGCAACACCGGGGAAGGGCAGAATCATCCTGCAGGCCGCCGCTGTTCTGCGGGAATGCTCTCCCAACCGTCGCGAATCGTGCCCAACAAGTCGCGCACTTCTACCAGTGCGGCCGTATCGGCAGCCGTGCCCGCTTCCAGCAGACGCCTTTGCATGTACTCATACAAATCGCTAAGACGACCGGCCAGTTCCGGGCTCTGGTCATGATCCAGACTCACGCGGAGATTATCGATAATGGTGATGGCCTTGCCGATCAGCTCACCCTGGCGCCCCGTATCGCGCCGCTCCATGGCACCTTGAGCCGAAGCAATGCGGTCCATCGCACCATCCAGCAACATGCTGATGAGCTGGTGTGGCGAGGCATCGGTAACACCGCTCTGCACCCCCACTTGCTTGTAAGCGCTGAGCGCCTGACTGCTATTCATACGAGGAATCCTGCCTGTCACTAATTTGAGAAGCGATCACTGGGCAGCGGGATATTAGCCAGCTGCTCACTCACAAAACTGCCTGTGCTGTTGATCTGCGCGAGCAAACCGTCGAGCGCGTTGAACTGGGCGCGGTAGCGGGCTTCCAATGCCTCCAGCCTGCGATCGAGCACCTCACGATCATCGCTGATCGAATCAACGCTGCTCTGCAAACCATCCGTTCGGGCATCCAGTAACCCACCCGTTCCCAGGACGCCGGTGAGCAACCCGTCCAGTCGCTGAGCGATGCCTGTTTCGCTACGTCCGAAAAGCGAGATCAGCCCAGAATTTCCATCTTCCAGCGCCGTATTCAAACGCTCGGAATTGATGCTCAACGTTCCATCAGCAGTGGTAGTAATGCCCAACTCTGCCAGTGAACCAAAAGGGCCATCGGGGTTCTGCACGGAGGCGGTAACTGCATTGCGAACCTGGCTGATCACCGTGCGCGCGGAGAAATCACCCTGCAGTGCGCCGGCGGCACCAGTAGCGGGGTCAAACCGTGTGAGGTTGGATGCCGTGGAAATGAACGTGTTGTACGCGTTCACGAACTGCTCTATCGCACTGCGCGCCACAGCGCGATTTTCACTCACGCTTAACGTCCCAGCGGCGCCGCTGGTCGTTTCCTTGAGGGTCAAACTCACGCCATCCAGTGCTTCTGTTATCGTGTTACTGGTGCTGGTGAGTGCAAGACCGTTGAGAGTAAAGTTGGCATCAGCCGCAGCCGCGGTTTGCGTGAGATTGGCAGAACCGGCATTGAACGACAGGCGTGATAATCCGGCGAGGTCCGTGTCATTGCCATCGCCCGCATCGGCAACGGATACCTCTATGGCATTCGCCGCACCGGTATCGGTGGAACTGAACAACAGCCGGGCGCCGCTCCCATCGTTAACGATAGCCGCCGATACGCCAATATCCGCGGCGTTAACCGCATCACGCACGCCGGCAAGCGTGTTGTTGTTCGCATCAATGGTAACACTAGCGGTCGCGCGCTCGGGGTTCACTGTAAACCCGTTGAAAACCTGGGGCCCCGGGACTGACGGTGTGGCATCTACCGTTCCGAAGCGGAACGTAAGGGTGCCCTCGCCCACCACGTTGGCGGCCGAGGAAAAACTTCCTGAGGCAAGAGACTGTGCACTCGCCAAGGCATCAACGGTAACGCTGTAGTTCCCTGCCGCTGCGCTTGCGGATGCCGTCGCAGTAAATGCAGATGTATTCGAGCTGGTCGCGGTACGTTGCGTGAAGGTGCCTTCATTCCGCAACGCCGCAGAGCGGGCCTGTAGCTCTGCGAGCACGCCCTTGAGCGTGCCAAAGCCTGACAGCTCACTCGTCAGCGACGCTTCCCGACGCAGCAGGCGGTTTTCGACCGGCGTGCGTTCGGCCGCGACAAGCTGCGTGACCAATCCTTCAATGTCCAGCCCGGAACCTACTCCGGTTACCGAAACCATCTACCTACCTCACTGCCAATCGCGCGACATGACGAACACTGACCTTTTAGCTTAGCAAATTAAGTGCCAGATGCGGCAGCTCAATCCTTTTCAACCTTCCTGATCCATAAATACGCCCCTGGAGGGCAATTCAGAGCCGCCCAGCTCCGCCTGTTGTTGCGCCAGAAAACGCGCCAGGGCAACCGCCTCTTCAGCGGGAATCTGCCGCACTACTTCATCCGTTGTCTTGTCCAGCACGGTGATAATCGTGGAACCAAGGTCCTGATCCACCGATATCTGCAAGGAGCGATTCACCGTCTGAATATAGTCCGAAATATCGCGAGTCGCCTGCGCCAACTCCTGCGCTGAATCGCGCTGCTGTTGCTCGGGCTGCCGCTTTTCCTGCGGCTCCGGCGCGGCCTTGCCGCTTGCGGCGACATCTTGCCGGGTTGCCACGTTTTGCGCAGACGGGACCGCTGCGCTTGCCGTTGGTGTCGGCGTCGCGTTTACATTGGTAGGCGTGATTGAACTCGCCATGATCGTATCCTCGTATCTGCGCTACTCAAGACCAGGCCAGAAGCACAAAAGGGTGAGGTGGAAACCACCTCACCCCAGTGCAACTAGCGCATGGTCTCAGCCACTTACTGCAGCAGAGCCAGCACGTTCTGGGGCTGGGCATTCGCCTGCGCCAGTACAGAGATACCCGCCTGCTGCAGGATCTGGGCGCGAGCCAGGTTTGCCGTTTCCTGCGCGAAGTCCGCATCACGAATTCGTGAACGCGAGGCGTCCAGGTTTTCAGATGTGGTCTGCAGGCTGGTTACAACAGACTCGAAACGGTTCTGGATAGCACCGAGGTCGGCGCGGGAACCGTTGATGTTGCTCAAGGCCGCATCAACCGAGCTTATAGCTGCGTTTGCTCCACCAACCGTTGAGATATCGAGAGCACTCACTGCCGTTCCGGTCGCAGCAATGGCGTTTGTGCTGACAAGAGCACCACCAAAGGTGACGTTACCAGACGTTCCCGCCGGTGCATTGTAGGTAACGTTCAAAGTCGCCTCGGACGTCCCCGCCGCAGCGAGACCATAGTCCGCAACGGTCGCTGCGTTGCCCGCAGTGAACGCTACCGTGATATTCCGGCCATCAGATGCTGAAAGAGCCACGCCAGTACCATCATTGCTCGCCACAATGCCTGTCACAGAGGACTGTTGATTGATCGCATCGACAGCGCGGTCAAGGTTGGTCGCTCCTACGCCAGAGTTAGTGACATTAATCGCCAAACCGTTCAGCGTAATAGTATCAACGTCAGCGTCGGCACCGGAGACTACCGTTGACGCGCCCGCTACTGTGTTCGCATCGGCCGTGGCAAGAAAGCCAAGCCCTGAGCTATTGAGTGCGTCAGCAAATGCCTTGGCATCATTATCGAAAGAACCGAGAGTTGTAACCGTGCCATCGATATCAACAGTCTGGGCAACTGGAGCGCCCGTTGCTGCGGTGATAGATACGCCGCTCAGCTGAAATCCTTGGAATTGCCCCAATGAACTAGCCCGAGCACTACCAATGCTGTCTACGGCGATCGTTTCACCCGCGTTTGCACCAACTTGGAAGACTTGAGACTGAAAACTTCCGTCGAGTAATTTGACGCCGTTGAAGTTTGTCTGGCTGGCAACCCGATCAATCTCCGCGACCAGCTGAGTCACTTCCGCCTGAAGTGCTTCACGATCTGAGGCCGAGTTCGTGGCGTTCGCCGACTGCACCGACAGCTCACGAATCCGTTGCAGGTTGTTGGTCACCTCACCCAGTGCGCCTTCAGCAGTCTGCGCCAGAGAGATACCGTCGTTCGCATTACGCGCCGCCTGGTTCAGGCCGCGAATCTGCGCGGTGAAACGCTCGGAGATGGCCAGGCCGGCTGCATCGTCCTTGGCACTGTTGATACGCAGGCCGGAGGACAAACGCTGCAGCGACGTCGCCACATCATTCTGGGAGCTGTTGAGGTTACGCTGAGCAGTCAGCGACGGAATATTGGTATTGATAATCTGAGGCATGGTTTCATTCCTTCTCGTTTCGCGCCGGCTTCCCCTGTGGAGTCGTCGCTGGTCACCGTCCATCGGCCCGGGGAGAGAGCTCCCCGCTCACAAGAGTTAGCGGACGGTTTTGAAGGAACTTTAGGGCAAGTGTCAGATTTTTTTACTAGAGGAAATTGAACAGAGACAGGCCCTGAATGCGCACGTAGCTCTGCTGGGCGGCCTGCAGGGCAACCAACTGCAGGTTGAGGCGGCTGATGGCTTCGGTGACGTCCAGATCGCGCACTTCCGACAGGGTTTCCTGCAGCTGCAGGGTGAAGGCATCATTGCTTTCCCGCAGGCTGTCGATACGGTTCAGGCGCACACCAAGGTCCGCCTGCTGCTCCAGCATGCGCCCCAGCGCCTGGTCGAGGTTGCCCAGGCCGCTGGCCATCGCGTTATTCACCGCCGCAGACGCCGCCGGGCCGGTGGTGGAGGATTTCAGGCTGTCGATAATGTTCTGCACGCTGCTGAACACGTCCTGGCGCGGTGCGGCGGGCACGGTGAAGCTGTCGCCGTCCGCCGGGGTGCCCTCAAAGGTCACGCTGGCACCGTTGAAGGTGATGTCGGCGCCGGATTCGTAGGGGCCGCTGGCCACCACCGCCGCACTGCTGTCGGTCACTTCGAAGGTGACCGGGTCGGCCGGCGTCGCCTGGCTGAATGTGATGGTATAGGCATCGCGCTGATAGTTAGCCGCCGCACTGCTGGCGTCCACCACCGCGGTACCGGCGTTGCCCGCAGTGGCGCGAATGTCGAAGCTGCCGTTGCCGGCGGGGATATCCATGAACACCGCGCGACCGGAATCACGCACTGCCAGTTGTGTGTTGGGTGCCACCTGCAGGAAGCGCTGCCCGTCATCGCCGTTGTACACCACGTCCCCGCCGCTGCGGCTGAAGGGCTGGGTCTGGGCCTGAAAGCCGGCGAACACGAACTCGCCGTTGGCGTCGCGGGTGTTGGCCAGGCTGACCAGTTCATCCAGGCGTCCTTCCATTTCCGTGGCAATGGCACGGCGGGTTTCCGGGGTCTGGGTGGCATTGTTGGCCTGCACGGTGAGCTCACGTACGCTCTGCAGCACGTCGGTCACGTCCTGCAGCACGGTGTCGGCCAGAGCAATCTGCCCCTCGGCGAGGTTGCCGTTGCGCTGAAACTGGTCGAGCTGGGACAGATCTTCAGTCAGGTCCAGAATCTGCACGGCGGCAATGGGGTCGTCCGCCGGCGTTGTCACACGCAGGCCACTGGCCAGCTGCTCCTGGGTTTTCTGCAGCTGGGCCTGCTGGTTCAGGATATTGCTGATTCCCTGCTGGAAAATCTGTGCGGTTGACAGGCGCATGGGGTAGCTCCGGTATTAGCGACGCGTGGCGTCGAGCAGGGTCTGGAACACGGTGTCCGCCACGGAAATCACCTGCGCCGCGGCCTGGTAAGCCTGCTGGAAGCGCAACAGGTCTGCGGCTTCTTCATCCAGATTGACCCCCTGCACGCTGTCGCGGGCGGAAATCGCCTGCTGCAGTAGGGTCGACTCGGCATCGGCGGCGGCGCTGGCCTGACGGCTGCTCACGGCGACATCCGCGACCAGGCCGGCATAGCTGTCCTGATAGCTGGCCGTGCCGCCCTCCAGGGTCTGCACGGTTTGCAGGGCGCCCAGGGCCAGCGCGTTGCGGTTGTCGCCGCTGCCATCGGTGTTGTTGGCGATACTCAGCGTATCGCCAGCGACGGGCGTGCCGCCCAGCTCGAAGCTCAAGCCGCCGAGGGTCACGGCAATGCCGCCGCTGTCAGTGGCCGGGTTGTAGGCAATGGGGCCACCGGCACTACCGGCCACATCGTAGCCAGGCACGCCCACCCCCAGCGCGTCCGGGTTGAAGGTTAGCGTGATGGCACCCCCCAGCGGCAGGCCGGCGGCATCATCCACCGACAGCGCCGACAGGTTGGCGTCGCCCAGGTTCGCGCTAGCGGCACTGCTGCGCACGGGGCTGGCGGCGGCGAAATCCGCCGCGTTGGTGATTTCCAGCGCGAACAGGTTGGCGCCCTGGCCCACAGGCTGGATGAGGAAGCTGTCACCCGCCGCTGGTGTGCCACTGATGGTGATGTCGACACCGTCCACGGTAAATGCGGGGCCGGCCCCGGTCTGGCTGGCGCCGGTCTGCTCGTTGCGCAGGGTCCACTGGGCGCCATCGAAACTGATGCGGTAGTCGGCGCCGGTGAGCGCGCTCACATCACCCAGGCTGGCGCTGACGGTGGCGGCGCCGGTGTTGCCAGAGGAAGCGGCAACGGCGGGCTCCAGCGGGCGGAAGAAGTTGCCGCCGAGCTGGCCATTCAGGTCCATGCCCAGGCTGTGCTGCTCGTTGAACGTGGCCGCAATGCCGGCCGCCAGCAAGCCGAGCTCATTGCGGGTGCTATCCAACACACCGCCGCGGAACGACAGCGCCGCCCCCAGCTCACCGCCCGTCAGGAAGCGGCCAATATCGGTGCTGGACGCAAGCCCGGCGATGCCCACATTCACCCGCGTGGCGTCGAAGGGGTCGCGAAAGGTCTGCAGCTCACTGGCGGTAAAGCCCACTACCAGCGCCTGGCCATTGCCCACCAGCACGTTGACGGCGCCGTCTTCTTGCGTGACGGTGGTGACCCCCACTTTTTCCGCAAGGCGGTTGATGGCCTGGTCGCGCGCGTCCAGCAGGTCGTTCGGTGGCTGGCCGCCGGTTGCCGTGGTGGCGCGCACCACCTGCTCGTTGAGAGAGGCAATGTTGCTGGCCAGGGCATTGATGTCCTTCACCGTAGTGGTGATGCGCTGGCTGACTTCACTATTGAGGCTGCGCAGCTGGGTGTCCAGGGCCTGAAAGCGCCCCGCCAGCTCACTGGCCTCGCCCAACAGCACCTTGCGCTCGGGAATGGAACCCGGGTTGTTCGCCACATCCTGCAGGGCACCGAAGAAGCCCTCAATGCCCGGGGCAATACCCACGGAAGGATCCGCCAGCAGGTTGTCGATGCGGGACGTCAGGCCGCTCAGGGTGCTGAAACCGGCGCTGGAGGAGCTGCGACTGCGTACGTCCTGGGCAAGAAACTGGTCGTAACTGCGGGTGATGGAGTCCACCTTGACCCCGGTGCCCAGGAATCCCGCACCGGTCGCCTCGGGCGGCAGGGTGGCGAAATCCACCCGCTGCCGGCTGTAGCCAGCGGTGTTCACGTTGGCGATGTTCTGGCCGGTCGTCGACAGCGCCCGCTGCAGTGACAGCAGCGCAGAAGTCCCAATGTTCAGCAGATCTGCCACGGTGAGCCTCGGTCAGGGTTCAAGCGGCCTCAGGCCGCATGTCAGATTGTGTTGGCGGCAGCTGCGCGGAATTCTTTAGCTCCGCCACGGTGTCTGCCACGGTGCCGCGCTGCAGGATCGCCAGGATTTTGTCCGCATAGGCCGGGTCGGTGGCATAGCCTGCGGCCTGCAGTTCACGCAGGTAGGCCTCGGGCTCGGCGGCGCTGGCCAGCGCGTCCTGGTAGCGGGGGGCACTGCGAATCAGGTCGACATAATCGGCAAAGGAGTCCGCCGGGGAGTCGTACACGCGAAAGGCCGCGCGCTCAAGGCGGGCCGCCGCGCCGTCGTACTCCACGGTTTGCACACGGGTCACAGGCCCCTGCCAGCCACGCCCGGCCTTGATATTGAACAGGTTGTGGCTGCTACCGGCCTCAGCGGGCAGTGCGCGCTGGCCCCAACCCGTCTCCAGCGCCGCCTGCGCAATCAGCACTGCCGGGTCCACACCCAGCTCCGCCGCCGCGGGCTTGGCCAGGGGCCACAGTTCGCGCACGAAATCTTCCGGCGGCTTCGGTGCGGCGGGCGGCCCGCCGGCAGCGGCCAGTGGCGGCTGCGCCGGGTTTGGCTGCTGCCGTGACAAACGGGTAGAAGCAGGTTCGGCAGCGAGCGCCGCGCTGGCAGCGCCCGGTGTGCTGTTGTAGCGGCCCGTCGGCATCGCCAGGCCCTGCTGACCACCCTGCGGCGGCACCGCCGCCTGCGTGCCCCCGGAGTCCGCAGGGCCACTTACCGCGCCCGCCGCCTGCAGCTGCTCCACCAGCACCTGGGCCAAACCCAGGCCGCCGTGATCCGCCAGGTCCACCGACAGCTGCTGGTCGAACATCTGCTGCCAGTTCTTCAGCTGGCTGCTGTTGAACAGCCCGCCTTCGGGCGTAGCGTCGCGCATGGATTTCAGCATCTGCTGCACGAAAATTGCTTCGAACTGCCGCGCCACCGGCTCCACCGCGGCTGCCGCATCGTTGCGCGCATCGCGGCGCAGGGCGGCGAGGCCGCTGAAGTCGTGGTAAAGAGAAGGCTGTGCCGCTTGCATCAGGAGCGCCTAGATCACAATCAACTGGGCACGCAGGGCACCCGCCTGCTGCAGCGCTTCCAGGATCGCGATGAGGTCACCCGGGGCGGCACCCACGCGGTTCACAGCGGTTACCAGCTCCTGCAGCGTGATACCGGCATCCAGCAGGAACATGCGCGCATCCTCCTGCTCCGCAGCCACTTCGGAGTCCGGAGCGACCACCGTTTCACCCACACGCGAGAACGGACCGGGCTGGCTCACACCGATATCTTCTGACACCGTGACCACCAGGTTGCCGTGCGCCACAGCGGCGGTCTCCACCCGCACTTCGCTGCCAATCACGATGGTGCCGCTGCGCGAGTTCACCACCACTCGTGCGGGCGCCGCGGCCGGGTCGACCTGCAGGTTCTCCACAATCGACAGGAACGCCACCCGATCCGCCTGATCGGTGGGTGCCTGCACCTCAATCGACACGGCATCCAGCGGCTGCGCGGTACCCACACCCAGCGCCGCATTGATCGACCCGGCCACGCGCTGGGCGGTGGTGAAATCCGCGGTATTCAGGTTCATGATCAACGTGGGTGCTGTCGCAAAGGGACTGTCGACCATACGCTCGACGGTGGCACCGTTGGGTATGCGGCCGGAGCTGGTGGCGTTTACCGTTACCCGGGAACCGTCCGCGCCTTCCGCACCGAAACCGCTGACCAGCAGGGAGCCCTGCGCGAGGGCGTAGGTTTCCCCATTCACCGCCTTCAGTGGCGTCATCAGCAAGGTGCCGCCACGCAGGCTTTTGGCGTTGCCGAGTGACGATACCGTCACGTCAATAGTCTGCCCGGGTTTGGCAAAGGCCGGCAGGTCAGCGTGCACCATCACCGCCGCCACGTTGGTCAGCTGTGGGTTCACATTGGCCGGAATATTCACCCCCAGTTCCGCCAGCATGCTTTTCAGGCTCTGGATGGTAAACGGGGCCTGGATGGTCTGATCGCCACTGCCGTCCAGGCCCACCACCAGACCGTAACCAATCAGCTGGTTGCTGCGCACGCCGTTGACGCTGGCAATGTCCTTGATGCGCTCGGCGCTGGCGGAGGTGGACAGCAGCAGCGCGAGCAACAGCGGAGAAAGACGGGTCCAGAGTAGCGTTAGCATCGGCGTGCCTCAGAAAGGAACCAGGGGGCTCATAAAGAACCGGGTGAGCCACCCAGGCGTGTTGGTTTCCTGGCTGACGCCGGTGCCGCTATAGGAGATGCGCGCGTCGGCAATCAGGGTAGAGGAAATGGTGTTGGTCGGGCTCAGGTCTTCGGGGCGGATAATGCCGCGCAGGCGAATGTACTCATCGCCCTGGTTGATATTGATCCACTTCTCGCCCTGGATATACAGGTTCCCGTTCGGCAACACCTGCGCCACCTGCACCGCGATGGCGCCGCGCAGGCTATTGCTCTGACCCAGCGCCGCTTCACCGGAGAAAGCGCTCGCGCCGTTGATATCCACGCCCAGGTTATAGCGGCCATTCACGGTCACCGGCTGACCGAACACGGTGGGGCTGGTGAGGTTAATCTCGCTGCTTTTATCCAGCTCGGTGTCGCTGCTTTTGCTACCGGTCGTGGCTTCCACCAGCACCACGCTGACAATATCCCCTACCTGCACGGCGCGGGTATCGGTGAACAGCGCCAGACCACTCGAAGGCACAAACACACCGCCGTTGCCGGGTGGTTGCGGCAGCTGCGAGTAGTCTATCGGGTCCACCGGGCCATACAGCTCGTGGCTCTTCTCCGGCACCCCGCCACAGCCGGCCAGGGCCAACAGGGCAGTTGCCAGCAGCACACACTTGAAGGAAGCGTACACGGTCACCTCTTACAGGTTGTTGGAAACGAACTGGAGCATCTGGTCAGCGGTGGAGATGGCCTTGGAGTTCATCTCATAGGCACGCTGGGTTTCAATCATGTTCACCAGTTCCTCCACCACGTTGACGTTGGAGCTTTCCACATAGCCCTGCACCACGGTGCCCAGGCCGTTGATACCGGGATTGCCCGGCTGCGGCGCACCGCTGGCACCGGATTCCACCAACAGGTTCTCGCCGCGGGCCTGCAGCCCCGCCGGATTGATGAAGTCGGTCAGCTGGATGTTGCCCACCTGACTCACCGCAGCACTGCCCGGCACCGTCACCGAGACTGTGCCGTCGCCACCAATGCTGATGGAGGTGGCGTTCTGGGGGATGGTGATCGGCGGTTGCAGCTGGTAGCCGGCGGAAGTCACCACAATGCCCTGGTCGTTGATTTGCAGGGAGCCGTCGCGGGTGTAGCCCTGGGTGCCGTCCGGCAGCAGGATCTCGAAAAAGCCGCGACCCTGAATGGCCAGGTCCAGTGAGTTGTCGGTTTTGGTCAGGTTGCCCTGGGTAAAGAGCTTCTCCGTAGCCACCACCCGGGTGCCGGTACCGATCTGCAGGCCCGAGGGCAGCAGCGTGTCCTGCGACGACTGGGCGCCGACCTGACGCACATTCTGGTACACCAGGTCTTCGAAGATGGCGCGGCTGCGCTTGAAACCGGTGGTGCCGACGTTAGCCAGGTTGTTGGCAATGGTCGACATGCGCGTCTGCTGCGCGTCTAGGCCGGTCTTGGAAATCCACAGTGACTGTGACATGGCCTGAATTCCTTATTCGAGTCGCATTAATTGAGTTGACGCTGTGTCCAGCTCTTCGGCGGTGGACATCATGCGCACATGCATTTCATATTGCCGGGACAGCTCGATCATCTGGACCATCGCCGACACCGGGTTGACGTTGCTGGATTCCAGCATGCCCGAGGCCAGCCGCACGTCCGCGGCGGGTTCGGAGGCCAGCCCGTCATCCAGGCGCAGCAGCCCGTCCGCGCCTTTGTCGATTTGCTCCGCCGGCGGGTTCACCAGCTTGATGCGGTCGAGCACGGCCACCGCATTGATCTGCTCGCCCAGTGGCACAATGGACACCGTGCCGTCGGCGCCGACGGTCAGCGAGCTGAAGGGGGGCAGTGCTATGGGCCCGCGCTCGCCGAGTACCGGCTGCCCCGCGCCGTTGAGCAATTGACCGAACGCGTCCACCCGCAGGTCACCGCGCCGGGTGAGCGCCTCGGTGCCATCCGGTGCCTGTACCGCCATCCAGCCCTCGCCGACAATGGCCACGTCCAGGTCACGCCCGGTTTGCTCGAGGCTGCCCGGTGCCAGGTCCGTACCCTTGCGCTTCTCGATGGTGTACACGCGGCTGTCGGCGCCCACACCGTCGAGGTAGCGGCTTTCCGCACTCACCATGTCGGCCTTGAAGCCGGGCGTTGAGGCATTGGCCAGGTTGTGGCTGTTGGCGGCCTGCGCCAGCATCATTTCCTGGGCACCGGAGGCGGCGATGTAGACGAAGTGGTCCATCAGTCAGGCTCGGCGTGGCTT